>Ga0208937_1000452_pt1 | contig 32238 bp, 26 predicted proteins | sample June2015DPH_11_5_FD_184705 | JGI IMG/M metagenome (GOLD analysis project Ga0208937, IMG submission 184705) | Peatland microbial communities from SPRUCE experiment site at the Marcell Experimental Forest, Minnesota, USA - June2015DPH_11_40... | ecosystem: Environmental > Terrestrial > Soil >...
AGCGCGCACCTGCGCAGCGCGAATCATGCTGCGACGCTACGTCAGGTGATTCCCTCTTGTGAATCCCCTCCAAAGTATCCTCCTCGCTCCCTGGCAATTTTGACTCACTTGATTACGGGCGAGGCCTAAGGTGCGAGCATAAGCCGCGACGATGCTGGCAAGCTCCGAAGCTTCACTTGGCAGGATCTGCCCAGTAGTGGCGGCAACAAGAATTGCCTCCATCGCGGCAACGGCATCAAAGTCGCCATCCGTTGGGGGCAACTCGACGCGCACCGACCGTTCTTTGGGAAGGATTCGACCGAGCAGGAACTTGAGCATCACGACGTCGCCGGCTTTGGCGAGCGCCACTGCTGTGCGCACTAACTCGTCGGTCTCGCCTTCAAGCAGAGATTCTGCAACGAGCGTAGTTCGATTTTTAGATCCGGATTTCCGGCCGCTATTGCCGGCTACGAATGGCCGCCCGCGGGGTTTTCTGGGGCGAATCGCTTCTGGGTCGTCTGAGTGACGCATGACGCGCTCCAACAGATCTTGCCCAGGCTTAGTATGTACATATGCCTTCGTTTCTAAGTCTCAACACCCGCTCGACATTGATCCTCACACCTTGGTTAGTGCCCAGGACCGTAATGTATACCTTGATAATAAGTGATGTATAGCAATGTGATAATAGAAGCATTGCAAGTAATAATAGAAGTATTAGACTAACACGTAAGCGCAGAGCTAATGTATATCTAAATATAAAGTTATACCTTTAACTTGACCCGCGTGGGCAATGTACGGTGCGAGAATCACTTACCGCGTAAATGCCGCGTATTTACGCGGAGGCTCTCACTTAGGATAACCGGATCTTTACAGGGCAAGTCGCGCAGCTGCCCGGCAGTATGATATCCCGTAGAAATCGAGGATGATGATCCGGGGGTTGGTCGCCCGCCGTGTCCGACCGTCATATCTAGTTCGAGGTGTTTTCCGACGACATTGCCGAAATGGTCGGGCAGGCCCGCCTGATCAGTACTTGGGGGCAAAATGTCTACGTCAAGCTGCTGGTTTCGACGACTCGCCGCGAGCCGCTCTATGAGGCCGTTATGCTCGTCCTAAAATAAGAAATGTGCACGGCCCTCTCGCGAGGGCCAGTTCCGCCGCCGGGGGGAGGATCGGTGTTGCTGGATTTCATTCAGCAAGTGGTAGGAGGCATTGCGCTCGGCTGCGTCTATGGCCTGATCGCGCTGGGCTTTGTCCTCATCTACAAGGCGACGGAAGTCGTGAATTTCGCCCAAGGCGATCTGATGATGCTGGGCGGCTTCTTCGCCTACACCTTCATCGACCAGCTCGGTTTGAACTATTGGATCGGCTTTGCGCTCGCCGTCCTTGCTATGGCGGCGTTCGGCAGCCTGGTGGAACGGGCGATTGTGCGCCCGATCCTGGGCTATCCGCAGTTCTCTATTATCATGGTGACGATCGGGCTTGGTTTCGCGCTGCGCGCGGTCGTCGGCATGATCTGGGGCACCGACGATCTGCGCATCGACACTCCGTTCTCGTCGGGTGTCGTCCACATCGGGCCGTTGGTGCTCGCATATGACAAGCTCTCGGTCATCGTGGCGACGGTCCTGCTGTGCGGCGGGCTGTGGATCTATTTCAACAAGACCCGCATGGGCATCGCCATGCAGGCAACATCGCAGAATATGCTCGGCGCCTATTACATGGGCATCCCGGTCAAGCGGGTGTTTTCGCTCATTTGGGCGATCAGCGCCGCAGTGGCGGGTTTTGCCGGGGTGCTGCTAGCGCCGATCGCCTTCATTCACACCAACGTCGGCTTTCTCGGGCTGAAGGCGTTTCCGGCGGCTGTCCTCGGCGGGTTCGGCAGTATCCCGGGCGCGCTCGCCGGCGGTCTCGTCATCGGTGTCGCCGAGACGCTCTCCGGCTTCTACCTGCCGGAAGGCTTCAAGGACGTTGCCGCCTACATTCTCCTCCTCATCGTGCTGATGGTGCGGCCTGAAGGGTTGTTCGGCCTGCATCTGCGGAAGAAGGTCTAAAACCCCATGCGGCCGATCTTTCAGACCGACTACGATCAGGACATCCGGCTGATGCGCCACCGCGGCTATTGGTGGTCCTATGGCACGCTCCTGCTGTTGGTTCTGCTCGCGCCGTTCGTCGTCGGCTCTTATTTGCAGAGCCAGATCGTCTTCGTCTTCATTTATTCGATCGTCGGCGTCGGCCTTCTCATCCTCGCCGGGTTCACTGGGCAGACGTCGCTCGGCCACGCTGCGTTCCTCGCGATTGGAGCATATACGGCGGGATACATGCAGCGGCTCGGCGTGCCGTTTCTCGTCTATCTCCCGCTATCGGTCATTCTTAGCGGCGCCGTCGGCGCGCTCGTCGGCTTTCCAGCCTTACGGCTCTCCGGCATCTATCTGGTGATTGCGACGATTGCGTTCGGATTCATCATCGAGGAGGTCGCCGCGCGCTGGGAGAGCGTGACCAACGGTAATGACGGCATGCGGGTCAAACCAATCGAGTTTTTCGGCGTTACGCTCGGCCGGGAAGGGTATGGTTTCTACTATCTCTGCCTTGGCTTGCTGATGCTCGTATTGCTGCTCGCGCTCAATATCCTGCGTTCGCCGACTGGCCGTGCCTTCGTCGCGATCCGCGACAGCGAGATCGCGGCGCGGAGCATTGGCGTCAATCTCGCAGTCTACAAGGTGGTGGCGTTCTCGATCAGCGCAGCGATGACGGGTCTAGCGGGCTGCCTTTACGCGCACAAGCTCTCCTTCATCAGCCCGGAAATGTTCACGCTCCTGCTTTCTCTCGAGTTCGTCATCGTCATCCTCATCGGCGGTATCGGCAGCCTGCACGGGGCCGTGCTCGGCTCGATCTTCGTCGTGATGGTTGATCCGTTTCTGGGCTATCTCAAGGATGACGTCCCGCGCACGATCGGCAAACTGGCGCAGGCGTTCGGCGCTGCCAATGCAGGCGCAATACAGGACACGCTCTCCGCCATCGGTGGTGCCGCCGGCCTCAAAGGCGCAATCTACGGCGTGATCATCATCCTCTTCATCATCTTCGAGCCGTACGGGCTGTACGGGCGCTGGCTCAAGATCCGGCTCTATTTCGAGCTGTTTCCGCTGTACAAGAAAGCAACGTTCCGACGGCAGAAGACCTACCTTAAATCGGAGCGTAACCGATGAGTTTGCTGCGGCTCGACGCGATTTCGTTGAGTTTCGGCGGCCTTACCGCCGTCGACGGCGTGAGCTTTGCGGTCGAGCGCGGCGAGATATTCACCATGATTGGCCCGAACGGCGCGGGCAAGACCTCGATCTTCAATATGATCTCGCGCTTCTATCAGCCAAGCGAGGGACGCTTATTCTTCGAGGATATCGAGATCACCTCGATGCCGCCGCACCAAATCGCCGAACTCGGCATCGCCCGTACGTTTCAAAACATCGAATTGTTCGACAATGCCACCGTGCTCGATAATCTCCTCGTCGGGCGGCACCGGCACCGCACGACCCGCATTTTCGAGGACATTCTGTTTCTTCCCAAGGTGCGCCGGGCGGAATACGCCGACCGCTACCGCGTCGAGGAGGTCATCGAATTCCTCGATCTGCAGAAATATCGCGATCTCGTTATCGCCAACCTTCCCTACGGCGTGCGCAAGGTGTGCGAGCTTGCCCGAGCGCTATGCACAGAACCAAAACTCCTGCTGCTTGATGAGCCGTCGTCCGGACTCAATGTCGAGGAGACCGACGATATGGTGTACTGGATCAACGACATCCGCTCCGAGTTCGGCATCACTGTGCTGATGGTCGAACACGACATGACGCTGGTCAATCGCGTGTCCGACCGGGTGCTCGCGCTCAACTACGGCCATGTGCTGGCGCTGGGAACACCCCATGAGGTGGCACACGATCGCGCCGTGATCGCCGCGTATCTCGGAACCTGAGGATCATCATGGCTGATCCGGCGCCGCTTCTTTCGGTCCGTAATCTGGAGACCTTTTACGGGCGCATCATGGCGGTGCGCGGCGTAAGCCTCGAGGTGCCGGAGGGCGAGATCGTTACCGTATTGGGCGGCAATGGAGCGGGCAAGACGACCATTCTGAAGACCATTTCCGGCGTGCTCGATCCGCAGAAGGGAGCAATCGAATTCGACGGCCGGCCGATCCACGGCATGGACCCGGACCGGATTGTGCGGCTAGGTCTCAGCCATGTGCCCGAAGGCCGCGAGGTATTTCCGTTCCTCACCGTGAGCGAGAACCTGGCGATGGGCGCATTCCTGCGCGCCGACCCCGACGCCGTGGCGAGAGATCGCGAACGCCTCTTCGGATATTTCCCGCGGCTCAAGCAGCGTCTTGAGCAGCGCGCGGGACAGCTATCGGGCGGTGAGCAGCAGATGCTGGCGATCAGCCGCGCCCTTCTCAGCCGCCCCAAGCTGTTGCTTCTCGACGAGCCTTCGCTTGGGCTTGCGCCGTTTCTCGTCAAGGAGATCTTCACAATCGTGCGCCGGCTTAATGACGAGGAGGGAATCTCGATCCTGCTGGTCGAGCAAAACGCCCACATGGCACTCGAGACCGCGCGCTACGGCTATGTGCTCGAGGTCGGCCGCGTTGTCATGGCCGACACGTGCGCGCGTCTTGCGGCAAGCCGTGACATTCAGGAATTCTATCTTGGCGCCAGGGAGATCGGCGCGCGCGGCGAGCGCCGCTGGAAGCGAAGGAAGACCTGGCGATGACTGGACTCGCTCACCTCTCGGGACGGTACCATGGTCGCCGTTACGGAACGTGCCATGGCTAAGCCAGCGGTCCTGACGGTTGCCGAGACTTTGCCGAAGAGCTTTCTGCTGGCCGTCGCGACCCGCGGCGGCAGGCCCGCCCTGCGCGAGAAGGTGCTGGGCATCTGGAAAACAATCACGTGGAACGACTGGCTGGCGCGCGCCAAAGAAATTGCCTTCGCTCTCGACGGCCTTGGATTGCGCCCCGGCGACGTCGCTTCCGTGCTCGCCAATACCGTTCCGGAATGGTGCTATGCCGACATGGGAATCATTTGCGCCGGTGGCGTTTCGTCGGGCATTTATCCGACTGATTCTTCCAAGCAGGTTGCCTATCTAATCAATGATTCACGCACCCGCGTGCTGTTCGTCGAAGACGACGAGCAGCTCGACAAGGCGCTGGAAGTACGTGGCCACTGCCCGACGCTCGAGCGCATCGTGATCTTCGACATGGAAGGTTTGGCGAAATTTGCCGACCCGATGTGCGTCTCGCTTGAGGCATTTCTCGCCGAGGGACGCGCCCGCATGGCGGGCCGCGAGGATTATTGGGACGCGATGGTCGCTTCGCGCGGACCGGATGACCTCGCCATCCTTGTTTACACCTCGGGGACGACCGGACCTCCCAAGGGCGCGATGCTCAGCAATCGGAATATCGTGACGCAGATGCGCCACGCCTCCGACGTACTTTCGTATTGCGAGGGTGACGAGCGGCTCGCCTTTCTGCCGATGTGCCACGTCGCCGAGCGCATTGCCGGCTGCTATTACGGCATCGCGACCGGCGCCATCTCGAACTATGCGGAGAGCCCGGAGACGATGGCGGAGAACATGCGCGAGCTGCAACCGACGCTGCTCGGTGCGGTACCCCGGGTGTGGGAACGTTTCTATTCGGCGATCACGATTGCGCTGACGGACGCGACGTGGCTCGAGCGCCGGGCCTACGGGCTTGCGATCGCGGCCGGTTACCGGATCGCGGATGCGCGACTCGCCAAACGCGCGCCGACGTTTTTCGAGCGGGTCGGCTTTGCGCTCGCTTATCGGTTCGTGCTGCGCAACATCCGGCTCATGATCGGCATCGACCGCTCCCGGTGGCTGTTCACCGGGGCAGCGCCGATCGCACCGGACCTGATCCGCTGGTATTTGGCGCTCGGCGCCAACATGTACGAAGTCTACGGCCAGACTGAGAATGCCGGGCTTGCTACCGTGATGCCACCGGACGCTATCAAGCTCGGTACTGTGGGTAAGCCGGTTCCCTATGGCGAGGTGACGGTCTCGCCCGAAGGCGAGATCCTGATCCGCGGCGATTTCGTCTTTATGGGCTATCTCAATCAACCGGACCGCACGGCACAGACGGTCGATAGGGACGGCTGGCTGCACACCGGCGACGTCGGCCTGATCGATAATGAGGGCTACGTGCGGATCACCGACCGCATGAAGGACATCATCATCACCGCCGGCGGCAAGAACATCACCCCGTCGGAGATCGAGAACCAGCTCAAATTCTCGCCTTATATCAGCGACGCAGTCGTGGTCGGCGACAAGCGGCCTTATCTGACCTGTCTCGTCATGATCGACCAGGAGAACGTCGAGAAATTTGCCCAGGACAACGCGGTCCCGTTCACCAATTACGCCAGCCTGTGCCGAGCTGGTGAAGTGCGAGACCTCATCTGGGGCGAAATCGAGAAGGTCAACGCCAATTTTGCCCGCGTCGAGACCATCAAGCGCTTCCACCTTATTGAGCAACAGCTGACGCCGGAGGATGACGAGTTGACCCCGACGATGAAGCTCAAGCGTAAGTTCGTCAACGAAAAGTATCGCCAGGAGATCGAAGCAATGTATCGCAATGTGGCTGCCGCTTAGCCGGTTCGGGAGGAGTTTTGACGCTGCCGGGCAGCTGCGCTACCATTCAAAGAAAAACAACGGGAAGCCGCGAACCGAGCATCTCGCTCCGGTTGCGTGGGACGTTCAAGGGAGGAAACGCATGACGTATCGTAACGGCATGGCGGCGCTCGCCGGCGTCGCGCTGGTTCTCGCAGCACCGATGGCGCTGGCGCAGACCAAAACCACGAACCAGGGCGTCAACGACACCGAAATCGTCGTGGGGACCCATCAGGATCTCTCGGGCCCCATCAAGGCATGGGGCGTTTCGGTCGCCAATGGCATGAAGATGGCGACCGAGGAGATCAACGCGGCAGGCGGCATTCAGGGGCGAAAGATCCGGCTGATCGTCGAGGACAGCGGCTACGATCCAAAACGCGCTGTTTTGGACACCCAGAAGCTGATCGAGAAGGATCAGGTGTTTTCCATGGTCGGCGCCATGGGCTCACCGACAGTACTCGCGGCCCAAGACATCGTGCTCGATGCCGGCGTCACCCAACTGTTTCCGCTGACCTCCGCTCAATTCACCTTCAAAATGGACCCCGGCAAGCCGCAGGAACGGCTGAAGTTTGCCAACCTGCTGCCTTACGTGGAATCGACCCGCGCGGCACTCAAGTACATGGTGGATTTGAAGCACCCGAAGAGACCCTGCATCCTGCATCAGGACGATGAGTACGGTAAGAACGTGCTCGACGGCTTCACCCAACAGCTTGCGGCGATGAAGATCGAACCCGGCACAGCGACGAGCTACAAGCGTGGTGCCAGCGACTTCAGCGCCCAGGTCGCACGCATGAAGGCCGACGGCTGCGATCTCGTGGTGCTGGGCACGATCATCCGGGAGACCATCGGCGCCATGACTGAGGCGAAGAAGCTTGGCTGGACGGTCGATTTTCTCGGCGCCACGCCGACGAATGTGATAGAGGTGCCGACGCTCGGCAAAGATGCCGTCGAGGGTCTTTACGCCGCCGCCGAAATGGAGATTCCCTACGAAGACACCGCAAAGGGCAAGGTCAAGGACTGGCTGGCGAACTACAAGAAGATGTTCGGAGTCGAGGCCAACACCCAGGCGATCATCGGCTACAATACCATCGAGATCTTTGGCTTCTACGCCAACGCGGCCGGCAGGGATCTGACCGGGCAGAAACTCCTCGCTTCGCTCGAATCCGGCAAGGAGTATCTCGATATCTTCGGCTCGCCTCCGGTCAAGTTCTCGCCAACCAATCATCTCGCGACTCTGGTGACCCAGGTCCAACAAATCCAGAACGGGCGCTGGAAGGTCATTCGCGAGGGCTTGATGTTCTGACTTTAACTTTGCCAGCAGGATGGGCCGCGGGCAGCGCGGCCCATCCGACATGGCCGCATCTAGCCCGCGCCAAAACTTTGCAGTGCACGCGGTATCCGAAGGACTGCTGCAATGACCGCTCTGCGAAACCTCGCCCCCGTCGCCAACGCGAGCGGCTCCGACGTGATCGCACCCGATTGCCGTGGACTCAACTTTTGGCAGATCGATCGGGCGCTCCGAGATCTGCTGACGCTCCACCTCGACGAGACGGCGCTTCGGCATTTCACGCCGCACTTTGAACATTTGGGCGAGCTGGCCGGCGGCCGGCTTGATGAGTTGGCGCTGCAGGCGGATAAGCACCCGCCGCTCCTGCATCATCGCGACCGCTTCGGTTACGACGCCGATTGGGTCGAGTACCACCCGGCCTATCGCGAAATGGAGCGTATCGGCTTTGGCGAGTTCGGCCTGCATGCCATGTCGCGGCGTGCCGGCGTCCTCGGTTGGCCGCACGCCGCGCCGCCTCTCGTCAAATACGCCATGCAGTACTTGTTTGCCCAGGCTGAGTTCGCACTGCTCTGCCCGCTCTCGGTCAGCGATACCTCGATCATGCTGATCCAGAAATACGGCGACGAGCGGGTGAAGCAGCGCTACCTGCCGGGCATGCTGAGCCAGAACATGGACACGCTGCTCAAGGGTGCGCAGTTCATGACCGAGAAGGCCGGCGGTTCCGACCTTTCCGGCATCGCGCTGACGGCTAATCGTGTCGGCGACCACTGGGAGCTGTGGGGCGATAAATGGTTCTGCTCCTGCGCCGACCACGACATCGTACTGCTGCTCGCGCGTTGCCAAGGCGCGCCTGCCGGCAATGCCGGGCTGTCGCTGTTCGTCATGCCGCGGCGGCTCGAAGACGGCAGCCGTAACCGTTATCGCGTGGTGCGGCTTAAGGACAAGCTCGGCTCGCGTGCCATGGCTTCGGGCGAGACCATCATGGAAGGTGCTGTCGCCTATCTCTTGGGCGAGCCCGGTCGTGGCTTAAAGCAGATGATGGACCAGGTAAACCTGTCGCGCCTGTCGCACGGTTTCCGCGCCGCTGGCATGATGCGGCGCTGCCTGAACGAGGCGCTGCAGGTGGCACGCCACCGCCGCGCTTTCGGCCGCACACTGATCGATCACCCGATGGCGCGGCGGCAGCTTCTCAAGCTCATGCTGCCGACTGAACAGGCGTTGTCGGTGTCTGTCGCCGCCGCCGTTGCGATGACGAGCGGCGACGAGGCGCAGCTGCGCATCCTGACGCCGCTGGTGAAATACCGTGCCTGCCGCGATAACGTGCCGGTCGCCACCGGCGCTATGGAGATGCGCGGCGGCAACGGCTACATCGAGGACTGGGCCAACGCTAAGCTCGTCCGCGACGCTCATCTCGGCCTGCTGTGGGAAGGGACATCCAGCGTCAACGCGCTGGACATCATTCGTCGCGCGGTCGGCCGCGAGTGCGCGCACACGGCGCTCGCTGACGCACTGCATGGCCGTCTCGATCAGGCGCTGATACCCGGCCAGTTTCGCGGCCGGCTGGCCGCGCTGGTCGATCGCGCTGTCGGTTTCGTCGACAAGGTCGCCAAGCTGCCGGATGCCGAAGCCGCCAGCCGCCGTGCCGCGAGCGCACTGTACCACGCCGCGAGCGCCGCCCTCATGGCTGCGGAGGGCGCTGAATTGGGTAAGCGCGGCGGCGATGCGCGTCGCTTGTTGCTCGCCCGCTTGGTGCTCGACCACCGTCTCGGCGAGCCCGATCCCTGGGCTTTGCCCAACGACCGCTGGGAGCAGGCCGTCGCCGCCAGGTTGCTCGGCGACGGCTCAGTTTCGCTGTCGGACGCCACGTCGCTATTGGCTGCCTGATCAGCCATTGCATTCGTAATCGTTCGGCATTCAGGGAACACCGAATCAAACGCGCGTATATCGTCGCGAGCACGATCATTGGCCGGCAGCTTTTTAAGGCTTGTTCGCCAAATTGACGCGGCCAAGTGCCCACTCCTTTCTTGTCGAGCGGACGGGAGAGCAGAGACAGGCGGCAGCTTCATTGGAGCTTGTGTCCGATTCTCGGTCTGATCGCGAGTGCGTCAAGGTGGCCACGAGCCGTCCCGGCATCCCCGTCCTTGGTTCTTGATCAAGATCAAAGCGTGAAGGACTGAACAATGGACTTATTTTTAGCGTATCTAAGCACACTTAAGAATAAGAGCCTTGTTGCGTGAGTTCGTCGCTTGGCAGCGCTGCAAAATCAGCTTCCGCAGCGATAATTGGAAACAGTAAATGCAATTGACCGACGAGGAACGCCGGATCTTAGACGGGGCCTGCGGAGAGCCACAGCGGATCGCGCTCGGCGTCTTGGTTAAACTCGGCGATGCTTACGGTGCCGACCGCATGGTGGAGATCGCCAGCGCTCATATCGTGGGATCGTCATATCAAATCGCTGGAGAAGCCGGGATCGAGATCTATAGCCAGCTCGTTGAGCAAGGCGCAAGAGTGAAGGTGCGCACGACCTCCGACCCTGGCTCTATCGACTTCGCTCGCTGGCGAGAGTTCAAGACGCCGGCAGCCTATGCCGAGCGGCAGATCAAGATCGCAGAGCTGCTCGGCCGGATGGGCGTCATCCCGACTTGGACATGCACCCCTTATACGACATTCAACGTGCCCAGATTCGGCGAGGACTTGGGCTGGTCGGAATCGAGTGCGGTGGTTTTCGCCAACTCGGTCCTCGGCGCGCGAACCAACCGGCTGGCCGCATATATCGATGTGTGCGCTGCTCTTGTCGGCAGCGTGCCGCGATTTGGTCTGCATCTGGCAGAGTGCCGGCGAGGCGAGGTGCTCTTCGATCTGGCTCCGGACCTCTCCGAGAACTTCGAGGATCATTTTTTCCCCGTCCTCGGCTTTTTTGTCGGGCAGAGAACCGGCGACCGGGTTCCCGTCATCACCGGCATTCGACGCGCCACGTTCGATCAGTTGAAAGCCTTTGGCGCGGCGGCCGCGGCCAGCGGATCGGTCGCGCTCTACCATATGGTCGGTATCACGCCCGAGGCCCGCACGTTGGAGGAGGCATTCGGCGCTCGCCCACCGGTCGAGCGCATCGCTGTCGGTCGGCGAGAGATCGTCTTCACCATGCAGCAAATGAGCAAAGGAGAGAGCGGCGCAGTGGACGTGGTTGGCGTTGGTTGTCCGCACGCCTCCATCGATCAGATGCGACGATACGCTACGCTGCTTCAGGGAAAGCGTATCCACGCCGGGATCGAGCTCTGGATCTGCGCCAACACCGTGGTCGAGGATATGGCCCGAAAAATGGGCTACGTTGAAACGATCGAGCAGGCCGGGGCGAAACTGATGGTTGGCACGTGTCACAACGATTGTCCGCTTGGTGCCTGGGGCTTTCACCGGCTGGTCACCGACTCGGGGAAGTTTGCCTACTACACGCCCACCACGGTCGGCGCGGAATGCATCTTCGCGAGCACCGAGGCCTGCATCGAGGCGGCGCTGACAGGACGGGTAGAACGACCATGAGTTCGCCGCACGTTATGCTTCAAGGCAAAGGATGCGCTCCCGGGGATTTCGAAGGGGAAGTAGTGGTCTCACAGCAGCCCTTCGGATTCTGGCAGGGCATCGATCCGCAAACGGGCATGGTAATCGACAAACGACATGATCTGTGCGGAACGTCGCTTAAGGGCAAGGTGTTCTTCTTCCCCTATGGTCGGGGATCCACGGGCACTCCGGGCATCTTTCTCGAGGCCGTGAGGAACGGATGCGCCCCCGCGGCCATCGTGAACATGAAGAGCGAACCTATGATCGTAATGTGCGCGCTTCTGGCTGAGGCGTTCTTTAACGTCCGGATTCCAATCGTGGACGGTCTGGATGGCAATTCTCGAGCCGTCCTCCGGACCGGAGATCGGGTCCGGGTTAACGGAACGACGGGTGCGATCGAAGTCATCTCCCGGGGCTAGTGCGCGCTGGAACCCGATGAGCGACCACCTACGAAGGCAGCGCGATGTTCATGGCTTTGTCAGCTCGCGCAGGATGACAAGATGCTGGATGTCGTTGGTGCCCTCGTAGATGCGGGTGACGCGAGCACCGCGGTAGAGCCGCTCGACGGGAAAATCGCTGAGATAGCCGTAGCCGCCGAACGTCTGGATCGCCTCCGAGCAAACCCATTCCGCCGTTTCCGACGCGACCAGTTTGGCCATGCAGGCTTCCTTGAGGCACGGCTCACGGTGATCGCGCAGTTGGGCGGCGTGCAGGACGAGTTGTCGGGCTGCTTCGATGCGAGTGGCCATGGCGGCAAGGCGGAAGCCGACCGCCTGATGCTCGATGATCGGCTTGCCAAAGGTGACGCGTTCCCGGGCATAGATGAAGGCCGCGTCGAACGCGGCCTGCGCGATGCCGACCGCCTGCGCGGCGATGCCGATTCGACCACCCTCGAGATTTGAGAGCGCAATGCGATAACCCTGCCCTTCTTCGCCTAGGCGAAGCGAGGCAGGAATGCGTAAATCCTCGAGCACGATTTGGCAGGTATCGGAGGCGTTTTGTCCCATCTTCGACTCCACCCGAGCGACGGTATAGCCAGGCGAGTCTACGGGCACGATGAAGCCACTAATGCCGCGACTGCCCGCATCGGGGTTGGTTTTGGCGAAGACCAAAGCAACGTCAGCGTGCTTGCCGGTGGTGATGAATTGCTTGGTACCCGACAGGACGTAGTGGTCACCGTCCCGCCGCGCCCGTGTCGTCATTGCGGCGGCGTCCGAGCCACCCTGCGGTTCGGTCAGGCAGAAAGCGGATAGCATCTTGCCCTGTGCCATCGGACGCAGAAAACGCTCCTTCTGCTCCGGTGTGCCGAACATGACGATAGGCATGCAGCCGACCGAATTGTGGCCGCTCATGATGGTGGCGCAAGCGGCGTCGCCGGCGGCGATCTCTTCGAGCGCAACAGCCAGCGAGACAGTATCCGCTCCCACACCGCCCCACTCCGCCGGCACGGTCACGCCGAGGAAGCCCAGGCGTCCCATCTCCGCCAGCGCATCGCGCGGAAAAATCCCGCCGCGGTCCCAGGCGGCGGAATTGGGTTTGAGTTGCTGGCGCGCAAACTGGCGTGCCGTGTCGCGGATCATGGTTTGTTGCTCGTTGAGCATCATGGAAACACCCGAGTGACCAGAGGAATCAAGAGACGACACGGAGGCTTATCGCGCCATTTCACGAAGCGAGATTTCTGTATCTGCCGCTTGCCATACGCAGCATCACAGTCGAAACGTCGAGACATTCCGAGGCCGTGGTCCGCAACGAAAAATGCCGACTGCGGACGAGCCGGCGAGCGCTTCGACTTTGCCGAAATGATAGCTTACCTTGAGACCTACCAGTTGGCTCGCCAATATTTGCCTGAATATCTCGAAATCATTCCGCAGATACCGATGACCGCGAGCGGCAAGATACAAAAATTCCAATTGGGGAAATAGCCAACGACGCGAGTCGTCCGCGGTCGATAGAGCCCTCGCTTTAGCCGGCGAAAGTCAGGCCGCCGCTGACGCTCAGCACCTGTCCGGTGATGTAGTCGGACTTCGGACCAGCAAAAAAGACGATGGCCTCCGCGATCTCCTCCGGCTTGCCAAGACGGCGGAAGGCGATCGCCTTAATAAAAGCCTCCTTAAGCTTGTCCGAGCGCGTGTTGAGCAGCGGCGTGTCGGTCGGACCCGGGCAGACGCAATTGACGTTGATATTGAAGCGAGCCACTTCGCGCGCCAGCGACTTGGTGAAAGCGATGAGGCCGCCCTTGGCCGCCGCGTAGGCGGTTTCACCCGTCGAGCCGACCCGGCCGGCGTCGCTCGAGACATTGATGATCTTACCCCGGCGGTTGGTGATCATCTGCGGCAGCAAGGCTTGCGTGAGGTGCAGCACCCCCGTCAGATTGCCTCGGACCACCTTGTCAAGATAGTCCGGCGGTGTATCGACGAAGAGATGGAATTCACCGAAGCCCGCTGCGTTGATAAGAACGTCGACCTTCGGGTGACGTGCGAGCACCGTGGCCGCACAGCGCCGCACCGAGTCGCCGTCGGTGAGGTCGATCGGCTCGTAGTCGATGACGGAGCCGGATGCCTTGCCCTCCTCGACCAGTGCCTTGCCTTTCGTCCGGTCGATATCCGCGCAGATGACACGTGCGCCCTCACGCACAAGCTGCATCACCGTCGCCTTGCCGATGCCCGAGGCGCCACCCGTGACTAGCACGGTCATGCCAGAAAACTCCATCTTCTTCCCCCTTTGCTTTTCGGTTGTCAGAACCGAGCGCCGTCGAGAAAGGCCCCAACGCGTTGTCGCGTTTCGGGATCGGTCTGTAGACGATAAGTTGCTTCGAGTTCATCGGCGAAGCCGCCACGTCCGGGTTCGGCAGCCGCGGCGACACAGCGCTTGGCCGCTGCTAGGGCGGCGCGCGGCAGTGCTGCAATGCGCCGCGCAATGTCTGCGGCACGCGGCGCGAGTTCCGGTTTCGGATAGCACCATTGTACGATGCCGAGACGTTCGGCCGTCATGCCGTCGACGGTCTCGGCCGTGAGGATCATACGGTTGGCGAGACCGCGGCCGACGAGCCGCGTCAACCGCTGCGTACCGCCAGCGCCGGGAATCAGTCCGAGCTTGACTTCCGGCAGGCCAACCTTCGCCTCGGCCGCGGCAATCCGTAGATCGCAGGCCAGCGCGAGTTCGAAACCGCCGCCAAGCGCCGCCCCGCCGATCTCCGCAAGCGTCACCTGCGGCAGTGTCTCGATACGCGCGAGGAGGCGCTGGATTGTCGCGACATAGGCATAAGTCCGATTCGGACCGTCGGAGGCATCGAAGCGCGCGCGCATCTCCTTAAGATCGGCGCCGGCGCAGAATGCCTTCTGATCTGAACGCACATGCAACACCTTCCAGTCCTGCCGCCCCGCGAGCTCATCGATGATCCGCAGGAAATCGGCCACCCAAGCCTCACTCAAGGCGTTGACGGGCGGCGATCGCATGACGATCGTGGCGACCTGATCGGAAACGTTCACTGTGAACATGGCTGGACCTGCAGGTTAGGACAGCACGATGGGAGAGATGCCAACGTCGGCCATGGCCGTTGGGCATGGCGCCCGCGAAACGCGCGTTGGCAGGCCGCGAAGATATTGCCGCCATGATTTTCAATGATCACGTAAGTTCTTGTTCTTTTGTCAGGATCATGAATAATGTTTTGAACCAATGTCCATTCGTAGCTTGAGGAAGATTGTCGTTTCGGGGATGCCTGTCAAGCATGCTGCCGGGTCGGGGAGTGTACGAAAGTGTATGTTGCCGCCAAACACTTGCTTGCTGGCAGCAAGCTTCTGGCGCAGCCGTGGTTCGGCGGTGCGGGCGCTGCTTCGGCCGATGGCCGTAACGCGGCGCGGGGTTGGGATAAGACGGCCTCAGTGCGCGGCCCCTGCGGTCGCGCGTCACAAATCGGCAAGTTAGTCGGCACCGCATATCAAGCGATGAATGCCGCATGCAAGAGGGAAGGAACATGAAATTCGACACAATGATGATCGAAGCGCGCCGCGAGGAGATGCGCGCTGGCGGCTATTGGCGGGACGAGTTATTCACCGATCACCTCGATCGCTGCGTGGCTGAGGTTCCTGACAAAACGGCCATCGTCGATTTCAACTCGATGGAAGGAAAGGGCCGGTGCCTGAGCTATCGGGAATTCGGAACCCTGGTCGACCGCCTGGCCGCAGGCCTTGCCGAGTTGGGCGTTGGCGCATCGGCGCCGTCATAAATCCGATGATGCCGATCTTTCGCGAGCGCGAGGTCAAATTCATGCTGGGCTTCGCCGAGAGCAAGATCTTCATCGTACCGCGCGAGTATCGTGGCTTCGACTATCCGGCGATGGTGCGCGGTATCCGTTCTGAGCTACCGCATCTGCAGCGGATGCTGGTGATCGGCGGCAGTGGTGAGGAGAGCTTCGAGCGGATTTTGCTCGAGACGCCGTGGGAGACCAAGCGCGACGCCAAGCGTCTGTTTTCTGAGCAGGCCTCCGGATGCCGTCATCCAGTTGCTCTATACGTCGGGTACGACCGGTGAACCGAAAGGCGTTATGCATACGTCAAACACTCTTCTCTCCAACATCTATCCGTTTTGCGAGCGGCTCGATCTCACGGCGGACGACATCGTGCTGATGTCGTCGCCGATGGCTCACCAGTCCGGCTTCCTCTACGGTCTCCTGATGCCGGTCATCTTGGGCACAACGGTCGTGCTGCAGGATGTCTGGAACGGCAAGCGTGCGGCGGAGCTGATCGATGAAGAAGGCGCAACGTTCACTTTCGCCTCGACGCCGTTCCTTTCGGACCTCACCGATGCGGTCGCGCAGGGCGGCGGTAAGGTGGCAAGCTTACGGTTCTTCGTTGCTGCCGGGGCTCCCATTCCCCGCGTTCTGGTCGAGCGTGCGACAAAGACACTCGATGCGATCGTCATTTCTGCCTGGGGAATGACCGAAAACGGCGCCGTCACTACGACGCAGCTCGGCGATCCTAACGAAAAGGCGTTCTTCACCGACGGCCGTCCATTGCCCGGCATGGAAGTCAAGGTCGTTGCTGCCAACGGTAGCCTGCTTCCACCCGGGGAAGAAGGGCTTCTCAAGGTGCGCGGCTGCTCCAACTTCGTCGGATATCTGCGGCGGCCGCAGCTCTACAACCACGACGCCGAGGGCTGGTTCGATACCGGGGATCTCGCCCGCGCGGATGCGGACGGCTACATCCGTATTACCGGCCGCGCCAAGGACATCATCATTCGCGGCGGTGAGAACATCCCGGTAATCGAGATCGAAGGCTTGCTGTTCCGGCATCCCGCCGTACAGACCGTCGCTATTGTCGGAATGCCGGACGCTCGGCTCGGCGAGCGCGCTTGCGCCTTCGTCGTACCGAAATCAGGTCAACGCTTCAGTTTCGATGACATGGCCCGCTTCATGACGGAGCAAAAGGTCGCACGCCAATATGTGCCGGAGCGTCTCGAGTTGCTAAATGAGCTGCCGCTCACGCCGAGCGGAAAGGTGCAGAAATTCAAACTGCGCGAGATGGCGAAGGCGCTTTCGCAAACAGTGTGAAACAGGCGTTCGATGAAATACCGCCGGGCCGTTTTCCGCGGCGCCGGAATGCGTGGCAATTAAATCTAGCCATATCACCATATCGATGCTTCATGCCCCGCAGTATGCTATCCCATACCGGACACGGATAATGAGTCCGGGGCCAGGCGGTAAATATGTCACGGCCGCAGCATTATTCCGAGGGGTGAAATTGGGTCCGACATGGCTATCACGCTGAAAGATCTGGACGTCAAGCTGTTCACGGATGGCGCGGATAAAGCGCAAATCCTCGAAATGGCCAAACAGCCCTGGATCAGGGGCTTCACCACCAATCCGTCGCTGATGAAGGCGGCGCGCGTCTCCGACTATGTGGCCTACGCGCGGGATCTGGTCGCGGCGGTGCCCGACCGTCATATCTCGTTCGAGGTGTTTTCCGATGACATTGCGGAAATGGTCGGGCAGGCCCGCGTGATCAGTACCTGGGGACCAAATGTCTACGTCAAGCTGCCGGTGTCGACGACGCGCGGCGAGCCTCTCTACCAGGCCGTTCGCGCCCTCTCGCAGGACGGCATCAAGGTCAATCTGACGGCGGTGTTCACCGCCGAGCAGGCGGCGAGCGGCGTCGAAGCGCTGGCCGGAGGCGCGGCCGCTTGCGTATCGGTGTTTGCCGGACGGCTGGCCGACGCCGGCATCGATTATCGGCCGATCATGCGTGATGCGGTCGCGCGGGCACGCCGGACGACGAATGTCGAGATCATCTGGGCGTCGACCCGCGAGGTCTTCAACGTGATCGAGGCCGACGAAATGCAATGCCACATCATTACCGCGCCGGCTGCCGTGCTCAAGAAGCTGCCATCGCTGGGAACTAGGACGGCAGCGGAGCTGTCGCTGGATGCGGTCAAGGCGTTCCGCGAGGATGCGGTGTCGGCGGCACTCACGCTGCCGATTGCGGCTGCGCGCGCCGCCGAGTGACGCTGCGGCTTGACGCTCCGGGTCGGCGTGGCGCTACGGTTAAGAATTGCGCTTTTCTGCCGTGAGTTCGCGTTCCTGCCGTGCGGCGCGTTGGCTTCGCATCGGGGCCGCGCCGGCTTCGCTACATACTGTCTTGGCTATTGGTGGTGAGTCGGGGTTTTGCGGCTCCAAAGGCGGCTGAACGGCTTTGCCGCCGCGGTACGCCGGCACGCCAGGACAAATCCTGATTAAGCTTGCGTTCACGCAACCGAATGATTCCGCGCCACTCTAAACCCTTCCCTTAGGTGTATTTCCTACTCTCAAAAGAGGTGGGTCCTTTCGTTGCGCGCATGTCACATCCTACAGGTCGGTCAATTTTTCGTTTTCTCATAGCCGTGGCGGCTGGCGTCATCTGTACGGCGGCACTCACAATTGCGCTGACAATTTGGTGGCTGCGTTCGGAGGCCATTGCCGGCGCCTTCAGAGATTCCAGCACCCTTGCCGAGGTGCTCGCCAGCCAAACCGCTAGTTCCATACAATCGATCGATCTCATTTTGGCCGAGATTAAAGCCGAAGAGGAATTTCGCAGTGGGCAGATGCCAGACTTTGATCGTGTCATCGGCGGCGAGGGCACACATGAATTTCTTCTCGAGCGTCTGTCGCACCTGCCGCAGGCCGAATTTATTGCGCTGGTGGACAAAAATGGAGAGCTTGCCAATACGACGCTGCAGTGGCCAACGCCGGGGCTCGACCTATCAGATCGCGCATATTTTCAGCACTTTAGGAATAACGACGGCAAAGGCGTCTACATCAGCGATGCTCTGATCAATCGCAACGCGGGAACGCGATTCGTCTCTTTTACTAGCCGCATAAGCGGCGCCAACAATTCATTTCTCGGCGTGGTTGTGGTCGGCGTCAGGCTCACTTATTTCCAACAAATTTATAAGTCCATCGCGTCGCTGCCTGATCAGTCTTTTGTATTGTCACACCGCGACGGCACCATCATCGTGCGGTACCCTGATTTTAAAGATCGTATGTACAAGAGCATTTCGGCAAAGTCTCCTTGGCATCGACTTGTTTCCCAGGGCGGCGGGACCTATCGATTGCCAGATGATATTGATGCCGAGGGTCGGCTGGTTGCGGTACGTCCGCTGCGCGAGTACCCCCTGGTCGTCAATGTCGGCGTATCGGAGGCCGCGGCACTCGCGACCTGGCGTATTCAGGCCATAGCCATCGGCGCCGGCACCTTACTGTTCGTCTGCTGTTCGCTGTTTCTCCTAAGAGCCCTAAGCAGACAATTTCATAGCCTGGAAAGGTCGAAGATTGCGCTGGTCAAAAAAACCGGTGAATCGCAGCGGGCCAAGGCGACGGTCGATGCCGCTCTGAACAATTTGGTGCAAGCCGTAATAATGTTCGACTCGAACCTGCGGCTTACCGTCTGCAATCAACGCTATCTCGATATGTACGGCTTATCGCGCGACGTCGTCAGGCCGGGCAGCTCTCTTCAGAAGATCGTGGAACACCGAGCCGCAATCGGCAGCTTTAGTACCGATGACGTCGGGCAATATGTCGCCGACATCTTGGCCGCAATCGCCAAAGGCACGGTCTTTAGCAGGACGCAGAACTTGCGCGATGGGCGGATCATTCACATCGTCAGCCAGCCGATTGAGGGCGACGGATGGGTCACCACCCACGAAGATGTCACCGAAGCAAAACGCGCGGAGGAGCGGATCTCGCATCTCGCGCACCATGACGCGTTGACCGGACTGCCGAATCGCAAGCTTTTTTACCTGCAACTCGAACAGGCGTTCAAGCGCGTTAGGCGGGGCGAGCGGCTGGCGGTGTTGTACCTCGACGTGGATCATCTTAAGCGCATTAACGACACCCTCGGCCACTCGGCGGGCGATAAGCTGCTCAAGGGTGTGGCGGATCGCCTGCGCGATTGTATCAGAGGTATCGACGTGGTTGCTCGTCTGAGTGGCGACGAATTCGCCATCATTCAGTCATCACTTAATCAAAATGCAGACGCCGCTGTGCTCGCTACGCGGGTCCGTGAAGCAATTCATGAGCCATTCGATCTCGATGATAATCAAGTGGTAGTCGACATCAGCATCGGCATTTCCATCGCGCCGGACGACGCCAGCGAGTTCTGCGAGTTGTTGAAAACCGCCGATATCGCGCTTTATGAAGCGAAGAACTTGGGACGCGGCACCTATTGTTTTTATGAGGCGGAAATGAATGCGCGCGTTCAGGTCCGTGCCGAGTTGGAGCGGGACATGCAAGACGCGCTTACCGACGGCGAATTCGAGCTGTTCTATCAGCCGATTGCCAACCTTGACGGCAACAAGATTGCGTCGTTCGAGGCGCTTTTGCGTTGGCACCATCCGCAACGAGGCTTGGTCTCTCCGGCCGAGTTCATTCCCATCGCCGAGGAGACCGGGCTCATCATCCCGTTGGGCGAATGGGTCGTCCGAACAGCGTGTGCCGAAGCTGCCAATTGGCCCGATGACGTTCGCGTTGCCGTCAATGTCTCGTCAGTTCAGTTGACCAGCAAGAATTTAGTCAATGTCGTGGTCGGCGCCATCGCGTCGGCCGGTATCAAGCCGAACCGGCTTGAGCTCGAGATCACCGAATCGGTACTGATGCAGAATACCTTCGCCAACCTGGCCACGTTAAAACGCCTGCATGAACTCGGCGTGCATTTTGCGATGGACGATTTTGGTACCGGTTATTCGTCGCTCGGATATCTGTTGAGTTTCCCGTTTCATAGAATCAAGATCGACCGCAGTTTCACCTTGGGTCTGGCGGATAAGGGCGAGGCCCGCGCCATCGTCCGCGCCACCGTCGATCTGGCGCGAAGCCTCGGTATGCGGGTCACCGCCGAGGGCGTGGAGACGGCGCAACAATTGCAGCAGGTTCGCATCCTCGGCTGCACGGAAATCCAGGGCTACCTGCTCCATGCCCCGCGGCCGGCGGCGGAAATATTGCAGCTGCTCGCATCGCCCCCTGGGCGCGCAGCCTGTTCGGTTATCCCCGGCCCGTCGGCGATTCGAAAAAGTGAAAGAATGTGCCACGTCAGGCCGGACCTGCGATGCAATCGCCGCTTGACCGGGCGCGAATGCGACGTCTTGAAAGGTATCATGGCCGGCGAATCCACTGAGGAATCCGCCCGCCAGCTCAACAGAAAGCCGCAACTCGTCGAACACTATCGCGAGCGAATCAAGCAAAAGATCGGTGCCAGTAATCTGAACGAGGTCATTCAAATCATGATGACCAAGGGCTGTTCCGCTGTCGAGCGGCAACGGGCGATGGGATAAACCGCGCTTCAAGACCGCCAGCGCCGGCCGCCAGACCGTTTTAATGCCGCGACATCCGATGGTATGGTCGGCCTCAGGGGGGTGCTGACCGATACCGAGGCGCGCATGATCTTCCGCCAGCTGTTCGACAGCACGTCCGGCACCTATAGCTATTTGCTCGCCAGCCGCCACGGCGGCGAGGCGCTGATCATCGATCCGGTGCTGGAACGGGTCGACCGCTGGCTGCAGCTGGTGCGTGAACTCGACCTCAGGCTGGTCAAAGCGGTCGACACGCACCTGCACGCCGACCACGTGACCGGACTGGGCGAGCTGCGCGACCGCACCCGCTGCATCACGGTGATGGGCGAGCATAGCCGCGCCGATGTCGTCTCCATGCGAGTCGCGGAAGGCGACCGCATCGACATCGAGGGACTGCGTCTCGACGTGTTGTACACGCCCGGCCACACCGACGATTCCTACTCGTTCCTGCTCGCCGACCGCGTTTTCACCGGCGACACGCTGCTGATCCGCGGCACCGGCCGCACCGATTTCCAGAACGACAATCCGCGCGCAATACGATTCCATCTTCAACAAGCTGATGAAGCTGCCCGACGAAACGCTGGTCTACCCCGCGCACGATTACAAGGGCGAAACCGTCTCCACCATCGGCGAGGACAAATTCTTCAATCCGCGGCTCAAGGTGGGATGCGGGTCTCAAATCTGCCTGTCACGTCGAGGGCGGCATCGCGGCCTGGAAGAACGCCGACGGACCGCTCGCGCGCTGAGGGCATGGGGGTCAAGTTCGAGCTCAACCGGGATTTCCCGCGACCCCTTGGGGTCGATCGATGCGGGAAAATCGGTCCAAATCCCCATTCAAATCGCTTAAAAGACTTTTCTTCCGACAGCGAATCATAGCCTTCCTTGAGGAGCGCATCCGCGCTTCAAGGAGGGCATTCAATATGGCTCATTCACAAAAATCTGCGAAACCGGCGGCTGCGGCCAAATCCAAGCGCCCGGTGACGCTCAAGCATCTTGCCGCGGCTTTGGCCGAGGAGCACCAAATTTCGAAACGGGCCGGCGAAGCCATCCTTGGCGATCTGGTCGGCACCATCACCAAGCACCTCAAGAAAGGTGAGCGAATCCGCATTGCCGGGCTGGGCATCCTGCAGGTCAGAAAGCGCGCCGCCCGCATGGGCCGCAATCCCGCCACCGGCGAAGCCATCAAGATCAAGGCCGGCAAGAAAGTCGCATTCCGGGCGGCCAAGGACTTGAAGATGGCTATTTAGCTCGGTCATACGCTTGCCGTCGCCCCGGCGACGCGCGTTGCCGGGGCGTTGATCTTTGGCTCGGTGAAGCCGCAGAGGCGGCAGTCGCTATCTGTCGAGACGGGGAATGGAGTCGCCGCCTACGGCGTCTTCTTCACCAGCGGACATTTGGACTCCGACAGCGGCTGGAATGCCTGCTCCGCCGGGATGGTGGCGACGAGCTTGTAATAATCCCACGCTCCCTTGGACTCCGCCGGCTTCTTGACCTCGTACAGAAACATCTCGTGCACCATGCGGCCGTCCTCGCGGATCTTGCCGTTCTTGGCGAAGAAGTCGTCGACCGGCATTGCGCGCATCTTGTCCATCACCGCCTGGGTCTCGTCCGTGCCGGCGGCCTCCACCGCCTTGAGGTAGTGCGTGGTCGCCGAATAGATGCCGGCCTGCGTCATGTTCGGCATCTTGCCCATGCGCTGGAAATAACGCTTCGCCCAGGCGCGCGACTCGTCGTTGCGGTCCCAGTAAAAGGCGTTGGTCAGCAGCATGCCTTGCGCCGTCTGCAGGCCGAGGCTGTTGATGTCGTTGATGAAGACCAGCAACCCGGCCAGCTTCTGGCCGCCCTGCACAACGCCGAACTCGGCCGCCTGCTTGATCGAATTCGTGGTGTCGGCGCCGGCGTTGGCAAGCCCGATCACCTTGGCTTTCGACGCCTGCGCCTGCAGCAGCGCCGAGGAGAAGTCCGACGTGTTGATCGGAACGCTGACGCTGCCGAGTACCTGGCCGCCGCTCGCCTTGACGACGCCGGCCGTGATCTTTTCCAGGTCGTGGCCGAAAGCATAATCGGCCGTCAGGAAGAACCAGGTGTTGTAGCCCTCCTTGACCATGGCGGCGCCGGTGCCGTGCGAGAGCGCGTAATTGTCGTAGGTGTAATGGATCGAGACCGGCGTGCAGGCTTCGTTGGTGATGCGCGCCGCGCCCGGCCCGTTAAGGACGACGATCTTGTTCTTGGTCTTGGCGACATCGATGGCGGCGAGCGCGGTCGCCGATGCGGCGACGTCCATGAGCGCGTCGACGTGCTGGTTGTCGAACCATTCCCGCGCCGTGGCCGAGGCAATGTCCGGCTTGTTCTGGTGATCGGCGGAGATCACTTCGATCGGCCTGCCCAGCACTTTGCCGCCGAAATCTTCAACCGCCATCTTGGCAGCCGTAACCGCGCCGACGCCGGTGATGTCAGCATAGATGCTCGACATGTCCTCGAGCATACCGATTTTCACCACGCCGTCGGAAATCTTGTCCTGGGCCTGGCCGGTCAATGTGCACGCGAGCAATAGTGCGGCGCCGATTACAGCCGATCTCTTCATCGTCCCCTCCCGAGTGGCCGGCTCGCTATGCCGCCGGCCGCAGGCATTCGATATCCGATATCAAATACGCGGGCTGTCCCATCATGCTCTGCGGATAGGCGTTGGCAGAACCAGGCTGCACGGACAGCGACCGAGAGCGATGAAGGCGCTTCATGACAGAACACCACGATGGCCGGACGATAGACCATGTCACCCCCACGGCAAAGCCGCCGAGGCATCGACTTTTATCCGCCTGCGCGCTGTGATGGGGGGTAACGGAGCTGTTGATGCGGACAACCTATGGGCCGGACTATCCGCGCACGCTGGGCGCACTGCTGGGCTGGTCCGGAAAGGATCCGGCGGAACCGGCGGTGACCGACGCCGCGGGCACGCTGCACCGGCGCGCCTTCCAAGACCGCGTGCTGCGGGTGGCGGCGGGCCTGCGCGCCGGCGGTGTCGGCGCGGGGGCTCGGGTGGCGCTGTGGTTGCCGAATAGCACCGCCTACCTGGCCGCGATCTTCGCCTGCGCTCGGCTCGGCGCGCTTGCCATCCACATCAACACGCGCTTTCGCGTGGCGGAAGTCGGCAGCATCTTGCGCCGGTCGCGCGCCATCGCGCTGGTGACGGAGTGGGAATTCCCGCCGGTCGACTTCCCGGCGATTTTCGCCGCGCTGCCGCCTGAGGATCGCGCCGCATTGCGCTGCGTGTTTGGGCTTTCTTCCGGCGTGACGGAACTCGCCAGCCTGCCGGTGTTGCCGCTCGAGGGTGCCGCAGCCGGTGTGGGGCCGGAGGAGGCAACCGGGACGACCCCCTGCCTGACGTTCACGACCTCAGGCACCACCAGCGGGCCGAAACTGGTCCTGCACGATCAGCAGACCATCGCCGGGCACGCCGTCGACGTCGCCCGCCATATCGGGCTGGATGCGGCGGATGCGGCGCTGCTTGGCGCGGTGCCGTTCTGTGGAACGTTCGGCAATGCGGCGGCGATGGCCGCGATCGCCGGCGGGGCGCATGTCGTCTGCCTCGCGCAGTTCGACGGCGAGACGGCGGCCGGGCTGATCCGTCGGCACCGGGTCACTCACGTGATCGGCGGCGACGACATGTTCGGCCGCATCGCCGCGGCGGCTGCCGGGCGTCCGTTGCAGTCGGTGCGCTTCGCGGGTTTCGCCGCCTTCCACTCCTCCGCCGCCGCCTCGATCGCCGCCGCGGAGGCGGTCGGCATGCAGCCCCGCGGCCTCTACGGCAGTTCGGAAGTGCAGGCGCTGTTCTCGATCTCGGAGGGCGACAACCGCCGGCTCGGCGGTGGCGTCCCTGTCAGCAAGCGCGCCCGGCTTGCGGTGCGCGATCCCGAGGCCAGCCGCACGCTGCCGCCCGGCGCGTCCGGCGAGCTGTGGATCGACGCCCCGTCTCGCTTCATCGAGTATCTGGAAAATCCGGCGGCGACCGAGCGCGCGATCGACGTCGACGGCATGTTCCGCACCGGCGATCTCGGCCGCCTGGCCGGCGCGGGATTCGTCTACGAGGCGCGGCTGGGCGATGCCATGCGGCTTGGCGGATTCCTGGTCAGCCCCGAGGAGATCGAGGCCGTGATCCAGGTGCAGGCCGGCGTCGCCGGCGTCCAGGTGGTGGCGGCGTCCGCCGGAGAGGGCGATGCGGTGCCGGTGGCCTTCGTGCGGCCGGCCGACGGGGCAGTGCTGGACGAGGGCGCCTTACGGTCACGTTGCCTGCAGCAACTGGCGCGGTTCAAGGTTCCGGAGCGGATCGTGCTGGTGGATGCGTTCCCGATCGTCGACAGTCCGAACGGCCCCAAAGTGCAGAGGGTGCGCTTGCGCGAAATGGCCGAAGCGCTGCTGCGGCAAGAGCGCGGCGCGCCCCGCGATGCCGGCAGCGGAGTAATCCGCTGAACAAGCCGCATCGCGCGCTGTCAGACCCTTTGACAACACCGAGAGCAATGGGCAAGGCTGCCGAAGGCGCTCCCTAACCTGATCGGCATCATGACAAAATCCGTCCTCGGCATCATCGGCGGCTCCGGCATCTATGACTTGCCGGGGCTCAAGAACGCACAAAGCAAATCCGTCAACAGCCCCTGGGGCAAGCCCTCCGCGGCTTTACTGACGGGCGAGATCGACGGTCTGCCGATCGTTTTCCTGTCGCGCCATGACAAGGGGCACAGGCTGTCGCCGACCGACATCAACTATCGCGCCAACATCGATGCGCTCAAACGCGCCGGGGTGACCGATTTGGTCTCGCTCTCGGCCTGCGGCTCGTTCAAGGAGGATTTGCCGCCAGGCACTTTCGTTCTGGTCGATCAGTTCGTCGACCGCACCCATGCCCGGGCGAATTCGTTTTTCGGTACCGGCTGCGTGGCGCATGTCTCGATGGCGCATCCCGTGTCGCCGCGGCTGCGCATCCATCTCGCTGAGGCGGCGATGGCCGAGGGCCTCACCGTCGTGCGCGACGGCACCTATGTTTGCATCGAGGGTCCGCAATTCTCCTCGCTCGCCGAGAGCCTCACGTACAAGAACCTCGGCTATTCGGTGATCGGCATGACCAACCTGCCGGAGGCCAAGCTCGCGCGCGAGGCGGAGATTTGCTACGCCACCGTCGCCATGGTGACGGACTTCGACTGCTGGCATCCGGACCATGACGCCGTCACCGTGCAGGACATCATCAAGGTGCTGATGGCCAACGCCGAGAAGGCCAAGCAACTGGTAGCGCGGCTCGCCCGCGATTTCCCGCGCGAGCACGAGCCATGCCCGATCGGCTCGGATCGCGCGCTCGACAACGCCTTGATCACCGCTCCCGAGGCGCGCGATCCGGCGCTGCTGAAGAAACTCGATGCCGTCGCCGGCCGGGTCCTTCGGCCGCATTAGCGACCGTCGACGCAGCAGAACTGCGAGGCTCTAGCGGTGGTGCCGGTCGCGGCTGCGGGTCAAACGACGTGATTACCTGGGAGTCGGCGGATAGCCCGCTGCGGCAGCCGGTGCTCCGCCCAATGCGCTCGCGTCAAGCGGCTTCCTCAAGATGCTTGAACGCAGCGAGTCGGCGCGCGCCGCTGATTGAAGTGGCGATGCCTGGGGCAGCGGCTGATCGGCCGGCTGTCTCGTTACCGCATCAAGCGGTGAGCCAGGGTCGCCGTCGTCGCTCGTGCGGTAGGTCATGGTCGCGCTGCGCCAGCGACCGATCACCGACGCGATCAGATCGCGGCTAATATCGGTGCGAAGGTCAGAACGGGTGTTGCCGAACGCCTCACTATTTGGCCGACGGTCGGCCGACAATTCCTTGAAACGCATGCAGGTGGGCAGCGCGACGCCGACACCGAAGGTGAACACTTCACGGGTGCCAAGGGAGGGAATAAATGAAATCAGGTTGGCCGCAGCATCCGAAACCGCGGAGCGGACAAATGCTTGGTCGCACTCGTTCGATAACCGCATGACGAATAGCGTTGAGCACTGGGACAGGATCGTTGGGTCGATTTCGGCTGGCCGCTGCGTGACCAAGCCGAGGTATACCCCGTATTTGCGACCTTCCTTGGCGATACGCGAAAGCGCGCGACGGGTGGGGCCGAAGCCGATATTGCGGTCGGCGGATGCGTAGCGGTGGGCCTCCTCGCAGACAAACAACAGCGGGGAAACGCCGTCGCTCCAGAGACCGAAGTCAAAGGCCATCCGGCAGACCACCGACACGACCGAGTCCACAACCTCGGCCGGAAATCCGGCGAGACCCATGATGGTCATCGGCTTGCCTTCCGAGGGCAACCGGAACAAATCGCCGAGTACGTCGGCCATAGTATCGCCGCCGACATTGGCGTTCTCAAACATGAAGCCGTAGCGAGGATGATTCCGATAGGTCTGAATCCTCGAGATGAGCTTGTAATAGACCATGCGCGATGAACGGTTCTCGAGCTTTCCCATGCGCTCGTCGAGCAGGCTGATAAGATCCTCGATTCGATAAGGCACCGGCGTATCGGCGGTAAAACCGGCGCCGCGCGCATCGCGTTTCTTGATGATCTGGCGATCGTCCCCGGCACGAAGCTGCTGATAGGCCACCTTTGCCAGGGGAATGACCTCGGAAAGAATCTGGACTTCCTCGTCGACACCCGGCCGGCCGCCAAAGAAGACGTCGACGATCTCCTCGAAATTGAACAGCCAAAATGGCAAACGCAGATTCAGCGGTGTGAGCGCCTACGCCTTGGCGCCGAAACAGCGGCCATACTCGTTGTGCGGATCGACCGAGAAGATGCGCAAGTGTGGTCGTGTTTCCAGGATCTTCTGCAAGATGATGGCGACACCGCTCGACTTGCCGACGCCGGTCGTGCCGAGGATGGCAAAATGCCGGCGCACCAGATGATCGATGTCGATGTGCACCCCGATGTTCGGGTTCTGCTGCAGATTGCCGATATGCGCGTGATCAGCATCGGCCCTGCCATAAACGAGCCGCAGCATGTTCTCGGTGAGCATCAGGGCGGTATCGCCGATATTCGGATACTCTGAGAAACCTCGCTGGAAGCACAACGCACCGTCGTCGCTTGAGTAAAACTCGCCAATCAGGTCGAGGCTGGCCACTTTGCGGAATGTCTGACTTCCGGTCGCAGGGACCAGCGGCTCCTCAGTGACCTCGGTGATCAGGCCGATGACGACCGCCTTATTCGTCTTCAGGCCGATAAATTTGCCGACGGTCGGGGTGTCGTCGCGGAGCGCCCGCGCAACGAGCTCGACGGAAGCCTGCGAGCCGTTGATGCTCACCACGCGGCCAATCGGTTCGGGGCGCGTGCTCGTTGTGCCTGTTTGAGGTGCGACTGATTTATCCATGAATACAAAAGGGGGTTGCCGGTGGGACCCGGTCTCACGGTACAGTACCATCGCGCAATTGCGTTTGTATTAATGCGAAATTTGCTGCCTCATTGATACTTCGCTAACCAAAGCGCGTTTCGTTTTGGGTCAACGGCTGAAGCAGCGCGAAAGCGCCGGCTCGGATTATTCCAACCAGCGTCAGGAAGGCAAACAATGAGTGGCGAAGTTACATATACCGATCTCCTTTATGACGAGCGGGACGGCGTAGCGACCATCACCATCAACAGGCCGGAGAAGCTCAACGCGTTTCGCGGCAAGACTTGCGACGAGTTGATCGACGCGCTGAACCGCAGCGCCTGGAACGCCGGTATCGGCGTCATCGTGCTGACGGGGGCCGGAACGCGGGCATTCTGCACCGGCGGCGACCAGTCGGCGCATGACGGCGGCTACGACGGCCGCGGCACGGTCGGGCTGCCGATGGAGACGCTGCACGGCTTGATCCGGCTGGCGCCAAAGCCGGTCATCGCCAAGGTGCGGGGTTATGCGATCGGCGGCGGTAACGTGCTGGCGACACTGTGCGATCTGACGATCGCGGCCGAGAGCGCGCAATTCGGTCAGGTGGGTCCGCGGGTCGGCTCGGTCGATCCGGGCTTCGGCACGGCCTATCTGGCCCGCGTCGTCGGCGAGAAGAAGGCGCGCGAAATCTGGTACATGTGCCGCCGCTATACCGCGCACGAGGCGGCGGCGATGGGCCTCGTCAACAAGGTGGTGCCCGACGACCAGCTCGATGCCGAGGTCGAGGCGTGGTGCCGCGAGATCATGGAGCGCAGCCCCACAGCCATCGCCATCGCCAAACGCTCATTCAATGCCGACAGCGATTCGATCGCCGGCATCGGCGCTCTCGGCATGCAGGCGCTCAAGCTTTACTACGAGACCGAGGAATCGAAGGAAGGGGTGCGCGCCTTCAACGCCAAGCGCAAGCCGGACTTCCGTAAATATGCCAAATGAGCGCCACCGTCAGCGATCGGCGGCGGGTCGGTTGTTTCCGCGCCACACCTGGGAAGCCGCCAAACCGACGCAGGCGGCCAAGGCATCGACGATGAAATCGCTAAGGCGGGCGTGGCGGCCGGGCACGAAGAGCTGCGCTAACTCGATGGCGCCGGCAAACAACACTAATCCGATCGCAGTGGAATAGCGCGGGCGATAGCCGAGGCCGAACGCAAGACCGGTCGCCGAAAATATGACGAAGTGCTCGAGCGCGTGAAGTCCACCGAGTCTTGGCCGCAGTTCGGGAGGTACCAACGACAAGATGACGATGGCGAGGGTCAGAAGCCATGCTGACATGCGGACGGCCTTCATCATGGGAGTCTCAATCAAGTTCTAGAGCATGATCCGGAAAAGTGGCCGCGTCTCAGCGCGCCGCGGGCGCTTCGGGATGCGCGGCGCCGCCCGTAGGCGACCGCATGCCCTCGAGCAGCGCTTTATGGAACGCGTCGGGAGCCTGGATTTGCGGCGCATGGCCCAAATCGGGAAACTCGACCAGGTGGGCGCGTGGAAAGCGCGCCGCCGCCGCCTTCGCCAGGACCGGGTAATTGCCCAACGTGGCGCGGATTGCGGGTGGCGCCAGGTACTTGCCAAATGCCGTGGTGTCCTTGTCGCCGACCATCAGCAACACCGGCACTTTGACTTGCTCGAACTCGTAGAACACCGGTTGGGTGTAGATCATGTCGTCGAGCAGTGCCGAATTCCAGGCGACGATATCGCGACCCGGACCGCGATAGAGTCCCGCCAGCATCTGCACCCAGCGTTCATATGTCGGCGACGAGATTCCGGCGTAATAGGTCGTGCGCTGATAATTGCGAATACTGTCGGCGGTGGTTTTCAGCTCCTGTGCGTACCACGCATCGACGCTTTGCCACGGCACGCCCTTCGCCTTCCAGTCCTCCAGTCCGATCGGATCGACGAGCACAAGCTGGTCGACGTCCTCGGGATAGATCAGCGCGTAGCGCACGCCGAGCATGCCTCCGGTCGAATGCCCGACGATGGTCATGCGGCCGATGCCCAGCGAAGCCAGCAGCGCATGGGTGTTCCCGGCGAGCTGCTGGAATGTGTATTGGTAATGTGCCGGCTTGGTCGATTTGCAGAACCCGATCTGATCGGGAGCGATGACGCGGTAGCCGGCGTCGCTCAATACTCCAATGGTGTCCTGCCAGGTCGCCGCGCAGAAGTTCTTGCCGTGCAACAGCAAGACCGCCGCGCCATTCGGTGTCGTTGGTTTGACGTCCATATACGCCATCTCCAGGGCCTCGCCCTGCGAGGTGAAGGAGAAGTGCGACACCGGCCAGGGATACTCGAAGCCCTGCAATTGCGGCCCGTAGGCTGCGCCGTCATCGGCCGCTCGGACCGGGGAGGGGGCGCCGAAAGCGGTGGCGACGCCGAAGCAGAGCAGAGAGAGGAGAGAAGCCCAGCGCATGATCCGACCTTCCACGAACGACCCGCCCCGCTGGGGGCGGAGCGGGAAACCGCCATGTTACGATGGGCCGCACAGCGGTGCCATCGTAAGCCTTGGAAGCAAAACGTGTTTAGGTTCCGGCCGGAATGGGTCGCCAGTCGGCTCAGGCCATGCTAGGTGGAGGGGCGTGGGCGATACAGTCGAGGGGGAGCCTGTTGAATCATGGCTGAGGCTGTCAGGGTTGGCGCAGACGGTCCCTTGAAAATCGGGGTGGTGGGCGTTGGCGTCATGGGGAGCAACCATGCGCGCGTGTTATCGGGGATACCCGGCGTCCACCTGGTTGGTATCGCCGATCCTGACCGCAAACAGCGGGATTTCGTCGCCCGCACGCTCGGTTGTGACGCCTTCGCCGACATCGATGGCTTGCTGCGCTGCCGGCCCGACGCGATCACCATCGCGGCGCCGACGCACCTGCATCATGATCTGGCGCTGCAGTGCATTTCCCGTGGCATCCATCTCCTGGTCGAGAAGCCGATCGCGCCGACGGTCGAGGAGGGTCACGCCATCGTCAGCGCCGCCCATCGCGCCGGCGTCACGCTGATGGTCGGCCACGTCGAGCGCTTCAATCCGGCGGTCGAGTCGATGAAGCGGGCGATCAAGGGCCAGGACATCCTCTCGATCGCCATTACCCGCGTCGGCCCATTCCCGCCACGCATGTCGAACGTCGGGGTGGTGATCGATCTCGCGGTGCACGACATCGACCTGATCCGCTGGTTCACCGATTCGGAGATCGTCGAAATACAGCCGCAACTGTCGAGCGCCGTCGCCGAGCGCGAGGACATCGCGCTGTTGCAGTTCCGCACCGCCTCCGGCGTGCTGGCGCACATCAACACCAACTGGCTGACGCCGTTCAAGGCGCGCACCATCCACATCGCCACCCGCGATAAATACCTCATGGCCGACTTGCTGACGCTGCAGGTCACCGAATGCTTTGGCTTCCAGGCCGACGGCAGCTACTCGATGCGGCATTTGTCGGTCGGCTATGCCGAGCCGTTGCGCGCCGAGCTATTGGCATTCGTCGAAGCCATTCGCAGCGGCCGGACGCCCGCCGTGACCGGGGAGGAAGGGGTCGCGAGCCTTG
>Ga0208937_1000455_pt1 | contig 32067 bp, 27 predicted proteins | sample June2015DPH_11_5_FD_184705 | JGI IMG/M metagenome (GOLD analysis project Ga0208937, IMG submission 184705) | Peatland microbial communities from SPRUCE experiment site at the Marcell Experimental Forest, Minnesota, USA - June2015DPH_11_40... | ecosystem: Environmental > Terrestrial > Soil >...
ACGCCCTCTACGACCGCTTCGCGTCGATCCGCCCGCGAGTGCCACTCGAAGTCCTGATCCTCGCCCGCATCCCCGACTACCTCTCGCCGGCGAAAAGCCTCGGCTTCTGGCTCACCAAGGGGCGCCGGATCCCTGCGGTCCCGGCTGATCCGCGCGTGCGGTGGTGGGCAGCACTGATGCGCGACCCTCAGCCTTTGGCGCCGCGCTCGCCGGCAACGACGTATGATCCTGCCGCGATCCTTTTCTCCGGCGGCACAAGCGGGTCACCCAAAGGCATCGTGCTCTCCAATCGCAATTTCATTGCCCTGGCGTTGCAGGTCGCGACGTTTGGCGAGGTGCACGAAGGCGACTCGATCCTCGCCATCCTGCCGATCTTCCACGGCTTCGGCCTTGGCGTCTGCGTGAATTTGATGTTCATGACGGGCGGCAAGTCGATCCTCGTGCCGATCTTCACAGCCGAAAGCACCGCTCGTCTCCTGCGCAAGAAGCAGCCAAATCTGCTGGTCGGCGTGCCGACGCTCTACGCGGCGTTGACGCGCGACAAGTCGCTCGCCCGGGCCGACCTTGCGCGCCTGCGCGCCGCCTTCTCGGGCGCCGACCGCCTGCCGCGTCAGGTCAAGGAGCAGTTCGAGTCTCTCGTCGCGCGGCGCGGCGGTCACGTGAAGCTACGGGAAGGCTATGGCCTCACCGAGGCAGTCACCGCGATCATGGCGATGCCGCTCGACAAGTATCGTGAAGGCAGCATCGGCGTGCCGTTTCCCGACATGCTCGTTAAGATCTGCAGCCCCGAAACCCTGGAGGATCTTCCGCCCGGGCAAGAGGGCGAGATCTGCATCTCGGGCCCCAACGTCATGATCGGCTACCTCAACGATCCCGAGGCGACGAGCCGCACCCTGCGCCGCCATGGTGACGGCCGCGTCTGGCTGCACACCGGCGATCTCGGCCGCATGGATGCGGACGGCTTCTTCTACTTCAGCGATCGCCTCAAGCGCATGATCAAGTCGTCGGGCTTCAACGTCTTTCCGGCGCAGGTCGAGACCGTCCTCTACCGGCATCCGCAGGTTCTGGAGGCCTGCGTGGTCGGCGTGCCCGACCCCGCGCAGGGCGAGCGAGTGAAGGCGTTCGTCGTACTCAAGCAGCAGGCGCGGCCAGGACCCGACACCGAAGGGGAGCTCATCGCGCTCTGCCGGTCGCAACTCATTAAGTGGAGCTGCCCGCGCGAGATCGAGTTCCGTCGCGAACTGCCGAAGACGCGCATCGGCAAGATCGACTACCAAGCGCTGGCGGCCGAGCACATCGCACAGCACGATGCCCGGCAGCCCATCAGCCACGGCGGCGATCGCGTCGCCGCAGCACTGCAGGCGCACGGTATAAAATTCGTGTTCACGCTATGCGGCGGGCACATCTCGCCCATTCTCACCGGTTCCAAGGCACGCGGCCTTTGCGTTATCGACGTGCGCGACGAAGCGACAGCCGTGTTCGCCGCCGACGCGGTAGCGCGGCTCACCGGCGTGCCCGGCGTGGCCGCGGTGACGGCGGGTCCCGGTGTCACCAATACGCTGACCGCGCTGAAGAACGCGCAGCTCGCCCAGTCGCCTGTCGTCGTGCTCGGCGGCGCCGCCCCGACCGCGCTGCAGGGCCGCGGTGCACTGCAGGACATCGACCAGGGACCGGTCGTCGCACCCCACGTCAAGCTCATGAGACGGGTACGCCGCGTCCGTGATCTCACGCCCGCGATAGAAGAAGCCTTCGCGGTCGCCCGCGAAGGCGTGCCGGGACCGGCCTTCGTCGAGTGTCCGATCGACCTGCTCTACGACGAAACGAGCATCCGCACATGGTACCGCGACGCATCCGGGAAGGGGACGTCCATCCCCGACCGACTGCTGCGCTTCTACCTCGAGCGCCACGTCGCTAGGATGTTCGCCGGAAGCGGCGATACGCGGCCGCCGCGGGCACGCGAGGTCGCGGCGCCGGCCGCGCACGGTTCGCGCATCGACGCGGCCGCCGCGCGCCTTGCCAAGGCTCAGCGGCCACTCCTGGTCATCGGCAGCCAGACCCTCGCACTCGTTGACGACCCTTCACGGATAGCCGCCGCCGTCGCGCGGCTTGGGATACCGGTGTATCTCTCGGGTATGGCGCGCGGCCTGCTTGGGCGCGATCACCCGCTGCAGATGCATCATCAGCGCCGGCAGGCGCTGCGGCAGGCGGACTGCGTCGTGCTCGCCGGCGTGCCGTGTGACTTTCGCCTCGACTACGGCCGGCATGTGCGCCGCTCCAGCACTTTGATCGCCGCCAACCGGAGCGCCAAGGATGCGCGCTTGAATCGCCGTCCCGACATCGCGGCGATTGGCGACGCTGGGAATTTTCTCGAGCGTGTTGCCGCCGTATCCGGTAGCGCGGCGGCGCGCCGCAACGATTGGATCGCCGAGCTCCGTGCCCGCGATTGTGCGCGCGAGACCGAGATTGACGAACAGGCGAAAGCTGCAGGCGAACACGTGAACCCGATCGCGCTGCTGCGTGCTGTTGATCATGCCGCAAGCGACAACGCCGTCTTTGTCGCCGACGGCGGCGACTTTGTCGCCACCGCATCCTACATCGTGAGGCCGCGCGGCCCGCGCAGCTGGCTCGATCCCGGCGTCTTCGGAACCCTCGGGGTCGGCGCAGGCTTCGCGCTAGGGGCAGCGCTGTGCCGCACGGACGCCGAAGTGTGGATCCTCTACGGCGACGGCGCTTGTGGCTGGAGCCTCAGCGAATTCGACAGCTTCGTGCGCCACGGCATCCCGGTGATTGCCGTAGTCGGCAACGATGCTTCCTGGACTCAGATCGCCCGCGAGCAGGTGAAAATGCTTCATGACGATGTCGGCACTGTGCTCGCCCGCACCGCCTACCATGAGGTCGCAGCGGGCTTCGGAGCGGAAGGCATCGTGGTGAAGACAACCGCCGAGGTTCCCGATGCCCTTCGGCGTGCCCGCGCCGCCGCCAAGACCGGCAAGCCGGTCCTCGTGAACGTTTGGCTCAGCCACAGCGACTTCCGCGAGGGGTCAATTTCGATGTGAGGTGGCGCACCCGAGAGCGGGCCTGCCGGAGTGATAGACGTGCCAGAACGCGCCGCCTGACGTCTCCTATTGGCCCGTCGCGACATTTGCCGTGATGCAATGACTTGTCGGCCTTCGAGACAATGTGGACTCTCGTAACTCGTCGCGCGCGCCAATCTATGAGTTCTCGACCCAAGTCGAGACACCTGCATTCAATCGCTCGACAGGATCACATTCTTCAAAATCGGATAGACTTGGTTCTCCCAGCGCTTGCCGGAGAACACGCCGTAGTGGCCGACGCCGGCCTGCATGTGGTGGCGCTTGAGATACGGGCGCAGCTTGCTGCAGAGGTCGTGCGCCGCGACGGTCTGGCCGACGGCGCAGATGTCGTCGCGCTCGCCTTCGACGGTGAGCAGCATGGTGCGGCGGATCGCGCTCGGGTCGACGCGGGCACCGCGAAATTCGAGCTTGCCGAGCGGCAGCGCGTGCTCCTGGAAGATCAGCCGCACCGTTTCCAGATAAAATTCGGCGGTGAGGTCGAGCACGGCGAAGTATTCGTCGTAAAACGCCTTGGTGATCGCCGCCTTCTCGATCTCGCCGTTGGCGAGATTTTCGTAAAGCTCGTGATGCGCCTTCACATGCCGCTCGATGTTCATGCTCATGAAGGCGATGAGCTGCACGAAGCCCGGATAGACCCGGCGAAACGCGCCCGGATAACGCATCGGCACTGAGGCGATAAGCGTGCGCTCGAACCACTCGATCGAGCGCTCCTGGGCAAGCACGTTGACCTTGGTCGGATTGACGCGGGTATCGATCGGCCCGGCCATCAGCGTCATCGAGCGCGGCTGCGCCGGATTGCCCGCTTGCGCCATCACCGCCACGGCCTCGAGCACGGCGACGCAGGGCTGGCACACGGCGACCACGTGGGCGCCCTGCCCCATCGCTTCCAGGAACTTGATCAGATGCTCGACGTATTCGTCGACGCCGAAGCGGCCGGCGGTCAGCGGCGCGTCGCGCGCATTGTGCCAGTCGGTGATGAACACGTCGTGCTCCGGCAGCATGGTGCGCACGGTCGCCCGCAACAGCGTGGCGAAATGGCCGGAGAGCGGCGCCACCAAGAGGACGCGCGGCTGCGCCGTCGCGATATCCTTCTTGAAATGCAACAGCGTGCCGAACGGCGTCGCGTACGCCGCCTCCTCGCGCACCTCGACCTCGCGGTTGCCGACGCTGACGGAAGCTATGTCGAAGGGCGGACGGCTGTGGGTGAGGCCGGCCCGCGCGATCAGCTCATAAGCCGCGGTCAGGCTACGGACCGCCTGATTGTCGGAGAGGAACGGCTGGCCGGTGGCGGCGGCGATCGTCGCCCACGCCCGGATCGGCGTCATGATATCGGATTGCAGTTGATAGGCGAGGTACAGCATCCGATGCCCACGGGTGCCGGAGGCCATCTGGCGACGGCCCACCTCGACCCCTCCATGGGAAAAGCTAGTGTATTTTTTGTTGCGCTGCGACAAAATTGTGAACATCCTGCATAGCGGGAACGGGGCGTGGGATTTTGGCCGATTGAGAGCGCGCGCCGGCATTCCCGTCAAACGCCGTGGCTCGATCTAAGTCTCTGATCGAGCGTCACTCTTCACAACGAGACGAGCGCCATGTCCAAGGCCGTCCTCACCATTGCCAGCAAGAATTACGGCTCCTGGTCGCTGCGCGGCTGGTTGCTGTGCAAGATGGCAAAGCTCGATTTCGAGGAGCAGCACGTCGGCACCGACGACCCTTCGACCCGCGCGGAATTGCTGTTGCTGTCGCCGTCCTTCCTGGTGCCCTGTCTGATCAATGACGGGCTCAAGGTCTGGGACACGCTGGCGATCGCCGAATATTTGCATGAGATCAGGCCCGGGGCGGGGCTGCTGCCGGCCGATCAGGCGGAGCGCGCGCATTGCCGCGCCATCTCCGGCGAGATGCATTCGGGCTTCAGCAATCTGCGCTCGGCGCTGCCAATGAACCTGAAGGCGCATTTCCCCGGCTTCAAAACCTGGGCGGGGGCGCGCGCCGACATCGAGCGCATCACGGCGATCTGGACCGAATGCCTCGGCAAGTACGGAGGGCCTTATTTGTTCGGAGGAAAGCCGTGCCTCGCCGACGCCATGTACGCGCCGGTGTGCACGCGCTTTCTCACCTACGACGTCGCGCTCGACCCGCTCTCGGCGCAATACTGCCGCACCATCATGGCGCTGCCGCAGATGCAGGAATGGATTGCCGCCGCCAAGGTCGAGCCCGACGAGCTGGAAGAGCTGGACGTGGAGTTCTGATCGCCTGCCTTGGAACTTTTGTTTTATCGCGCGTCCGGACGGAAAACCGGTTTCCACTTTTCCTGGACGCGCTTAATCCCATTTCTGCGTGCCGGAAAACGCCCAGTCGACGACGCGGCCGCGCGGATGCGCCAGCGCGGAAATCTCGGCCATCTCCTTCTTGCTCAGCACAAAATCAAAGATGGCGGCGTTCTCCGCAAGCCGCTCGACCTTGCTGGTGCGCGGAATGACGACAATGTTCTGTTGCACCAGAAAACGCAGCGCGACTTGCGCGGCGCTCTTGCTATGCGCGGCGCCGATGCGGGCCAGCACCCGGTCGTTGCCGGCGCCGCCGCGCGCGATCGGACTGTAGGCGACGACGGCCATGCCGTGCCGCCGGCAGGCGGCGATCACTTTCGACTGGTCGAGGAAGGGATGGCACTCGATCTGATTGCAGACCAAAGGTTCGCGCGTCGCCCGCACCGCTTCCTCGATCTGCGCCACGGTGAAGTTGGATATGCCGATATGGCGCGTGAGGCCGTCGCGCTTGACGCGCGCGAGCGCGCCGAGTGTTTCCGCCAGCGGAATTTGCGGGTTGGGCCAATGCAGCAGCAACAGATCGACCTCGCTCAGGTGGAGCCGCGTCAAACACGCGCGCGCCGCGCGTTCGAGCTGGCTGGGCGCGAAGTGCGTCGGCCAGATCTTCGTGGTCACGAAGACGCCGCGGCGCTCGACGCCGGATGCACGCAGGCCCTCGCCGACCGTTTGCTCGTTGTCGTACATCTCGGCGGTGTCGATATGGCGGTAACCGAGGCGCAACGCCTGCTCGACCACGCGGGTACAGACGCCGCCGCGCAGCTCCCAGGTGCCGAGACCGAGTAACGGAATCCGCGCGCCGTTGGCGTCAACGACTGGTGTCGTTTCTCTCGCGCTCACGTGTTCCTTCCGCGACCGGGAAAGGCGAGGCAAAGTCGGCGCCCGCGCGCGAGACTTTGCTCACTATGCCATCTCTGCATGCTGAGCGCCGAATTCAAGGTCGGCGCTGCCGCGGGCCGCGTGCGCCGGTTCAGCGCGGCTTGCCGCCGAGCACGGCAAAAGCAGCGGCCGGTGCCCGCTCGATCACGCGCAGCAGCGCGCGGGCGGGTCCGCGGGGCGAACGCTTGCCCTGCTCCCAGTTGCGCACCGTCTCGACGGGAACGCCGATCCGCGCCGCGAAAGCGGTCTGCGTCAGACCGGTCTGCCCGCGCACATTGCGGGCATAGGCGGCATCGAGGAAACGGCCGTTCGTCAATTGGCCGGCGCGGTCGACGCGGGCTGCAATCGTCCGGCCGTCGGAAAACGCGGCGGGACGCTCGCTGCCGTCGGGCATCACTTCGACCAAACGCCCGTCTGCCTTCAATCGCACCCGCAGCATGGCGCCCGCTCCGTTGCCAGCGCCGCCAGCATAGCTGATTCGTCTTGGATTCAATGAGTTAGTAAGCCGGAGGCATCGGGATGCCCAGCTATTGGACGATTGGCTCGCTGGCCTAGTCGGCCGATCGCCCCGCCGTCTCGGCCGTTGGACTATCAGCTCTTGCGCTATCAGCTCTTGGGCGGCATGACCTGCCCGCGAACCTCGCCTCCCGGATTCGCCTGCGTGTGCACGTTGATGTACCACTCGCCGGCGTTAAATTGCTGCGCCTGCTCAGGCGTGAGAGTAGCTTGTCCCTTTATCGGGCTCTCGGCCGGCTTGCCCTTCTCTGTCAGCCAAATGACCGGCGGACCGTTCTTGCCCGCGGCCGCCGGTCCGTGGAAATGGGCCATGGTTGCCGGCCCCGACAGTCCGCTATAGGTGACGCTCCATGTCACCACCCGCGTCGCCGGGTCATAGCTGAGATCGGCCGTTGCGGTAGCGGAGGTCTGCACCGGCGGCACCTGCTGGGCGCCGGTCAGCGCGACCTTGAAGGATTGCGGCGCGGCTTGCGAGGGCGCGACCCAAGTCATCGTGCCTGTAAGGCATGCAGCAACAATGAGGTGCCGACGCGAGATTGAAATCGTCATCGTGGACTCCTTGGATGTGCCCCCCCCCGGCGCAGATTGCATTTTAGCCAACCTCGGCATGCAAGTCGATTGACCGCGGCCCACGCGCTCCATAGACCCGGCGCTGTGCCAATATTAATCTCTGCCGTTGAACACCAAGTCTTTCGTGAGGGTCCGATATGACAAAGCTCATCCGCGGCGGCACCGTCGTCAATCACGACTATTCGCGGCGCGCCGACGTTCTCCTCCGCGACGGTGTGATCGCCGCCATCGGCGCCAATCTCGAAGCGCCGCCCGGCGCCGAAAAAATCGACGCCGGCGGCTGTTACGTCATGCCGGGCGGCATCGACCCGCACACCCATCTCGAGTTCGCGTTCATGGGCACGGTTTCGGCCGACGACTTCGAATGGGGCACCAAGGCCGCCATGTCGGGCGGCACCACCATGGTGGTCGATTTCTGCATTCCCAATCCCGGCCAATCGCTGCTCGCGGCCTATCAGGATTGGCGCCGCAAGGCCGAGGGCGCCGCCAGCGACTACGGATTCCACATGGCCATCACTTGGTGGGACAAGCAGGTGTTCGACGAGATGGAAGCTTGCGTGAAAACCTACGGCATCAACACGTTCAAGCATTTCATGGCGTACAAGGGCGCGTTGATGGTCAATGACGACGAGCTCTACAACTCGTTTCTGCGCTGCGCCGGCCTCGGCGCCATGCCGCTCGTGCACGCCGAGAACGGCGACGTCGTCTGGCACTTGCAGGCGCATTATCTCGGCACCGGCGTCACCGGTCCGGAAGGCCACGCCTATTCGCGGCCGCCCGCGGTCGAAGGCGAAGCGGCCAACCGCGCGATCATGATCGCCGACATGGCGGGCTGTCCGCTCTACGTCGTGCACACCTCCTGCCGCGACGCCCATGAGGCGATCGCGCGGGCGCGCGCCGCCGGCAAGCGGGTGTTCGGCGAACCCTTGATCCAGCACCTCGTCCTCGACGAGAGCGAATATCGCCACGCGGATTGGGACTATGCGGCGCGGCGCGTGATGTCGCCGCCGTTCCGCCCCAAAGAGCATCAGACGAGCCTGTGGGCCGGCCTGCAATCGGGATCGCTGCAGGTGGTGGCGACCGACCATTGCGCGTTCACCACCGAGCAGAAGCGGCTCGGCCGCGGCGACTTCACCAAGATCCCGAACGGCACCGGCGGCCTCGAAGACCGGATGCCGGTGCTGTGGACGGCCGGCGTCAATACCGGCCGCATCACCAAAGAGGAATTCGTCGCCGTCACCTCCGCGAACATCGCCCGCATTCTCAACGTCTATCCCAAGAAGGGCGCAGTCGCGGTCGGCTCTGATGCCGATCTCGTCATCTGGGACCCCAAGGCGAGCAAAACCATCTCGGCCAAGAAACAAATCAGCCGCATCGACTACAACGTGTTCGAAGGCTTCCGCTGCACCGGCCTGCCGCGCGCGACCTTGTCGCGCGGCGAGATCACCTGGCTCGACGGCGATTTAAGGGCGGCGGCGGGCGCCGGCCAATATGTGGCGCGCGATCCGTTCCCGGCCGTGCATGTCGCCAATGCCACCTGGCGCGAAACCAACGCGCCGCGCCCGGTCGAGCGCGTCGATGTCACGCCGTGATACGGAGCTGGAGTTTCAAAAATGCAAAAAATGCAAAACCTGCAAATCGACGCCCAGCGGCTCTGGGACACGTTGATGGAGACGGCAAAGATCGGCGGCACGGTGAAAGGCGGCATCTGCCGGCTCACGCTGACCGACCTCGACCGCCAAGTGCGCGAATGGTTCAAGGCGCAGTGCGAGGCGCTCGGCTGCACGGTGTCGGTCGACGAGGTCGGCAATATGTTCGCGCGCCGGCCGGGCAAGAACCCAAAACTGCCGCCGATCGCCATGGGCTCGCATCTCGACACCCAGCCGACCGGCGGCAAGTTCGACGGCGCGCTCGGCGTCCTCGGCGCGCTCGAAGCCATGCGCACGCTGCACAATCTCGGCTATGAGACCAACGCCCCGATCGAGATCGTCAACTGGACCAACGAGGAAGGCTCGCGCTATGCGCCGGCCATGCTCGCCTCCGGCGTTTTCGCCGGCGTGTTCACGCCCGACTTCGCCTATTCGCGCGCCGATCGCGACGGCAAGACGTTCGGCGACGAATTAAAGCGCATCGGCTACCAGGGCCCGGAAAAAGCCGGCGCGCGCAAATTCTCCGCCATGTTCGAGCTGCACATCGAGCAAGGCCCGATCCTCGAAGACGAAGGCCGCATGATCGGCATCGTGCAAGGCGTGCAAGGCATGCGCTGGTACGAAGTCACGGTCACCGGCCAGGAAGCGCATACCGGGGCGACGCCGATGCGGCTGCGCAAGAACGCGCTGCTGGGCGCCGCGCGCATGATCGACCGCATCGACGCGATTGCACTCGAGCACGCGCCGAACGCGGTCGGCTCCGTGGGCCTCATCGAAAACAAGCCGAACAGCCGCAATGTCATTCCCGGCGAGGTGTTTTTCACCATCGATTTCCGCCACCCCGACGACAAGGTGCTTGACGTCATGGAAGGAAAACTGCGGACGTCGCTCGCCGAAATTCTCGAACCGCTCAAGCTCACCTACAAGGAAGCGCGCATCTGGGACTCGCCGGCGGTCAAATTCGCGCCGGAGCTGATCGACTGCGTGCGCCGCGGCGCGGAAAAGGCCGGCTTCACTTCACGCGACATCATTTCCGGCGCCGGCCACGATGCGGCGTACGTCTCCCGCGTCGCGCCGACCACCATGATCTTCGTCCCCTGCGCCGGCGGCATTTCCCACAACGAGGCGGAGTCGACGAGCTTCGACGAATGCGCCGCCGGCGCCCAGGTCCTACTCAACGCGGTGCTGGAGTTTGATCGAAGGTCGGGGTGACCGCGAAACCAAACAAACAAGTAGCCCGGATGGAGCGGCGGCGACATCTCACAGGCTGCTTGCTGGAAAACGACCGAGGGCTTGGCTGACAATCGTGCGGTGGCGGCGCCAGTCTTTGGCGGAGCCGTCGACCATGCCGTAGGCTTTGTCCGTCGTGGCGTTGAGGCCGGCTTCGACCAGGCGCCGCGCGCTCTCGAGCGCCGCGTCGTCGGCATCCGCCGCCACCCGGATCGGCTCGCCGATGGCGATGGCGAAGCGGCCGAACGGCAGATTGATGACCGAGCGGTCCCAATTATGCATCTGGATGCGGCGGCTCGTTGCCACGGCGACCGGATAGATCGGCCGTCCCGAGGCCCGCGCCAGCTGGACGATGCCGCGTCCGGCGACGCGCGACACTTTCGGCACGTCGGCGGTGAGCGCGACGCTGCAGCCTTGCGCCAGCGCATCGAGCATCGCCTTGAAGCCGGCGACGCCGCCCTTGCGGTGAAAGTCGCGGCCGCTCGTCCCCGATCCGCGTATGGTCTCGAGGCCGAGACGCTCGGCGGCGATGGCGTTGACCTCGCCGTCGCGATGGCGCGAGATCAGCACCGTCACGCGATGGCTGCGGCGAAAAAACGGCATCATGAAATGCTGGCCGTGCCACATGGCTACAATGATCGGCACATTCGGGACGATGCGCTCGTAGATATCAACCGGATCGATGGCAAACGAGCTCGTCTTCCAGACCAGGCGCAGATACTCGGCGGCCCCGACGCCGACGGCTTTCTGCACCCAGGGAATGGTTCCGAGACGCCTGAATGATCGCATTGACCGCCGCTGGTTTGATGTTGCCGCCTGTGCAAGCTCCGCTTCGCGAAGCCGTGCCGGCCGGACTTTTGGCGCTTTTCCGGATGTCCTGCAACCCGCGCAACCTCCCCACGTCGGCCGGCAATCGCCGGCGACAGCGCGAGCGCGGGTTTATAGGGAACCCTGCTTGCCGATCACTTGGTCTTCTCGAAGATCTCGCGGCCGATCAGCATGCGGCGGATCTCGCTGGTGCCGGCGCCGATTTCGTAGAGCTTGGCGTCGCGCAGCAGCCGCCCGGTCGGGTAATCGTTGATGTAGCCGTTGCCGCCGAGGCACTGGATGGCTTCGAGCGCCATCCAGGTCGCGCGCTCCGCCGCATAGAGGATGGCGCCGGCGGCGTCCTCGCGCGAGGTCTCGCCGCGGTCGCAGGCTTTCGCCACGGCATAGACATAAGCCTTGGCGGCGTTGAGCGTGACGTACATGTCGGCGAGCTTGGCCTGCATCAGCTGGAAGCGGCCGATCGGCTGACCGAACTGCGAGCGCTGGTGGAGATAGGGGATCACCAGGTCGAGGCAGGCCTGCATCAGCCCGAGCGGTCCCGCCGCCAGCACGGTGCGCTCATAGTCGAGACCCGACATCAGGACGTTGACGCCGTTGCCGACGACACCGAGCACGTTCTCGGCCGGCACTTCGCAATCCTCGAATACGAGCTCGCTGGTGTCGGAACCGCGCATGCCGAGCTTGTCGAGCTTCTTGCTGGCGGAAAAGCCCTTGAACGTCTTCTCGACGATGAAGGCGGTGATGCCGCGCGATCCCGCGGTGCGGTCGGTCTTGGCATAGATCACCAGCGTATCGGCCACCGGACCGTTGGTGATCCACATTTTCGCGCCGTTGAGCACATAGCCGCTGCCGCGGCGATCGGCGCGCGTGCGCATCGACACCACATCCGAGCCGGCGCCCGCTTCCGACATCGCCAGCGCGCCGACATGCGCGCCGGAGATCAATTTGGGCAAATAGCGCTTTTTCTGCTCGGGATTGCCGTTGCGCCTGATCTGGTTGACGCAGAGGTTGGAATGCGCGCCGTAGGAGAGCCCGATCGATCCCGAAGCCCGCGAAATCTCCTCCATGGCGACGCAATGGGCGAGATAGCCGAGCCCGGCGCCGCCCCATTCCTCTTCGACCGTGATGCCAAGGAGGCCGAGCGCCCCGAGCTGCGGCCAAAGCTCGCGCGGAAAGCTGTTCGCGCGGTCGATCTCGGCCGCGTGCGGCGCGATCTTATCCTGGGCAAAGTCGGCCACCGTCTCGCGCAGCATGGTAATATCGCTGCCGAGGTCGAAATCGAGCCCAGGAAGGCGGTTCGCTATCATTGACGCGCTCCATCCCGGCGACGTGGCGGACGCACGGGGCGCTTTATAGATAGCGGTTGGCTGCGAGCCTGTCAGCGGCGAAACGCGCCCTTACCCCGCGGCCGCGGCACGCGCCGCGCGCGCCAGCGCCTTGTCGATCTCCGCGGCCGGACCCGGACGGGCGAACAGATAGCCCTGCATCTCGTCGCAGCCGGCCAGCCGCAGCAGCACCCGCTGTTCGTCGCTCTCGATGCCCTCCGCCAGCACCTTCATGCCGAGCGCGTGGCCGAGCGTGACGATCGACTGGATGATCGCGCCGGTATTGCCGGACGCTCCCAGCGAGGCGACGAAAGCGCGGTCGATCTTGAGCTGGTCAAAGGGAAATTTTTGCAGGTAGCTCAAGCTCGAATAGCCGGTGCCGAAATCGTCCAGCGCGATGCTCACGCCAAGCGCGCGCAACGCTTGCAGCCTGGTTTGCGCGTCCTGCGGATTATCGATCAGAATCCCTTCGGTCACTTCGAGCACGACGCGCGACGGGGCGATGCCGGTCTCGGCCATGATGGCACTAACCAGATCGACCAGCCAGGGATCGCGGATCTGCAACGGTGAGAGATTGACCGCGACCGACAGGCCCTTCCACCGCGCACCGTCGGACAGCGCCCGCCGCAGCACGATCTCGCCCAGCTGCGACATCAGACCGCTCTGCTCGGCGAGCGGAATGAAAACGGACGGCGCGATGGCGCCGCGGGTCGGATGGGTCCAGCGCAGCAACGCCTCGACGCCGACGATGGCGCCGCCGCTGGCGGCGACCACGGGCTGGTAATGGACGTCGAACGCCTGCAGCGAGATGGCGGTTTCCAGTTCGCGCAGGAGGCTTCGCCGCTCGGCGTACTCGGCTTCGATCTGCGGCTCGAAGCGTCGCGTTCGGCCGCGCCCTTCCCGCTTGGCAGCGCGCAGCGCCAGGCTGGCACGACGCATCAGTTCCTCGCCGGTCATGCCATCCTCCGGCGCCTGCGCGATACCGATGCCGGCTGCGATCTGCCACATGCGGTCGATAAAGATCGGACGCAGCAGCGAAGAGCGCAGCGCTTCGGTGAGCACCGTCGCTGTGCGCAGGTCGTCGCTACTGACGATGACGGCGAATTCGTCGTCCTCGAAGCGGCCGAACAGCGCGCCCACCGGCAATCCGGCGCGCAGCCGTTCGGCGATATTCAACAGCACGGTGTCGCCGGCCGCCCGTCCCAGCGTGTCGTTGACGTCGCGAAAGCCGTCGAGATCGATCAGCGCAAAGACCACGATGCCGGAGCCGCGCCGGAGGAGCGCATCGGCGAGGCTCTCGATCATCACCCGGTGATTTGGCAGGCTGGTCAATTCGTCCTGACGGGTCAGCTTGCGCACCGTCTCGGTGCTGCTTTCGAGCGAACGCAACAGCGCCTGCAGGCCGCGCACGGCGAGAACAGCGCACAATGCGAGCGCGGCGCCGACCGCCGCCAGCAGCGCCCACAGCCGATCCATGGCGCGAAAGTGCGCGCTGTCGGCCATCCAACTGAACCAGCCGACGATGCGGCCGCGCGCATCGTGCAGCGATTGCAGCTCGCGGCCGGCATCTGGCGTGGGCTCGGCATCGAACCGCAGGTCGGTCACGCCGGCCCGCCGCTCGATCAGGCGGAGCCGGGCATCGTCGAACTGCCCGACGTCGCCGGACGCCCCGCCAAACTCGTCAAGCGCGAGCCGCAGCGCCGCATGCTGCTCGGCCTGGAGACGGCTCTCGCCAAGCTGGGTGACGGCAAAACCGATCGCGGCGAAAACGATCATCGCGCCGGCGAGGAAGGCCGGCAAGAATAACGCCATGCGCAGGGTTCTCGAGTTTTTGCCGTCGCGGACAAACGAGCGCACCGACTCGCGCGAACGCCGCCGGTGTGCCGCCCACCATTCCCGGGCTGCCGCCGCGGCCGTCATACTCACGCCCCGTCAGGAAATGCCGGGAGGCAGATTAGGTGCTCATCATTAACGGCAAGGAAAGAGGCGAGCCCGCTTGGTACTTTGCAACAGCGCCTAGTCGTTCACTGATCGTTAACATGACATTAATTATGGCTCTCCGTAATGTGAGTCGCAGGGGCGGTACCGCGGCGAAGGGCAAGCCGGCCGAGTACCGAAAAAGGGGCATGCGAAGCCTGCGGGCATCGATTCTTTTGGTTGTGGCTGCTGCTGTCGGCGCGACCGCCGGCATGGCTGGCGCGCTCGTCGGAGCCGCGCCCGCGCGGGCGCAGGACTGTTCAGGAAATCCCAACGCGCTCGGAACCAGCCGCGTGCTCGTGCTGCAGCCCGGCGAGCTGACACGGATCGGACGCATGCAGTATCCCGAAACGCTGCCGCTGGCCGATAAGGAAGTTGTCCTCACCTTCGACGACGGACCGTTGCCGCCGTATTCGAACCAGATCCTCGATATCCTCGCTGCGCAATGCGTCAAGGCGACGTATTTCCTCGTCGGCCGCATGGCGCACGCGTATCCCGGCGTGGTGCGCCGCATCTATGAGGCCGGGCACAGCATCGGCACCCACAGCGAAGATCATCCGTCCCGATTCCGGAAGTTGTCGGTCGAGAAACTGCGCCAGGAGATCGACCAAGGCATCGCCGACGTGGGCGCGGCACTCGGCGATCCGGCGGAGCTGGCGCCGTTCTTTCGCATCCCCGGCCTGGCGCGCTCCGACGCGATCGAGGAGGAGCTTGCCGCCCGTTCCCTCGTCGTTTTCGGCTCCGACACGGTGGCCGACGATTGGTACCGGCGCATCAAGCCCAGCGACATCACCCGCCGCGCCATGAGCCGCCTGAAGGCGCGCGGCAAGGGCATCTTGCTGCTGCACGACATCCACCCGAAGACGGTCGCCGCCTTGCCGGGCCTGCTCAAGGAATTGCGCGAGCAGGGCTTTCATGTGGTGCACGTGATACCCGGCGAGCGGCCGGGCCGCATCGAGACGGCGGGCGAGCCTCCGGCCTGGCCGCCGATCACGGCGGTGCCGGCGACCGATCGCGTCGCGCTGCCGGCGCCGGACGCGATGGCCTTTGCTACCGATTACCGCCCATGGCGAAGGGTCGTGCTGGCGGACGGCTCGGCAGATGCCCGAATGTTCGCGGCAGCCGTTATGCCGTGGCCCGATCTCACGGACGCCGTAGTGCCGTCCGGCACTGCTGAATTGCCGGTGCCGAGCGTAGAGGACATCGGCCCTGTTGGTCGCTATTTGGACGGCGGCCCGACGCTGACCTCGATCGCCGAGTAATAGGCGGCGAGATCATCGATGTCCTGGTCTTTGAGGGCCGGTGCCACGAGCGACATCATGGCGTCCTTGCGCGCGCCACTGCGGTAGTCCTTCAGCGCTTTGACGAGGTAGATGTCGCTTTGGCCGGCGAGGTTCGGCGCTTCCGGAATCTTTGCCTTGCCGTCCATGCCGTGACAAGCCTGACACGCCAGCGCCTTCTGCCGCCCGGCAGTCACGCTACCAGCAGCGAAGCCGTCGTTCACCGCGAGGGCCGCTACCGCGCAGCCCCCGGCGATGAAGGCCGCTATCCGAGTCCGCAGCGTCATAGTCGACTACCGTGGCCAGCGACATCATCATAAAGGACGGCGCCGTGCCAACTGAGCGCGGCGCCGATAACGGGTAACGACAGATCTGGTCTATTTGCCGTCGTACCAGATCCGATAGAGCGCGCCGGCCAAATCATCCGATACCAGGATCGAGCCGTCCCTCAGTTGAGCGACGTCCACCGGCCGACCCAAATATTCGCCATTCTCGTCGAGCCAGCCTTCCGCGAACGGCTCGGTCTTTTCGGCCGTGCCGTCCTCCTTGAGGTAGGTCACCATCACGCGCGCGCCGACCGGAATGGTACGGTTCCAGGAGCCGTGCTGCGCCGAGAAGATGGCGCCCTGATATTTCCGCGGGAACATCTTTCCGCTGTAGAAGGTCATGCCGAGATCGGCCGCATGCGCGACCATCTCGACCTGCGGAAACACCACGTCGGCCGGCGGCGTCTCACTCTTGTACTCCTCGGTGCGGACATGGCCGCCGCCGTACCAGGGAAAGCCGAAATTCTGACCGGCCTTGGTCGCGCGGTTGAGTTCGCCGGGCGGAATATCGTCGCCCATGCCGTCGACCTGATTATCGGTGAACCACAGAGTCTTGTCCTTCGGATTGAAGTCCATGCCCACCGAGTTACGGATGCCCCAGGCATAGACCTCGCGGTTCTTGCCGTCGCGATCCATGCGGATGATGCCGCCGAGGCCCCATTTCTTGTAGAGGTCGGTCTTCTCCGGCGGCGGTACGTTGAAGGGCTGTCCGAGCGTGATGTAAAGCTTGTTGTCCGGACCGACGCGGCAGACCCGGGCCGTGTGGTTGTAGCTCTCCTCGTCCTTCGGAATAAGTTCGCCCTGGGGCACGATCGGCACCGCCACCACGTCGGGACTTTCATAGAAAAATTCGGCCGCCGGATACATCAGCACCCGGTTCTGCTCGGCGATGAACAGAAAGCCGTCCTTGGAGAAGCATGGGCCGTTCGGGAGGACGAGATCGATCGTGGAAGCGAACGGCTTGACTTCGTCAGCGACGCCCGACTTGCCGCGGTCGGTCACCGCATAGACCTGGGCCTTGCGGGTGCCGACGAAGGTCACGATGCCTTGCGGCCCAACCGCCATATGGCGGGCGTCGGGGACGAGCGCGTAGAGGCCGATGTGGAAGCCGTGCGGCAGTTTGATCTTTTCCAGATTTTTCTTGATCGCCGCGGCCTTGGGACCGGTTTGCGGAATGGTCGGAATGTTCGGGGACGCGCCCGTGGTCTTCATCGATCCAAGCTTTTCCAGATTGCTTGGACTATTCTGCGCGAACGCCGTCACGGAGGCCAACAGCATGGCTACCGGCACGGCGAGTAACATACTCTTCTGCATGTAGAACCCTCCCCTACTTTGCGTTTGTTGAAGTTTGTATTTGGCGATTTCAGCCGTGGCGATCTTGGCACATTCTCGAAACGCCGAGCAAGTGATGACCGCAGATCAACGCTAGCAAGCAGCGCCATGTGCGCGATGTGGGCGCAGGCCCATTAAACGCGGGCCGCCAGCATCAGAGCGGTAGTCGCAGGCATGGTAGCCCCAACCACTAGCGGTGTCCGACATTAACGTCGCGTGGCCATGTAATGCGCCAGCGCCTGCATGTCGGCGTCGTTGAGCTCGTAGACGACATCTGACATGGAGGCGACGCCGGACCCCACGCGGGCGCCGGATTTGAAATCGTGCAGCGCCTTGAGCACAACGTCCTCGCGCTGGCCGGCAAGACGCGCGGCCGCCCGGAAACCCACATAATCGTCGGCGTGACACGATGCGCAGCGGTGCTGCCGGGCAAGCTTTTCGCCGGCCTGTGCAAGCACGTCGGCCGCAGGCTGCGGCTTCGGCGGCGGCAGCGACGCGTAATAGGCGCCGAGGTTACGGATTTCCTCGTTAGTCAACGCCTCGGCAATCGGCCCCATCACCTCGCTCTTTCTGGTCCCCGAGCGAAAATAGACGAGCTGCCATTGCACGAACTCATCGGACTGGCCGGCGAGCGATGGCGTCAGCGGCATTTGCGAAACGCCGTCCGCTCCATGGCAGCCGGCGCAAGTCTCCGCCGTCGCTTTGCCGGCCGAAACATCCGCGGCCGATGCCGGTCCGATACCGATGCGCAGACCCGACAGCGCCAAGGCAAGCAGGAGGGACGAAACCAATTTCATGTTCGGCGCACCGCGAGCTGTTTGCCATGGATGACGCATCGATGCGGGAAGCGTCGCTCTTCACCGAACGACCCGCGCGCCTCTCGGTGAGGCACGCCGCACCGTCATCCGACGGAGTTTTATTTGGATTGGAGGACGGCTCGAAGCCGGAGCTCGCCGGCTCGGACCGCAAAGGATCAAATAACGATCGCTCCCGCCCTCGGCGGGAGCGATCGCAGTGAGGATCACTTGCTGTAACTGATCCGGTAGATGGCGCCGGTGAAATCGTCGGCCACCATCAACGAGCCGTCCTTCGCTTGCAGCACGTCATTGGGCCGGCCGCGATACTTGCCGTCGGCGCCGAGCCAACCGGAGGCGAACTCCTGCTCCTTGATGTTCTTGCCATCCGGATCGACGGTGACGCGCACCAGCCGTCCACCCTGGAACTTATGACGATTCCAGGAGCCGTGTTCGGCAATGATCATGCTGTTCTTGTAGTCAGCCGGGAATTGATTCCCGGTGTAGAACTTCATGCCCAGCGGAGCCACGTGGGCGCCGAGCTTGAGCGCCGGAGGAGCGAATTCCGAGCACTTGTGACCCATCGCCAATTTCGGATCCGGTATGTCGCCTTGGTGGCAATGCGGGTAGCCGAAATTCTCGCCGGTCTTGGTGATGTGGTTGAGTTTGTCGCTCGGAATATCGTCGCCGAGCCAATCGCGCGCGTTTTCGGTGAACCAGTAGTCGCCGGTGCGCGGATCGACATCGCCGCCGACGCTGTTGCGGACGCCCAGCGCCACGATTTCCGCCAGCCCGGTCGACGGATCGATATGCCGGATCTGCGAGGTCGACGTCGGCGGCAGGCAGATGTTGCAGGGCGGCCCGAAGGCCACGTACAGCCAGCCGTTCTTGTCGAACGCCAGATATTTCCAGCCATGCGGAATGTAAGGCGGCATGTCGTCGTAGACGACTTCCGGCTTCGGCATGTTGTCGAGAACGCCGTCGGGCTTGTTGTACTTGTAGATCTTATCGATGTCGGCAACGTAGAGCGCGCCGTCACGGTAGGCGATCCCGGTGGGCATCTTCATGCCCTTGAGGACGGTCTTGACCGTCTTCTTGCCGCCCTCGTCGACCACGGCGTAGACGTTGGTGTTCAAGAACGAGCCGACATACAGCGTGCCGTTGTCGCCCCACGCCATCTGCCGCGCACCGGGCAGGCCGGTCGCCCACAGCTCGATCTTGAAGCCGGGCGGCAGCTTGACGTTCTTCAGAGTGGCTTCGATCTCGTCCTTGGTGAAGCCGGTCGGCGGCGGCAGCGTGTTGAGGACGTGGGTGCCCTTTTGCTCCTGCGTCTCGTCACCCATGAACCAGTCATCCGGCGGATGCAGCCAGAAGTCTTTTTTGCTGGAATCGTAGTGCTTGAGCTCCTCGGAGCTGGCGCCGGACGCAAACAGGAACCCCGCGACGGCAACAGCGGCCGTGGCCGCCACGATCGTCGCCGCGCCCGGCTTCAACTTTGCTACAAGACTCATTCTCTTCTCCTCCCGTGGATTGCTTTTGGTCTGGCCCGTGACGACAGGTCAGCGCCGTTGCAGCTGCGGACGTGATGTCCGCCGGCCAGGGCTGCAAATTGCGCCGTCGGTATCATGGCCTCCGCGGCCCCGCATATCGGGCCCGCGCGGTCAAGATCGAGAACGTGAATAAAGCTCGATCGCCCGGAAACCGGCGTCGGGTTTGGTCGCTGGCCCCTGCCCGGCCGGATCGAGGGTGCGAATTTCGCGCCGGGGGGCGCGGACCTCCGAACAAATGCGGAATTGCATGTTGTGCGATATCGCGCGCGGGTTAGATGGTGCGGTCGAGAGTTCTCGCAGAAATAAGCAAATACAATCGTTTACATAAAGGTGAGGGCGATTAGGGCGCTTTGAAGCGAAAAAGCTATTTTCACTGTCGCCCTCACCTATTGCGGGACAGTGACCGGATGGCCTTCCATCCGCTCGCCACGCACGGCCGCCCAAAAGAGCTTTGCGTGATGGCGGTAGACCTCGGCGGTTTGTTGTAGGTCATAACCCATGGCAACGACAAGGCTGAGCAAAGCGGCATCCATATTGATCATGGGTCGGCCCAGAAAATCCGCCCAAGCCTTGGCGCACGGCCCTTGCGAGAATAACCGCAAATGACCGGTCCAGCGGAATAATGGCCGCGCCAGCGATGCAAGGATCGACGGCTGATATAAAGTCTCTTCGAATTGACTGCGCGCTTAAATATTCTTGATCCTCGCTTCCAAGCGGCTGAGGTATCGAAGCTGCGATCCCGAGAGGAGTTCGAAATGCGCGTCGTAATTGCGATGATGAAGCATGAAACCAACACCTTCTCGCCGGTTCCGACGCCGCTCGAACGGTTCGCCACCGGTCAGGCGCTGCCTTATGCCGATCGCGACGCCTACGAAGCATTCAAGGGAACCGGCAGCGCCATGGCCGCCTTCGTCGATCTGGCCGAGGCTGCCGGAGGCGAGATCGTGACCCCGATCGCCGCCAACGCCTGGCCCAGCGGGCGGGTCCACGACGATGCCTATCGGTATATCACTGACGCGATTTGCGCCGCAGTCGAGTCCGGTTGCGATGCCGTCCTGCTCGATCTGCACGGCGCGATGGTTACCCAGAGCCTTGAAGACGGCGAAGGCGCCCTGTTGGCAAGACTGCGCCGACTGGCACCGAGAGCGCCGATCGGGGTCGCTCTCGACATGCACACCAATCTTTACCCGGAAATGATCGCCAATGCCGATTTCGTCGCCGGCTACCAGACCTACCCGCATGTCGACATTTACGAGACCGGTCATCGCGTCGGCCAATCGTTGTTTCGAATGCTCAGGGGCGAGGTGAAGCCGACCATGGCTTGGGGCAATCGCCCCATGCTGCCCCACGTCATGCGGCAGGGAACGGACGATCACCCGAACCGTGCATTGCAGGCGCGAGCCAAGGAGATGGAGGAATCGGGCGAGGCCCTGCTTGCAACTTTATTCACCGGATTTCCACATGCGGATATCCGCAATGCGGGTCTTAGCGTCGTCGTCGTCACTGACGGCGACATGACGAAGGCGGAGCGACTGCGTGATGAATTGCTCGACACCGCGTGGCGCGAGCGCGAAGCCTTCGTCTACAAGATCGAGCCGCTGGAAACCTCGCTGTGGCGCGCGAAGTCGTTGCAGGATGGACCGATCATCCTGCTCGACCATTACGACAATTGCGCCTCCGGAGGCACGATGGACACAATGGTCGTGCTTGGCGGCATTCTGCGCGAAGGTTTGGAGGACGTCGCCGCCTTCGCGATCTATGACCCGGAGGCGGTGGGGCAGATGATTGCCGCCGGAATCGGCGCGACGGTCACTCTGCCCCTCGGCGGCAAGATCGACATGCCGGCAATCGGCCGCAAGGGCGAACCCCTCACTGTTACCGGCAGGGTCAAGCTCATTTCCGATGGCAAGTTCCGCAACCGCGGTCCCATGCAGACCGGGGTATTGGTGGACATGGGGCTCACGGCGGTGCTTGAGGTCGGCAAGGTGGAGATCGTCGTCATTTCACACCATGTCGAGCCGCACGATCTCGGCTGTCTGCTCAGCATCGGAATCGATCCGCGCGCCAAGCCCTATATCATGCTCAAAAGCCGCATCCACTATCGGGCCGGTTTCAAACCGATCGCCAAGGCAATTGTCGAATGTGCCGGAATCGGCGTTTGCACGTCCGATTACAGCCAACTCACCTTTAAGAATGTGCGCCGGCCGATCTACCCGCTCGACTTGATCAACGATACGAGACTCGGCGCCTAAACTGTTTCGGGTAGGTCAGCTTGGCCCTGGCCGCAGCGAGCCCGAAAGCTTACTTGTCCGACCCCGATTAGTGTGGTCTCATTTCGTCACGACCATAGATCTTGCAGCTCACGCCAAGCCAGAAGGCTAATCCCCAGCCCGACACGCATGCAGACATCAACAGAGAGACCACGACCATGAAGCTCAGCCGACGAAAATTCGTGAAGGACGCTGCGGCCGGTGCGATGCTGGTCGGTGGTGCTCCCGCAATGCTCGGACGAGCACTTGCCGCCGAGAAGGTCAAGCTTTGCAGTCTTTATCCATTGTCTGGCGCGTTTGCTGGCGTCGGCAAGCCGGGTGACGTCGGCGCACATTTGGCCATGCAGGCGTTGGCCAAGGATTATGGCCTCGACATCGACTACGTCTCGATCGACAGTGAGGGCAATCCTGGCCGTGGCGTCGCTAAAGTGCTGGCGGAGATCCAACAAAGCGGCACCAAGTTCTTCGCCGGCGCCATACTTTCGTCGGTGGCGTTGGCCGTCGGTGCCGAAGTGCATAAGAGCGGCGGGGTATTTTTCACTGCCGTCGGTGCCGATGAAGTCACCGGCGCCAACTGCAATCGTTCGATGTTCCGCTGGTCGGTGCCGACTTATGGCGCCATTCAAGAAACGGTGGTCCCGCTTATCGCCATGTTCCCCGACGCCAAGCGTTGGTACACCATTACGCCAAAATACGTGTTCGGTGACTCGCTGTTGCGGAATGCCGTCGACGTGTTCAAGGAAAAAGGCATAGAGCACGTCGGCAACAGTTACCATTCACTCACCGAGACCGAGTTCTCAGGCTATCTCACCAACGCAGCGGCAGCCAAGCCCGATGTTCTGCTGCTCTTGAATTTCGGGTCGCAGAGCACCAACACGCTGCGCCAGGCTGCCGACTTCGGCATGAAAAATAAGATCAAGATCGTGATGGTCTGGGCCGCCGGGCTGGAGCAGTACCAGGAAATCGGCACCGACGTTCTCGACGGAGTCTATGTTGGCTGCCAGTACGATGTGACAATTGACTCGCCCGGCAACAAGAAAATCGTCGAGCTTTTCAAACGGGACGCGAACCGCATCCCGAGTTACGCATCGGTCGGCGGCTATATCTGCGCCGATCTCATCATGCGTGGAATGAAGGCGGCTGGCTCGGCAGAGCCAGCGGCGGTGATCAAGGCGCTCGAAGGCATGAAATACGAGGGCCCGACAGGCAACGAGGAAATACAGGCGTTCGACCATCAATGCGTAAAGAATTACTATCTACTCAAGGGCAAGCCCGCGGCCCAAAAGAAGTCCAGTGACGACTATGTAGAGATTGTGAGCTTCGGCAAGTCGTTCCTGACGCAGGCGCAATCGCTGTGCAAGATGGCATGAGAGGCCGAGCGCGGCGGTCTCTCGCGGTGGCGCTGTTCCGGCGCGCGCCATGAACCTCTATCTAATCCAGGTGCTCAACGGCCTCGGTATCGGGATGATCTATTTCCTGATTGCGGTCGGGCTGTCAGTCATTTTCGGTATCATGAATTTCGTGAACTTCGCGCACGGGGCGTTCTATCTGTTGGGCGCTTATCTTTGCTACGCGATCGCCGCCGCAACCGACAGCTTCTGGTTGGCTCTTGCAGTGGGACCTCTTGCCATCGGAGCGCTCGCCTGGGCGGCGGAAACGCGGTTTCTGTGCCGCCTCTATCGCGTGGAGCACATGTATCAGATCCTTGTGACACTCGGGCTTGCGCTCGTTATCCAGGAACTTGTGGTGCTGATATGGGGTCCGATCGGCACGCACGTGTCGGCGCCTGCGCTGTTTCGAGGAGTGCTGTCCTACGGCGATTTCGCGTATCCGAAATACCGTCTGTTCGTCATCGGATTCTCCGCGGTGCTTGCTCTGACGCTTTGGCTTTTGCTTGAGCGCACCCGATACGGCGCGATCCTCCGCGCTGGCACCGAGTCGACCGAGATGGTCTCGCTGCTCGGGATCGACATCTTCCGGTTGTTTTCGCTGACGTTTGCCCTCGGCGCATACCTTGCCGGCCTTGCCGGCGTGCTGGCGGCCCCGATCCGCGGCGCCGAACCGTTCATGGGCCCGGAGGCGCTCACCATCGCCTTCGTCGTAGTCGTGATCGGCGGTATGGGCAGCTTCGCCGGCGCCCTCGCGGGCGGCCTGCTGGTGGGCGTCGTTCAAAGCGTCATGAGCAGTCTGTGGTCTGAAGGTGCCAACGTCATGATCTACGTGGCCATGGCGCTGGTCATTCTGCTGCGACCGCGCGGCCTGTTCGGACGGACCTAGCCATGCTTCGGCGGCTACTACCGGCGCCGGCGATGCTTGCCTCCATTGCCGCCGTCGTGGTTCTGCCACTAATCCTGCCCTCGGTCGCCATGGCCACCGAGGTCGTGGTCTTCATCATCGCTACGCTCGGATGCAATCTGCTGCTCGGTTATGTCGGCTTGCTGTCATTCGGGCAGGCAATTTCGTTTGGCGTCGGCGCTTATGCGTGCGGACTGGCGCTGATCCATCTCCACATCGGAGTGTGGGGCGGTCTGTTCGCGGCGCTCATCTGTAGCATTATCGCCGGCTTGGTAGTCGGCGCGCTGTCGATCCAAAAGCGAGGCATCTATTTCGTCATGCTGACGTTTGCCTTCTCGCAGATGTTCTATTTCATCGCCTACGCCATGGCCGAAGTGACCGGCGGCGACAACGGCCTGCTCAACGTGCCGCGGCCGCCGCTTACCGTGTTTGGGGTCACGTTGCTTTCGCTGGGGACGCCGCTGAGCATGTACTGCCTGGCGGCGATCGTATTTCTGGTCCTGTTCGTATTCCTACATCGCTTAGTCGCCTCGCCCTTTGGCAGTACGCTGATCGCGATCCGAGAAAACGAGGAGCGCGCTATCGCAGTCGGCTACAACACCCGGATCTTCAAGATTATCGCCTTCGTCATTTCCAGTTGGGTGACCGGGATGGCCGGAGCACTCTACGCGCTGTTCCTGAACTTCGCGCCGTTGAGCAATATTGATGTGTCGATGAGCGAGCGCATCATCATCATGACCATTGTCGGCGGCACCAACTCGCTATTCGGATCGGTGCTGGGAGCGACGTTTTACGTCGTGGTCGGCAATCTGCTCGCGTCGGTCTGGCCGCGATGGCTACTGGTGCTAGGCATTATTCTAATCGTTGTCGCGGGCTATCTCCGGGGAGGACTGTGGTCCGGCGTCGAGTGGACGTGGCAGCGCCTTCGCGCTCGCTGGCCCGTCGCGGGCGCGGTCGAGCAACGAGAAGATAGGGGAGGCGCATGAGCGCGGAACCTCGGACAGCGCTTGCCGTCGAGGGCCTGACCAAGCGTTTCGGTGGTTTTGCGGCGCTCAAGCACGTCTCGTTCGCTGTTAGAGAACATAGTATCCATTCGCTGATTGGCCCGAATGGCGCCGGCAAGACGACATTGTTCAATTGCCTGACCGGTGCACTGAAGCCGTCGGCCGGGCGCGTGGTATTCGCCGGGCGTGACATTACGCACCTGCCGCCCCATCGCCGAGCACGGATCGGCATGGGCCGGTCGTTTCAGGTCACCAACCTGTTTCAAAACCTGACCGTGTTCGAGAGCCTTCGGCTCGCGGCGCAGGCGCAGACCGGGCTTGCCGCGCTTGATTTCGTTCGGCCCAAGGAACTGCTCCGCCGCGCCGTCGCCAACGCAGAAGTGGTGCTCGATCGCCTAGGGCTCGGCCCCTATCGCGACACCAAGGCCGGTGAGTTGTCGCATGGCCGGCAACGCCTGCTCGAAGTTGGGCTTGCACTCGCCGTGGGGCCGAGCCTGCTTCTGCTCGACGAACCGACGGCAGGGATGGGTGTGGAGGATATCGGCGCGATGAAGGAACTTATCGCGACGCTCGCCCGCGACTACACCATTGTACTGATCGAGCACAATATGCGTGTCGTACTCGACATTAGCGACATGATCACTGTGATGCACCTAGGCGAAGTTCTGGTCGAGGGTCGGTCCGATGCGGTTCGCCGCGATGATCGGGTCAAGGCCGCCTATCTTGGGAGTGAAGGGTGATGCTCAAGGTAGAGGGCATCCACAGCTTCTACGACAAGAGCCACGTTCTTCACGGCGTGTCGATCGAGGTCAATCGCGGCGAAGTCGTCAGCCTGCTCGGCAGAAATGGCGCCGGTAAAACGACAACGTTGAAGAGCATAGTTGGCGTCGTGGTGCCGCGCGAGGGGCGCATACTGTTCGAGGACGTAGAAATTCAAGGCATGGAGACCCATGCGATTGCCCGGCTCGGCATCGCCTTGACGCCAGAGCATCGCGGCATCTTTCATCTACTGACGGTCGAGGAGAACCTCGCTATTGCAGCGCGCAAGGGCTCGGTATGGCGTCTCGAAGATGTATACCGCACGTTTCCTCGGCTCAAGGAGCGAAGGCGCAATCGCGGCGGTATGCTTTCGGGTGGCGAGCAGCAAATGCTGGCGATTGGGCGTGCTCTGGTCAACCACCCAAAACTGCTCTTGCTCGACGAGCCAACCGAAGGGCTCGCTCCGGTAATCGTCGAGGAGGTCGAGCGTGTGATCGCGACGATCCGGCGGAGCGGCATTGCGGTTCTGCTGGTCGAACAAAATCTCAAAGTCTGCATGAACCTAGCCGATCGACATTACGTGCTTGAACAAGGCCATGTCGTCTATACCGGAAGCCGCGAAGAATTCCGCGCGGCCGAACAGGTCCGCGAGCGTTATCTTACCTTGAGCTGAGCGGCTCGCGGGTTTTGCAGAGTGGACAAGCCTATAGCGAGCCTTGAGCGCCTTATGTTGTGGCGGATGTCCGCTTTGCCCCCCGAAAGCGGACATACCTCGGCGCCGTCTCGATGTCCGCTATGGGCCATGAAGAGACTCATGCGCTGCACAAAACTCGCGGAGTCATACCGGCGGCATTCTTGTCGTTCCCGACCTTTGGTATCATCTGTCTCGTATGCCGACCCCGACCGTCGACTGGCGGGGTCCACCGCGCGGCGGGCACTGCCCTTCGGTCTGAAAACGAGCATTACGTGATTTTAGTCACAGCCCAGCCGCCCCCCACGGGGCAAGCTGAGACTGTCAAAGAGGGACACGCCGATGAAAAACGCTTTCATTCTCATCGCCTTTGCCCTGGCAATTATCGCTGGCACTGCGGCTGAAGCGGTTGAAACTCATCAGGCCGTGCTCTACGCCACAACCAACCATTGATGGCCGGTGGAAGAATGCACCGCCTTAAGACCGTCCTTTGGTGCGCGATTTTTCCAGGACTCGCCGTGATTGTGGTGCTTATTTTTTCTGTTACCGCAATCCAGGCCGGACCCAGCACCAAAATACAGGCGATCAAAGACTGCCGGGCCGAATTGGGTGAACATGCGAAGTATTTGGAAGTGAGAGTGTGTGTGCTCCGGAAAATGAAAAGAGAATAGTCGCTATCCCGCGGCTCAAGGCTTCCGCACCAGCTCCGGCAGCCTGGCGAAGTTTGCCGTCATCCCGCGCCGCTGTACAAGGCTCGTGGGTCCCCGGCAACCGATCGATTGGCGGCCTAGTCGATGTTCTGGGCGTCGCGATACATCACTTTATGACGCGTAGTAGAAACCCATTCATCGATCTGAGCTTCGGTCAAGAAATGAGTTCGATCAAATTTGTTCCAATTGGTGATCTCGCTCAAGTCCTTCTTCCAACGCTTGTACGGCAGCTTAGAAGGTGGCCCGAAGCACATAATGTCGAGCACTGATAGCTCGTCGGGAATGTCGAGTAGAGGCTTCATCGCCTTCTGCGCTTTTTCCTGGCCGATGGCCGTGATCCACCAAACGTTGTAGCCGAGCGCGGCCGCGGCGAGGTGCGCTGACATCGTAGCCGCTGCCACGCTCTGCAGCAAAATGCGCTCGGCGTTCTCTTTGTACATTCTGTCAAGCTCAGAGCCGTCTTTGAGAACTGGAAAAGCCTTTACCCAGCGGAAGTCGCTGGCCACCACGATAAACCCAGGTGCGGTCCCAAGGCCGCGGTAGTCGGGCGTTGGAAACTTCATCTTCAGCTTGGCACGATGAACCTGTTCTTCGCGGAAATAATCCATAATCCTATTCTTGAGGTCCTGATCCGTTATCACGATGAAGTGCCAGGGCTGCGTATTAGCACCCGAAGGTGCGTGGCGCGCTGCATCGAGAATCATCTCGTAATGCTCGTGGGGCATGACGTAGCTGGCATCGAATGCGCGCGTCGTGACACGATACCGCACGACCTCCATTAGCGCGTCATAGTTGGTGCGATCGCTGAAGTGGTATTTGGATTTGGTCACGGTTTGGGTCATCACCATATCCTCCGGTTGGAAACGGCTACTGTTATTAATACACCAATCAGCGTTTTGAGACGCCCGCGAGCTAACGCCATCTCAGAGGCCGCTTCGAAATTGTCACGCATGCAGCTCGTCGAGCAGTGCCTTGGCCTCCTTCAAGTCAAGCGTATCGAAGCCTTCGGTGAACCAGCCGTAGACCGGAGCGAGAAGCTCGCGGGCCGCATCGCGCTTGCCCTGATCGCGCCGGAGCCGCGCCATACTCATCGCCGCGCGCAGCTCCCAGGACTTTGCCTGCTGCGCTCGCGCGACCGCGAGCGCGCGCTCGAAATACGCTTCCGCCTTCGCCGTGTCCGGCTGCGGCGACTTCAGCGCGATTTTCCCGGCGACGCGATTGATCTCGGCCTCGCACCACCTTTCCTTGGTTGTTTCCATCGCGGTGATCGCTTCGCCAATGCAGCGCCAAGCGTCATCGAATTGGCCGAGTTCCGCATGGGCGTTGGCCAAATATGATTGCAACATTGGCGTCCAGAATGTCGTTCCTGTTGACCGCAATGTAGTGATACCGGAGGTAATCAGGCGGACTGCGTCCAGGGCCTTGCCGATCAGAGTAAATACCCAACCTTGCTCCGCCATTGCGCACCCCTTCCAGACAATGGAGCCCTTTTCTTCCGCCAGTGCTGCAAGTTCATCGAATTGCATCATTGCCGTCGCGTAGTTTCCGCAGAAGACATGTGCACACGATGCGAATGCAAGCGCGTACATCAACGTGCCGGCTTGACCGATCTCGCGTGCATCTCTGAGTGCGTGGCTTGTGTCTTCGAGCGCGGCTTCGGGATAGCCAAGCAGCCACAGAGCCCACGGCCGCCACGACAGGATTGCCACCCTGATATCTTGGCCAAAGCGCGTGGCTAGCGCACGATGTTCCGTGGGATCGTAAAGCGCGATCGCGCGGTCGAGATGCGCTCGCCCTTCGGCGATGTCGCCCGTGTGCAGCAAGGAAGTGCCCACAAGACGATGCCCGATCATGAGCGGGACTGTCGCACCTTGCTTCTCGGCGAGTGCCAGGAACTGCGCCGCAAGCTCGCCCGCCACGTCGCCCTTGAATGCAGCGAGGTTTGCGACCCAAAAGCCGTAGAGTACCGAAAACAACAGCAGCGGGTCTTCGGGAGGCTCACCGAGCGCTTCAGCCTGTTCGATCAGCAGACGTGCCCGCTCAGCAGCAGCCTTGGTTTCCGGCGCGGCATAGCCTTTGACATGGATGAGTGGGGTTATGAGCGCGACCTGAAACTCGATCTGCCTGCGGCGCAGCGCCGGCGTGGCAGGCAAGGCCGCAATCTGATCGAGCGCACGCGTGAACTGCGCCACAGCCTCTACCAGCGCGGAGCGCTCGAGCGACCGCTGTCCGGCCTTGCCCCACAGGCCCGCGGCCTTCTCGATCAGCGCGGCCTCGGTGCAGTGACGCGCCAGCAGTTCCGGCTGACGCTCAGCGATCTCGGCGAATTGGCTCTCGAGGGTTTGGGCGATACGAGCATGCAGCGCGCGTCGCGGCTCGCGCAGCAGCGTGCCATAGGCCGCGTCCTGAACGAGCGCATGCTTGAACAAGTAGGTCGCATGCGGCGGCACGCCCTGCCGGAACAGCAAACCGGCGGCGATAAGACGGTCCAGCGCCGCTCCAGCTCCGCCTCCGGCTTGTGCACCACGGCAGCCAACAGGGCATGCGAAAACTCCCGGCCGATCGCCGCCCCGATCTGCGCCACCTCCTTGGCGGGGCCTAGCCGGTCGAGCCGCGCCATCAGCGAGGCGTGCAAGCTTGGCGGGACTGCCAGGGCCAGCGACGGAACCGCGGCAGCGGTCCGCCGCGCTTCGCCCTCGCTCTCCGCCTCCAGCACCGCCTTGGTCATCTCCTCGACGAACAGTGGAATGCCGTCGGTGCGCTCCACGATTTCCGCCATCACGTCCGCTGGTAGTTCCTTGTTCCCGACAAGGCGCGCGATGATGGCCGCCGCTTCACGCTCTCCAAGCCTGTTGAGCGCCAGGCTCATCACATTCGACCGTCCAGCCCACGGCGCGTTGAACTCGGGGCGGAAAGTTACAATGAGCAGCACCGGAAGGGTTTTAATTCGGTCCACCGTCCGACCGAACGCTTCCAGGCTCGTGGGGTCGGTCCAATGCGCATCCTCGAAGATCATCAGCACCGGACTTTGGCGTGTCAGCGCCTCGATCTGGGAAACGAGCGCCTCCATCGTTCTTTGCCGGCGCTGCGGCGGGGCGAGATCGAGCGTGGGATAGCGGCAATCGTTGGGCAGCGACAGCATCTCGGCAACGAGCGCCACGTCCTGTTTGGAGGTCGCGGTCTGCGCCAGCAGCGTATCGAGCTTGTCGAGCTTCGTTTGTGGGCTGTCATCGTGCGCCAGTCCGGCGGCGCGTTCCATCTGGCCGATGATCGGATACAGCGCGCTGTCGGTGTGCTGCGGCGAGCAGAAATAGCGCAAGCGGGTGTGCGGATCACCAGTGAGGCGTTCCAGCAGCGCGGCCGTGAGCCGCGATTTGCCGATCCCGGCCTCGCCGGAAAGGAGAACCACCTGGCCTTCACCGGTCTTGGCTCTCGACCAGCGTCGCAGCAGCAATTCGAGTTCTTCTTCCCGCCCGACGAGGGCGGTCAGGCCGCTCGCGTGCAGGGCCTCGAAGCGGCCTTCCGCCGAACTCGCCCGCAGCGCCGCCCAGGCCCGCGCCGGCCCGGCGATGCCTTTGAGGTTCTTTGCCCCGAGGTCTTGCAGCTCGAACAGATTGCCGAGTAGCCTCCGCGTGCTCTCGGCGATGACCACCATGTTCGGCTCGGCGATCCCTTGCAGGCGCGCCGCGAGATTTGGCGTCTCGCCCACAACCGCCTGCTCCTGGGCAGCTCCCGATCCAATCAGGTCGCCGACCACCACCAGCCCGGTCGCAATGCCGACGCGGGTTTGCAGCGCAGCGCCCGTCTTGAGCCCGGTCACCGCTGCGATCAGCTCCAGGCCCGCCCGAACCGCTCGCTCAGCGTCGTCCTCATGGGCCTGCGGATAGCCGAAATACACCAGCACGCCGTCGCCCATGTATTTCGCCACAAAGCCGCCGAAGCGCTGCACGGTGCTGGCGACGCATTTCTGATAGGCCGAAATGACCTCGCGTAAATCCTCCGGGTCCATACGGGCGGAGAGCGCCGTCGAACCGACCAGGTCGGAGAACATTACCGTGACTTGGCGCCGTTCGGCGGAATCCTGCGGCCGCGGCGCGGCGGGTGTCGCGGCCGCAACGGCGACTTCAGGTTCACTCTTCTTGATGTCCTTGAGGTCGGCAATGGCGCGTAGCAATTTACGGCGATGTCCGAGCAAGACGCCTAGCTTTTCTAGATCTTGATCTGTCAGATCGGGGAGGACGCTGAAATCAATCGCATTCTCGGCAAAGCGCTCCGCATACTCGGAAAGGCCGAGCGTTTTGAGCCAGTCCGCAATCTCCTGCATCGCGGCCCCGCCTCCGGCGGAGTAATTTTGGCCTGACCGAACTTCTGGTCCAAAGCGACAGACAGGTTTTCCGACAAATTCCCGGCACGGTACACCGCCCGACTAGACAGGCCAAGCAAGTGTCCTCGGCGCTGCTGCGGTGCACCGAAGTCTCGCCGCCAACGGTTGAGTTGGGTCATTCGCGACCGGGTAGAGCCAGCACCCAATCCAGCCATGTCCGCTTCTCTAATCGGCCATTCGGGGTCAAGCGCTTTCAGACTATCCACCACTGCGGTGTCGATGTCGCTCACGGGCTCGTGCTTCTCTTCGGAATCGGCACCAAGGCCCTTCCATAATGGG
>Ga0208937_1000463_pt1 | contig 31582 bp, 29 predicted proteins | sample June2015DPH_11_5_FD_184705 | JGI IMG/M metagenome (GOLD analysis project Ga0208937, IMG submission 184705) | Peatland microbial communities from SPRUCE experiment site at the Marcell Experimental Forest, Minnesota, USA - June2015DPH_11_40... | ecosystem: Environmental > Terrestrial > Soil >...
CCTGCCCGCCGTCCTTCGCCCGCTTGGCAAACCGGCGAACCTCGCCGGCAGTAAAGTCCGTCCGCACCGCAATCGCCCAGCCCATGGCAAACGTCCCTCCGTTTGCCACCTTGAATCACTTTGCCGGTGATTTGTGAATCCCCGCGAGAGTCAGCCACTCAGCGGCTTGGTATAAGTTCATGCTGCCGTGGTCGTTTTCCGAGGAAGCGGCGGCGGAAAAATATATGTCCCAGCTGCAGCATAACATGTGGGTCGTAGCGGCAAGAACTGCGGTTCTCTCGGTGATTAGCGGTGGCGGCAAGTGGGTGGAAATCAAAACCCATGCCGATCCGCTTTACCAGCATCTCATCGTTACCGCCGAGCGGAAATTTTGGCGCTGTGTGGAGAGTGGCGAACCCCCTGCCATGTTCGGCGTCGAACCCCCGAAGCCCCGCATCGAAGCGGTACGGATCGTCGATATGAGCTCCTCCAACGCCTGGGCGGAATTCGCGGGAATCTTCTCGCGGACCCGGTCGGCTCATCTCGAGCACGAACAGGCCAAAGCAGAACTCAAGAGGCTTGTGCCCGACGACGCCCAGCAGGCTATCGGTCATGGCATTCGAGCCAAACGCTCGAAATCCGGCGCCATCAGTTTCGATCTACTCGAGGTGGAGGCCAGCGATGCCGCGGTCCAGTGAATCGATCGCCAGCTTGGCGGCCGCTCTCGCCAAAGCTCAAGCCGAGCTGGTCACGAGAAATCCTTGGTGGCGACCATCCGCGAGAATGGATCAGGCGGGATCGAGCGGTCATTCCGCTATGCCCCGCTATCGAGCGGTCTCGACATTGTACGCAAGACCTTGGGCCAGCACGAGATCGCCACCGTGCAGACAACTGCCATCGACCAGACCGCCGGCATTGTCAATCTCACGACCGTGCTGGCGCATTCTTCGGGGGAATGGATCGCCTCGGACTGGCCGGTCTGCCCGATCAGCGAGACGACAACGCCGCACCGAATGGGTGCGGCGCTGACCTATGCCCGGCGTTATGCCCTATTCACATTGGTCGGTATTGCCGGGGAGGACGACCTTGACGCGCCCGACCTATCGACGCCAACGAGCCAGACTTCCGGGCCTGAGAAGCCGAAGAAGGATGGCAATGACCGACTGAATGGCGGTCAACGCAATTCTACTCAACGAGCAGCTCCTACCCGCGATCGAAGGATCAGCTTCAATTCCACCAATCCGATCCTCGGGACAGAGGCTTCGGCCGAATTACGCGACCGACTTCTAGCCGAACTCGCCAACCTTGCCTCCAGCGATGAGGCCGCAATCTGGGCGCAGCGGAATCTGCGCGCCAAGAACGACCTGACCGCGGCCGATGCTCAGCGGGTCGATGAGGCCTTCCAAGCAAGACTGGCGACCTTGCCAGTCGGCACTGGTGAGCCAGTACAACAAACTCCAACGGAAGCGTTGTCGCGCGGTCCATGTCCAGAAGAGACGGATAATCGGCCGCACTCCAAAGTGATCGATAAGAGTCTACTGGCCCTATCGGAGCCCCGTCGTGTACGGGACCGGGATCATGTCAAAGCGGTAGCCAAGCGACCCTGCCTGATTTGCGGCCGGCAACCCGCAGATGCCCATCACCTTCGCTTCGCTCAACACCGCGCACTCGGGCGCAAGGTGAGCGATGAGTTCGTCGTCCCGTTATGTCGAGGACATCATCGTGAGCTTCACCGCTGCGGCGATGAAGCCGCGTGGTGGAGAAACGCCGGGATCGATCCGACCACGGCGGCACGCGCACTATGGCTTGAGACACATCCCCTGCCGATTGGCCAAAGTAACGGGCCTACTGATGCCGGGGAAGCTCCAGCCGGTGACCCGATGGATCGGATCACTCGAGGGTAATCAGCGGAAAGGGCCGCCAAACGCGTCGCAGAAAGAACCATCGAAAACATCTTCGCTCTCAGCTACGCTCAGCGCGAAACCTGGAGCTATTGCTCGAGCACGAGCTTGCCGGCGCTGTACTCGAAACGCCGCAGCCGCGACAGGAACGACAGGCCGAGCAGATTGTCGCTCAGCGTCTCGTCCGGCATCACCAGGGCAGCGACATCACGGACGACCAGGTCGCCGACCTCGACTTTGTCGAGCTTGGCTGGAGCGGCGCGCACGGTGCCGTTCGCGGTTTTGACCTCGGTGACGAACTCGCGCTGCGCCGGGTGAATGCCGAGCCGGGCCGCATCGCTGGCGGTGAGCGCGATCACCGAGGCGCCGGTATCGACCATGAAACTGAGCTTGCGGCCCTCGATGCGGGCGTCGACCTGGAAGTGACCGCGTCCGTCCCGCGGCACGATAACCGACCGTGAATTAGCCGCCGACGCGGCGACCGGCGTCGCCGAGCCCCCCGCCAGCGCGGCGGTCGCCGGCCTGGCGCTGATTTGCGCGGCGTACCGCGGCACGACAATGCCGGCGGTCAAGGCGAGGACGGCGAAGACAACGACTGCACGCATGAGACAAGCCGAGTTGGTTCATGGCATCTCAGCAGATGATCGCGACCAGCTTGCTAACGCGCCGCGCCGGCGGGCTGATTTTGGCGCGCGATGATCAGCAGTCGCTTAACGACTTTATTCGCATTGGAAGGATTTCATCACTGCCCGGCCGCCTCACGGAGCGCAGCGCAGCAATCCCTTCCAGTCGCAGTAACCGTAGTTAATGCGACAGCAGCCGAAAGATTCCGTTTTGCAGTAGTAAAGTTGGTATTCAGGGCCGCAATGGTCCGAGCAGTAATAACGGCTGCTCAACCTGTCGTAGGCGCAGTGGTTGCGGAACCGCGGCGGCAGCGACGCCGGGTCTTGCCAGTCCGCCAGGATGAGTCGCGCGCCCGCGGGCCATGCAACGGTCTGCTGTGCGGGACACGCCGGCGCCCAGGCGACGCAGATCAGAAGAGCGAGTCCAAAAGTTCTCATCGGCCGTCACCCGCAGCAGAGGGAAACCAGAGCAAGCTAGCAGAATCAGCGAAAGAGTCATCCGGCGATCGACGGCGCGTCCATCGGCGCAGCCGGCTCGACTCCAGCCGGCGGCCACGGCGTCATCGCCGACGCCCGCTTGATCGGCAGCCGTACGGTGAAGCGGGAGCCCTCCCCTTCCCTGCTCTTCACCTCGATGCCGCCGCCATGCAGATCGACGGCCATCTTGACCAGATAGAGACCGACACCGGTTCCTACGATTCCCGAAACGTTGCCGCCACGGTGATAGCGCTCGAACAACCGATCGAGGTCGCCGGCGGGAATGCCGAGCCCGCGGTCGGCGATGGTGACGACGACATCGTCGGCGACGACCCCGGCCTCGACATCGATGGTGCCGCCGCCGGGCGAATACTTGACGGCATTGGACAACAGATTGCTGAAAGCCTGAAATAGCAGCTTGGGATCGCCAACCATCGGCATCGGCGTGGCTCCGAACCGCTCGGCGATCTGCGCGCCGGGCACCATTTCGCGGTGCAATTGGCAGACCTCCCGCAGCAGCGCCGTCACGTCCATCTCGGCCGGATGGAAATAAAGCTCGGTGCCGCCGTCGATCAGGCGTGCGGAGTCGAGCAGGTTGTCGATCAAGTGGGTCAGCCGCAGTACCGCGGCGCGAATCTTGCCGGCGCGCTCGTCGATTTCGGCCGGCGGCATCGAGCCTTGCATCTTCATCAGGCGGCGGGCGTGGCCGTCGATGATGGTCATCGGCGTGCGGAATTCATGCGAGGCCATGGAGACGAAATTGCGCTGCGCCAAGGCGAGGCGCTGCTCCTGCGCCAATTGCTCCTCCAGCATCGCCGCCTGGCGCGCGAGCATGCGCTGGCTGCGCATCAGCTCGATCGCATTGTTGCGAAACACGACGGTGGCCTGCGCCATCTCGCCGATCTCGTCCCGCCTTTCGGTTTCCGGGATGTCGATGTCGGTGTCGTTGGCGGCGAGCCGGCGCATGCGGTCGGCGAGATGCAGCAGCGGCGCCGAAATGGAGCGGCTAATATGGATCAGCGCGGCGACGACCATCACGCCGGCGACCACCATGCCGAGCAGAATGAGCCAGAACGCCTGCCGATAGGCGGCACCGAGCCGATCGCTGGCGGTTTGCGCGCTGGCGACCGCCTGATCGGTGAGCTGGCCGAGCGTGTCGCTCGCCGCGTCGTAGGCGTAGCGCGAAGTGCCGCCATAGATTGTCAGCGCCTCCGGCTTGCGGTTGGTGCGCGACAACACCAGCATCTGGTTGACGATCGTCCGATAATCGTTCCAGCGTTCCTTAAATCGGCTGTACAGATCGTTCTCGGCGGCATTGTGCCGAATTCGCTCGAAACCGCGCTCGGCCTCGGCAATGGAGCGGTCGAGCCCGGCTATCTGCCGTTCGCTCTCCGCGGTTTCGTCGGGATCCGACGACAACAGATTGCTGCCCTCGATGGCGCGGAAATCGGAGGTAAAATTGTTGAGGTCGCCGAGCACGCGGGTAGTGGGCAGCCACAGCTCGGCAACGTCGGCGGAGAGCCGGTTGAAATTGCTCAGCCGCCAGATGCTGAACAAGCCGAGGACGACCACCAGCAAGAAGAACAGCAGGAAAACCGCGGTCAGGTGAAACCGGATCGAATGCGGCTGCCGCATTGGGGGCTAACCATCGGTGAGTTAAAGACTTGGCAGTGTCGCGGGACCGCAACGGCAGCCCCTTGGAACAACACATATATAGATAAATTATATATGAGACGAGCGTTGACTGGAACCTGATTCGGCGATGCCTCGCTACAATCAGGCTTCTCGGTTAAATTCGGGCTCGAATGTGAGCTGACGATGTTCCCGGTATTCCGCGTATGGCCGAAGCACAAAAGAAGATTCTTTGCATCGAGGACGACCGCGAGACTGCGGCGCTGATCGCCGAGGAGCTGGTCGATCGCGGCTACGCCGTCAGCCTCGCTCATGACGGCCGCGAGGGACTGGCCGCCATCCTTAAGACCATGCCCGACCTGGTGCTGTCGGATATCAGCATGCCGCTGATGTCAGGATTCGAGCTGCTGGAGCGCCTGATCGCGCTGGCGCCGCGGTTCGCGAAAATGCCCTTCGTCTTCCTCACCGCGCTGACCGACCGGGACAACGAGCTAAAGGGGCGGCAATTGGGCGCGGACGACTATGTGACCAAGCCGATCGACTTCGACGTGCTGGCGACCATCATCGCGGCACGGTTGGCCGGCGTCGCCCGCACCGCGCTATGGCCGAAGGTGGCCGCGCTCAACGATCGCGAGGTCGAAGTCCTGACCTGGGTGGCGCGCGGCAAGACCTCAGTGGAGATCGCGCAGATCCTTGGCTTGACCAAGCGGACGATCGATTTTCACATCGACAATGCGCGCGCCAAGCTCGGCGCCGCGACCCGCACCGAGGCGGTCATCAAAGCGACGACCGGGCGCCTGATCGAGCCCTAGCGGGTGGCCGGAGGCGGCGCCGAATGCTGCGGAAGCCTCAAGCGCAATAGGTCGGATTCGACGACATGCCGCGGCGACCCTGCGCGGCTCCGGCCTCTCCCCGCTCCAGCCGATAGCCCACGCCCGATTCGCTGACGATCAACAACGGATTTGTCGGATCAATTTCGACCTTCTGTCGCAATTTGCGCACCAGGATTCGAAGGTACTGCGTGTTGCCGGCGTTGCCCTGCCAAATTTCCTTGATCAGCTGCTGATGCGTCACCACGAGCCCGGCATGGGCGGCAAGTGCGTGCAGCAGCGCGTATTCCTTACGCGTCAACACGACGCGCTTTCCGTCCAACGTCACCAGCCGCGAGACGACGTCGATCGAAAGCGGACCGGCCCTCACTACGGGCTCTCTGTTGGTACTGCGCAACTGCCGCCGCAGCGCCGCCTCGCTCCGCGCCAGCAGTTCCGCAATTCCGAAGGGTTTGACCACGTAATCGTCGGCGCCCAATTTCAGCAAACGAACCTTTTCCTGCTCATCGGCGTGAATCGAGAGAATGATGACGGGAACGTTGGACCACGAACGAATGCGTTCGAGCACCTCGGAGCCCTCGAGGTCGGGCAGGTTAAGGTCGAGAACAATCAGATCTGGCTTGTTGAAAGTCGCAGCCTTGAGCCCGGCCGTGGCATTCTCCGCTTCGAGCACGGTAAATCCATGCAGCTCGAAGCCGGCGCGGAGAAAGCGCCGGATCTGGGGTTCGTCGTCGATGACCAACACCTTAGTCATTGGCCGCGCCTACGAGCTCAGGCATGTTTTGCGATGCGGTCGGCAGCCGCAGCGATATCGTAGTGCCGCGGTTCGGCCCCGGACTTTCCACATGAAGCGTTCCACCATTGGCGGCGATGAAGGTGCTGGCGATCCAGAGGCCTAGACCGGAGCCGGATTCGCCGACGGGGCGGCGCTCGCCGCGGAAGCAGCGTTTGCCCAACTGGCCCTTTTCATGCGCTGTCAGGCCGCTACCCTGGTCCTTCACCGAAAACACCACGTGATCCCGCTCGCAACGGCTGCTGACTTTGATTTCACTTCCCGTCGGCGAATATTTCGCGGCGTTTTCCAGAAGCTGCCCAAGCGCCTGTTCGACCAGAACGGAATCCACATGGACCAGCGGAACGTCCTCGGCGAGATCGAGATTCACCCAATGCGATGCCAGCCTGCGTTCTTTCTGCTTGAGTGCCGCGCTGACGATATCCGTCGGATCGGTCCACATGAGCTGCGGCCGGATACCCTTGGCGGTGATCCGGGTGGCATTGAGCAAATCGCAAATCTCGCCGTCGAGCTGGCCGGCTTGGTCATGAATGGCGTCGACCAGGGCCTGAGACCGGTGGTCGTTGCGGACAGCCGGCATCTGGTTCAGCACGCTGCAACTGCCGAGGATCGACGCCAGCGGCGTCCGCAGTTCGTGAGACACGCCGCCGACCAGCGCGTCGCGGAGAATCTCGGTTCGATAGTTTATCGTCGCCTGCTCGACCGCCTCTTTCACTTTCAGGTGCTTGAGCGTCGCCGTTGCCTCGTCAAGCAGCATTGCAACGCGTTGCGCGACTGCCGCCGTGCGCCCGCCGAGGCTGTCGCCCAGTTCGACCGCTATCGCGCCATAGCCCAGGATTTCCGGCGCGATGACCCTCACCAGCCAGGCGCCGCCACTCTTTAGTTCCAGTACGGTCGATGCCCGCGGAGCATTGGCCGCGATCAGTTGCAAAGCTTGGCGCCGGAGTTCCTTGGGAACGGCGGAATGAGCGTTCGCGTCATGACCGTCCGGCGCCGTTGCGATGAGCACGGCTCGATATCGCAGCGTATTGGAAAGATAGTCCTGCACTGCGAATATCAGGTCGCGGCCGGTGAGACAGGTAGCGAGGCCCTGCGAGAAGGCGTGCAGCTCCCTGATCTCCTTTTCCCGACGGCTCAGGGTGTCCGCCTTGGTCTTCAGGCGCGCGGCGAGATTGCTGGCGACAGTCGCCACCAACAGGTAAAGCAGCAGATCGATGACGTCCTGCGGGTTATCAAGCCAGAAACTATAGAGCGGCGGATAAAAGAAAAAGTCGGCGGCCGCAGCGCCGGCGACGGCCGCGACCAAACCCGGCAGCAGCCCCCACTGCGTCGCCGCCAGGATAACGGGCAGCATGTAAATCAGCGGGACGAGATCGAGCGGGGCGAAGGAGTTGAGAACAACAAGGCTGATCGTCGCCAGCCAAACCAGCGCCAACGTCGCCACGATCGGAATGGCGTTCGCGGCACCGAAGTTCAGCCACCGGGTATTATGTCGGGCACGCGGCTCGTCGGTGCCGTTCTTCGGCAGATTCGCAGTTCGGTCGCGAAGTCCGAGCCGTTGTTGAAAAGTTGACACGACTTTTGCCTTTCCGAAAGCGCTCAGTTCATTGTTCTGCACGCACCCGGCTGGCATTTATCACAGGTAGCTTTCCCTACCTGCGCGTAGGAAGTCGAGATGATTCCGCACCGCCAAAAATATGAAAATCATAAGCGATCACGGCTACATCTGTGTGGATTGCCTATGTTTTCACATGCGATGATGGCGCCCTGCACAATTTATACGCACAACACCACATTCTCGCCTCGTGGAGGTTGGCGACTCGATCCCCGGAATATTGCGATGCAAGCGCATCCCTTCATGCCGCTTGAATCGCACGGTGACCAAGATGGCGCTCCCTTCTCAGAAGTGGACGATGATATCGCTGGCCGCGATAACCGCCCAGTTTCTGGTTGGAACGATGCCCGCAGCCAGATCGCCGTTGAAGGCCGGGTTATCGAGTGCGCGATAATAAGCGATTTCGGGACGAAGCTCGATCTGCGGAGACAGCCAATGCTGCCAGCTGAACGCGACGTCGGCGTAGGCGTTCGGCACTCCGGTGCGCTGTCCCTGAGGGTCGTTGAAATACTCGGTGCGCAGGGAGAAATTGTTCAATCTGTTCGGCGAATAGTTCAGGTAGAGAAGAAAGGTCTGAGTGTCGGAGGTGCACTTCAGCGGCGAGCCTGCTACGGTATTGGCAGAGGCGGCGGCGCTGTTCCACGAACTCGGGCCGGAGCAAACCGCCGCGTTCGGGGCATTGAACGGAATAAATTGCGGACTGAACGGCGTACCGCCGCCGGCAAGAATCCCTTGCGATGTCGCATTGTTAAGGTTCGGCACCCCATTCTCGTGAATATTCCAAGTCTCGAACGCGAGGTGCCAGTAATCGTTGAACTTGTGATAATAGGTGAAGCCGATCCATTGCAAGTTATTGTAGCCCCACTGTCCGCCGTTTAAGGCATCGCCGACAACATTCAGGTCATCCTTCCCGTCATCGCTGGTCCAGCGCACTCCAAGCGTGACTGACGGTACCGCTCCGGGGTCTTTGAGCATTGACGCGTCGGGATAAAGCGGATTCCCCGGCATGAGATTGGTGATACGCGCACCCGCGTTCCACGGCATCGTGTCGCTGCCGACGGTCAGGCCCGTTTGAATCATCCAATTCTTGGTGACGGCCAAAGTGGCCTCGATGCCGGTATTGGTGTAGTTGTCGAACGTGTAGGTCAGCGAGTGCACGTACGTGTAATTGTTAGGCGCCAACTGTGCCTCGATGTCCGGAATCGAGATGAATCGGCCGAGCCGAATATCCAGACCCTGCATCACGGGAAAGTAGAGGTCCGTGTACAACATCGGAAAGTCGACGCCGTTGACGGCGTTTTTATTGAGAAGTTGGTTGCTGAACAGACCGTAGGCCGTCGTGTAGCGATAATCGACGCCGTACAGAGCCGAAAGGCGGAAGCCCCAATCGAAGTGATCGTTCTGCACAGTGTCGGCCAGACGCTCGATATAGACGACGGCCTGGTCGAGCTGGACGGTGTTCGGCGTGTAGTCGTACGCCGCCGGCGCGTTGCCGCCCGGTCTGACCGTATTGCTGCTGATATTGCCGGCGGGCGCGACCCAGCCGTAAACCTGGACATGGGCGTCACTCATCGCCTTGCCGATTTGCGTATTGGCGAGCGCCACCATCAGCGGACTATCGACCGAATTCGGCCTGGTCACGCCGATACTCTGCGTACCGCCATAGGGCCATTCGGTGAACGGCATCGGCGGCGAGGATTGCGGAGTCGCCGGCCAGTCGGCGTCGGAGCGGCGGCCCGGCGGCGCTTTCGGGTCGGACGGTGCGACGCCCTTGCCCCATTCGAGTTGGTAGTAGCGGAAAAAACGCGTCGCGACATCGTCGCCAAGATACGCGTCGAGACAGCTGTAATTGACGTAAGGATCGCAGGGTCCGCCTGCCTTGGCGACCGTTGGCGCCGGCTTGCTCGGCGCACAGTTGTAGTCGACGTATGGATCGCAGGCCGGGCCTTCCACCCACGCGGTCGGCAGTCCATTCGTCCACGCACCCCACGCATCCGCCGCCATCGAACGACTTGATGCGGTTACCGCCAGCAGCAAGGCGCCGAACAGAAACAATCGTTTCATGACCCCCACCCTTTATCGCAACTGTAAAGCCACCCGCGTAACCGCGCTTGTGGGCTCTCAGCTTTGAAACCCAGCACCTGCGATTTTTCGCAGTGCGGAACCCAAGGAGTCGATATGGCTCGGATCGATTTTTAATATACAAAAAATAGTCCGACGGAGCCGCTTACCGCGTTTTGCTGAAATGCTCATCATTTGAATTCCTCGACGCTCAATGTCGTTGCGATCTGTGTGAGGCGCCGCTCGACAATACCGCGATAGCCAAGCGCCTCGCGATTACGCAACAGCGCCAAGGAATTGCCACTAGACAGCGGTCGCGGTGCGCTGATCCGAAAGAACAATTGTCACTCTTCGGTCACAGTAGCCGAAATACGCGGCGGCGGCGCGCTGGAACACGGGCGTTCATTGCGCCTATTGCAAATACCTCAACAAATCATCTCGCTTTGGCCGTGGCGTAAAATGCGACAAGGACGGCACCCATGAACCGAGATGTTTATTTTTTTTATATCTAAAATCGTGAAAGCCGATCTCGAATGGATATGGAGAGTGCAGGTAGATTGTTACGATCAAAGTCACCGCCGGTTGAGCATTGAAAATGTCGACGACCAGCGACGTCGCGATGGAGAGCGGAAGAGACGGCGGTGCGACTGCCAATTTCCGCTTTCTCCCCAACGAGCTCGCCGCCAAGTGTCGCGCCCTGATCGAGACCTTTCACGAAATGCTCGGCTATGGCTGCCTGCCGGATATGCTGTGGCACTCCGATGCGCGCGATATCATCGAGTGTGATCGTGAGCTGGCGCAACTTTTCAAGAACGCATCCAAATCCAGATGCGCGAAACGCGCAAACGACTCGCTGCTGCTCATCGCAACTGTCGTCCTGTCGCTGGAGGCGCTGGCACGCGACTTCGCCGGCTGGGGCAAGCGATTTCCGATTGCCAAACGCGAAGCGGAGAGATTGCTCGGCGGCTTCCCGCTCAAGCAGCGCGTCTGGCTGATGGACATGTATCTGTACCCATCCCTCAGCATTCATCGTGAACTTGCCGGCGCACCGGCGCCGTCGTTAGCGGTCGGACCGGCGATAGTGCGGAGCTAGCATGGCAAGAATACTTCCGGCGGTTTCAGTTGGCATGGTTTTGAGTGTTGCCATCTTTGCCAGCGCGCCGACGCAAGCGGCGGATCTGGACGTGAGCCTCAGCCGTCACGTCGACATTGGCAAGACACCGCAGAAAGCATTCGTCGTTGCGCAAAACACGGAAGTACCGCAGCGAAGCTGCGGCTGGCTCGGGCCGGGCGGCCGCGCCGTCTACCGATGCCGATAGAGTTGGGTAATTTACCAGCCGCGGCGTGCGAGGCCGCCAGATTGCCGATAAAAGCTCAGACGCTCACCACACGGCGACGAGACAGATCGCCGCGAAGGGTACCGCGACAAGCCCGAGGTAGAGCCAGGTTCGATTGTGGTGGGCGTCCTTGGGCACCGTGACGAGCTGGACAACCAGCCAGACGCAAACCGCCAATCCCAGAACCATCCGCACGAGATCGCCAGGCGTGTCGTAAACCGTCCAGATGGTTTCGTTCTGAGGCATACTAACGCGGAGCGTGATCGCCAGCAGGCAAGCGATGAACAAAGCCCGCAATACGTTGCTCGCTATCCGCAGGCCGGGCGAGAGATCCGAGTTCAGCTCCGCCGCGTCGGAATCACGCCGTGCCCATTCAATCGGCATCCATGCCATTTTCTGCTCTATATTTTCTTGTGTCGGGATTTTTTAATGCGTGCCACCTTTCCCGCGATGAACAGCATACGCTTTTTCGCAGCAAAAATATAGAACTCATATAAGTGAGCGGTGTCAGATATAAAGTAGATATAAACGCCCGAGGCCGATTAACCGGGACTCGGATGAAATCGCTTTAAAACCAAGCATTTGCACCATCTTTTGCCCAAAATTGCATCGCGGCGACTTTTTCGGCGCGGCGATTACCGGCCGGAGCGAAGACCGACCAAGGGGAAATTTATGGGGCTTGGTGCTTGGGCCGGATTGTCGTGCCGTTGATTCCAGTATTCGGCCTCGCCGGTCCGCCGATGCTCGACGGACCAAATCCCGGCCGAGCGAGGTTTGTTCCGTTGATCGTTCCGCGGTTGAGCGCGCTAGGTCTGACGATCAAATTTGCATTTGACGATGGACGCCCAACTGAAATGCCAGTCCTTGCACCGCCACCACTTGCGTTTGCGCCAAAGCCCGTCGTTGCGGGGGCAGGATCATGTACGAGAGCTGGAAGATCGTGCCGCTGGCCGCTGCCTTGCTCCATGCCGTCGGGGCGGACGATAGGCAAGCCAATTGCGTCGCGCGTAACCCGACGGGAACCTTCACGTGTGGACAACCGCCGCGGCCGAAAGATATGCCGAGCGAACGGCCTGGGTTTGGTATCGCCTTCCCTCAGCTCGTCTCGTTTGCCCAATCGCCGGGGCTGCACGGTGATGCGCGTATCGATCGCGTCGGCGTCCTTGTCGCCACCCGCGGCATCTTCGCGAGCAGGCGGGCGGGAGCCATCCGGATTCGCCGGCAAAGTCGAACCGCCGCCACGGGCGGCCTCCTCGGCAAGACAGGCGAACGACATCCACGTGCCGATCAGCGCCATCGCCAGAAGACGGACAACGATCCTCAAGCCGCTCTCCTCGGCATCATTTGCCTTATTCGCCCGCCGGCGCCGCGTCGGGTGCGGCCGGAGACGTCGCACGATCGTCCCCGCTCAGGAACAGCGTCTGCAGCGCCGGCACGACCACCAAGAGGATGATCGGGCCGATGAACATGCCGCCGACGACGACCGTTGCCAGCGGCCGCTGCACTTGGCTGCCGATGCCGGTCGATACCGCCGCCGGCAGCAAGCCGATGCAAGCCGACAGCGCCGTCATCAGCATCGGCCGCATCCGCTGCGAGGCGGCATGGAACATTCCATCGATCGCGCCCATGCCGCTGGCCCTGACCTCATTATAATAGGTCATGACGAGGATGCCATTCATCACCGACACGCCGAACAGAGAAACGAAGCCGACGGCTGCCGAGATACTGAAATCCAGGCCGGAGAAATAAAGCGCCATCACGCCGCCGCCGACCGCGAACGGAATGCCTGCGAGCACCAATAAGCTGTCACGGAGTGAATTGAACAGGCCGTACAGGAGCATCAGGATCATGACTAGGCTGATGGGGACGATGATCGCCAGACGTGCTTTGGCCTGCTGCAGCTCCTCGAACTCGCCGGCCCAGGTGATGCGATAGCCGGTCGGCAGTTTTACGTTCCGTGCGATGCGCTGCTGGGCATCTGCCACCGTGCCGCCGAGGTCGCGACCGCGCACGCTGAACTTGATCGGGATGAAGCGCTCGTTGCGCTCGTGATAAATGTAGGATGCGCCGGTATCGAACGAAATCTCGGCGAGTTCGCTCAGCGGCACGTAGGCATTGACTCCGGCCGGCGTTTGATAGCCGACCTTGATATTGCGGACGCTGTCGATGTTATCGCGATATTGGGGGGCGAGCCGCACCGTGACGTTGAATTGGCGATCCGCCTCGAGCAGCGTCGTCGCCGTGCTCCCACCGAGCGCCGCCTGAACGACAGTATTGATGTCGCCGGCATTGAGCCCGTAACGGGCCGCTCTGGCGCGATCCACCTTGACGTTCAGATTGGGTTGTCCAAGCACCGGAAAGACGCCGAGGTCGGTCACGCCGGGGACCTTCGCCATCTCCTTCATCACCTGGTCGGAGAGCTGCTCCAGCTTCGCCAAGTCGCGGCCGATGATTTTCACCGAATTGGCGCCTTTGACGCCGGAGAGCCCTTCCTCGACATTGTCCTGGATGTATTGCGAGAAATTGAAACCGATGCCCGAGAACTCGTTGGAAAACTCCGACTGCAGTTCGTTGATCAGCTTTTCCTTGGTCATTCCGGGCGCCCATTCCTCGAACGGCTTGAGCGGCACGAAGAACTCGGCGTTGTTGAACCCGGCGGCGTCGCTGCCGTTGTCCGGCCGGCCATGTTGCGACACCACGGTAATCACTTCCGGATGGCGAAGCAGAATCCTGCGAATTTTGTCGACGATCGGCATGCCGGCTTCCAGCGATATAGTCGGCGGCATCGACGCGCGGATCCACAGATTGCCTTCCTCGAGCGCCGGCAGAAATTCGGTGCCGAGCCGTGACACCAGCAGGCCAAAGAACAGCAGAAATCCGACGGCGATCGCGACCATGATCTTGCGGTGCGACAATGACCAATACAGGACCGGCGTATAGATCCCGCGCAGCACGCGGACGACGATGGTTTCGGCCTCTTCGACGTGATCGGGAAGGAGGTAAGAGGCGAGCACCGGCGAGATGGTGAACGTCGCCAGCAACGCGCCAATCAGGGCGTAGCCGTAGGTGCGTGCCATCGGGCTGAAAATTTGGCCCTCGACGCCTTGCATCGTGAACAATGGAACGAAGGCGGCGACCGTGATGGCCGTGGAAAAGAAAACCGCCTTATCGACTTGCAGCGCGCTGACCAGAATGAGCCGCAGCCGGTCGCTCCACGCTCGTGACCCCTCCGAATCCCGCCCCCGTGTCGGGTCGGCGCCCCATTTTTGCTCTGCAAGTTGCGCAAGCAGCGCTTGTCTCTCTTCCGGGCGCGACTGAAAGTTCCTGAAGATATTCTCGACCAAGATGACCGCCGAATCGATGACGATGCCGAAGTCGATGGCGCCGATCGACAGAAGATTCGCGTCCTCGCCACGCAACACCAGAATAATGATGCTGAAGAACAGGGCGAACGGAATGTTGATGCCGACGATGATGGCGCTGCGCAGGTTGCCGAGGAAGACCCACTGCACGAGGAAGACCAGCAGGCAGCCGAAGATGAGGTTGTGCAGGACGGTGTGGGTGGTGACCGACACCAAGATCGTGCGGTCGTAAAACGGAACGAGCTTCACCCCTGGCGGCAGGGTGCCATCGCTGTTGATCTTGGCAACCTCTTTCTTGATGCGCGCCACCACGTCGTTGGTGTGCAACGTCCGGTTCATGACCACGATGGCCGCGACCACATCGTCTTCGTTGTCGCGGCCGGCCTTGCCGAGCCGCGGCATGTAGCCGACATAGACCTTGGCGACGTCCCTGACCGTCACCGGCACGCCGTTCGATTGCGTCAGCACGATTTTCTCGATGTCGCCGACCCGGTAACCCTGGGTCAAATCGGAATCGCCGCCGTCGTTCAACAGACCGATGCCACGGACGTTGACCGATTGCTGGCCGAAATTAATGGTGCGGCCGCCCACATTGATATTGGCGTTGCCGATTGCATTGATCACCTGGGGCAAGGTGACGCTGTAAGCATCGAGCTTGTTGAGATCAACCTCGACCTCGAATTCTTTGGTAGTGCCCCCCCAGGTGTTCACCTGGACGACGCCTGGGACGGTTAAAAGCCGGCGCTGCAGGACCCAATCCTGGATGGTGCGAAGATTGGTCAAGCCGATGTGCGGCGGTCCTACCACCTGGTAACGATAGATTTCGCCGACTAGGCTGGAGCCCTGGATTTGCGGCGTGACGTTGTTCGGCAGGTTGACGTTCTGCTGCAGGCTGATCGCGGCCTGCGTGAGCGCAAAATAATAATCGACTCCGTAGTTGAAGGTGACGCGGACGAACGAGAGGCCGTAGAACGACGTTGAGCGGATGTTGTCGACTCCGGGGGTGGCGGCGAGCCCCACCTCCATCGGAATCGTGTAATAGCGCTCCATCTCCTCGGCCGAGAGGCCAGCGGCCTGGGCGGTGATCTCCAGAATGACGGGCGCCGGATTCGGGTAGGCCTCGATATTCAGCCGCGTGAAGGCAACGAGCCCGCCGCCGATAAAGACCAGCAAGAATAAGAGAATGATCGGACGACGGGTCAGTCCGAATTGCAGCACGCCCTTGAGCACAGATGGCCTCTCAATCCGGTTTCATGTGCTTCGCCGACGATCCATCTTCAGTCCGACGCCGCCGTGGCCAGCGTATTGCTCAGGAATAGCGCGCCTTCGGTGGCGACCAGTTCGCCGACCTGCACGCCTTCGAGAATCTGCCAGTAGCCGTCGCGCGGCTCGCCGATCTTGACCGTCCGCTTGGTGAACCGGCGGCGGTCGGCCGTGACCCACACCGTCATCGTACCGTCGCCTTCCCGCACGACGCCGTCGGCCGGAACGGCCGGGGACCGGACCGGCGGCGCGACCTCGATGACGAAATTCGCGAACATGCCCGAGCGCAGCTCATGCTGCGGATCCTTGATCTCGGAGCGCACCAGGACGCGACGCGTATTCGGGTCGACGCTGGCAGCGATGATGGTGATCTTGCCGTCGAACACGCGGCCGGGAAACGCCCCGAGCCTGACCTTCACCTCCTGCCCGACGCGGAACGCCGGGCTGTCGTTCTCGGCGACGTTCGCCAGCATCCACATCGTGTCGGTGTCGGTCACAATGTAAGGAGGCGGCGGGTTAGCCGGCTGCACGAACAGACCCGGCGCCGCGGTGCGGGCCGTGATCCGGCCGGTGATCGGACTCGGCACGACCAGCGTCGGATCGGCGCTGCGGTTGGCGATGATGCGCTCGATATCGGCATCGGTCTTGCCGAAGATGCGTACCGCATCGCGCGCCGCCCGCAGATTACCTTCGGCCGTCTGCTGGTCGGACGTCCCCTGGTCCAGATCGCGCTGCGATACCGCGAGCGTCTTGTAGAGCTCGCGCAGGCGCGTCAGGTTGCGCGTGGTCAATTCCAGAACGCCGGCCGCGGCGATGAGGGTCGACTCGGCCTGCAAGAGGTCGGGGCTGTCGAGGGTGAACAGCGTCTGGCCCTTCTTCACGTCATCGCCGACGGCGGCGAACAGCGCTATGATCTTGCCCTGGTAGGGCGCAAAGACCTGCGTCTCCATGTCCTCGTCGAAGTCAATGCTGCCGACGGCCTCTTTTTCAACCGGAAACTCACGGTCTTCGACCGGCGCGACCTTCACCGAACCGAGCTGGGAATCCGACAGATCGACGCTGGCCTGGTTGTGCGCGGCCGCGCGCGGCGCGGCGGCGTTCGCCGTCGCACCGGTTTCCGCCTTCGATCGGACGCCGGACGGCCACGTCCAATAGGCGGCGGCCGCAACCGCGATCAGCGCGACAATGACCGCTGCTCTCGCGCGGCTGCTGGTTATGCGGGGCAACATGGATAAATCACATCCAAAATCTTCGGAATTGCCGCGACAAGGCCATTACTTGGCTCCGCGGTCCACTGTCATTAATCACAGGACTCGGATTAATCACACTGCGCTCTGCGACTCTTCACAGTTTATCACCGATATCATTTCGTTATTTCTAGCCGATGATGGCGCATTGAATCGCGTGGCGATGCCATCTGCTTCCGGTGAGGGAGCCGCATGGCAAATGTTCGCAGGAAAATCCTGTGCATCGAAGATGATCGCGAGACGGCCGGCCTGATTGCCGAAGAGCTGGCCGATCGCGGCTTCGATGTCAGCGTGGCCTATGGCGGTCAAGAGGGCCTGATGGCCATCATGAAGGCTACGCCGGACCTGGTCCTGTGCGATGTCAGCATGCCGGCCATGACCGGCTTTGAAGTGCTGGAGCGGTTGAACGAGATCGCACCCCGCCTTGGGCGAATACCCCTCGTATTTCTGACGGCGTTGGCCGAGCGCGAGAACGAACTCAAGGGCCGGCGGCTTGGCGCCGATGACTACGTCACCAAGCCGATAGATTTCGATCGACTCGTGTTCATCATCAATGCTCGGATTGCAGGGGTCGCACGCACCAAGCTGTTGCCGAAGCTTGTGAAGCTGAACGATCGCGAGATCGAAGTCCTGACTTGGGTATCGCGCGGCAAGACGTCCGTCGAGATCGCACGCAAGCTGCGCCTGTCCAAACGCACAGTTGACTTTCACGCAGACAATGCGCGGATCAAGTTACGCGCGGCGACGCGGACCGAGGCGGCGATCAAAGCTGTCGCCAGCGGCCTGATCAAGCCGTGACGCCGCAGGCGGGGCGTGAATGACGCGGTGCGCGGGAATCATAGGGTTGATAGCTGCCGTGGTATCGTTCTCGGGGGACGCAAAGGCCGAGGATAAAGAGCCCTCTGCAGTCGTTGAAATCGGCGGTGCAGGTGAATGGGGCCTAGGCGGCGGCTCTGGTTTCGGCCCTTCCGCAGCCCTGGAGCTCAGCCCAATCAAGAGTTTACTGCTCGAAGTGGGCGTTACTTCCCTATTTAGCGGCGGCCATGCAGAGTGGGACACTGACCTTTTATTCAAGAAATCTTTCGACTTGTCGAAAACTGTGGAATTTGAACCCGGTATTGGCCCGGCATGGAACGGTGGCGGGAAAATTGCCGGTGAAGTTTCGTTTCAGTTCATGATCTGGCCGTCGCCAGAGCGTAAATTGGGGTATTTTGTGGAATCGAGCTATAGCTACTCTTTCAGCAACGGCCACGAACAATCGCTTGGCATGAGCGTTGGTTTGCTCATTGCCATTCCATAACAGCGGCAATCGCACGATTGCATCACGGATGCCGGGGCCGGAAGCTGGTTCCGTTGATGACACCCGCAAGATTCTTCGCCGGACCGCCGAGCGCGCCGGACCCCGCTCCCGGATGGACCATATCGCGACCGCTGATGATCGAATGGTTCATCGCCGTGTTGAGTCGTGGGTCGCGCGGCGCGGCCCAGCCTGCCCGGAGCGGGACAAACCCTTGGCCATGAGAATCGATCCCACCAGCTTCCGTTCCGCCGTTTCCCGCAGGGCTTGCATTCTTCAGCGCGCCGTCGACGGCGATCCGCTCTGAAGCCTTCACCTCGGCTCCCTTGGCGTCGATGCTCGTATGATGGACGTGCTGCCCAATCGCATTTCGTACCACACCAACCTTGGTGCCACGTATCAAGGTTCGGCGGTAGCCGGAATTTCCTGATTTACGGGCGATTGTAGACCTCTTCGAATCATGCGCTTCCAGTCCGCGCCTGAAGTGAGATGGGCGCTGCGTCGTGATGCTGATGTCAATCGGGTTCGCTTCGGCATCAGCTTTATTCGCAACTTGAGCGTGATCTTGGGCAGAAGCAAGATCAACCGCCGCCGCGCCGAACAATACAAGATGTGCAGCGAGGAATCTCGACAACAACGGTGCGCGGGCGCTCATGGTCATCATCACTCGGCCGGCGTTAGTTGGCCCGCATCGGGCGACGCATGCGAACCGTGCTCCCGCTCCAAGAACATCATGCGCAACGCCGGCACAACGACGAGCAACATGATCGGACCTATCAGCATACCGCCGACAACGACGGTGGCGAGAGGCCGCTGCACCTGGCTGCCGATGCCGGTCGAGACCGCCGCCGGCAGCAAGCCGATGCAGGCCGACAACGCGGTCATCAGCATCGGGCGCATTCGTTGAGTTGCCGCATGGAACATTGCATCAACGCTGCCCAACCCGGTTCCCCTGACTTGATTGTAATAGGTGATCATCAGGATACCGTCCATGACCGAAACGCCGAGCAACGACACGAAGCCGATCGCCGAGGAGACGCTGAAATCGAGGCCCGAGAAATAAAGCGCCAGCACGCCGCCGCCGACCGCGAAGGGAATGCCGGCGAGCGCCAACAGGCTGTCGCGCAGCGAGTTGAACAGGCCATAGAGCAGCACCATGATCAGCAGCAGGCTGATCGGAATGATGACTTCGAGGCGCGCTTTGGCCTTTTGAAGATCTTCGAACTCACCGGCCCAGATGATGCGATAGCCGACCGGCAGCTTCACATTCTTGGCAATGCGCTGCTGTGCGTCGGCGACCGTGCCGCCAAGATCGCGATCGCGCACGCTGAACTTGACCGGGATGTAGCGTTCTCTCGACTCGTGATAGATGTAGGAGGCGCCGGTATCGAGCGTGATGTTGGCGAGTTCGCTCAGCGGAACATACGCATTGACGCCGGCCGGAGTCGCGAAACCGACCTTGACGTTGCGGACCGCTTCGAGGCTCGCGCGATATTCGGGTGGCAGCCGAACCTGGACATTCCATGCGCGGTCGCTCTCGAGCAGCGTGGTAGCGCTCGCGCCGCCCAATGCGGCTTGAATGACGGTGTTGACATCGCCGGTATTGAGGCCGTAGCGGGCGGCTTTTTCGCGATCCACTTTGACATTCAGGTTCGGCTGTCCCTGAACGTGGAAGATGCCGATATCCGCCATGCCCCTGACCTGTGCCATTTCATGCTGAACCTTGAGGGCGAGGTCTTCCAATATATTTTGATCGTGACCGATGATCTTGACCGAATTGGCGCCTTTGACCCCGGACAGCGCCTCCTCGATATTGTCCTGGATGTACTGTGAAAAATTGAAGGTCGCCCCCGGCACCGCGTCGGCAAACTCCTTCTGGAGCTGATTAATCAACTGGTCCTTGGTAAAGCCTTTTGGCCATTCGTCGTACGGCTTCAGTGGCGCGAACAGCTCGACATTCGAGAACGGCGAAGCATCGCTGCCATTGTCCGGCCGGCCGTGCTGGGAAACGACGTGTTCCACTTCCGGGTGCCGCAGCAAGATCTCGCGCAACGTGGCCGTCGCCGGTTCGCCCGCCTCCAGTCCCATCGTCGGCGGCAATGACACCCGGATCCACAGATTGCCTTCTTCAAGCGCCGGCAGGAATTCGCTGCCAAGCCGCGTCGCCAACAAACCGATGACAACGATGAAGGCGGCAGCGATCCCCAACATGATCTTGCGGTGGTCGAGCGACCAATGCAGAGCCGGCGCATAAATCCGGTGCAATATGCGCACGACAATGGTCTCTGTTTCCTCCACATGCGCGGGAAGCAGGAATGACGCCAAGACCGGCGTGACCGTGAAGGTCGACAGCAAAGCCCCGGCAAGGGCTAATCCGTAAGTTCGCGCCATGGGATTAAAAATCTGCCCTTCGACGCCCTGCATCGTAAACAAGGGCACGAACGCCGCCACCGTGATCAGCGCCGAAAAGAAGATCGCGTTATCGACCTGAAGCGCGCTGGCGAAGATCATGCGCAGCCGATCGGTCCAGCCACCCTCCACCGAGCGCGTCGGATCGGTGCCGAATGCTCCCTCCGCGAGGTGCTGCAGCAGGCTCCGCCTGGCCTCCGCGGGCGCCTGGAAGTTCCTGAAAATGTTCTCGACCAGGATCACCGCCGAATCGACAATGATGCCGAAGTCGACGGCGCCGACCGAAAGCAGGTTGGCGTCCTGTCCCAGCAGCACCATGATGATGACGGCGAAAAACAGCGCGAACGGGATATTGACGCCGACGATGATGGCGCTGCGCAAGTTGCCGAGGAAAATCCATTGGATCAAAAACACCAGCAAACAGCCGAAGATGAGGTTGTGCAGCACCGTATGGCTGGTGATACTCACCAGCCCGGTGCGGTCGTAATAGGGCACGAGCTTGACACCCGGCGGCAGCTCGCCGTCGGTGTTCAGCTTGTCGATTTCGGCCTTGATGCGGGGTACGACACTGTTGGTATGAAAGGTTCGGCCCATGACGACAATTGACAAGGCAACGTCGCTGTCGTGGTCCAAACCGGCAATGCCGAGCCTCGGGACATAGCCGACTGAAACCTTGGCGACATCCTTGATCTGAACGGGGACGCCATTGAACGCGCCGAGGACGACATTCTCGATGTCGTTGACGTGCCAGCCCTGGGTCAAGTCGTCATTGCCGCCGCTATCGAACAGCCCGATGCCGCGGATGTTCACAGACTGCTGGCCGACGGTGATCTCGCGGCCACCGACATTGATATTGGCATTGCCGAGGGCGCTGATGATTTGCGGCAGCGTGACGTTGTAGGCGTCGAGTTTGTGCAGATCGACATCGACGTTGTATTGCTTGGTGGTGCCGCCCCACGAGTTCACCGCCACAACGCCGTCAGTCACGGTGAACAAGCCTCGGGTAGCGATCCAGTCTTGTACGGTGCGCAGATTGGTGAGCCCGAAGTGCGGAGGACCGACCACCTGGTAGCGATAGACCTCGCCGACCAGGCTCGATTGCTGAATCTGCGGTATCTGGTTGCCCGGCAGAGTGACGTTTTGCTGCAGGCTCAGCGCCGCCTGCGTATAAGCGAAGAAATAATCGACGCCATATCGGAAGGTGACGCGCACGAATGTCAGACCGTAGAACGAAGTAGAGCGGATATTGTCGATCCCGGGAGTGGGGTAGAGGCCGATTTCCATCGGGATCGTGTAATAACGCTCCATCTCTTCGGCCGAGAGCCCAGCCGCCTGGGCGGTGATTTCAAGAATAACCGGCGCGGGATTGGGATAGGCCTCGATATTCAGCCTGGAAAAGGCGACGAGCCCGCCGGCGATGAAGACCAGAAGGCCCAACAAGATGATCGCACGTCGCGTAAGCCCAAAAGCAAGGATGCCCTTCAGCACGGCCAGCCTCTGTTATGAGCGTACCGGATGCCCAGAGACCTCATTGGGTCCCCGCTATCGTCAACATATTGCTGAGAAAGACTGCGCCTTCGGAGGCAACCAGTTCGCCCGGCTCCAGGCCTTCGAGAATTTGCCGGTAGCCGTCGCGCGGCTGCCCGATCTTGACCGTTCGCCTCGTGAACCGACGGCGGTCGGCGGTGACCCAAACCGTCTGCGTACCGTCGCCTTCTCGCACGACGCCGGGGAGCGGCACCGCAGGAGAATTGACCGGCGCGCCAATGCTGATGACAAAGTTCCCGAACATACCCGAACGCAGCTCGTGCTGCGGGTCGTTGATCTCTGACCGAACCAGGACGCGACGGGTATTGGGATCGACCGTCGCTCCGATGGTGGTGATCTTGCCGTCGAATACCCGATCCGGAAATGCGCTGAGCCGGACCTGCACCTCCTGTCCGACGCGGAACGCCGGGCTGTCGATCTCGACCACATTCGCCAGCATCCACATCGTGTCGATGTCGGCCACAATGTAAGGCGGCGGCGGGTTGCCCGGCTGTACGAACAACCCGGGCGCCGCAGTGCGCGCCGTGATCCGGCCGTTGATCGGGCTCGGCACCACGAGCGTTGGGTCCGCCAAGCGATCGGCGACAATGCGGTCGATCTCGGCGTCGGACTTGCCGAAGATGCGCACCGAATCGCGCGCCGCGCGCAGATTGCCTTCTGCGGTCTGCTGGTCGGAAATCCCCTGTTCCAGAACCGCCTGCGATACGGCGAGAGTCTTGTAGAGCTCGCGCAAGCGCGCCAGATTGCGGGTGGTCAGGTCCAGCACCCCTGCTGCGGCAATCAAGTTCGATTCGGCGGCCAGCAGATCGGGGCTGTCGATCGTGAACAGGGTCTGACCCTTCTTCACGTCATCGCCGATGGCGGCGAACAGGGCGATGATCTTGCCCTGATAGGGCGTAAAGACCTGCGTCTCCATGTCCTCGTTGAAGTCGATGCTGCCGACCGCCTCCTTTTCGACTGGGAAGACGTGGACTTCGACCGGCTCGACCTTTACGGCAGCGAGTTGCGAATCCGTAAGATCGAGGGTGAATGGACTGACTGAGGCCGCACCCGGCGCCGCGCTCGGCGTCGCTTGTGCATTGGCGTTCGTTGCCTGGACGCCGGGCACGAAGTCCCACCCATCGGGAAATAGCCCGGAAATATACAACAGCGCCGCGATGGCTCCCAGGGCGAGCGCCGTTCCGGCAACAGTTTTTGTTTTCGCGGACGCCATCAATGGGGCCCTTTGCGTGCTCGGCGACGCAGAGATTCATTGTGATAATCGGCGCCAGCCCTATCGCGGTAAACTGTGAGAAGTTTCGCTTCTGACTGTGAAAGATCACAGTGCACCTCAGCCCTGAATAATTCACACTGTGGCAGGGCGAGCACAGCCAACCTGCGACAATTCGTAAATAATGCTGGCGGCCGAAAAGTCCTGGGGCGCTCGGCGTAACCTGTCTATTGCAATAGTGTCATTTGCAGATGTGTGGTCCGTCGGTCAGGTTGTTGTCGGTTGGTGCCGCCGCTGTCGCGGCGGCGATGTTGTTGGCGAGTTGCGCGGTCGGTCCGGACTTCCTGCATCCCGCCGCACCCGAGGTGACCGGCTATACTAAAGAGCCGTTGGCACCGGGCACCTCCTCCACCGATGCACCGACCGGACGATCGCAGCGTTTCGTGCAGGGCCGCGATATTGCACAAGAGTGGTGGCGGATGTTTAAGTCGCCGGCGCTCAATGCCCTGATCGAGCGATCGCTGAACAACAATCCAAACCTGCAATCGGCGATCGCTACGCTGCGTGCGGCGAACCAAGCCGTCTACGCCCAGGAGGGCAAGTATTTCCCGCTGGTCCAGGGAAATTTCAATCCGACCTACAACCAAACCTCCTCCGCTCTGGCTCCAATCCCGTCGTCGGGCGTCACCGTCTACGGGCTGCATACCGCGCAGCTGCAAGTGTCGTACACTTTGGACATTTGGGGCCTCAATCGCCGCACCGTCGAATCGCTGCGGGCGCTGGCCGACAACCAGCGCTTCCAGGTCGAAGCGGCTTACCTGACGCTGGCATCGAATATAGCCGTCGCGGCCATTACCGAGGCTTCGCTGCGGGGACAGATCGACGCCACCCATCAGCTCATCGCCATCAGTACCAAAATGCTTGGCATCCTGCGGCATCAGCTGGAAACGGGCTATACCGACCGCCTCGCAGTAGCCGCGCAGGAAGCCGCCCTCGCCCAGGTCGTGGCGACGCTGCCGCCGCTGCAAAAGGCGCTGCAACAGAACCGTGACCTGCTGTCGGCCCTTGCCGGCGTCTATACCAGCGAGGAACCGCGCGAAACGTTCAAGCTTGCGGACCTGCAATTGCCGACCGATCTACCGGTCAGCCTTCCCTCGCAACTGATCGAACAGCGGCCGGACGTGCGCATGGCGCAAGAGCAATTGCACTCGGCGAGCGCGCTCATCGGAGTCGCCACCGCCAATATTCTGCCGAGTTTCACGATCAACGGCAGTGCCGGCTACATGAATACGGTGGTCGCGGGCTTGCTGTCGCCGCAGAACGCGTTCTTCACGCTCGCCGGCAATGCCACGCAGACGGTGTTCGACGCCGGCACTCTGTTGCACGAGCTGCAAGAGGCCAAAGATACTTATCATGCGGCGGCGTGGAGCTATCGCGGCACCGTGGTCGCCGCCGTGCAGAACGTGACTGACTCGCTGCGGGCGATACAGAACGACGCGGATGCGCTCAAAGCGGCGCGCGATTTCGAGCGCGCCGCCAAGGTCAGCCTCGATCTGTCGCTACAACAGGTGCATTTTGGCCTTGCCGACGAGCTGTTCCTGCTCAATGCGCAGCAGACTTATCTGAACGCGGTCATCGCGGTCGTACAGGCCCGGGCCGCCCGGCTTTCCGACACGGCGGCCTTGTATCAGGCGCTTGGCGGCGGCTGGTGGAACCGCCCGGCACTGCCGACCGAGAAAATTCTTAACGTCGGCACCGGACAAGCCGAAACAGTGAGCGGCAAGGACAAGGAAGAGGGATTCCTGCGGGGCTTGTGGCCTTTTCCCAAGGGCCACGTCGATAATTAATTGAGCGCTCGGTCAACTGCCGGTCGACCAGCCTACAATGAACCAATTCCAAGGGTGGGACCGATGAAGGCGCAGAGATTTGCGGCTTTGACAGTCATCGCGGTGTCCGCCGCGTTGACGGCACCCGCCGCAAATGGGCAGACAAAGCTTGTTGAAGGCAGCGCGGAGTCCGGCCGCTCGATGGCATTGCTGGCATGCACCGGTTGTCACCTTGTCGCGCCGGACCAACCTTTCAAGCCGGTCTATGCCCCGCCTCCCCATCCGCCCGACTTCAAGGAAATTGCGAATCGGCCCAACACAACAGCGGCTTCGTTGCAGCACTACCTGGAAACCCTGCCCGCGGTCCCGGAAAACTCACATATGCCGAATCTATTGCTGTCGACGCAGGAAATACGCGACGTCGCCGCGTTCATCGTCAGTCTACGCGACAAGCCAGCAGCGCCCAGGTAATAGACTACGGTGGCATGAGACTGTAACGCGTCTGGAGGAGGCGGACGACTCCACTACGGCGTTGCAAGTTTCCAGCACGACGGAAAAGGCCAGATTCGCGGGAAAGAAATCGCGCTCAGCCCGCTAAGGCGCGACGGCTGGCGTGACCTTGGTCGCGCACTGTGCCGATCATGTATTCCGAATACTCATCGCACATGCTCAGCAGGACGCGCCCGAGTGCGGCCTGGTTTTGATCGCTCATTTCGACCAGCGGCAGGCGGACGCGAGGCGACATGAGCCCGAAGAGGCTCAGGGCATGCTTCAGCGGAACGGGATTGCTTTCCCGAAACAGCGCAGCGGTCAATAGCGCGATCGGACGCGCCAGCCGCTGTGCTCTCGACACCTGTCCCTGTTTCCACGCCATAAACATGTTGCGACACAGGCCCGGCGCAACGTTCGACGTGACCGAGATGAAGCCGTCGCCGCCTTGCCCTAAGTAGGCCAGACCGAGCGCGTCATCTCCGGACAATAGCCTGAAATCGATGCCGACGAGCGGCCGCAACCGCGTCGGCCGCGTGGCATCGCCGGCAGCGTCCTTGAGGCCGATGATGCGCGGCATCTCCGCCAACCGCGCCACGGTGTCGTCGGCCAGGCTGCACGCGGTTCGCGAGGGCACGTCGTAGAGGATGACCGGCAAGCCGGTCGATTCGGCCACCGCGCGGAAATGCAGATAAAGGCCCGCTTGTGTCGGTTTATTGTAATAGGGCACGACCGACAAAATCGCATCGGCGCCCGCCGCTTCGGCATCTTGGGTCAATTCGACCGCGTGCGCTGTCGCGTTGGCACCCGCGCCCGCGATAACCGGGACACGACCGCGCGAAACCGCAACGGCGATGCGAATTAGGTCGCTATGCTCCCGCGCGCTCAACGTCGGGGCTTCCCCCGTCGTCCCGCAGACGACAAGCGCTGTTGCCCCGTTCGCGATCTGAAGATCGCAAAACCGCTCGAAGGCGTCGCGGTCGATGCTTCCCTCGTCGTTGAACGGGGTCGGTAACGCCGGGGCATATCCCGACAACTTCGAAACGTGCCGGCCGATGGCGGACATCGCTGTTTCCTCAAGCGCCTTGGCGAGGTCGCTCCTCCTGTCGGAGTTGGCGTTAGGCGATCCGGAGCTGATGCTGAGAATCGACGGCGGGTTGCCGGCGCGGCGCCGCGTCCGGCTTACGACTCAGTTCGAGTTCGAGGCCGTCGGACACCATGACGACCGCCTGCGGTCGATCGCCGTTCTCGAAGCGCACGAAGCGAAGCGCCGCGGCGCGATCGACAAAGAGGCCCCCGCGAACCCCCTTTTGGTCTTGAACCACCCAATTGCCTCGGCGGTCCTGACCGATCATGAATACTGGCGGCCGCAGCCACGAGGGAGGTTCGGCTTGTTTTCCTTGCATCATCGCCACTCTCCTTTGAATTTTTTTCGGCCGATCGGTATTGGCGGCGGATAGTCGGGTATCAGCCTTCGCCAAGCGCGCCGTGCTGCATCGAACCACGTGACCAGCGGGTTACCTTGATTCTCAACGTCGAGTTCGAAGCGCTCGGCGAGAAACATTGTCGCGCATCCGACCGGCACGCTGTTTTTCTTTACGAACCGCAGCGCCGACCGCTTGAGCAGAAAAACGCCGCCGGTTCGCCCCTCGGCCTCGCGCGCCACCCACAGCCCGTTCTTGTTGCGCCCGATAAAGAACAAGGGGATCGCTTCGCTGAGAACGCGGGCGTCGGGTCGCTGTGGAAATTTGGCCGCCGTGCCCGGCCCAGCCGCCCGTTGGTTCGGTTGATTGGCCATGTTCTCAGTGCCCGTTACGACCAGACAAATGCCGCGCAGCGGCGAGCGAGAAACCCGGGGAGGGGTGAGCGGCTTGATCATTTATCGCTGTTGCGTCGGCTGTGCGGAGCGGCGCCGTGACGCGTTGGCGCCGACCGGCACCAAGGAATTTCTGTGCATCAACCGGCGCAGCCGATCGATGTCGTGCTTGCAACGGCGCAAGGTGACTTCGGGCACCGCGCGCTTCGTTCGATCGACAAAGTACGCATCGAGCGCCTGCGCAAACCTTTGCCAGAAGCTCTGCTGCGCTGCCCCAGCCCTTGCACCAGGAGGCTCATCGACAGGAATGACGCTCATCGCGATCTCTCCTCTTACTCGTTTCCTGAACACCGAATCTGCTCTCGATCGCATATGAATTCGAGACGGCACGGCGCCCAACGTCATAAAGCCGGCATAGTGACGTAACCGAGCCCGAGCCGCGCCAACCGCTCACGCGAAGTTGTCGCATCAGATCATTCGATCCGGCGTCGGCCGCACCCCAGCCGCGTGCCTTTCGCCGTCGATAATTTTGCAGAACAGCTCGGGCCCGAGCGCCAGCGCGAGCCGCAACGCTTCATCCAAGCGATCAAGGGCAACTGCCTGTTCCGCACCAACAATCATGATGCGTTCCCACAGAAATAGCGGGCCGGATCGGCCGCGTGCCGCTAAGATGGAGTGAACGGCCGTAAAGAAACCAGAGGAACCGGCGCACTAATATATGTAGGCGGTATAAGGATTTGGCCGGATTTTCATAGGAAAGTCGGAAGCGCTATGCCGACCCCGCCGCGAATGCCGTGCAGTGTTCCTTCTGCGCCGAAGCTTCGTTTTGTTGAAAGTCAAAACCGGCTGGCCGCCCGTCTTGTACTGTATGGCTTCCAGTGTAAGGCTTGGGCAAAGCCGGACACCGAATTGCGAGGTCGCTTGCGCCATGTCTGACGTCATCATGTTGGCGCTCGTCATCGGGTGCTTCGCGCTGGCGGCGGCCTATGCGAGCTTGTGCGAGCATCTGCTCGGGCCTTCCGCCGGTAAAGATGCCTCCCCATGACGGTGATCGGCTGGCTGCAGATTGCGCTTTTCATCGCCATTGTCGGCGGTCTGACGCGTCCGTTGGGCGGCTATCTGGCGCGAATCTATACCGGTCAGCGCACGCCATTGCAGCCACTGCTCGCTCCCGTGGAAACCGCGCTCTATCGTCTTGCGGGCATCAAGCCACAGACCGAGCAGAGCTGGTACGGGTACACAATCTCCTTTCTGGTCTTTCACGCCGCCGGGATTATCGCGCTCTATGGGCTTTTGCGGCTACAGTCGGTTTTGCCGCTCAATCCTCAGGCTATGACGGCGGTTCCACCGGATCTGGCTTTGAACACGGCGGTCAGCTTCGTCACCAACACCAGCTGGCAGTCCTACGGCGGCGAGACGACGCTCAGCTATTTAAGCCAGATGGCCGGCATCACGGTGCAATCGTTTCTTTCCGCTGCTTCCGGCATGGCTGTCGCCATCGCCTTGATCCGCGGCTTCGCGCGACGCCGCGTGGCCACGATCGGCAATTTCTGGGTCGATCTGACGCGCGGCACGCTCTACGTGCTGCTGCCGATCTGCGTCGTCGCCCCATTGTTGCTCATGGCCAACGGCGTGCCGCAGACGCTGTCCGCTACGGCCGAAGTGACCACGCTCGACGGCGGGCTTCAGGTCATTGCCCGCGGCCCGGTCGCGACGCAGGAAGCGATCAAGCTCTTGAGCGGCGACGGCGGCGGGTTTTTCAACGCCAATTCCGCGCATCCGTTCGAGAACCCGACGCCGCTGACCAACCTTGCGGAGCTGGTGCTCATCTTCGCGCTCGGCGCGGCCTTGACCAATTGCTTTGGCAGAATGATCGGATCCGAGCGGCAAGGATGGATTCTGCTTTGCGTCATGGCGATCCTGTTCGGCCTCGGCGTCGCCGGCCTCTATTCAGCGGAATCCGCCGCCAATCCGGCGCTCGCCGCCATGAACGCCGACCAAACACTCGGCCTGCAACAGCCGGGCGGAAACATGGAAGGCAAGGAAGTCCGCTTCGGCATCGCCGGGTCGGCGCTGTTCGCCGAAGTTTCGACCGCTTCCTCGGACGGGGCGGTCAATTCCATGCATGACAGCTTCCTGCCGCTGAGCGGCGGCATTCTTCTGGCCAATATGATGGTCGACGAGGTGATCGTCGGCGCTCCCGGCTCCGGCCTCTACGGCATGCTGCTGTTCTGCATCATCGCTGTCTTCTTGGCCGGGCTGATGATCGGCCGGACGCCCGAATATGTCGGCAACAAGATTGCTGCATCGGAAGTCAAGATGACGATCCTGGCGCTGATCTGCATCCCGGCGGCAACACTCGGTCTCACGGCGATCGCCAGCGTCGTCGAGCCCGGCCTAGCCGGCCTCGGCAACGCCGGACCTCACGGCTACTCGGAAATTCTCTACGCCTACACCTCGGCGGCGGCGACCAACGGCAGCGCGTTCGCCGGTCTGAGCAGCAATTCGCCGTTCTATAATCTGACGCTGGCGCTGGCCATGTTCGTCGGCCGCTTTGTGGTCATCGTTCCAGTTCTGGCGGTCGCTGGATCGCTTGCCGCGCAGCCGGTCGTGCCGTATTCGGCCGGCACTCTGCCGACCGACCGGGCGCTGTTTGTCTGGTTCCTTCTCGGCGTCATTATCATCGTCGGTGGCCTGACCTATCTGCCGGCGCTGGCGCTCGGCCCCATCATTGAAGGCCTGCAGATGTGGAGCGGCACGCTTTATTAGCGCCTCGCCACCCTGATGCCGCTCGGCACTTATTTTGCTCTTATGAAAGCGATCGACGTCCGATCTGGAATTCATATGCCTGATGATTCACATTTGTCTCAGAATTACGAACCTCAACACGGCAGCGCGGCTGTGAGAACAACATGAGCATCGCTTTCCACATGGACCAGCGCCTTTCGATGAGTGTCGCGTCCGCCTGCGCAAGGCTGTGGGGCGCGGTGAAAAGCGCTTGGTCAGCGACAAGGGTCGATGGAGCGGGCAAGTATCGGCCCGAAGCCCACTATATGCGCGGCCCCGGTCCAAAATGGCGGGCGAAGCATTACATTTCTGTCCATGGCTTTGGACCGACCAGGGCAGGATGAGACCGTATCGCTAGGACTTTCAGTCAGTTATCGGCTTCCGCTCGACCTCTTCCCGCGACCTATCTTTATGGAATTCCTATAACATTGCCCCCCGGCGCCCTCTCGAATTCCTATGCAAACAATGACAGTTGAATCGCCCATGAACAGGCGCGGAGAATTCTAAGCGTTCTTGACGTAGTCAAGGTTGCGCGCCGCCGTAAGGCCTCTGCTGCAATTTTCAGAATCATCACGTCGGAGTTTCCCATGATGGACGTCGTCATGCTGGCGATCGGGTTCGTCTTTTTTGCGCTGTCGATCGGCTACGTGTACGCCTGCGACCGGCTTTGAGAGGAGTCGCCATGACCTTCGACTATTCGCTCGCCGCCCTCGTCACTCTGGGCCTGCTTATCTACCTGACCTACGCTCTGCTCAAGCCCGAGCGGTTCTGAAGGAATCACGTCCATGACCGTCATCGGCTGGGTCCAGATTCTGCTTTATTGCGCGATCCTTATCGCCATCGTGCCGCCTCTCGGCGCCTATATAACCCGGGTCTTCAACGGCGAGCGCACCTTTCTGTCGCCGATCCTGCGGCCGGTCGAGGTCGCGATCTACAAGGTCGCCGGCGTCAATGAGCGCAATGAGCAGCACGCGGTCACCTATACGATCGCCATGCTGCTGTTCCACGTTGGCGGCTTTCTCATTCTTTATGTGTTGATGCGCGTGCAGGCGGGACTGCCGTTCAATCCGGCCGAGCAGT
>Ga0208937_1000464_pt1 | contig 31534 bp, 25 predicted proteins | sample June2015DPH_11_5_FD_184705 | JGI IMG/M metagenome (GOLD analysis project Ga0208937, IMG submission 184705) | Peatland microbial communities from SPRUCE experiment site at the Marcell Experimental Forest, Minnesota, USA - June2015DPH_11_40... | ecosystem: Environmental > Terrestrial > Soil >...
TATTCTTTCTTTGATTTGCTGCCCATAATTCTGGCTTTCCTGCCGGTAAGCAGAATTATGAGTCAACGATTCCTTCCCCCCGCACCCCCCTTCCTTTCTTTGGTAATGTTTAACTTGAGTCAATTCGCCAGTATTGGCGGGGGTTTGTTTGCGCTTGACGGGTTCAGGTTAACTTCTTAAGCTATCCCTTAAGAACGGTAAAGTTTGCTGGGTCATCCAGCGCGCGCAAGTCGGAAGATGCATATCTGCCGACTTTTTTGTTCGCTGGATACGGCGCAGCGTCGAGCGTATGAATGCGGATTTTTTGGCGGTTCTCGAATTTTGGGAGCGCGAAAAGGGCATCAATCGTGATGTCCTCGTCGGCGCTGTTCAGGAGGCGTTGTTGTCCGCCGCCAAAAAGGCGGTCGGCGCGGCGCGGGAGTTGCGCGTCGAAATTGACCAAAAAAACGGCGACATCAAGGCGTTCGCCAAACTCATTGTCTCCGACAAGGTCATTTCCAAGCACGACCAAATCTCCGTGTTTGATGCCCGCCGCATCAAGCCCGACGCGCAAGTCGGTGACGAAATCGAAAAGGAAGTGACGCCGACCGGCTTTGGCCGCATCGCGTCGCAATACGCCAAGCAGGCGCTCATGCAAAAAATCCGCCAGGCGGAGAAGGCGCTGATTTTCACCGAATTCAAGGACCGGGTCGGCGACATCGTCAGCGGCACGGTGCGGCGGTTCGAGCGTTCGGACGTGATTCTGGATTTGGGTAAATACGAGGCGCTGCTGCCGAACCGCGAACGCGTGCCCACCGAGGAATATCAGGTCGGCGAACGCATCCGTTGCTACGTCAAGGCCGTTGAAGAAGGCCCGCACGGGCCGGAAATTATTTTGTCCCGCGCCGACCCGCGGTTTGTCATCAAACTGTTTCAACTTGAAGTTTCGGAAATCAACGACGGCACGATTGAGATCAAGGGCGTGGCGCGCGAACCGGGTTTCCGCACGAAGATGGCCGTTTATTCGCGCGACCACAAAGTGGACCCCGTCGGTGCGTGCGTGGGCATGCGCGGCCAGCGCGTGAAAAACATCGTCCGCGAACTGAACAACGAAAAGGTGGACGTCATCCCGTGGTCATCGGACGTCCGGACGTTCGTCACCAACGCGCTGTCGCCCGCGAAGCTCAAGGGCTTTGAAATTGATGAAGCGCGCAAGCGGGTGAAAATTTTGGTGGCGGAAGACCAGCTTTCGCTCGCCATCGGCAAGCGCGGCCAGAACGCGCGCCTGACGGCCAAGCTGACCGGCTGGGAGGTGGACATTGACGCCGAAGTCGTCGTTACCAAGGGCTTTGAGGAAAAGGTCGCCGATGCGGTTGAATTACTCGCCGCCATTCCGGGTGTTTCACGCGAACAGGCCGATGCGCTGGTGCATGCCGGTTTGACACGGATCGAGGATTTGCTGTCCGCAGACGAAAGTGATTTGAGCAGCATTCCGCAAATCGGCGAAAAGGCGGCGGAAATTTTGAAAGCCGCGCGTGCCGAAGCCGAAAGCCGGAAGATTCAGCTTGGCGGAAATGATCCTGCTACCGCGGTGGCCTGATGAATGCCGCCGGAAAATTTTTTGACCGGCACGGTGACCGGTGCGGTTTAGCGAAGATAAAAATTTATGCCCGTTCGGATTTACGACATCTCGAAGAAACTTGGCTTGCAGAACAAGGAAATTATCGCCAAAGCCAAGTCGCTGGGCATTGCCGCCGCCAGAGTCCCGTCCAGCTCACTCGATAAAATCACCGCCGAGGATCTCGAAAATCACCTGCTCGAGGATCACCCCGAACTCGCCGCCAAATTTGCGGCACCGCCGGTGGTCGAGACGCCCAAGCCCGCTCCCATAGAGGAAAAGGTTGTTTTCATCACCGCGCCGCCGCCGGAACCGCCCAAACCCGAAGTCAAAGAAGAACCGCCGAAACTTGAATTAACTCCGCCGCCGGTCGTTGAAGCACCCAAACCGCCACCGCCACCGCCCAAACCGGCTGGACCGAAGATTGGCGAAAAAGTCGGGTTTATTCAATTGCCGACACGCCCGCCGCGCGGCGACAAAACCGCCCCGGCCAAAACTCCACCATCGCGGCCCGGGGTTTCCGGAAGACCGGGCTCCCGGCAGGGCTTCCGTTCGTCCGGCGGCCGTCAAACCGCGCCGCCCGCCCGCGAACCGGCGAAGCCTGCCGCCGCCGCGCCGCCGCCCAAATTTATCGCGCCTACGACCGGCGAAGTCATCATCATCAAACCACCGATTGTCGTGCGCGAACTCGCCACGCAACTCAAGCAGAAGCCGTTCAAAATCATCGCCGATTTGATGGAATTGGGCGTTTTTGCCAACGTGAATCAGGCGATTGATGAAAAAATCGCCCAGCAGCTCTGCGCGAAATACGGTTTCCGGTTTGAAGTGGAAAAACGCGAGCGCGGCGGCGGGGTGGTTCACGCGCCGATCAAAAAAGTTGAACTCGACGTCGAGGACAAACTGGAACAGCTCAAACCGCGCGCGCCGGTCGTGACCATCATGGGTCACGTTGACCACGGCAAAACAACGTTGCTCGATGTGATTCGCAAGTCGGACGTCGCTGGGGGTGAAGCCGGCGGCATCACGCAACACATCGGCGCCTACACGATTACCGTGCCGCGCCCGGAACGTCAAAACGAACTGGCGCAAATCACCTTTCTCGACACGCCCGGCCACGCGGCGTTCAGTTCCATGCGCGCGCGCGGCGCGAACGTCACGGATATCGTCGTGCTCGTCGTCGCCGCGAACGATGGCGTCATGCCGCAAACGCTCGAAGCGCTGAGCCACGCGAAGGCCGCCAAAGTCCCGATTCTGGTCGCGGTCAACAAAATGGACCATCCCAACGCGAACCCGATGCGGGTTCGCCAGCAGTTGCAGGACAAGGGGCTGGTGCCCGACGATTGGGGCGGCGAGACGATTTTTGTGGACGTTTCCGCGCTCACCAAGCAGGGCGTGGACAAACTGCTGGAAATGATTTTGCTCCAGGCCGAGCTGCTCGAACTCAAGGCGAACCCCGACCGCCGCGCCAAGGGCAACGTCATTGAATCCGGCGTTGAGCCGGGGGGTCCGACGGCGACGGTGCTCGTTCGCAAAGGCACGTTGCGCGTCAGCGACATCATCCTGTGCGGTGAGTTTTACGGACGCGTCCGCGCGCTGATCAGCGAAGAGGGCCAGCGGCTCAAGGAAGCCGGGCCGTCGGTTGCGGTGAGAGTCCTTGGTTTGAACGGCGTGCCGGACGCGGGCCTGGAATTCAGCGTGGTGGAGGACGAAAAGGCCGCGCGTGAACTGGCCGAACAGCGCGCCAACATAACCAAAGCCCAGGATTTGGAGAATCGCTCGAAGGTCACGCTTGAAAATTTGTTCGCTTCGCTGGCGGCAGCGCAAAGCAAGGCCCTCAAGATCGTCGTCAAAGCCGACACGCAAGGCTCGGTCGAGGCCATCGTCGAGGCGCTCAAGAAAATCGAGTCCGACAAGGTTACACTCGAAATTCTTCACAGCGACGTCGGCACAATCACCGAAAACGACGTGGCTTTGGCGTCCGCGTCCGACGCCGTCATTCTCGGTTTTCACGCGCGGTTGGACAGCACCGCCGCCGAAAAGGCGAAACATGAAGGCGTGCAAATCAAGCTGTATGCGATTATTTACGAGTTGATTGATCAGGTGAAGGAGGCGATGGCTGGATTGCTGGAACCGGATGTCAAGGAAAGCGTCATTGGCTCGGCGGAAGTGCGGCAGATTTTTGAATTGTCCAAAGGCGTGCCGGTCGCCGGCTGCATGGTCGCAAATGGCCGCATCGTCAAAGGCAAAATGCGTGTGCGCCGCCGCAAGGACGTCATTTACGAAGGCATCATCCAATCGCTGCGCCGGTTTCAGGACGAGGTCAACGAAGTCCGCGCGGGCATGGAATGCGGCATCCGCGTCGAGGGCTACAGCGAATTCCAGGTTGGTGATACCATCGAATGTTACACGACTGAAAAAGTCGCGGCAAAACTATGAAACACAAACGGAGCGATGGAGTAATGGAGTGATGGGGAGAACGCCCCAGCTCAACACTCCAGCACTCCAGTACTCCAACACTCCAATTCCCCATGCCATCCCTTCGACTCCAGCGAGTGCGCGAACTTTTGAAGCGCGAAATCGGCGAGGCCGTCCGCCGCGAATTTCACGTCAGCGAGGCCGGCCTGATCACGGTCAACGACGTGGACGTGGCCGGCGACCTCAAGTCCGCGACCGTCTTCATCAGCATCCTCGGCAATCCCGACCAGCAAAAACGCGGCTTTCAATTGCTTAACGAACACCGCGTGCGCATCCAGGGATTCGTCGGCAGGGCCGTCGTCCTGAAATACACGCCGAAGCTGAAATTTGCCTTCGATGATTCCATCGTGCGCGGCAACCGTGTGCTCCAGATCATTGAGGAACTGGAAAAAACCCTGCCGGCGGACGCGGATGAAATTCAACCGTGAAAAGCTATCCCAAAATCATTGATCGCATTCTGGATGCGGTCCGCGAAAGCAAAACCTTTTGCGTCGTCGGCCACATCCGGCCCGACGGCGATTGCGTGGGTTCACAGCTCGGCCTCACGCTGGCGCTGCAAAGCGAGGGTAAAAAAGTCGTCTGTTGGAACGAGGACTGCCTGCCGCAGAAATACAAGTTCCTCGACCCGGACAGATTGTTTCAAAAGCCAAAGGCCGGCCAAAAATTCGACTGTGTCATCGCCGCCGATTGCGCGAGCCTTGAGCGTTTTGGCAAGGTTGGCAGGCATATCGCGCGCCGGAAAATTTTCATCAACATTGACCATCACGAAAGCAATACGCGCTATGCCGACGTGAACTGGGTCTCCGCGCGCGAGCCTTCCACCGGCGAATTGATTTTTCGACTGCTCAAGGTCGCGCGCTGGCCGATTACCAAGCAAATCGCCGACTGTCTGTTCACCGCCGTGTCCACCGATACCGGCTCGTTCCAATACTCCACGACGCGGCCCGGCACGTTTCACACCGGGGCGGAACTCGTCACGCGCGGCGCGAACCTCGCTAAAATTTGCGACGAGGTTTACCAATCCTATCCGCTCTCCCGCGCACGACTGCTCAAACACATTTACAGCCGTTTTCGTCTGACCCATGGCGACCGCATCGGGTGGTTTTGGCTCAAGAAAATTGATTTCGCCCGCACCGGCGCGGAAAGCGCGGACACCGAGGGACTTATTGACCACATTCGCGCCATCGAGCCGGTCGTCATCGCGTGCGTCTTTGAGGAGATTGAACCGGAACTGACCCGTATCAGCCTCCGCTCCAAAAGCGACCGGGTGAACGTGAACGAAATCGCCGCACAATTTGGCGGCGGCGGCCATCCGGCGGCGGCGGGCGCGCGCATCGCCGGCAAACCGCTGTCAGTTCAACGCCGGGTGATTGCTGCCATCAAACGTGCGTTGAATGCTGCGAAATAAAACTCAAACTGCTTGTCTTGAAAGTTTCAGTCAAAACTAAAAACAAGATTCGCGGAAAACTTGTGCGAAAGGCTGGCTTGCTTGTCTGGACGGGAAAAGTCCCACCTATTCCGCTTGACGAAGCAGTTAAAAGAGCCGGATACCGTCAAATCCGAAATAATTTGTGACATGGTTTCGGACGCATCAAAGCAACCATTCAGCAAAGCTCCTTGAAATTACCATGCAAGAATTTTCCCCGCTCGACGGCGCCATTCTCATTGACAAGCTCTCCGGCCCCACGTCGCACGATGTGGTGGACGTGATTCGCCGCCGGTTTGGCATCAAAAAAGTCGGCCATTGCGGCACGCTCGACCCCAATGCCACCGGCCTGCTCATCATCGTGCTCGGCCGCGGCACCAAGCTTTCCGAAAAATTGATGGGCGACGACAAGGTTTATGAAGGCACCATCAAATTCGGCGAGGCGACCAACAGTTACGATTGCGACGGTGAGATTATTTCGACCGCGCCGGTGCCGCCGTTGACGCTCGAGCAGTTGAACGGAGCCGCCGCCACATTCGTCGGCGACCAGATGCAGACACCGCCGATGGTTTCGGCCATCAAAATAAAAGGGGTGCCGCTTTACAAGCTCGCCCGCAAAGGCATCGAGGTGGCGCGCGAACCGCGGCTGGTTCACATCTACACTTGCCGTTTCACGAATTACGAGCCGCCGCTCGGCCAGTTTAAAGTCGCCTGCACCAAAGGCACTTACGTCCGCAGCATCGCGCATGAACTCGGCCAGAAACTTGGTTGTGGCGCGCATCTGGCCGCGCTCCGCCGCACCGTTTCCGGCAAATTTGACGTGGCCGACGCGACGAAGCTGGATGACATATTGAAATTGACGACGGCGGAACTGGAGAAGAAGGTGATACCGTTTTTGAAACTGGCTGGTGGTTCGTAACAACGTGCTTCCGGCATCTTGCCGGAAGCTCTAAACTTGTTTGCCTTGAGCCATGCAAAAGATTTGGTCTGCCGGCAGGATGCCGGCAGCACGTTGAGAAATATGAAAATCATCCACGCCGCAAATAAATTGAAGCCGGCCGGGCGCAAGGTCTGCCTGGCCATCGGCTTTTTTGACGGCGTCCACCTCGGCCATCAGCAAATCATCCGCCAGACCGTCGCCGATGCACGTCAGCACGACGCCATTGCGCTGGTAATCACGTTTGACCGGCACCCGAACGTCGTCGTTTTGCCCGAACGCGTGCCGCCGCTGATTTATTCGCTGCCGCAAAAACTGGGCGCGATTGAATCGCTGGGCGCGGACACGCTGTTGCTGATTCATTTCGACGAAAAATTCAGCGGCCAGACGGGCGAAAATTTCATTCGCAGCCTGGCGCGCGACCTCGGAAAAATCCAAAGCCTCTGCGTTGGCGCGGATTTTGTTTTCGGCCACCAACGCAGCGGCAATGTCGCGTTGCTCAAACAACTTGGCGGCGAACTCGGGTTCACCGTTCACGGACTGGCCGCCGTGTCGCTCGACCGTCAAATCGTCAGCAGCACGCGCATTCGCGAAACCATTCGCTCCGGCGATCTCGATGACGCGAGCCAGATGCTCGGACGGCCTTACGCGATTTCGGGCCGCGTGATTGAGGGCGATGGCGTGGGCCGTAAACTCGGGTTTCCGACCGCGAACCTCGACGCGGGAGGCCTGGTTCTGCCACCCAACGGCGTTTACCTCGGTCTCGCCAAAATCAGAAAAAAATCGCGACCAGTTGCGCTCAACATCGGCTTCCGTCCGACGCTGGCGACCGGCGGCCCACAGCTCCGCGTCGAGGCGCACCTGCTTGATTTCACCGGCGACCTTTACGGCCAGGAATTGGAAATTGAAATCGGCGAAAAGCTGCGCGACGAGCGGAAATTTGGTACGCTCGAAGAACTGAAAGCCCAGATTGCGCGGGACGTTGCCGGGGCGAAGAAACGATTTTAGACACGGATTTCACAGATTTTCACAAGTTTTGGCGGGTTGGAATCCGTGTTAGTCCGTGGAATCCGTGTCTCGGTTTTCGTTTGAACACAGAAGCTGGATTCATTGTCCATCAGTCAATAAAATCTCAAAATGAATACTGGAATTAGTGCCATCAACGACGCAGTCAAGGAAGCGGGCGCCTTCACGCACCCGCTGTTCAACGAACTCGGCAAAGTCATCGTCGGCCAGAATTATCTGACCGAACGGCTGGTCATCGGCCTGCTCGCCAACGGCCACGTCCTCCTCGAAGGCGTGCCGGGGCTGGCAAAAACTTTGGCGGTGAAATCCTTGGCCGCATGCATCCACGTCAAATTCTCCCGGCTGCAATTCACGCCGGACATGCTGCCCGCCGACGTCATCGGCACACAGATTTACAATCCGCAGTCCGGCGGCTTCACCACGCGCAAAGGCCCCATCTTCGCCAATCTCGTCCTCGCCGACGAAATCAATCGCGCGCCCGCCAAGGTGCAAAGCGCCCTGCTCGAAGCCATGCAGGAAAAGCAGGTCACCATCGGTGAACAGACATTCAAGCTTGAAGAACCGTTCCTCGTGCTCGCCACACAGAATCCGATTGAGCACGAAGGCACCTATCCGCTGCCCGAGGCGCAGGTTGACCGCTTCATGCTCAAATTGAAAATCGGCTACCCGTCGCGCGCCGAGGAGCGGCAGATTCTCGACCTCATGGCGCGCACCAGCGGCACACCCACCGCGAGTGCCGTCGTCGAGGCGAAACAAATTCTCAAGGCCCGCGAAGTCATCAACGACATTTACGTGGACGACAAGGTGAAGGAATACATCGTGGACCTTGTCTGCGCCACGCGCGACCCGGACCACTACAAAATCGCGGTGAAGGAGTTCATCCAGCTTGGCGCGTCGCCGCGCGCGACCATCAACCTGACGCTGGCGGCCAAGGCTTATGCGTTTCTGAAAGGCCGCGGCTACGTCACGCCGCAGGACGTGAAAAGCATCGGCATGGACGTGCTGCGCCACCGCGTCGCCATCACCTACGAAGCCGAAGCCGAGGAAAAGACGAGCGAAATCGTCATACAGAAAATCTTTGATGAACTGCCTGTTCCATAAATGACACCAAGTCATCCACTTTACAAAGAACCTGCGGAAGCTGAATTGGTTGTAGTGGGCAAATATCGGCAAACGGGCCGTGAAGTTAAGTTGCGTGCAGACGCCGCTGAGGCCTTGCTCAACTTAATGACTCAAGCTCGTGCCGTGGGCGTGGCGATTACTCCAATTTCCGGCCTTCGCACAATTGCGTATCAGGAAACGCTTTTCCGGAAAGCTGTGGCGAAATACGGTTCGGAAGATGCCGCCGTTGGTTGGGTGGCGCGTCCCGGACATTCGGAACATCACACTGGTTTGGTTGTGGACTTGGGAGATGAAGACGACCCGGCTTGCGATGTTGAACCGCCTTTTGAGAAAACACAGGCATTCCTTTGGCTGCAAGGCAACGCGGCGCGTTTCGGCTTTGAATTATCTTTTCCGCGCAACAATCCACGCGGAGTGAATTACGAACCGTGGCACTGGCGTTTTGTCGGCACGCCGGAGGCAAAACAAATCTTCCAGAAATGATTCCCCGCGAGATTCTCAAAAAAATCCGGCAGATCGAACTGCGCACGGACCGCGTCGTGACCGAGTTTGCGGTCGGTGCGCGGGCTTCAGCCCGCTTCATCGCGAGAGTTGTTGGGGCGATTGAAATGAATTGTTCGTTCAACCCAGTTCGTATGTTGAAGCGGCGTGAACGCCGCGCTCCCGCCGCCTCGGAGCCCGGCTGTGTGCGAATCCCAACGGGATTCCGTCTCAAAGCCCAGGGTTGCGCCGCAGGCACTACCCTGGGTCATCTTCCCGCAAATATCATCAACCGCAACGCGGTTGCTGATTTGTTTTCGTTTTCCCAGGGTAGCTCGTTCCTCGCAACCCCGGGCTGGAGGACACAATCCCTTTGGGATTGCCCGAATCGCGCGAATTCATCATTCAACCTTCATCCTTCATCCTTTTCCCCCGCATGATTCCCCGCGAGATTCTAAAAAAAATCCGGCAGATCGAAATTCGCACGAACCGCGTCGTGACCGAAACGCTCGCGGGCCAGTACCACTCCGTCTTCAAGGGGCAGGGCATGAACTTCGACGAGGTGCGCGAATACCAGCCCGGCGACGACGTGCGCGCGATTGACTGGAACGTCACTGCGCGGATGAACCATCCATTCATCAAAAAATTCGTCGAGGAACGCGAGTTGACGCTCATGCTGGTCGTGGACGTGAGCGGCTCCGGGCTGTTCGGCTCGCGTGCGCAATCCAAACGCGAACTCGCCGCCGAGATCGCTTCGGTGCTGGCTTTCTCTGCCATTCGCAACAACGACAAGGTCGGTCTGCTGCTGTTCACCGATGAAGTTGAGAAATTCATCCCGCCGCGCAAAGGCCGCAGCCACGTCCTGCGCGTCATCCGCGAAGTTTTGTTTTTTGAGCCGAAACGGCGCGGAACGGATTTGGTCCAGGCACTGGAATTCATGGGTCGCGTTTTGCCGCATCGTGCCATCGCCGTCGTCATTTCGGATTTTATCACGCCGCCGCAACGTACCGCCAACGTCTCATCGGCAGCGCGTTCACAAAACCCCTTGCCGCCCGAACTCCAAACCGCGCTGCGGATTGCGAATCGCAAGCACGACGTCGTTGCCGTGCAAATCACGGACCGCTACGAACTCGAACTGCCCGCGCTCGGCCGTCTGACTTTGGAAGACGCCGAGACGGGCGAAATTGTGGAACTCAACACGGGTCACGCCAGCAGCCGCGATGCCTTTGCTTTGCGGCAGGAAAAACAGCGCAACGACCTCGCGCGGCAGTTTCGCTCGTCGGGCGTGGACACGATTCAACTCCGCACGGACGAACCTTACTCGGCGGCCTTGGGCAAATTTTTTGAAAACCGGGAAAAACGGAGGTTGCGCGGATGAAATTTGAACTTTCTTATCCTAAAATTATCGCACGAACTTCCGCAAGGTTTTGGAGTGCGCCAGTCCTCTGGCGCTTTTCAAAGGATGAAAGCGGCAGAGGGCTGCCGCAGTCCAAGACGCTACCGCGATGAAGTGAGTTGAATTACTGACCATGCTGACAAACCAAACATCGTCACTGCACGTTGCCAACGACATCCGCGACATCAAACCACCGGTGGAAATTCCGAGCGGCTGGGAGTGGCTGTGGTGGACACTTGGCGGGCTGGCGGTTGCGGCAATTGTGTTCGCGCTCTGGAAATGGTGGCGGAAACGGCGGTCGCAAATCCCATTGGAACCGCCGGTTCCAGCGCACGCCCGCGCAAAGCAGATGTTGGAAAAGGCGCTCGAACTCATCGCTCAGCCGAAGCCATTTTGCATCCTGGTTTCGGACACAATCCGCGTTTACCTCGAAGAACGATTTGATTTCCACGCGCCGGAACGCACGACCGAGGAATTTCTGCACGAACTGCAGGGCACGGATTTGTTGTCGGCGGAACAAAAGGAAAAGTTGGGCGAATTCCTGGAGCGCTGCGACCTGGTGAAATTTGCCAAATACGAGCCGGGTGAACCGGAACTACGAGATCTGCATGGCTCGGCCCTGCGGTTGGTCGAGGAAACAGAGCCGGTGGAAGTCCAAAGTCCAGAGTCCAAAGTCCAAAGTCAAATGGTGTCAGCATGACCTTCGCCCATCCATATTTTTTAATGCTGCTGCTGCTGCTGCCGCTGCTGGCATGGCTGAAGGGCCGGCGCGGCCAGCCGCCCGCGTTTCTTTATTCGGCGGTGCGATTGGTGGAAGGATTGACGCGGGCGCGGCGTTCGCGCGCCGGCGCATTTTTGGCGGCGCTGCGCTGGCTGGTGCTGGCGCTGTTCATTGTGGCGCTGGCACAACCGCGTTTGATGAAAAGCCGGACGGAGGTCAAGGCCAGCGGCATTGACATCGTCTGCGCGCTCGATTTGTCGGGCAGCATGATTTCGGAGGACTTCGTCGTGCGCGGCGGGCGCGTGAACCGCGTCAACATGGCCCGTTCGGTCTTGAAAAGCTTCATTGACCAGCGGCCGAACGACCGCATCGGACTGGTGGTGTTCGCGGCACGGGCGTTCATCGCCGCGCCGTTGACGCTTGACCACGATTATTTGCAGGAAAATCTGGACCGGCTTGAAATTGGCACGATCAATTCCGACGCGACAGCCATCGGCGACGCGCTGACCACGGCCATCAACCGGCTGCGCGACCTGAAATCGAAAAGCAAAATTATCATCCTTGCGACCGACGGACAAAATAACTCCGGCAAAATCCAACCACTCATGGCGGCGGACGCGGCGGCGGCGCTGGGCGTGAAAATTTACACGGTCGGCATCGGCGAACAAGGCACGGCGCCGATGCCGGTGTTCATGGGCGGTCGGAAAGTCGGCTATCGAAACGTGCCGGTGGACGTGGACGAGGAGACGCTCCAAAAAATCGCCGATAAAACCGGCGGAAAATATTATCGTGCCGACAATGCGGAACGGTTCCAGCAAATTTACGCGGAAATTGACAAACTGGAAAAAACTGAGGCGGTCATCAATAAATTCGCCCAATTCGATGAGCTGTTTCCGTGGTTTGTGTCGTTCGGATTGGTGCTGCTGCTGGTCGAAGTGGCGCTGGGACAAACCGTGTTTCGGAGGCTGCCGTGATGACATTGCCGATTGAAACACCGCCAGGTTTTGGCGTGCGCCAGTCCTCTGGCGCTTTTCCAAAGACTGGTTGCACCCAGAGCGGCAGGGGGCTGCCGCAGTCCAAGACGCTGTCGCGCCGAACGGACGGCCAAGAATTTTCACATGAGATTTGAGCATCCACAAATTTTATGGTTGCTGCTGGTGGTTCCGCCGGCGCTGGTACTGTTCTTCTGGTGGGCATCACGCCAGCGACAAAAACTGCTGGAGCAATTCATTCAAGCGCGATTGCTTTCGACACTGACCGTCGGCATTTCTCCGGCGCGGAAAAAAATCCGGTTCGGTTGTCTGGTGTTCGCGGTTGCCTTGTTGGTTATCACGCTGGCCCGGCCGCAACGCGGATTTGATTTGCAGGAGGTCGAGCAACACGGATTGGACATCGTTGTGGCGGTGGACACTTCCAAGAGCATGCTGGCGACCGACATCGCGCCGAACCGCCTCACGCGTGCCAGACTCGCCGCTTTGGAATTGATGCAAAAGGCCGGGACGGACCGAATGGGGCTGGTCGCGTTCGCCGGGGACGCATTTTTGGAATGTCCGCTGACGATTGACAACACGGCGTTTCAACAGTGCGTGCAAGCATTGGACGTGAACGCGATTCCGCAGGGCGGCACGGCCATCGCCGCCGCCATCAACACCGCATTGACCGCCTTCAAGGAAGGCAATCATCACAAGGTGCTCGTGCTGTTCACCGACGGCGAGGACAACGACACCGGCGCACTCGAAGCGGCGCAGAACGCGGCGAAAGCCGGGTTGAAAATTTTCACCATCGGCATCGGCACGGCCGGGGGCGATTTGCTGCGGGTGACGGACGCGAACGGCAATTCGGATTATGTCCGCGACGAGCAGGGCAATGTTGTGAAGTCGCATCTCAACGAGGCGTTGCTCCAGCAAATTGCCGGCGCGACGGACGGTTTTTATCTGCCATTGCGCGGGGCAAACACGATTGACACGCTTTATGAGCGTGGTCTCGCGCCGTTGCCGAAATCGGAGGGCAGAGAACGGCTGGTGCGGCGCTATCATGAGCAATTTCACTGGCCGCTGGCGTTGGCGATGCTGTTGCTGCTGGCGGAAATGTTTCTGCCGGAGCGCCGGTCCCTGCCGCGCCGACTCGTCTCGACGAAGCAAAGCGAAGGTGGAAGCTTCCGAGCGAAGGCTGGTCCGACCCGGCGCGAGCCCGATGGCGGATTAAAACGAGCCGGGCCGGAGGCCGGCGTTCCGATCGCAATGCTGGTGGCATTGCTGGGGTTGGCGGTTTGCGGAAACGCGTCCGCGTCGCCATCAAGCGCGTTGCGCGAATACAAATCGGGTTATTACACGAACGCCCTGCAGGAATTTGAGCGACTCGCACAAGCGAACACGAACGACTTGCGCCTGATCTTCAACGCGGGCACGGCGGCGTATCGCGCGACAAATTTTGACACGGCGTTGAACGACTTTCAGGCGGCGACATTGTCGCCGGATTTGAAGTTGCAGCAGCAGGCTTATTACAATCTGGGCAACACGCAATACCGTGCCGGTACCACGGCCGAGGATTTGGACGGTTTGCAAGAAGCTTGGGAGGCTGCGACCAACAGCTTTAACCGTGCGGTTAAACTGGATAAAAACGATTTAGATGCCACGAATAACTTGGGGTTCGTGACGAAACAGATTGGATTGATTGCCAAGCTTCGCGAAGCGGCACGTCGGGCCAAAGAGGCGGCGGATGAAGCCACGCGTAGACGTAATTATCACCAAGCATTGGAAATAATGACCGAACTCTTCCAAAAAAATCCCACTGCGAAACAATTTGAAGAATTCGCCAAAAGACTAAAAGAAATTGATGAGATTGCCCCTTCACCTCAGCCTTAGCCTGCTGCTGTTGTCATGGCAGGCTGCTTGCGCGCAACTCGCGCCCGCTGATGATTTTTTTCACAGCGGCGCGCAATCTTATATTACCAACAACATTGCCGGAGCGCGGCAGGCGGTGGATGCCGGACTGGCAGCTTATCCTGATGACATCAAGCTGAAAAAGCTGGATGAATTGCTCAAACAACAGAGCCAGCAGCAACAGCAACAACAAAACCAGCAGAATCAGCAGAACCAACAGAACCAGCAATCGCAACAGAATCAAAAGCAACAGCAGCAGTCCAAGCAAAATCAGTCGCAGCAGCAATCGCAGCAGAACCAGCAGCAACAACAGAATCAGCAGGCGCAAAATCAATCGAGCCAGCAGAATGACAAACAACAGCAGCAGGCAAAATCGGCAGGCAAGCAATCCGACGGAAAGCAGGATGGCCAAACTGGGCAGGCCCAAGCTGTGGCGGCTCAAGAAATGTCGCCGGAACAAGCGCAACGGTTGTTGGATGCCCAAAAGGGCGATGAGCAATTTCTCCAATTAAAACCAAAAAATCCGCCGGAAAGCCAAAAAAGACCAATAAAAGATTGGTAATCAGAATTGCTAATTATAGCAAGCAATTGATTCTCAAAATGTTGTAGGTTTGTTCCGACAACGGTTTCTTCTTGAGTTTTATCCAAAAGGGGCTAATATGAAGCCGCGTCGGTCTTCTGGTGTGGGCGCTCTCCCGAAGTTCAATGGGTGAGTGCACGTTTGTATCCAGAACCGGCGTGGCTCGCGGGGCAAGGGCAGATAAGTGAGTTTTTCTGAACCAAAATGAGCCGTAGCAGGTCTAATTATAATTTATGTTGAAGCGAAAAACAACGGCGCGGGGCAGTGGGGCGCGCAAACATCGAAGTGGCAGCCGACGAAGCGCCGGAGTGAAACTGGCGCCGCCGCGCCGGCGTTTTGTCATTTCCAGAGCGCGAAGGGACGCCTCAAAGCCGCAGAAAACCAGGCCGCACACAACTGGCGCAATTATTGCCACGGAAAAATCGTCGCAGAAAACGCCACAGAATGGCCATGTGAACGCCGCGGCTTCGGCGCCCATTCAATCATCCGTGGACCTGACCGAGACGATCCAGACGCTCCTGCATCTCGCGCAGGAGCACGGCTACATCACCTACGATGACGTCAATGACGTTTTGCCGGACAATAATCTCAGTCCCGAAGACCTTGATGCGCTGTTGACCAAGCTGCGGAGTCTCGACGTGGAAATCGTCATGGACCAGGCCGAGGCCGAACGCGCGGCCAAGCCGGCCGAGCCGGCACAGCCGGCGGAGGAGGACGAGGACGCGCGCCTGGAAATTCTCGACGATCCGGTCCGGATGTATATGAACCAGATGGGCAAGGTGCCCTTGCTCACGCGGGAACAGGAAGTCGAGATTTGCAAGCGCATCGAAGAAGCCGAACTGGAGATGAAACGCATTGTGTACAGCCTCGGTTTCACTGCGAAGGAACACATTGCCATCGCGGAAAAATTGTTGTCCGAGCCGCCGAAGGAACGCTTCGACCGTGTGATCGTGGACAAGAAAATCGCCAATCGCGAAGGCCATTTGCGCGAATTGCGCAAGCTCATCAAAAAGATCCACGCCTTCGATCAAAAAGTGGATGCAAAGTATTTCATGTGGCAGAAGGCTTTGCAAAAGGGCCGCAAGGAAAAATTACAGCGCGAGTTGAAGAAACTCAGCTTCAAGTTGCAGGAAATCTTCACGAGATTTTTTTACAAACAAAAGGTCGTCGAGGAAATGATCATTGTGGCCGGCAACATCCATGAGAAGTTCCAGGCCAGCCTGCGGCACATCCAGGAACTCGAAGAGCTGCGCACGACCGCCGAACGCCGCTCGACGATCGAGGCCGAGCGCGCCAAAATCCAGACGCTCGAACAATTTGTGCGGATGCCGCGCGAGGAATTTTTCAAGACGTTCAAGGAATTGAGAGCCGCCGCTGACCGCGGGCTGAAAGCCAAGACGCACATGGCCGAGGCCAACTTGCGCCTCGTTGTTTCCGTCGCCAAAAAATACACGAACCGCGGCCAGTCGTTCCTCGATTTGATCCAGGAAGGCAACATTGGTTTGATGAAGGGCGTCGAGAAATTCGAGTATCGCCGCGGCTACAAATTTTCCACCTACGCCATCTGGTGGATTCGCCAGGCCATCACGCGTTCGATTGCCGACCAGGCGCGCACCATCCGCATTCCGGTGCACATGATTGAAATCATGAACAAACTCTGGCGTGCGCAAAAGCAGCTCACCCAGGAACTGGGCCGTGAACCCACGCCGGAGGAACTGGCTGACGAAATGCACATGCCGGTGTCGCGCATCCACGCGCTGCTCAAGATGGCGCAGCAGCCGGTTTCGCTCCATGCGCCGGTTGGTGACGACGGCGACGTGAGCGTCGGTGATTTCATCGAGGACAAGACGGCTGAAAATCCGTCGGAAGTGACCAGCTACAGCCTGCTCCGCGAAAAGTTGAGCGACGTGCTGACGACGTTGACCGAGCGCGAACGCAAGATTCTCGAAATGCGTTTCGGCCTGCTCGACGGCTACGAACGCACGCTCGAAGAAATCGGCAAGATGTACAACGTCACGCGCGAACGCATCCGCCAGATCGAAGCCAAGGCGCTGCGCAAACTCCGCCATCCTACGCGTGTGCGCCATCTGCAGGGCTTCCTCGAAACCGCCGAGCCGGCAATCGCCGAGCCGGCATAAGCGCAGGCTGAACAACAACAACTGAATCTGCCCCAACGAGGCAAACACAATTGACCCGGGGTTGATCTCGCAAAGCGGGAACCGCCCCGGGTTAAATCATTTTAAGACCTCATCCGCCCGGCCGGAGCGGCGGAAATTTCCAGCGGCCAAAACTTCCGCCGGGTTGATTCCCTCGCCCCGCTCGGCGGGGAGAGGGGCAGGGCGAGGGGATTTGAGTTAACACGCCACCTCACCCCGGCCCTCTCCCCCGTCGGCGACGGCGGAGAGGGAGAAATCCCTCACACCTGAATCGGCAGGATGAGCATCGGCCAGCCGTGTTGATACAGCCGACGTTGCAGTCCAAACACGGTGTGGTTGTGCAGCCAGCGCGTCAGCAGGTTTTCGTCCTGGAACACCAGTTGCCCGGCGAAAAATTGCGCTTGCGGAAAGCGTTGCGCCACGGTCTCGCACAACTTCGCCGCTTCGTCCACCACGTCTGTGCCCAGCGCGAAATGCGCTTCGGCATAAAAACCCTCCTGGCGCATGTAGGCAACGTAGCGCTCCACTTCGCGCCGTGAGTGTTCGCGAAGGTTTTCTATTTCCGCCGCGCCCTTGAACGTGCCTGCGTCTACCACGCCGACCTGGAGGAAAATGAAATTTTGGTAAACCTTGGGAAACATCCGGACCACGGCCAGCAACGTGTGCAGGCCAAGGCCGTTGAAACCATTGACCAGGAACACGGCGGTGCGGGCATTGGGATTGCAGGCGGGCGCGGGCGCGGCGGTGCTTTTAATATTGGCCGCGTCAATGCCAACGGCGGCGACGAGATTGTCGAGCCGTTGCAATTGATTTTGCGTTTGTTTGTAATGGCGTTTGATCCGGAACGCCGCGAAGACCAGAAGTCCCGTGACGAACAACGTCACCCAGCCGCCTTCAAAGAACTTGACCACGCTCAACATCACCAGGATGGACGTGGTCAGCACGCAGCCGATGCCATTGACGGTGATTTTCCACCTCCAGGCGGCCACGTTGCGCCGCTCCTGCCACCAGTGGCGCACCATGCCGAGTTGCGACAGGGTGAACGTGATGAACACGTTGATGCTGTAGAGCACGACCAGGAAATCCACCGAACCGCCCGAGGAAAACATCAGCACCAGGGAAAACCCGCCCATCAGCAGGATGCCGTTGTGCGTCACCAGCCGGTCGCTGAGGGAGGCAAACCGCGTAGGCATCCAGCGGTCCGCCGCCATGTTTGCCAGCACGCGCGGTCCGTCAAGAAAGCCCGTCTGCGCGGCGACGAAGAGCAGCGCGGCCTCCGAGACGAGGGTAATCAAGATGAACGTGAACGCGGTGCCGTGCGGCCAGGAGACGGTCAGACGGTCGAACAGGACCGCATTAAGCGTCTTGCCGGATTCGGGCGTGACGCCATAGAGCAGGTAGCCGAGGAACAGGCCGGCAACGGTGACAGCCAGTGAGACCGCCATGTAGCGCATGGTGCGCTTGCCCGTCTGGACCCGCGGTTCGCGCAGGATGGGCAGGCCGTTGCTGACGGCCTCAATGCCGGTGTAAGTGCCCGCCCCCAGGCTGTAGGCCCGCAAGACCAGCAGAGCCATGCCGATCCAGCCCAATTGACTGTGCGATGCCGCCACTTCCGCGGTGGTATGATGCCAAACTTCGGGGAAAACACCCAGGTGCGTGACGATCGCGTAAACGATGACGAACGTATGTGTCAGCACGAACGCGATGAAAATCGGCACCCACGGCAGGACCGCTTCCTTGGCGCCGCGCAGATTCAACAGCATCAGCAGGCAGACGCCCGTGACTTTAACCATGAGTTTGTAAGACTGGTCGTTCTCCGGCAGCAAACTGAAAAGCGCGTCCGCGCCGCTGGCGATGGAGAGCGTGATGGTCAATACGTAGTCAATCAGCAGCGCCGAACCGGACACCACGCCCGCCGTCGGCGACAGCAGTTTACTGGCGACCAGATAGCCACCGCCGCCGGTTGGGAACAATTCGATGGTTTGCGAGTAACTCGCGCTGATGATGAAGACTGTCACCACCGTTGCCAGCCCCACCAGCAGGCTGAGATACGGATGGCCTGTCAAGGCCAGAAAAGCTTCCTGAGGGCCGTAACATGAGGACGACAACCCGTCCGCGCCCAGGCCGACCCAGGCAAAGAATGCGATGAGGGAAAGCTTGTGGAAAATGCGCTTGTCGGAAAGATTCCGCGCCCGGCCAACCATCAGGTCTTTCGTCGCGCCAAACCATTCACGCAAATTCATAGACGTTGCTGCAATGCCATCATTGCCAAACCCAACTGAGTTTTGTCGGAGGTTGTGTCACAAGGCATTGATTCAAGCAGAAACGAAACAGATTTACAGCTTAAAACTGCAGCCCCGGCTCGGCGGGCGCAAATCAGTTTTTGGACAACCAAAAACGCTGTGTCCCGAAGGGATCCCGCCTCGGCGGGAAAAATAGCAGTTGAAACTGCGGGCTATTTTCGCTTGTTCCTTCGGAACAAGAACACCTGCTTAAAAATTGAGATGCGCCCAGATCCTGGGAGCGCCGACGTCTCGTCGGCAGATGTGCCGCCTATCGCTCGGAGCGCGGGTCTGTGACCCGCAGCAGCTTCGCCTGGCAGACGTATTCGGAATTCCAAAAGTCTTCGCAAGTGAACCGGCTGTGATATCTTGCAGTTTGGACGTGTTGCGACTCGCAGAGTCGCGCTCCGGAAAACAACTCAATTTGTTTCCAGCAGCCGGTAACCCACGCCCGGCTCGGTGATGAAATGTTCGGGTTGCGCGGGATTGGTCTCCAGTTTTTCCCGCAGATGCGCGATGTGGACGCGCAGGTAATGCGTCTGCTCCACCGCCTTCGGCCCCCAGACTTCCGTCAGCAACTGGCGGTGCGTCAAAACCTTGCCGGCGTGCGTCACGAACAATCGCAGCAGCGAATACTCAATCGGCGTGAGCTTGATTTCCTGGCCGTGTTTGCGGACGACACGCGCGGACAAATCCACCTCCAGCTCGCCGCTGCGGAAAATCGCGTCCGCGCCCTGCGGCTGGGCGTGACGCAGCACGGCGCGGAGACGCGCGAGCAGTTCGGCGCTGTTGAACGGCTTGGTCACGTAATCGTCCGCGCCCGCGTCCAGCGCGGCCACCTTGTCATCCTCGCGGTCGCGCACGCTCAGGATGATGACCGGCACGCGGCTCCATTCACGCAGGCGTTTCAGCACTTCCAGGCCTTCGAGATCGGGCAGGCCGAGGTCGAGCAGCACCGCGTCGGGCCGGCGCTGGGCGGTCTGGGCGATGCCGTCCGACCCGGTCGCAACGTCGAAAACGCGATAGCCGTTCGCCTCCAGCGTGACGCGCAGGAGACGGCGGATTTGTGGCTCGTCGTCAATGACGAGGGCGACCGGCGCGGTTTTGGTGGTTTCGTGGTTCATCATCCCGGCTCGACGGCCGGCGGTTTTTCGGGTTGCGGAAAATTCAGGGTGAACATCACGCCGCCGCCCGGACGGTTGGTGGCGGTGATGGTTCCGCCGTGCGCCTCGACGAATCCCTTGACGATGGTGAGTCCGAGTCCGCTGCCGCCGGTGGGCGCGGTGGGGGCGCGGAAAAATTTGTCGAAGATGCGCGGCAGCCATTCGGGCGGGATGCCCGGTCCGCGGTCCGCGACGCTCAACGCCAGTTGGTCGTTCGCCAGTTGTGCCGACACTTCAATCGGCGTGCCGGCGGGAGTGTGGTTGGCGGCATTGAGCAGCAGATTGGCGAGGGCATGTTGCACGAGGGAAAAGTCGAGCCGGACCAGCAGGGGCGCGGCCGGCAGGTCCAGTTTCACCGGGTGCGCCGCCAGTTCGCGCTGCAATTCGCGCAGCGTCGTCTGCACCAGGTCACGCGCGTCATGCCAGTCGAGGCGCGGGCGGACCTGGCCCGATTCAAGCCGCGCCACGTCAAGCAGGTTGCCCACGACGCGATTGAGCCGGGCATTGGCTTCCTGAATCTCACCGATTAACGCGCGCCGCTGTTCCGGTGTCGCGGCCCCGGCGGCGGCGAGCGCGCTGGCGGCGCTGGTGCTGGCCGCCAGCGGCGTGCGCAATTCGTGCGAGATGGAATTCAAAAGCGTCCGGCTGAACTTTTCTGATTCGGCCAGCAGGCGCGCCTGCTCGGCGGCGGTGCGGAGTTCCACGCGGTCCAGCACCAGCGCAGCTTGGCGCGCGAACGTTTCGAGCAAGTCCCGTTGCGCGAGCGTCAGGCGCTTGTCCGGAAAACCCACTGCCAGGATGCCGAACACCTTTCGCTCGGTGGCCAGCGGCAGATGCAGCGCTTCTGCGCCGGGCAGATTGTCGGTGAAACGCCCGGCGGCCTTCCGTTGGCGGAACGCCCAGTCGGCGACGCTCAACTCCTTTTCCGAAAGGGCCAGGGAACTGTCGGGATGGGCGAAAAGTTTGTTGTTCTCGGGCAGCACGACGGCGACGGGCGTGTTGAAACTGCGGTTGATTTGCGCCACGAGCTGCCAGACGACTTCATCGCGCGAGCTGGCCTCGGCCAGGTCACGCGACATTTCGTAGAGCGCCGTGGCGCGTTCCTCGCGGCGGCGCTCGGCCTCTTCCTGCAGCCGGATGCGCGCCACCAGTTGGCCGAGCACAATCGCCACGACGAAATAGAGGCCGAACAAAATGCCATCCTCAACGTTTGCGATGATGAACGTGAAGCGGGGTGGCAGGAAAAAATAATTCCAGGCCACCGCACTCAACGCGCCGGCCAGCAGCACCGGGCCGCGGCCCACCTTCAGTGCCAGCAACACCACGACGAGCAGGAAAGCAAATCCCGGCACACGCGGGCCGGTGAATTGCATGAGTGCGAGATTCAGGACGCCTGTGGCGGCCACCGCGCCGGCGGCGAACAGGTATTGCTGAAGATTGGAGGCGAACACCCGATGCCACATCCGCAAAGCGGGCGCGCTGCTTGTCTTTTCGGCGCGGACGACGTGCAGGTCAATGTCGCCGCTTTCCCGCGCCAGCCGTCGTAACAGGCGGTCGCCCCGCAGCCATTCCAGCCAGCCGGTGCCGGCCGGTTTGCCGACGATGATCTGTGTGGCGTTCTGCGTGCGGGCCACGCGCAACAGCCCGCGCACGAGGTCGTCGTCCGTGGTGGCGACGACTTCCGCGCCAAGTTCGCGGGCGGTGGCCAGGTTTTTTTCAAGCTGCGCCTGGGCGGTTTCCGTCAGCGGACGCGGATTTTCGACATGGACAGCCAGCCACCGGCAGCGGAGGCCGTCGGCCATGCGGCGCGTCCAGCGGATAAGCGGTTCGGAAAACGGCCCGGGACCAACCGCCACGAGCAGGCAATGTCCCGTCTTCCACGCGCCGGCGTTGGTTTGCGTCCGGCGAAATTCCAGCGTGTCCACGCCCACGTGGTCCGCCACGAGCCGCAAGGCCAGTTCGCGCAACGCGGTGAGATTGGCTTCGCGGAAAAAGTTTTGCGCGGCGGCGGCGGCGCGGTCAGGCACATACACCTTGCCCCCGTGCAAACGCTGGATGAGTTCGGCGGGCGGAAGGTCCACGAGTTCGAACACCGCGCCGTCGAGCACGCTGTCCGGCACCGTCTCGCGAATTTCCGCACCGGTGACCTGGCGGACGGTGTCGGCGCGGCTCTCGACGTGCTGGACGTTGAGCGCGGTGATAACGTCCATGCCGGCGTCGAGCAATTCGGCCACGTCCTGCCAGCGTTTCGGGTGGCGCGAGCCGGGGGCGTTCGTGTGCGCGAGTTCATCCACGAGGACCAGTTGCGGACGCCGCGCGAGGGTGGCATCGAGATCAAATTCGGTGAGCGCGATTCCGCGATGTTCGAGCTGGCGGCGGGGAATCTGCGGCAAGCCTTCAGTGAGCACGTCCGTTTCCTTGCGTCCGTGCGTCTCGACGTAGCCGATGACCACGTCGCGTCCGGCAGCGAGTTCGCGGCGGGCGGCCTCGAGCATGGCGTAGGTCTTGCCCACGCCGGGGCACATGCCGAGAAAAACCTTCAGCTTGCCGCGTTTCTTCGCGACTTCCTCGCGTTGCAGTGAACTTAACAACGCATCGGGATTGGGGCGGTCGCCGTCGTTCACGAATTCATCTTAACGAATCCTGCGCCAGATTCAGCATCAAAACGTTCGAGTACTAGGCCGCTTTCCGGTCGATTTTGGTTGCCATTTCAGCCCGTCTGCACGACATAAGGGCAAGTGCTGTGAATTTTTTATGAAAACAAAACATCTTAGCCGCCGCGAGTTTCTTCAACGTACCTTGACTGCCACCGGCGTCATCGCCCTGGGTTCGAGCGGATGGATGCCTGCCTTCTGTGCGACGCCACCCAAACGCACTGCCACGGATCAGGTGACGCTCGGCGCCACTGGCATCAAGCTCAGCCGCCTGGGCATGGGCACTGGCAGTGACAACGGTCATATCCAGACCGCCTTGGGTCGCGAAGGGTTCAACAGCTTGGTCAAATATGCCTATGACCAGGGCATCACCTACTTTGACTGCGCCCAGAATTACGCCACGTTCGAATGGATGGCCGGTGCCATCAAAGGTTTGCCGCGCGAAAAGCTTTTCATCCAGTCCAAAGTTCCCGGCCAGCCGAATGATGTGCTCGCCGCCATTGATCATCACCGCAAGGTTTTTGACACCGATTACGTTGACAGCATGTTGATCCATTGCATGGTCAAGGACGATTGGACTGAGGAATGGAAACGGGTCATGGACGGGTTCAATCAGGCCAAGGAGAAAGGCTGGATTCGCGCCAAGGGCGTCTCCTGCCACAGTCTGCCCGCCTTGCGCCAGGCCACGGAAACGCCCTGGACCCAAGTGCATCTGGTTCGAGTCAATCCCCAAGGCCGTTACATGGACGGTCCGATACAAAACGTTTGGAGCGAAGACACACATGAGGTTTCCCCGGTGCTGACGGAACTCAAGGAGATGCGCGCCAAAGGTCGCGGCATCATCGGCATGAAAATCATCGGCAACGGCGAGTTCGTCAACGCCGAGGACCGCGAAAAGTCCATTCGCTTTGCCATGGCGCGTCCGGAACTGGACGCCGTGGTCATCGGCTTCAAGAGCCGCGCCGAGATTGACGAAGCAATTCAGCGCATGAACCGGGCGCTGGCCGAGGTCGCGTAAAGCTTCGCCACGCGGCGAGTGGCAAGTGGCTGATCGGGCGAACCGCGGAATATACGAAATACGCGAAATTTCCAGTCGCAACTTGTCGCGCCAAAGCCTCGGCGAAGGCGGAAAAAAGCGCAAAGGGCGTAAAATCGCGGCGGCTGAACTCTCAACCCCGTAAAAAGGCGTGGCCTTCAGCCTTCAGCATTTAGCCTTTGAATTGACGCGCACGCTGCTCCGGCGCGCACTCGCAGCCACCATGCGGCAGCCAGTTTCTATTTCTTTTCGTAAGCCCTCTTTTTCTCTGGATCGAATCCGTATTTCTGCCGCAATTCATCGGAAAGCTCGTCAAAACTAATCTTGATGATCCCCAAGCCGCCGCGCGCCGGCGTATAGCTGATAGTTATACCGTCCGGCTCCACTTTTTCCACATACACATTCTTGTAGGTCGCTCCAATGAGAGTCGTAATTTCATTGGTCGGCTTCGCCTCCGCCGGTGGACTTGACGATTTTGTCGCAGCGGGTGCCGGGGTTGGCTTGGGTGTTGCCGGTGCGGTTGCTGGTTGAGTCTTGGTTGGCGTCGCAACAACTTGAGCAGTGGCAGCGGGAGCGACAACAGCAGGACTTGACGATTTCGCAGCGGATACCGGGGTTGGCCTTGGCGTTACTGGTGCCGCTGCCGGTTGAGTCACGGTGGGTGCCGCAACAGCTTTGGCGGCAACAGCAGAAGCTTCAGCGGCGGGAGCGACAGCAGCAGGAGCTTCAACAGTGGGAGCAGCAACAGCAGAAGCTTCAGCCGCGGGAACGGCAGCAGCAGGAGCGGTAGCAACGGGGGTGACTTCAGCCGGGGCTTCAGCCGCCGGAGTGACAACGGCTGGAGTTTCAGCAGTTGGAGCAACGGCAGCCGGAGCGACAGCGGCGGGGGCCTCAGCAGCCGGAGCGGTTTCCGGAGTTACCACTATTACCTGGACCGTCTCGGTTACATTGGTTGCGGATTTGTCGGGTTGTTCCACGACGGCCTCGGAAGGTGTGACCAGCACAGGAACTTCGGCAGCGGGAACTTCGGTAGCGGGAGCGGCGGCAGCGGGAGTGGCAACAGCCGGAGCAGCAACAGGAGCGACAGCGGCGGGGGCCTCAGCCGCCGGAGCAGCGACCGGAGTTGTTGCCGCCGGAGCGGTTTCCGGAGTTACCACTATTACTTGGACCGTCTCGGTTACATTGGTTGCGGATTTGTCGGGTTGTTCCATGACGGACCCGGAAGGGGTCACCGATACAGGGGCTTCAGCCGCCGGAGTGACAACGGCTGGAGTTTCAGCGGTAGGAGCGATAGTTGCGGGCGCTTCGGCAGCGGGAGCAGCGGTAACAGGAGCTTCGGCAGTTGGGGCGACAGCAGCCGGAGCGGTTTCCGGAGTTACCACTTTTACCTGGACCGTCTCGGTTACATTGGTTGCGGATTTGCCGGGTTGTTCCATGACGGACCCGGAAGGGGTCACCGATACAGGGGCTTCAGCCGCCGGAGTGACAACGGCTGGAGTTTCAGCGGTAGGAGCGATAGTTGCGGGAGCTTCGGCAGCGGGAGCAGCGGTAACAGGAGCTTCGGCAGTTGGGGCGACAGCAGCCGGAGCGGTGGCCGCCGGAGATTCAGCAGTGGGAGCGACAACAGCCGGACCATTAGCAACTGGCGCTTCAGCCGCCGGAGCAGCGACCGGAGTTGTTGCCGCCGGAGCGGTTTCCGGAGTTACCACTTTTACCTGGACCGTCTCGGTTACATTGGTTGCGGATTTGCCGGGTTGTTCCATGACGGCCTCGGAAGGTGTGACCAGCACAGGAACTTCGGCAGCGGGAGCGGCGGCAGCGGGAGTGGTAACAGCCGGAGCAGCAACAGGAGCGACAACAGCCGGAGCTTCAGCAGCGGGAGCAGCGGCAACAGGAGCGACAACAGCCGGAGCTTCCGCGGCGGGCGCTTCAGCAGTAGGAGCGGTAGCAACGGGGGTGACTTCAGCTGGGGCGACAGCAGCCGGAGCGACAGCGGCGGGGGCCTCAGCAGCCGGAGCGGTTTCCGGAGTTACCACTTTTACTTGGACCGTCTCGGTTACATTGGTTGCGGATTTGTCGGGTTGTTCCACGACGGCCCCGGAAGGTGTCACCGATACAGGGGCTTCAGCCGCCGGAGTGACAACGGCTGGAGTTTTAGCGGTAGGAGCGATAGTTGCGGGAGCTTCGGCAGCGGGAGCAGCGGCAACAGGAGCTTCGGCAGTTGGGGCGACAGCAGCCGGAGCGGTGGCCGCCGGAGATTCAGCAGTGGGAGCGACAACAGCCGGAACATTAGCGACTGGCGCTTCAGCCGCCGGAGTGACAACGGCGGGGGCCTCAGCAGCCGGAGCAGCGACCGGAGTTGTTGCCGCCGGAGCGGTTTCCGGAGTTACCACTTTTACCTGGACCGTCTCGGTTACATTGGTTGCGGATTTGCCGGGTTGTACCACCACAGTCCCGGAAGGTGTGTTCGTTGCCGGTGGCGGCTGGGTTTGCGGATTGTTCAGATCGTTCAGCTTTTGTTCCAAAGCCGCGCGGGCGGCGGCTTGGGCCGGGCTGTCGTCCGCACGGACGGAAATGAAACTCGCACAAAGGGCGACGCACAAACCAACAAAGATTGTGGTTTTCATGAAATGACCTTTCCAGGCGAAGCGTAAGGAAATGGCGCGCTCCAGCACAAGCTGAATGCTTCGGCGGTTTTTTGAACAAATGGTTTTCATGGTGCTGTGCAATGCTGCCTGACAGCTATTCCAGTGCCAGTTTGCTGTAATATATGCTTATATGCTTGTCCGAAGCGGACGCGGCCCTGTCTCAAAATAAGATTTTGCGACTGATTAAGTCATGCGGAGAGGACATCGTTCGGACAGGTCCGGCGGCTTCTGGATCTTTCCTGTCAGCCTTCCTTGCCGCGCCGAAATCCGACCCGTCGCGCTGGAATCAGATGAAAGCGGATGAAGGCGGGAGCTTTCAGCCTTCAGCCTTTTCCAAGAATCTTCCGCCCCCGTTTCGCATGGCCAGGGACGCGATGGAGCGCAGACAGCCAGAGGGTCTGGCTCATCCGCGTCCATCCGTGCTTTGCCGGCGCCCGGTTGCCGGGACACTTACACTGGCTGCAACTGCCGTTTGGCCTCGAACCAATGCTGCTGGTCATTTCCCGATTCCTGTCCGCGGGAGAGCCAGATCTCGTAAGCCTTGGTGGCGATGTCGGCATCGGACGGCAGGGTTGTCTGCTGCCGGGTTGATTTGGTCGAAGCAATGTTCGCCGCTGCGGCGGGTGTTGATTTCACGGCGCCCCGGTTGGGGGAATTGGTTTGTACTTTGCTTGTAAACATACTTTTGTGCTTTCGTTGACTGTTCTTTCGTTTGTTTTGAGCCACCATTGCGGCTCCGGCTTGGCAGGGCAGGGAATAAAAGGAGAGGGAATGCCCCGAAAAGGGGCAGTCGGACACCTGGTAAACTATACTCCATTAGCACCGCAGATTACACCAGAAACCAGGACTGGCAAGATATATCGGGCGGTCAAATAATGGACGACCGGCCAAGATTATCCCACGTTATGAAGGCGGGAGCCTTTAGCCTTCCGCGCATCGCGGCATTGATGCCGCCGGTGTTCGGGCGCACACACGCTTCCACCATGCCAGCCGGGTTTGATGCAGTTCGCTGCGTGAGGCTGAAAGCCTTTTACGCAGCCTGGTCCGCGAAATTTTCTGAACGATTCGATTAACCTTGGGAATTCAATTTGTCCCGCCAAACATTTTTCCTGACCGTGCGAAAGTTTCCGTCGGCACGCCCAAGTCATGCTTCATCAAAACATCCCGGTCCCACGGGTTTTTTGTCCGCCAGATGGAATATTTCTGTCGGAGCGACAGGTGAAACGAATACCACGGCGAAACCAGCCGCGTGTTGATCAGCGGAAAATCCGTGCCATAGACCAGCCGCCCGGAAAATTCGGGCCGGGCCAGGGCTTCTTTCAAGCAGCCCGGCCGGTTGATCTGCGTCAGCGCGGAAATGTCGGTGTAAAGATTGGGAAATTCGCGCATCAGCCGCGCCAATCGGTCGGGGCCGCGTTCGCCGTGGTATTTCTCCGACGACGCGATGTGCGCGGCCACGACCGTCACGCCGAGGCTCAACGGCAGCCGCAATTTTTCCGGGTCGCCCAATTCCTCGGCGGCGCGCGAAAAGGATTTCTCCTTGCCGGTGTGCGACAGCAGCGGCAGGTTCAACTCGACCATTTTTTTATAAAAGGGAATGAGTCGCGGATCAGCCGGGTCAATCTCCATGATCGGCGGGATCCATTTCACCAGCACTGCGCCGTGCGCCTTCGCCCACTCCAGCCGAGCCAATGCGTCGCGGCGATAGGGATTCACCGACGCGCCGAACAGCAGGTTCGTATGCCGCGCCGCCATTTCAGCGACGAACTCATTCGGCACGAAAACTTCCGTCCGGTTCGTGTCGAGGTTTCCATTGGCGTCCACCACCCCGTCGAGCGCGAGCAAGACAGCCCGGCTGACAAATTTGCTTTGGGCGAGCGATTCCGAAATGCGGTCGCCCACCAGACCGTCGCCCGACTTCAAAATTTCCTTCTGCGAAACGCCGAAGCTGTGCAGATAAATTTTGAACCGCCAGTTGTGCCGCAGCCGGGGCGAAACAAAACAGCCGCTGCCGCCCGCGCCGATTCCAGCGATGTGACAGTGCATGTCCACGATGCCGGCGGGGATGGGTTCAACCGGGCGAAAAGGCCGCGCCGGCAGGCCAACCCAGATGAAGACGACAGCAAGGACGCCCACAAAAATAATTTTCCGGCGGCGTGCGGCGGACGGAGATTTTGGTTTTACAGTTTTCATACCACCATGCTATGGCAAAATCATCGCCGGGCGTGAATCGAAAAAATTGCGCGGCCCATTGAGAAAATGAATCGCCAAAACCTCACTCCGGCGGCTTGCCGCGTGAGGTGGAGCCTTTTACGGGGCCTGCTGCGTGGCGACCTGTCCATCGAAGCCTCGGCGAAGTTGGAAGCTTTACGCGAGATTTTCGGGCCAACGAGAAATTCCACCTTTCCCCGGCCTTCAGCGGCACAGACCAACTCCGCAACACCGAAAACCAACTGCAATCGCTGCTTTATGCTATCAGTTTAGACTACGAAAAGAGCCCCGGGGCGAAGCTCCAACGTGGATTTGCAATCGAACTGGTTAGCAGCGGCGGCAAACCTGGCTTGGCGGTTCCCGGGAACAGCAGAACGCAAGGTGCCAAACGAACACTTAAAGGTTTCCCGCACCTTTGGTCTTTCGTCTTGCCGGGTACCAAAGGAAAAGAAACAAACCTGCCGCCGCCAACACGGTTGCCTCCGGTTCGGGCACGGGCGTAATCGGAAGGTCGGAATTGTAACGCAACGATCCGAAATTCCACCAGGTATTGATCGTCTCGTCATATTGGACAAAATCAATCGCAGCGGACACCACCACCCCGCTGGAATATTGGATGTTGAGGACGTCGAAATAGCCGGACAGCGTGTTGTCGCCACGTCCCTCGCCCCAGTTGATAAATGAAAGACCCGGCTGGGTCGTCGCTTCGAACGGCCACCGCGCGGCGTTGTCATACTCTCCGGGGCTCAACGGGACCCTGCCGGGGGCCACGAAGTCCAGGCCCCATTCCCCGACGTTCGCCTCCCCGATTATCAGATGCAATCCGCTGGTATCAAATGATGAAGCCAGTGAAAAAGTCGCCCCTTGGGCGGAAGTCACATCCACGGTTTCCCCGTGCCCAATCCAGCTTTGGGGCGAACTGGTGAAGTAGAATTCGGAGCCGGCCAGGGACGTGTTTCCTGACAGGCGACACGCCGCCAGGAAAGTGCAAAGATATTTCAAGTTCCTACAGGGTATTTCAATTTCACCGCCAACAAATCTGATTAACGTTATTCTAACCTTCCTCATCCAGGCGGTGAAGCAGATGTTACTCACCGGGTTATTCACAACCCCGGCCGGTCGTAAGATTGGGAGTTTGACCGGAAAAAAGGATCAATCGCTGAATCGCGGTCGCCCAGATGGGTGTCATGGTTTGCTAAACGTTACGACGACGGGATTGACGGGGAGAAAGGTTCGGCGCAAAATCGCCGACACCATGCCAGCCGGGTTCGAGTCAGAGGGTAAAGCGCTTGTGGCGGATTTTCGGGCCAAGCTGAGTGGCAAACCGCTCTTCCCAAAAACTCAATACGACAATTGCCGGTTCCAATAAATCCGATGGAAGCCGATTCAAAATGGCAGCCGGAGTTGATTGACCTCAGTCAGGTCAACGGTGCGTTCAGTTTTGAAGAGGGCTATTCACGGCCCGATTGGCAGGTCATTTCTCAAGCCATCCAACAGAGAATAACCGGACCAGATGACCTGAATACCGCATGGACCGAAGCCGCCAGGCAATGGGTCATGCAGCTTCAGTCGGATCTGGGAGGTGATTATCAGGTGAAAGATTCCCCGCAATTTATCCTGCTCACGGCATTGGACGCGGATCTGAGCGGGGAGCTTCTCGATTTTGCGGAGCGCACCTTGGATCAAATCCGCGCGGGGTTGAAGGATGCGGCTTGGAACTCCGGGCACGGCAAGCACGTGATTCTCCTGTTCCTGGAGGAGGATGATTATTACCAGTACGTTTCTTATTTTCATCGGGATGGGACCCATCCCACGAGCGGGGGCTGTCTGATTTACAAAGGCTATGTTCACATCGCCGCGCCCTACGAACCTTTTGGGCTTCGACAGATGCTGGCACACGAGCTGAGCCATAATTGCGTTGTTCACCTCAAGCGCTCTGGTTGAATGAAGGGCTGGCCATGATGTTTCAGCGGGCGATTGCCGGCAGGCGCCGTCCGGTTTTGGATTACGAGTTGAAAGAGCGGCATCTGGCTTTCTGGAATCCGGAGAACATCCAGGAGTTCTGGTCTGGAATCTCGTTCCAGAAACCGGGCGATTCCAATGAATTAAGCTACAGCCTTGCTGAAATTATGCTGACTCTGCTGTTGGAACAACCGGGCGACTGGGGCGCGTTCCTGAAACAGGCGCAACGGGGCGACGCGGGACAGACCGCAGCGATTGAGTGTCTCGGGACCGATCTGGGAGCCGTGATGTCCACCTTTTTAGGCGAAGGCGACTGGCGTCCGCGCCGCAAGGCAATGGTAACGCTGTGGGAATTGAGCAAGAAAGCAGGGACTTGAGTTTGCTCCGTTGAGGTTACGGCAGGATTGACGGGGATTGAACCGCGAAAAACGCGGAACACGCGAAATTTCCAGTCGCAACTTGTCGCGCCAAAGCCTCGGCGAAGGCGGAAAAAGGCACAGAGGGCGCAAAATTGAGGTTGCTGAACCCTCAACTTTCAACTCTCAACCATCAACCAGCGCGTCATTGACGCGCACGCGGGTTCGGCGCAGAATCGCCGGCACCATGTCAGCCGGGTTCCGCCTTCATTCCATTTCGGCGCGACAAGTCGAGTCATACCATTTCTAGCACGCAAATGCACTATTCGTGGCTGCGGTAGCGTTTACTTGATCGATGAGCCAGCCATGTGAAACCAGGCTGCGCACCCGTTCGGCGCTCTCATAAATCGGACGGAGTTCCTCG
>Ga0208937_1000467_pt1 | contig 31382 bp, 23 predicted proteins | sample June2015DPH_11_5_FD_184705 | JGI IMG/M metagenome (GOLD analysis project Ga0208937, IMG submission 184705) | Peatland microbial communities from SPRUCE experiment site at the Marcell Experimental Forest, Minnesota, USA - June2015DPH_11_40... | ecosystem: Environmental > Terrestrial > Soil >...
CGCTCTCGCCATGATCTTCAAGCTCGCACAAGCCGCCGAGAAAAGCTGGAATCGTCTGCGCGGCCACAACCAGTTGCCGAAAGTCATCATCGGTGTAAAGTTCAACGACGGAATCGAGGTCGTCAAAACGCAAGCTCAAGCCGCTGCCGCCTGACCCTGGTCGTCACCAAGATTCAGCGATAGCTCATGACGGCTCCCCGCTTGCCACTATTAAAAGAAATATGGCCGATGGTAGGAGGCTTAAAGTGACCGCTCCCCACATTTCCCGATAATTGTGCTTGGCGCGCATCTCCAATGCGTGCCTACCGAGAAGGCCAAACACGGCAATTGCTATTGCGACCGGCAACGCAGGATAAAGCACCCCTAAAGTGGTCGACGTGGTCCCCATAATCCTCAATCATAGCGGGAATCCCCGCCACAATTGAAAGGGACCCACTGCCCCCCTTGGGTAGTGGGTCAGTTTGAATAAGGCAGACCAATTTCAGGCTTGCGGCCTTGGCCGGACGGCGCATATTCGGCCTCATGGCCCCGAAGCACCCCAAACCGCGAAAAACCTATCGCATTGTCCCCCAGAAGGATTTGACCTACGGAGTCGAAATCTCCGATGGGAAATCAATGCCAACAATTATTACCCGCTTTGGGACTACGGCCGAAGCAGAAGCTTGGATTTTGGAGCAGAAGCGATTGGACTTGGAAGCGGGAGCGCGGAAGCTAGGCGAGACTGCCAAGAAAATTCTCAAAGACCGGGGCGTCCTTTGAACAAGCCCCCCAAACGCCCTAGGGACTTCTCCCAGGCCGCCAAACTGGTCATCGACGTTGCCACAGGGCAGGTCGAGGATCGCGAGCCTACGCCTCAGGAACAGGGCAAGGATCCGGCGGCGGCGGCGTTAGGACGGAAGGGCGGCAAAGCTCGCGCGGCCCAAATGAGTCCAGAGCGCCGTGCAGAAATCGCACGTAAGGCCGCAAAGTCTCGCTGGAAAAGCTGATTATTGGTTTGGCGGCTGGATTGCTGGTCCCGGAAACGGTGGCCTGAGTACTATAACGGGGGCCGCAGGTTGGAGAACGCCTTTTTCGTGAATGGCGGTTGCTACAATTGGTCCAGGTTTCAAGATCGCGTTTTGGAAAAGTAGGGGAAATTTTAAACTCCATCGAATTTTGTCTGCTTCGCCGGCTCTCAAGGTAGTTAAATTAACTGGCACCTGTCTGAAATCTCCGCTCGGTAAGTCAATGCGAAGATCGAGTTTTTGGTAAGGGTCACTCGGATCAGCTTCCACGATAAAAAGAAAAACAAGTTGACTTGCAATCATAGGGTCCGTGGGAATGGTAATGTCCGTTGCATAAATCCCTATGACATTCAGCTTACCGCTGATCGAGAATGTCGAATCATCCGCTGTTATAAGACTTGCTTGTCTAGTCATGCGGCAATCGGAATAGGTGCGTCTTGCGCTTGTTTCTTCCATTCGTCAATAATGGCATTGTTCGCCTCAGTTCCAAGTGCGAAAGCACTCTTTGAGCGAATTGGCGCGGATTCAGGTTTTATTTGTTCTGCAGGAAATTCTTCAACACGTTGCGATAGAGGATGTTCGGCGTGAACAGACGCCACAGCGCCCGAGATGGCAAAAAGTAGATCGCTGAATGTATCGGACTCCCAATTTCCAGGACGTGCAAGCAGGCGCGAAACAACTTCAGGAGCCTTGTCAAGACGACGCGCTAAATCAGCTTGGATTATGCCACTTTTCTTAAGTTCCCTGATCACAACGTCATACTGGCGCTGCCTGTGACGGGCGCGAATATATCCGAGTGTGCCGACAGAAATTTTCTCTGATCCAACCGGTTCAGACAGCCCGGTAGTTTGTGAGGTACTCATCTAGGCTTTCTCCACTCATTGGACCCCGTGATCCAAACAAGTCACGCCATGCGTCGCGGGCTGCATCAACCTCATCATCAAACACGGGAATGCCTTCACGAAAATCCCAAATGAGGCAGATGAATTTGTCTTTTGCTCCAAAACCACCGAGGCTTCTTATGCCGGCGGTATCTTCCGGCTCGGTGACGCGCACGCTCCAAAATTCGTCTTCGACCGGCGTGACGCGGGCGAGCATCGCGTCTGGCGGCTTCTGCTGCGGGTCCTCCGCCACAGAAACCTCGCCGCCTTCTAAGAAATTATCTAGCCATGCACGAAATTCTCCAAGTCGCCGACCGTGTTCCGTATCCGAAAATGGCGGCGTCACCACGGCGAGGATGTCTGGCGATACGATCATGGTACGTGCCGTATCGTTCCCAGTGAACAGCGACTCAAGCTCAAACAGCCTATGACGGCGTAGAAGCCTCATTAATGTGGCGCATATTGACATATAAGTCAATAGCCCCCTATACCGCTGTTTCCGTGGGAACCTTGAACCATACAACCCGAGATTAAAAGCCCCTGCGGTTATTCTGACCCTTAATGCTTGACGCCAAGAATAAAAGGTCATATAGTCGAGCCATGAACAAGCTCGACCGTGAGGCCCGCGCCCGTATCCTTCACCTCCTTTGCGAGGGGCAATCCATCCGTGCCGTGACCCGGCTCACCGGGGCCAGCAAGAACACGGTCACAAAGCTTGTGGTCGATGCCGGGCACGCCTGCACGGCCTACCAAGATCGAGTGCTGCGGAACCTGCCGAGCAAGCGCGTACAGGTCGATGAAATCTGGAATTTCATCTACGCGAAAAACGACAACGTGAAAGCGGCCAAGGCCGCGCCGAAGGATGCCGGCGACGTTTGGACATGGACGGCAATCGACGCGGATACGAAATTGCTTGTAAGTTGGCTTGTTGCGGATCGTTCGACCGGCTCCGCGATGATGTTTGTCAGCGATCTAAAAGAGCGGCTTGCCAACCGCGTGCAGCTAACGAGTGACGGCCATCGCCCGTACCTAACCGCCGTGGATAGCGTGTTCGGCGATGATGTTGACTACGCGATGCTGCAAAAGATTTACGGCGCAGAGCCCCACGGCGAGAAGAGGTACAGCCCTGCCAAGTGCATCGGTGCACAGAAGCGCGAGATAACCGGCAACCCCGATCCAAACCATATCAGCACGTCATATGTCGAACGTCAGAACCTCACAATGCGGATGCACATGCGTAGGTTCACTAGGTTGACGAATGCATTCAGCAAAAAGATTGAAAACCATGCGTGCGCGGTCGCGTTGCACTCGATGTATTACAATTTCGTCCGGCTGCATCAAACGTTGAAGGTCAGTCCGGCAATGGCCGCTGGTGTAACGGATCGCCTTTGGGAAATGGTCGATGTTGTCGATATGCTCGATGCGTTTGAAGCGAAGCGGAAGCGGGCCGCGAAGCCAATATTTGAAGTTGAGCAATGGAGGATCGGCGGCGGCTACTACGTGCACGCAACGTTGCCAGACGGGACGGTTGATCGGATCGAAGGCTTCGGGACGGAAGGCGAGGCGGGACGCTGGATTAAAAATGATTCTCTCGGTTGGCTACACTCTCGCAAAAATCGAGTGGCAGACGGCAAAGATCCGTTAGCTAATACCTACAGAAGCTATTGATTCAACGGCAAAAAGGTGATTTTATAGGAGTGTCTCCGTAAAGCCACGGTCTAAAACTATAGGTTCGTGTAGGATAAAGGGACATCCCCCTGTTGGGACGGGGAAGACCTCTGGAGGATGAAGATGCCCGTTACCGCTCGCAAGAAGAGCGCCAAGACACACTGGAGAGAAGTGCGCATAGAGTTAGAGGGCAAGCTACGGTCGGACGGAAGCTTGTTTGTTACAAGCACAAATTTGACACCGTTTAGTGCTGTTCTAGAAGATGGGAACTGGGATAATGTTATTCCGTTTCTCAAAAGGTTTCTTGAAGTGAACTTTGGTGACGTGGGTGATCTTCGGTTAATTCGGGATGCCTCAGAGCTTTTAGAACCAAGCTCCAGCCCTGATTTTTTTCCGCCTGCGTACATCATAGCGGAGCTGACGCCAGAACGTGTTGGTATCCGTTGAACATGGACGTGCCGAACTAACAGCGCAAAAGTTTTCGCGCCGACCTGATTTGCGCGGCTCACCCGGTGAATGGTGGGCACATCCAAGCGGATTTCCAATTTATTTCTTGCAGCATTGTGGCGATAAACGCGACTATTTCGATTCCGATCAATTGGCACATGTTCTTAGCCAGTCAGGGCCGTTTAGGCCTGGGATGACTATTGGCGGCCCGAGGCAACCAATTATCAATTAATCGTCTCGCCACAATTGAAACTGACCCACTGCCCCCCCTTGACTCCAGAACATTAAGTGAACTATGTTCCATGTTCGTTCTGCACGAAGGGGAGAAACACATGGTTCGCGTCGTCGCCGAGGAGGCTTTAGCGCTCGCGTCCGTCACCTTGTTCCTGGCCATGGTGGCGATCTGGGCCCAGGTCCTGGGGGTTGTCTGAGCACCCTTACGCCGTCATGGCCGGACTTGTTCCGGCCATCCACGACTTACTTTTGCGCACCGATGGATGCCCGCGACAAGCGACGCCGTTCTTCGAGCGGCTATGTGCGGGCATGACGGGAGAGGCAAACTTTCTGTGCGCCGCGGTGCGTAAGCGCGCCGGCGCGGTGGACTCAAGCGCTCGCGATCCCGCATGCTCGCCCCTCGCAGAATCGCCAGCCGCGAGTATCTATCGATATGTCTGCCGACCCCGGCTTCGTGCACCTGCACGTTCATTCGTCCTATTCGCTGCTTGAGGGCGCGCTGACCATCGCGCGCCTGGCGGAGCTCGCCAAAAAAGACCGCCAGCCGGCGCTGGCGCTGACCGATACCGACAACATGTTCGGCGCGCTGGAATTCTCCGAAAAGATGGCCAGCGCCGGCATCCAGCCGATCATCGGCTGCGCGCTCGGCATCGACTTCGCCGACCAGGACAACCGCGGCGGGGCCGTGGGCGAGACCTGGCCGCGCATCGTGCTTCTCGCCGCGCGCGAAAATGGCTATCGCAGCCTGCTGCGGCTGTGCTCGCGCGCCTATCTCGACACCGCGCCGACCGACCGTCCGCACGTCAAGCTTTCCTGGCTCGCCGAGGAGGCGGGCGGACTGATCGCGCTTAGCGGCGGTCCCAACGGCCCGCTCGATGCCGCCATCGGCGGCGGCCAGAGCGCGCTGGCGCTGGCGCGCTGCGAGGCGTTGCAGGGCCTGTTCGGCGACCGGCTCTATATCGAGTTGCAGCGCCACGGCATGGCGACCGAGCGGGCGGCGGAACCGGCCTTGATCGAACTTGCCTATGCGCGCGGCATTGCGCTCGTCGCCAGCAACGAACCGTTCTTCGCCACCCGCGAGGATTACGAGGCGCACGACGCGCTCCTATGCATCGCCGAAGGCCGCTTGCTCGCCGACGGCGAACGCCGCCAGCTCACGCCCGCGCACCGGTTCAAGAGCCGCGCCGAAATGGCCACCTTGTTCGCCGATCTGCCGGAGGCGCTGGCGGCGACCGTCGAGATCGCGGAACGCTGCGCCTTCCGCCCGCGCACGCTGGCGCCGATCCTGCCGCGCTTCTCCACCGGGCCGGGGCGGGGCGAGGCGGCGGGTGCGCGGGAGACCAAAGAAGTCAAGAAGGCGCACGAGGCCAAGGAAGCCGAAGAGCTTCGCCGCGCCGCATTTGCCGGCCTCGAGCGCCGGCTCGCCCGCTATCCGCTGGCGCCGGGCCACACCGCAGAAGATTACCGCGAGCGGCTTTCCTTCGAGCTCGGCGTCATCGCCAGCATGAAATATGCCGGCTACTTCCTCATCGTCGCCGACTTCATCCAGTGGGCGAAAGCGCAAGGCATCCCGGTCGGGCCGGGCCGCGGCTCCGGCGCCGGCTCGCTGGTCGCCTATGCGCTCACCATCACCGATCTCGATCCGATCCGCTTCGGGCTCTTGTTCGAGCGTTTCCTCAATCCCGAGCGCATCTCGATGCCGGACTTCGACATCGACTTCTGCCAGGAGCGCCGCGACGAGGTGATCCGCTACGTGCAGGAGAAGTACGGCCGCGATCAGGTGGCGCAGATCATTACCTTCGGCACCTTGCAGGCGCGCGGCGTGCTGCGCGACGTCGGCCGCGTGCTGCAGATGCCCTACGGCCAGGTCGACCGGCTGTGCAAGTTGGTGCCGCAAAATCCGACCAACCCGATCTCGCTGAAAAGCGCCATCGACGGCGAGCCGCGGCTGCAGGCCGAACGCGATCGCGACCCGGTGGTGCGGCGCGCCTTCGACATTGCGCAAAAGCTTGAAGGCCTCACCCGCCACGCCTCGACGCATGCCGCCGGCATCGTCATCGGCGACCGGCCGCTGACCGAATTGGTGCCGCTTTACCGCGATCCCAAATCGCTGATGCCGGTGACCCAGTTCAACATGAAATGGGTCGAGCCGGCGGGACTGGTGAAGTTCGATTTCCTCGGGCTCACCACGCTCACCGTGCTCGATCTCGCGGTCAAGCTGGTCAAGCGCCGCGGCATCGATATCGATTTGACCAATTTGCCGCTCGATGACGCCAAATCTTACGAGATGCTGGCGCGCGGCGAGACGGTCGGCGTGTTCCAGGTGGAAAGCGCGGGCATGCGCCGCGCGCTGCTCGACATGCGCCCGGACCGCTTCGAGGACATCATCGCGCTGGTCGCGCTCTACCGGCCGGGACCGATAGCGAACATCCCGACCTATTGCGCGCGCAAGCACGGCGTCGAGCTGCCCGATTTCATCCACCCGAACCTCGAGCCGATCCTGCGCGAAACCTATGGCGTCATCGTTTATCAGGAACAGGTAATGCGGGCGGCGCAGGTGCTGTCCGGCTTCACGCTCGGCGAAGCCGATCTGTTGCGCCGCGCCATGGGCAAGAAGATCCGCAGCGAGATGAAGGCGCAGCGCGCGCGTTTCGTCTCGGGTGCGATCGAACGCGGCGTCGAGCCGGGTCACGCCGGTGCGATCTTCGACCTGCTCGAACGATTTGCCGATTACGGTTTCAACAAAAGCCATGCGGCGGCTTACGCGCTGGTCGCCTATCAGACCGCCTATATGAAGGCGAATTATCCGGTCGAGTTCCTTGCCGCGTCGATGACGCTTTCGATGGGCAACACCGACAAGCTCGCCGAATTCCGCGCCGAGGCCGAGCGGCTCGGCATCAAGGTCGAGCCGCCCTCGATCAACCGCTCGGGCGTCACCTTCGACGTGGCCGGCAACACCATCCACTATGCGCTGGCGGCGTTGCGCGGCGTCGGCCCGCAGGCCATCGAAAGCATTCTGGCGGCGCGCGGAGAGCGCCCCTTCACCGACCTCGCCGACTTCGCCCGCCGCATCAATCCGCGCGCCATGAACAAGCGGGTGTTGGAAAGCCTGGTCGCCGCCGGCGCCTTCGATGCGATCGAGGCAAACCGCGCCCGCGCCTTTGCGGCCGTCGACGCCATCCTCGCCACCGCGCAACGCTCGCACCAGGATGCCGCGATCGGCCAATCGGAGCTGTTCGGCGGGTCGGCGGCGCCCGAGCCAATGGCGCTGCCGGCGGTCGAGCCGTGGCTGCCGGCGGAGCGGCTGCAGCGGGAATACGAGGCGGTCGGCTTTTTCCTCAGCGGTCATCCGCTCGACGACTATGCCGCGGCGCTGAAGCGGCTACGCGTGCAATCGTGGTCCGAATTCGCCCGCGCGGTGAAGGCCGGCGCCGGCGCCGGCCGCGTCGCCGGCACGGTCGTGTCGCGCACAGAGCGGCGCACCAAGAACAGCACCAAGATGGGTATCATCGGCCTGTCCGATGCCAGCGGCCATTACGAGGCGGTGCTGTTCGCCGAGGGCTTGGCGCAGTATCGCGACCTGCTCGAACCGGGCACCGCGGTGCTGCTGTCGCTGACCGCCGAGGTGCAGGGCGACGAGGTGCGCGCCCGCATCCAGTCGGTCGAGCCGCTCGACCAGGCGGCGGCGAAGACGCAGAAGGGCCTGCGCGTGTTCCTGCGCGACGGCGTACCGCTCGAAGGGGTGGCGCGGCGGCTCGAGCCGATCAAGCTCGGCGCCGCCCGCAACGGGGCGGATCACGGCGACGGTGAGGTGTCGATGGTGCTCCTGCTCGGCAACGGCAATGAGGTCGAGGTCAAGCTGCCCGGCCGCTTCAAGATTTCCCCGCAGATCGCCGGGGCCATCAAGGCCGTTTCCGGCGTGGTGACGGTGGAGTCGCTGTGACGGCGGGTTTTGGCTCTATCGCCGGTTGTTGCGCCCGGGCGAGCCTGCCTATATAAGCCCGGCAACTTCACACGCGGACCTTGGCCCTTAAAAGCCGTCCGGTGCCCGGCCATAAAGGCTCGGCTCATCGGTCCGCGGCGGATCAACCGGAGAATGACATGGCGCTGCCTGACTTCAGCATGCGTCAGCTTTTGGAAGCTGGCGTTCATTTCGGTCATCAATCCCACCGCTGGAATCCGAAGATGGCGGAGTACATCTTCGGCACCCGCAACAACATTCACATCATCGACCTGACGCAGACGGTGCCGATGCTGCATCGGGCGCTGCAGGCGGTCAGCGATACCGTGGCGCGCGGCGGACGCGTGCTGTTCGTCGGCACCAAGCGGCAGGCGCAGGACGGCATCGCCGAGGCGGCCAAGCGGTGCGCCCAATACTACGTCAATTCGCGCTGGCTCGGCGGCACAATGACCAATTGGAAAACCGTCTCCAACTCGATCAAGCGTCTGCGCACGCTCGACGAGATGCTGTCCTCCAACGAGGCGCAGGGTTACACCAAGAAAGAGCGCCTGACGCTGCAGCGCGAGCGCGACAAGCTCGATCGGGCGCTCGGCGGCATCAAGGACATGGGCGGGCTGCCCGACCTTCTGTTCGTGATCGATACCAACAAGGAAGACATCGCCATCAAGGAGGCGCGCCGCCTCGGCGTTCCGGTCGCCGCCATCGTCGACACCAATTGCGATCCGGACGGCATCACCCATGTCGTGCCCGGCAACGACGACGCCAGCCGCGCCATCACGCTGTACTGCGATCTCGTCGCCAAGGCGGTGATCGACGGCATTTCGCGGGCGCAGGGCGAACGCATCGACCTGGGCGGCCTGGTCGAGCCGGAGGTGGCCGAGGAATTGCCGGCCGAAACCGACAAGCTCGGGTTCCAGCCGCTGTCCGGACCGCGCGGCGTAGCCGACGATCTCAAAAAATTCCCCGGCGCCTCGCCGGCCATCGAAAAGCAGCTCAACGACCTCGGCATCTTCCACGTCTGGCAGATCGCCGAACTGTCGCCGATTGCCGCGCACAACATCGGCGAGGAGATCGGGCTTCCCGGCCGGCTCGAAGCCTGGATCGCCCGGGCGAAGGAACAGATGGCCACCGAAGCCGAGTGAGCCGCGAATAGCAGCACCGTCATTGCGAGGAGCGAAGCGACGAAGCAATCCAGAATTCGCGCCAAGAAACTGGATTGCTTCGCGGGGCCGGTCATCGGGCCGGCCACTGCGGGCCGGACCCGTTGGCTCGCAATAACGATAGGCGACAAGGAAAGACAGAAATGGCGACGAACATCACCGCGAGCATGGTGAAAGAGCTCCGCGACAAGACCGGCGCGGGCATGATGGATTGCAAGGCGGCGCTCGGCGAGAGCGGCGGCGATCTCGAGGCCGCAGTCGACTGGCTGCGCAAGAAGGGTTTGGCTAAGGCCGCCAAGAAGGCGGGACGGGTCGCGGCCGAGGGCCTCATCGGCGTCGCGCTCACCCCGAGCAAGGGCATTGTCGTCGAGGTCAATTCCGAAACCGACTTCGTCGCGCGCAACGACCTGTTCCAGGGCCTAGTGAAGATGATCGCGGACGTCGCCCTCGACGCCGGGGCCAACGTCGACAAAATCCTCGCCGCGCGCGTCGGCGACCGCACCGTCGCTGACGCCATCACCGAGACGATCGCCAAGGTCGGCGAGAACATGGCGCTGCGCCGCGCCGCCGCGCTGTCGGTCGGCAAGGGCATCATCGCCAGCTACGTGCACAATTCGGTCGCCGACGGCCTGGGCCGCATCGGCGTGATCGTCGCGCTCGAATCCACCGGCAATGCCGACGAGATCAAGGCCTTCGGCCGCATGGTGGCGATGCACGTCGCCTCCGCCAACCCGCAGGCGATCGACGCGTCCGGGCTCGATGCGGCGACGATCGAGCGTGAGAAGAACGTGTTGGCGGAAAAATTCAAAGCGCAGGGCAAGCCGGCCAACGTCATCGACAAGATCGTCGAGTCGGGGCTGAAGACCTTTTACAAGGAGGTCTGCCTGCTCGATCAGAGCTTCATCTTCGACGACAAGAAGAGCGTGGCTCAGGCGCTGAAGGAGAGCGAGGCGAAGGCCGGCGCGCCGATCAAGATCGGCGGTTTCGTGCGCTTTGCGCTGGGCGAAGGCGTCGACCGGCCGGAGGGCGATTTCGGCGGCGAGGTCGCGGCTCTGGCCGGCACGCACTAGGGGCGAGATTCCGGCGCTGCGCTGCTGGGTTTGCCGGCGAATGCGATAGCCGTATAGTCGCGCCGCCGGTGATTCAGTCCTATGCCAATGCGCCGCTGGAATTGAAATGCACCGCGCCGACAGCGGTGAGGGGCGGAACGTTGCGATGGCGAAGTCGAACTACCGACGCCTGATCGTCAAGCTCTCCGGCGAAGCCCTGAGCGGTCCGGAAAAATTCGGTATCCACCGCGCGACGATCGATCGCTTCGCCGCCGATCTGGTCAATGTGCACAAGCTGGGCATAGGCCTCGGCGTCGTGGTCGGCGGCGGCAATATTCTGCGCGGCGCGCAGATCTCCGAGGAGGGGCTGTCGCGGCCGACGGCCGATGCGATGGGGATGCTGGCGACCGTGATGAACGCGCTGGTCCTCGAAACGGCGATCGAGCGTGCCGGCGTCAGCGCCCGCACCATGTCGGCGCTGGCCATGCCGCAAGTTTGCGAGACCTATGAGCGGGCGCGGGCGCTGCGGCATCTCGACGACGGCCGCATGATCGTTTTCGCCGGCGGCACCGGCAATCCGTACTTCACCACCGACACCACGGCGGTATTGCGCGCCGCCGAGATGGGGTGCGACGCCGTCCTCAAGGCGACCGACGTCGATGGCGTCTATACTGCCGATCCGAAGCGCGATCCGACGGCGAAACGCTACGAGCGCCTCGACCATCAGGAGGCGCTCGACCGCAACTTGAAAATCATGGATGCGACGGCCTTCGCGCTTGCCCGGGAGAATCGGATGCCTATCATCGTGTTTTCGATCCGGGAGCACGGTGCGATCGAGACCGTCGTGCGCGGAAAGGGTCACTTCACCACCGTCGGCTGAAGATGCGCGCAGCCGGCGAGGGAGGCCGATTGGATCGCGGAGGGCGCCATGGCAACCACGACATTCGACATGAATGACCTCAAGCGCCGCATGCAGGGCGCGTTGGCCGCGCTCAAACAGGAGCTGGCGGGTTTGCGCACCGGTCGCGCCTCGACGGCGTTGCTCGAACACGTCCACGTCGAGGCCTATGGCAGCCAAATGCCGCTCAATCAGCTGGCCACGGTGAGCGCGCCGGAGCCGCGCCTGCTTAACGTCCACGTCTGGGATCGGTCGATGATCCACGCGGTCGAGAAGGCGATTTCGGCGGCGAATCTGGGATTGACGCCCTCGACCGAAGGGCAGGTCCTCAAGCTGCGCATTCCCGAGCTCAACGAAGAGCGGCGGCGGGAAATCGTCAAGGTCGCCCACAAATACACCGAGGCCGCGCGCGTGGCGGTACGCCACGTCCGCCGCGACGGCCTCGACCTTCTCAAGAAGCTGGAGAAGGAGCACAAGATCAGCGAGGACGAACATAATCGCCAAGCCGGCGAAGTTCAGAAGGCGACCGACGCGACCATCGCCGAGGTCGACCGGTTGTTGGCCGGCAAGGAAAAGGAGATCATGACCGTTTGAGTGACGCCGCAACATCGCGAAGCAAGACCGCGCAGCCGCTGCCGGCCGCAAGCGACTCCTTCGAGGTGCCCCGTCACGTCGCCATCATCATGGATGGCAACGGGCGCTGGGCGGCCGCCCACGGTATGCCGCGGGTGGAAGGCCATCGGCGCGGGGTCGAGGCTTTGCGCCGGACCGTGCGCGCGGCGACCGATCTCGGTATTTCCGTGTTGACCATTTTCTCCTTCAGCTCAGAGAACTGGTCGCGCCCACCGTCGGAAATCCGCGACCTGATGGGTCTCTTGCGCCGCTTCATCCGCCACGATCTTGCCGATTTGCACAAAAGCAATGTGCGCGTACGCATTATCGGCGAGCGCGACGATCTCGATCGCGACATCTGCCTGCTGCTGCAGGAGGCCGAAGACCTGACTCGTGGCAACGACGGCCTCACCCTGGTCGTGGCGTTCAATTACGGCGGGCGGCAGGAGATCGCGCACGCCGCGCGCCGTCTCGCCATCGAGGTGGCCGAAGGTCGGCTCTCGGCCGAGGACATAACGCCGGAGCGCTTCGGCAGCTTTTTCCACGCGCCCGATATTCCCGATCCTGACCTGATCATCCGCACCAGCGGCGAGCAGCGGCTTTCCAACTTCCTGCTGTGGCAGGCGGCCTATAGCGAGTTGGTTTTCGTCCCGGTCAACTGGCCTGATTTCGACCGCGCCGCGCTGGAAGAGGCGATCATGGAGTTCCGCCGCCGCGAACGCCGCTTCGGCGGATTGGTCGCCAATACCGGTTCGTGAAGACCGGATCGTGATGACGCCCGACCATCGCGGCGGCCGCGCCGGCGGCCCTGTCTCGCCCGGACGAGGCAGCGGCAATCTCACGCTGCGCGTGGTATCGGCCGCCGTGCTCGCGCCGATTGTGCTCGCGATCACTTATGCGGGCGGCTGGATTTTTCTCGCTCTCTGCGCGGTCGCGGCCGGTGCCGTTCTCTGGGAGTGGGCGTCCCTGGTCTCCCGTAACGCCGACCCTCGGCTTCTGGCGCCGGGATTGACGGCGTTGCTGGGAGCGGCCGTGCTCGTCGGGCTGAGCTTGCCCGGCGCCGCGTTCGGCATGGTCGCGATCGGGGCGGGTTTGGCGGGGCTTGTGGCGGTTGCCTGGTCGCGACGCGACGATCCCGCCTCGGCAATGGCCGTTTGGGCCGCCGGCGGGGTGGCCTATGCCGGAGCGACGCTACTCGGGCCCACGCTGTTGCGCCGCGATCCGGAATGGGGCCTGACGGCACTTTCATTTCTGTTCGCAACCGTCTGGGTGACCGACATTTTTGCCTATTTCTGCGGCCGAGCGATTGGGGGTCCCCAGCTGTGGCCCAGCGTCAGCCCGAACAAGACCTGGGCGGGGGCAGTCGGGGGACTGGCCGGGGGGGTTGCCGCCGGCGTCGCCGTCGCCTATGCGAGCGGACTCGGCAGGCTGGGGATCATTGCGGTCATGGCGTTCTTGCTTTCAGTCCTGGCGCAAGCCGGCGACCTGTTCGAGTCCGCGGTCAAGCGGCATTTCGGCGCCAAGGACGCGAGCCGGCTCATTCCGGGTCATGGGGGCTTGATGGACCGCCTCGACGGCTTCCTGGTGGCCGCCTTCGCCGCCTTGCTCATCGGAATTATTCGCGAGGGAACAGGTACGCCGGCCCGCGGCTTCCTGGTATGGTAAGCCGATGACGCAGAAGCATCCCCGGGCCAGAGTCGAGCTGGCGCCCGTGCCGCGCACGGTGACGCTATTGGGCGCCACCGGCTCGATCGGGTCGAGCACCGTCGATCTCCTGCGGCAGGATCCCGCCCGCTATCGCGTCGCGGCGGTGACCGCGCACCGCAATGCCGCGGCGCTGGCGCGCTTGGCGCGCCAACTCGGCGCGGGCTTTGCCGCCGTCGCCGATCCCGACGCTTACGGCGAACTCAAAGCCGAGCTTTCCGGCTCCGGCATCGAGGCTGCCGCCGGTGCTGCGGCTGTCGTCGAGGCGGCGCAACGGCCCGCCGATTGGGTGATGGCTGCGATCACCGGTGCGACCAGCCTCGAGCCGACGCTCGCCGCCGCCGAACGCGGCGCGACGGTGGCGCTGGCCAATAAGGAATGTCTCGTCTGCGCCGGCGCGCTGTTCATGCGGCGGGCGGCTGCGGCCGGCGCCACGGTCCTGCCGGTCGATTCCGAGCACAACGCGATTTTCCAGGCGTTGGGCGCGGGTCGGCGCGAGGATGTGCGCCGTATTGTCTTGACCGCTTCGGGAGGGCCATTTCGCACCTGGCCGCTCGAGGCCATCCGCAACGTCACGGTGGAGCAGGCGCTCAAGCATCCGACGTGGTCCATGGGCCCGAAGGTGACGATCGATTCGGCCACCCTCATGAATAAAGGCCTCGAACTCATCGAGGCGCACCATCTGTTCGCGTTCGGAATTGAGGCGCTCGACGTCGTGGTCCATCCCCAATCCGTGGTCCACGGCTTGGTGGAATTCCGCGATGGTTCGGTGGTCGCCCAGCTGGGGTCTCCCGACATGCGGATTCCGATCGCCCATTGTCTGGCGTGGCCGGTCCGCATGGGTACGCCGGCCCCCCGGCTCGACCTTGCCCGCCTTGCCACGCTGACCTTCGAGGAGCCCGACCCCGTCCGCTTCCCGGCGCTGGCGATTGCGCGCCGGGCGCTCGCCGCCGGCGGCGCCGCCCCAACGGTTCTCAACGCGGCCAATGAAATCGCGGTGCGCGAATTCATCGGCGGTCGCCTCGGTTTCGCTGGAATTCCCGCCTTGGTCGAGGCGACGCTCGATGCAGCGGAGAGGCGCGGCACGACGGCGGAGCCGCAATCCGTCGCGGACGCGATCGCTATTGACCATAATGCAAGAAGGTTGGCGGCCGAACTCTTGCCCGAAATTGCCGCAATGGCATCTTAACGTTAAGAAGTGGGCCGGAATAACTAGGGGACGGGGTGGGCGAGGTCATGGAGTCCTATTTTTTGTCGCATGTGCATGCGCTCGGCGACGGCCTCGTCGGGTATGTCATCCCCTTCATCTTTGTTCTCAGCCTCGTCGTCTTTTTTCATGAACTGGGCCACTTTCTGGTCGCGCGCTGGTGCGGCGTGCGGATCATGGTGTTCTCCATCGGCTTTGGGCCGGAAATCGTCGGCTTCGATGACCGCTACGGGACGCGCTGGAAAATCTCAGCGATTCCTCTCGGCGGCTTCGTGAAGTTCTTCGGCGACGACAACGCGGCAAGCGTTCCCGATACCGCTCGCATCGCCGCCATGAACGCGCAGGAACGCGCGCAAAGCTTCGCGTTTCAGCCGGTGTACAAGCGCGCCGCCATTGTCGTGGCCGGGCCGCTGGCAAATTTCATCTTGGCAATCGTGATTTTTGCCGGCGTCTTCATGCTCTACGGCAAGCAGACAATGAGCGCGCGGGTGGATTCCGTACTACCGGACAGCGCCGCTGCGGCAGCAGGTTTCAAGCCCGGCGATCTCGTCGTGGCGATCGACGGCCGCCCAATCGACAATTTCGCAGAAATGCAGCGCATCGTCAGCACAAGCGCGGGCGAGACGCTCACCATCACGGTGGATCGCGGCGGCGTCCAGCAGGTGCTCAAGGCGACCGCGGCGCTGAAAGAGGTCAAGGACAATTTCGGCAACGTGCAGCGCATCGGGGTTCTCGGCATCAGCCGCTCGATGGCCCCGGAGGACCTGAAACTGCACCCGGTTTCGCCGCCGCTGGCCATTTGGATGAGCGTTCAGGAAACCTGGTCCGTGATCGATCGGACGCTCGGCTATATCGGCGGCGTCATCGTCGGCCGCGAGGCCGCAAACCAGCTCGGCGGCCCGATCCGTATCGCGCAAATGTCCGGACAAGTTGCCAGTTTCGGTTTTGTGCCGCTGATCCAGCTCGCCGCCGTCCTGTCGGTGTCGATCGGACTGTTAAACCTGTTTCCGATTCCGCTGCTCGATGGCGGTCACCTTTTGTTCTATACGATCGAAGCCCTGCGCGGCCGGCCGCTCTCCGAAAGAGCTCAGGAAGTCGGCTTCCGCATCGGTCTCGCGATCGTCCTGATGTTGATGATATTTGCAACTTTCAATGACATCGTTCATCTGACGACGTCCTAAGGCGATCGCCCAAGGCAGGCAGGGGTGTATGGGTGAAAGAGGCTAGGTGTCCCAATCAAGCGGAGAATAATATTCGGCGGATTGAGACGTCAAACTGAGCTCAGGGGGACTGCGACTAACCCGCCACTGGGGCGGCCACGAGGGGAATAAGGGCGCTTTGCGCATGGACATGTGTGTGTGGGTAAGACGAGGGCTTGTCGTGGCCGGCTTGCTCCTCGGCGGAGTATTGCTTGGATTTGCGCCCGGTGCGGCATTTGCGGCGCCGGCGGAAACGGGCGCGACTGCGGCTTCGATTGTTGTCCAGGGCAACCGCCGCGTCGAAGCCGACACGATCCGCTCGTATTTCAAGGTGGCGCCGGGCGAGCCGCTCGATGCCGCCAAGATCGACGCCGCGCTCAAGGCGCTTTACGCCTCAGGGCTGTTCGAGGACGTTCGCATCTCCCAGGCAGGCGGCCACCTGGTCGTCACCGTGGTGGAAGCGCCGGTCATCGATCGGCTCATCTTCGAGGGCACCAGCAAGATCAAGGACGAGCAGCTGCAGCAGGAAATCCAGTCGAAAGCGCGCGGTACGCTGTCGCGCGCAACGGTGCAGGCGGACGTTCAGCGCATCATCGATGTTTATCATCGCAATGGGCGCTTCGACATCCAGGTGGTGCCGAAGATCATCGCTCGGCCGAACAACCGCGTCGACCTGATCTTCGAGATCAAAGAAGGTGAGAAGACCGGCGTCAAAACCATCAACTTCGTCGGCAACAAGGCCTACTCGTCCTACCGACTGAAGGACGTGATCAAGACCTCGACCTCGAACTTCTTCAGCTTTCTGCAGACCACCGACGTCTATGACACCGACCGCATCGAAGCCGACCGCGATCTGATCCGGCGCTTCTACCTGAGCCATGGCTATGCCGACGTGCAGGTCGTCTCCGCGACCGGCGAGTACGACCCCGCGCAGAAGGGCTTCCTCATCACTTTCACGATCGAGGAGGGGCCGCAGTACCATTTCGGCACGATCGACATTCAATCCAACATCCGCGCCGTCGATCCGCAATCGCTGCGCTCCGTCCTGCGCATGAAACGGGGCGACGTCTATAATAGCGACGCCGTCGAAAAGACGGTCGAGAACCTCACCGTCGAAATCAGCAAGCACGGCTATCCGTTCGCGACGGTGCGGCCGCGCGGCGACCGCAATCCGCAGACGCGTACCATCAGCGTGGTGTTTGCCTTGGATGAAGGAGTGCGCGCCTATATCGAGCGTATCAATATCCGCGGCAACACCAGGACCCGTGATTATGTGATCCGGCGCGAGTTCGATATATCCGAAGGCGATCCGTACAACCGCGCCTTGATCGATCGCGCCGAGCGACGCATCAAGAACCTCAACTTCTTCAAGACCGTAAAGATCACCAACGAGCCCGGCTCGGCGCCGGACCGGGTGGTCATCAATGTCGACGTCGAGGAGCAATCAACCGGCGACTTTTCGGTCATGGGCGGCTTCTCGACTGCGGACGGCTGGATGGGGCAGGTATCGGTCTCGGAAAAGAACCTGCTCGGCACCGGCCGGTTCGCCAAGGCTTCGCTCACCTACGGCGAATATATTCGTGGCGTCGAGCTTAATTTCGTCGAGCCTTATCTTCTCGACCAGCGGTTCTCTGGAGGAGTCGATTTGTTTGCTCGAGAGTCGTTGACGAACCCCTATATTTCGTACGGAACCGAAACGATCGGCACCAGCTTGAAACTGGGCATTCCGCTGCGCGAAGATCTCTCGATGCAGCTGCGCTATTCGATCTATTGGCAGCAGATCCAGCTGCAGTCGAGCATGGACGATTGCAACAACATCAACCCGGATTTCCAGACCACCTTTCCGACGTGGACCGCCGTCCTCGGCGCGGCGGCCGCGGGCCTCGCCTATCCCGGCTACTTCGGTGCCGTGGCGGCCGGTAACCAAACGAACTGTCTCCTCGCCGGCGCCAATCTCGGCGATGCGCTCATCGGTCAGGCTTCGCTGCCGGTGCGTATGGAGCTTGCCCAGGGCGGCTATCTGACCTCGCTGGCCGGATACGGATTTACCTACAACACGCTCGACAACAACAAACATCCCACCAACGGCATCCTCGTCAGCTTCGGTCAGGATTTCGCCGGTCTCGGCGGCAACGCGGCGTATATTCGCACCACTGCGGACATCCGTAGCTATTACGAAATCGTCTCCGATCTGATCAGCATCCTGCATCTGCAGGGCGGCGACATGATCGGCCTGACCGGTTGCCCGACCAGCGGCGCATGCGTTTCCAATGGCGGCTACGTGCGCATGCTCGACGATTTCAAGATGGGCCCCAATCTGGTGCGCGGATTTCAGCCGGCCGGCTTCGGTCCGCGCGATACCACGCCGTTCACGGCCGGCGATCCGCTCGGCGGTACCATGTACTGGGGGGCCAGTATTGAAATGCAATATCCGTTCTACTTCCTGCCCAAGGACTCCGGCTTCCGCGGCGCCGTCTTTGTCGATTCTGGTTCGGAGTGGGGTTACAAAGGAGAGACCCAGTATCCGGCGACCGGCGAAATCAACGGCCCCATCAACACCACTGCCGGCACTTTCGTTTGCTCCTGCGGCATGCAATACAGCGACACTGCGGCGCCGCGCGTATCGGTCGGCGCCAGCCTGATCTGGGACTCGCCGTTCGGTCCGCTGCGGTTTGACTTAGCCTATCCGATTCTGAAGCAGCCCTATGACCGCACGCAATGGTTCCAGTTCGGCGGCGGCACGCGGTTCTGATCGCGGCCGCGACCCTCGTCAACGGCGGGCGCATGCCGGACTTCTTCCCAGTAGAACGCGAGCTGACGATCGGAGAGATCGTCACGCTCACGCGTGCCAAGCCGCGCGCCGGCACTCCGCTCGACCGGCGTATCGGCAACATCGCTCCGCTCGACACGGCGCGAGCGTCCGACATCAGCTTCCTCGACAATAAGAAATATCTCGGTCAATTGGCCGTGACGCGCGCAGGAGCCTGCCTGCTGAAGCCGCAGTTCGAGGACGCCGCGCCGGATACGCTCGCGGTGCTGGTGACGGCGGAGCCGTATCGCGCCTTCGTCACGGTGGCGCGTGCGCTGTTTCCCGGGGCATTGCGGCCGTCGTCGCTGTTCGGCGTCAGCGGCCGCGCCGGGAGCGCCAACGTGCATGCCTGGGCGCGGATCGAGGCAGGCGTGACGATCGATCCGCTGGCGGTGATCGGGCCCGGCGCCGAGATCGGGGCCGGCACGCTGATTGCGGCCGGCGCAGTGATCGGTCCGGGCGTCGCGATCGGACGCGACTGCGCGATCAGCGCCGGCGCCACGGTGCTCTGCGCCCTGGTCGGCGATCGCGTCATCATTCATCCCGGCGCGCGCATCGGTCAGGACGGGTTTGGCTATCTTCCGAGTCCGAAGGGGCATCAGAAAATCCCGCAAACTCGCCGCGTCATCATTCAGGACGACGTCGAGATCGGCGCCAACACCACGATCGACCGCGGCGGGACCCGAGACACGATCATCGGCGAGGGCACGAAGATCGACAATCTGGTGCAAATCGGACACAACGTCTCCATCGGGCGGCACTGCGTGATCGTGTCGCAAACCGGAATATCCGGCAGCGTGGAGGTGGGCGATTTCGTCATGCTGGGCGGCCAGGTCGGCATTGGCGATCATCTGACGATCGGGAGCGGAGCCATACTCGGCGCGCGGGCCGGCGTCACGTCGAACGTTCCGCCGGGCGCGCGCTGGGGCGGCTTTCCGGCCGAGCCTGCGGGTGATTGGAAACGGGGAGTGGCCACCGTTCGTCGTCTGGTGCGCAGCGGCCGTAAGTCCGAAGGGGCGAGCGAATGAGCGAGCAGAGGATGGACGCCGCCGACATCCGCGAGATCCTGCGGTTGTTGCCGCATCGCTACCCCTTCATCATGATCGATCGCGTCGTCGACATGCGCGGCGACGATCACGCCATTGGCATCAAGAATGTTACGATCAACGAGCCGCAATTTGTTGGCCATTTTCCGGAAAATCCGGTGATGCCGGGTGTGCTGATCATCGAGGGGATGGCGCAGACGGCGGGCGTACTCTGTCTGCATCACGTAGGATCGCACGAACGTCATGCCTCGATGTATTTCCTCACCATCGACAAGGCCAAATTCCGCAAGCCGGCGGTGCCGGGCGACACCATCGAATATCACGTCAACAAGATCGCGCGCCGGCGCAACATGTGGTGGTACCGGGCCGAGGCGAAGGTTGCCGGCGTTCTCATCGCCGAGGCCGAAGTTGGGGCAGTCATTACCGAGGGCTAAATGGTGATCGATCCGACCGCGCGGGTCGCGGAAGGGGCGCGCATTGCGGACAGCGTCGAGATCGGCCCCTATTGCATCGTCGGGCCGCAAGTGGAGATCAAAAGCGGCGCGCGCCTGCTTGCGCACGTCCATGTCACCGGCGTTACCACGATCGGGGAAGACACCGTTGTTTATCCGTTTGCCTCGCTGGGAACGCCGCCGCAATCGGTTCACTATCGCGGCGGGGCGACGCGGCTGGTGATCGGAGCGCGCTGCGAACTGCGCGAGAGCGTCACCATGAATACCGGGACCGAAGACGGCGACGGCGTGACCCGCGTCGGCGAACGCTGCTTCTTCATGGTCGGATCCCATGTCGGGCACGATTGCCAGGTCGGCAATGACGTGACCCTTGCCAACAACGCGGTGCTGGGCGGTCACGTTCGTGTCGGCGATTATACGTTCCTGGGTGGGCACGTGGCGATCCATCAATTCGTGCGTATCGGAGAAGGTGTTATGATGGCGGGCATGTCGGCCACGCGCACCGACGTCATTCCCTTCGGATTTGCGCTCGGCTACGGCGCCGCGCTGGGCGGGCTGAACATCGTGGGTTTGCGGCGGCGCGGCGCGACGCGGGCCGAGATGCATCGGCTGCGCCGTGCCTATCGCAGCCTGTTCTTCGTCGCCGGACGGCTCGCCGACCGGATCGATGCGGTGGAACGCGAGTTCGGAGACGATCCGCTGGTCGGCAAGATCGTCGGGTTCATCCGGGCGGGCGGCAAACGCCCGTTGATGCGGCCTCGCGCCGTCGGGAAAGCCGACGAGAACGGCGATGATGCAGCCCAATGAGCCGATGAATGGTTGACGCGCCGGGACGCGATCCGCTGGCGATCATCTGCGGCGGCGGCAGCTTTCCCGGCGCGGTCGCCGAAGCGGTGGCACGGCAAGGCCGACGGCCGGTGATGTTCGCCGTCAAGGGCTGGGCCGATCCCAATGTGGTCGAGCGCTACGACCATCACTGGATCGCGATCGGACAGGCGGGACGATTCCTCCGACTGGCCGGTGTCGAGCGTTGCCGGCAGGTACTCTTCATCGGGACAATGCTGCGGCCGCCGCTCGCGCAGATCCGCCTTGATTGGCAGACGATCCGGTTGATGCCGCGCATCGTTCGCGCCTTTCGCGGCGGCGATGACCGCCTGCTTTCGCGCGTGGCGAACCTGTTCGAGGAAGCAGGCTTCCGGATCATTGGCGTCCACGATGTGGCGCCGGAAATCACGGTTCCCGAAGGTGTGCTTGGCCGCTACCAACCGTCGGATCGCGACAGGGCTGACACTTCGCGTGCACTGGCGCTGATCGCCGCGCTTGGGCCGTTCGACGTGGGGCAGGCCACGGTGGTCGCCGACAACCACGTGCTCGCGGTCGAGGCGGCGGAAGGCACCGATAATTTGCTCACCCGCATTGCCGATTTGCGACGCCAAGGGCGGGTGGCCACGCCCCCGGGTGTCGGCGTTCTCGTCAAGGCACCAAAGCCCGGTCAGGATCGCCGCTTCGATCTGCCGGCGATCGGTCCGCAAACAGTCGAGCTTGTGGCGCGCGCCGGCCTTGCCGGATTAGCGGTCGCCGCCGGCAGCGCGATCATCGCCGAAGCGTCCGCAGTCGTCGCCGCCGCGGACCGCGCGAAAGTCTTTCTCGCCGGGGTGCGCGAGGACGCGGCGCGATGAAGCCGGAGCCACAAGTCCGGCCGCTGTCGATTTATATGATCGCCGCGGAGGAATCGGGCGACGCGCTCGGCGCGAGCTTGGCGCGCGCGCTGGTCGCGCAGGGCGGCGCAGCGGTCAGGCTCTCCGGCGTTGGCGGACGGGCGATGGCGGCTGCGGGAATTGCCAGCCCATTCCCGATCGAGGAGCTCTCGATCATCGGTCTCAATGCGATCCCACGCCGGCTGCCGATGATTTTGCGCCGGATCCGCGAGACCGCGGATGCGATCGTCGCCGCGCGGCCGGATGCCCTGGTCATCATCGACAGCCCCGACTTCACCCACCGGGCGGCCCGCCGTGTGCGGCGCGCGGCCCCCTCGATTCCGATTCTCGATTATGTTTCGCCGTCGGTTTGGGCCTGGCGGCCGGGACGCGCGCGCGCGATGCGCGGCTATATCGATTGCGTGCTTGCGATCCTACCGTTCGAGCCGGCCGCGCATCTGCGGCTCGGCGGTCCGCCCTGCATCTATGTCGGCCATCCGCTGATCGAGCGCATCGCTGAGTTGCGCCCCAATGCGGACGAGGCGCAACGCCGAAAAGCCGATCCGCCGCTCATTCTTGCCCTGCCCGGCAGCCGGACCAGCGAGATCGGGCGACTCATCGGCATTTTCGGTGACGCGATTGCGCGGACTGCCACCCGCGTCGGACCGATCGAGGTGGTTTTGCCGACTGTGCCCCACTTGGCATCGCGGGTGGGCGAGGCGGTCGCCGGCTGGGCGGTGACGCCGCGCATTGTGGTCGAGCCCGCGGCGAAGTGGGCCGCCTTTCGCACGGCACGCGCCGCGCTTGCGGCCTCCGGCACGGTGACGCTCGAGCTGGCGCTGGCCGGCGTCCCGACGATTGCTGCCTATCGCATATCACTCATCGAAGAGCTGGTCGCGCGGCTCGGTGGCGTGCGCACGCGTCTTGCCAGCGTGATCCTCGCTAATCTGGTGCTCGGCGGGAACGACATTCCGGAATTCCTGCAGCGCGATTGCACGCCGCAGCGGCTCGCCGACGCGCTGATTCCGCTCCTGTCCGACACGCCGCAGCGGCTGCGGCAGGTCGAGGCTTTCGGCAGGCTCGATCGCATCATGGCGCCCGGCGCCGCGGTGCCGAGCGCCATGGCCGCGGCGACCGTGCTCGATATGGCGCGCCGCGGCCGCCGCAATCTCGCTGCCACAACCGGCCCAAATTAACGGCTTGTTGTCAGCAGTGCACTATCTATGCATTAACCAATTGCTAGCGAGAGCCGCGGTGTTCGAGCAAGCCCAACGGTTCAGGGGCGCATGACGAAGACGTCCAAACAGCAAAAATCCGCGGTCCGCGCCGCGATTACCGGGGTGCACTGTTACGTGCCGCCGGACGTGCTGACCAATGCCGAACTGGCGCAGATGGTCGACACCACCGACCAGTGGATCGTCGAGCGCACTGGAATAAAGGAACGGCACATCCTCAAGGGCAAGGGCCTCGGCACCTCGCATATGGGCGCCGAAGCCGTGCGCGGTCTTCTGCAGAAAACCGGCACCGCACCGGGCGACGTCGATCTTCTGATCTGCGCCACGACGACGCCGGACTTCGTGTTTCCCTCGACCGCCAATCTCATTTGCGACATGGCGGATATTCGCAACATCGGCAGCTTCGACGTGCAGGCCGCGTGTTCTGGCTTCGTCTATGCGCTCACCATTGCCGCGCAGTTCATCGAGCGAGGCACGTGTCGCAAGATCGTGGTGGTCGGAGCCGACAAGATGTCGGCGGTCATCGACTATACCGACCGGGCCACCTGCGTGCTGTTCGGCGACGGCGCCGGCGCGGTGCTTCTCGAGCCGAACAAGAAATACGGCATTATCGACACGCTGATCGCGTCCGATGGCGCCGGCATGAAGCACTTGCATCAGAAGGCGGGCGGCAGCCGCATGCCGCCGACGGCGGAGACTGTCGCCAAGCGCCTGCACTACGTCCACCAGGAAGGCGCCGCGGTCTACAAGTTCGCCATCGCGCGCATGGCCGAAGTCGCAACCGAATTAATGCTGCGTAACCACCTGACTAAGGACATGATCGATTGGCTGGTACCGCACCAGGCCAACCGGCGCATCATCGAAGCCACCGCCGAGCGCGTCGGGCTGCCGCTGGAGCGGGTGATGGTGACGATCCACAAATACGGCAACACTACAGCGGCAACGATCCCGCTGTGCCTGTGGGAATACGAAAGCAAGCTCAAAGCCGGTGATCGGCTGCTGCTGGCGGCCTTTGGCGGTGGCTTCACCTGGGGCGGCATCTACCTGACCTGGGCCTACGACCCGCGCTCGCCGGAAAGCGCAGGCAGAACGGGGGAAGGGGCCCGCGCGATGGGAGGTGGAAGAGGCGTGACTGCAAAACTTGCTAATTTGTTGAAAGCCTCGCTCGCCATGATTGCCCCCTTTCCCGCTGCTTCGCTGCGCAGGGGCGGATCGCCTCACTGACCGGCCGTAGCGCCTTCCCAGCGGCAAGCCCCCGTTCGATCCCAATCCGGGGCTGCGCGCCGAAGCCGCTGCGCCAAACGCCGGCTAAACCGGCACTGCCGGTAAGATAATGGTGCGTTAAGTACCGCGCGCTAGTCTTTTGGCTTCACTACGTTTTGGAAGCGGCCATGGCCGTCGAGCCCGGTTTTCAAGTTCGCCTCGGAATCTACGAAATTGACGCCGATGTCGTCGATCTGCGTGCGGAAATCTGGCGGCTGCTTGCCCCTCGTCTCGATTCGATTATTGCGACCTACCTGGCGCATATCCTCAGGGTAGCTCCGCTATACCGCAAGAAGATGGAAGAGGGTCGCAAGGCTTATACCGACACGTTCAAATATTTCACGGAAAGGCTTTTGAATAATCCGTTCGACGAGGAGTGGGTCAAAGACGCCTACGATCGTGCGACGGCCGAAGCCAAATCCGGCCTGGACATGAGATCGCGCAGCGCCAGCGCGATTGCGCTGCTGAACGACTTGAGCAAATGCATTTACGAGCATCATCGATTCTCGCCGCGCAAAGGCCTTCGCCTGTTGAATGCGGCGACCCGCATTTTCATGCTGGACGCTGCCAACGCGGTAGCGTGTTACAACAGCATGGAAGTTCAACAAGCCAAAGCCCGATCCGATGAACTGGCAAATTCCATCAAGAGCTTTGCCCGTTCGGTCGACGGGGTGCGCGAAATCATCGCCAATGTAGCCAAGTCGATCAGTTCGACGTCGGACCAGCTCGCCGAACTGGGCAAGACCGCTTCCGGTCAGACCGACATGGCGGCCCACGCCGCCGAGGATACCGCGTCGCGGATCGGCAGCATCGCCGCAGCCACCGACGAGCTCAATGCCTCGATCGAGGAAATACATGCGCAGGTCATGGGCAGCGCCGAGACGGCGCAAAGGGCCGTGTCACATTCGGCGCGCACCGATACCAACATTCGCTCGCTTTCGGAAGCGGTCGAGAAGATCGGCTCGGTCGTCAATCTGATCTCGAACATCGCCGCGCAAACAAATCTCCTGGCGTTGAATGCGACGATCGAAGCGGCGCGGGCCGGCGACGCCGGCCGCGGGTTCGCCGTGGTCGCTTCGGAAGTCAAGTCGCTCGCCGTGCAGACGGCCAAGGCCACCGACGACGTCGGCAAGCAGATCTCCGTGATTCAGGAAGCTATGCGACGGTCGATGAGCGAAATCACATCGACCAATCAATCGATCACGGAGATTTCCGGAGTGTCCAGCTCGCTGGCCGAAATGGTCATGCATCAGGCGCACGCCACCAACGAAATTGCCAAGAACGCGAACAGCGCCTCGCTGAACGCGACGACGGTCACCGATGCCTTGAAGACGATGCAGGATACGATCCGCTGCACGCAGGACGCGACCAATGTGGTGCTTGGCTTTGCGGCGGACTTGTCGAACCGCTCCTCGGAGATCGGCGAGGCCATGGACACGCTGTTCAAGGCAGCCGCGCAAAGTTCAACCGTCAAGGAACTCGCCAACCTGGCGCGCGCGTCGCGGCGTTGAAAATACAAAGCCGCTGCCGGCTGGCCCCAAGATTTCCGACAATAGCATCGGCACCGAACGGGCTATAATGGGCGCTCCCGCAACGACTCCGCCCATAGGGAAGCCCCATGCACGACCCGGCCGCCGTCGTCGCAGCGCAGCACAGGCTGTTCGCGGGCCATAGCGGCAACCCGCGTTATGCGGAGCTGCATCGGCATTATCCGAGTATCGATTATCTGCGGCGGCGTGCGCGCCGCCGCATTCCGCATTTTGCCTTCGAATACGCCGACGGCGGCGCCGGCAATGACGATGCCGGGATCCGCCGCAATTGGGCGGCGCTCGACGCCATCGAGCTGGTGCCGCGCTATGGCGTTATGCCGTCGCTGCCGTCCTGCGATGTCGAGCTGTTCGGCCGGCGCTACTGCGCCCCGATTGGGGTGGCGCCGATGGGCGGGCCGGCGATCGTGTGGCCCGGCGCGGACCTGCATCTCGCCCGCGCCGCCCAACACGCGCGCATTCCTTACACTCTGGGCACCGCCGGCGGCGCCACGATCGAACAGATCGCTGAGGTCGCCCCGGACGTCTTCTGGTTTCAGCTTTATCGCTTTGCCAGGGACCGCCATGCGATCGGCCTCGACCTGGTGCGGCGCGCCGAAGCCGCCGGCTGCCGCACGCTGGTGCTGACGCTCGATCTGCCGGTGCGCACCACGCGGCCACGCGAGGCGGCAACCGGCATCGCCGGCGCGTTCCGTCTTGATCCCGGCATCCTGATGCAGATCGCGCGGGCGCCGGCTTGGATCGTGGCGCTCTGGAAAAACGGCATCCCGCGTTTTGCCAGCCTGCGCTCTTATGCCGGCGACAACGCCTCGCTTGCGGAGATCTTCGTTTTCGCCCGGCGCGAGATGGGCGGGGCCTTCACCTGGGACGAGGTGAAGATGTACCGCGACCGCTGGAAGGGAACGTTGGTCGTCAAAGGCATCATGCACCCGGAGGATGCCGAAAAGACGGTATCGCTCGGCGTCGACGGCATGTTCGTTTCCAATCACGGCGGGCGACAGATCGAGGCGCTGCCGGCGGGGATCGACGTACTTCCCGCCATCGTCCGGCAAGTCGGCGGCAGGGCAACCGTCATGATGGATTCAGGTGTGCGCAGCGGCAGCGACGTGGTGCGCGCCTATGCGCTCGGAGCCACGGCGGCTTTTGCCGGCAAAGCGTTCTTGTGGGGTCTCGGTGCGCTCGGCGAGGACGGCCCCGGGCACGTCATCGACCTTTTGATCGAGGAGACGCAAGGAACGCTCGCCCAACTCGGCGCGCGCACTGTGGACGAGGTGCGCTCGGTCACGATCCGGCACCCAGGTGCGCTGCAGTTCTAACTTGCGCGCTACCGACGGAGCGGCTGGTTGTTCCGATGACTTGTGACTCTACGGGGATGTTGCGCTGCAAATCACGGTTGGATTTACAAAGACACGCCCTGGCACCGCGCCGGTTCGCCCGCTAAAAGGTTTTCTCAGACGGAACATGCCCCCATGGCGGTCATCGCCGAACCGAGCACCGAGGTCACCGACGACCGGCTTGCAGCCCGCAACGCGCTGGTGCTTGCTGCGGCGCAGGCGCTTGCCGGCGGCAATTCCACGGTGATCGTGGCGACCGGCGGCATCGCCGGTGCGATACTGGCGCCCGATCCGACGCTGGCGACGCTTCCCATCACGCTGATGGCGGTCGGCATGTGGATCGGGACGCTCCCGGTCGGCATGCTGGCCAAAGCCTACGGCCGCCGCTCTGCTTTGCAGATCGGATCGGCTTGCGGCGCGCTCGCCGGCATCATCTCGTCCGCGGCCATGCTGCGGGGATCGTTCGCGCTGCTGCTCATCGGCACCTTCTGCGCCGGCCTCTACGCGGCGGCGCACCAATCCTATCGGTTTGCCGCGGCCGACACCGCGAGCATGCAATTTCGCGGCAAGGCGGTGGCCTGGGTGCTGGCCGGCGGCATGTTTGCCGCAGTGATCGGGCCGCAGCTCGTCATCCTCACCAAGGATGTTTGGCCCGCCTATTTGTTCGCGGGAACTTTTCTGGCGCAGTCGGCCTGCGCCGTGCTCGCGGGCGCAGTGCTGAGCTTGCTCAAGCTGCCGCAGGCCGTCGTCGCGCGGCCGCTCGGCGAGGGGCGGCCGCTTGCCGAAATCATCGGCAAGCCGCGATTTATCGTCGCCGTCGCCTGCGGCGTCGCCAGCTACGTCGTGATGAACATGATGATGACCGCGGCTCCGCTCGCCATGGTGATGTGTCACCATTCGGTCGGTGAAGCCGCGCTGGGAATTCAATGGCACGTGATCGGCATGTATGCCCCGAGCTTTTTCACCGGTGCGCTGATCGCCCGCTTCGGGCTGCGGGCCGTCGTCGCGACCGGACTGCTGCTGATCGCCGCCGCCGCCACGATCGGCGTGCTCGGCATCGCGCTGTGGAATTTCTGGGCGGCCCTGGCGCTTCTCGGCATCGGTTGGAACTTCGCCTTCGTCGGCGCGACCACGCTGGTCACCGAATGTCACGGCCCGCGCGAGCGCAACAAGGTCCAGGCCTTCAACGACTTTCTGATCTTCGGCTCGATGGCGATCGGTTCGTTCTCGTCCGGCGCTTTGCTGGCGAGCTACGGCTGGACGGCGGTCAATGAGGTGGTCTTTCCGGTCGTCGTCGTGGCCGGGCTGCTGCTTGCATGGGGCACGCTGGCGCGGCGGCCGACGGTGGTCTGACGGGCGAGGGAAACGCTAACGAAGCACATGATGCCGTCACCCTCGCTTACGCGCGACCTGCCAATCCTCGCTGAGCTCGAGCGCAAGGTGCTGTGGCTGGCGAGCTGGACCATCCACCACGCCAACCATGTGCGGGAAAACACCGACGGACTGAAAGTGGGAGGCCACCAAGCCTCCTCCGCGTCGCTCGCCACCATCATGACTGCGCTTTATTTCCACAGCCTGCGGCCGGCCGATCGCGTCGCGGTCAAGCCGCACGCCGCGCCTAATTTTCATGCCATCCAATATCTGCTCGGCCGCCAGAGCCGCGACAAGCTGGAAAACTTCCGCGGCTACAAGGGCGCGCAATCCTATCCCTCGCGCACCAAGGATGCCGACGACGTCGATTTCTCGACCGGCTCAGTAGGCTTAGGCGTTGCGCAGACGCTGTTCGCGTCGCTCACCCAGGATTATGTGCGCGCCCACGGTTGGGGCGCTGACAGGCCGGAAGGCCGCATGATCGCGCTCCTCGGTGACGCCGAGCTGGACGAGGGCAACATCTTCGAGGCGATCCTCGAAGGCTGGAAGCAGGGTCTGCGCAATTGCTGGTGGATCGTCGATTACAACCGGCAAAGCCTCGATGCCGTGGTCCGCGAAGGACTGTGGGAACGCTACGAAAGCCTGTTCCGCAACTTCGGCTGGGATGTGGTGGTCGTCAAATACGGATCGCTGCAGCAAGCCGCCTTCGCCGAGCCCGGCGGCGAGGTGCTGCGGCAATGGATCGATCGTTGCCCGAACCAACTCTATTCCGCGCTGGTATTCCAGGGCGGCGCCGCCTGGCGCAAGCGCTTGCTCGACGAGATCGGCGACCAGGGGCCGGTGACGCAACTGATCGAACGGCGCAGCGACGACGAGTTGGCGCAGCTGATGAACAATCTCGGCGGCCACGACCTCGCCGCGATCATTGACGCTTTCGACGGTATCGATCACGAGCGGCCGGTTTGCTTCATCGCCTATACGATCAAAGGCTACGGTCTGCCGTTCGCCGGGCACAAGGACAACCACGCCGGGCTGATGACGCCGGCGCAGATGGAGACACTCCGCGCCGCGATGAACATCCGGCCGGGGCACGAATGGGACCGCTTCGAGGGCCTGCGGCAGCCGGCGGAAAAGATCCAGGCCTTCCTCGACCGCGTGCCGTTCGCGCGCGGCGGCGAACGCCGCTTGCAGGCGCCGCGGATCGATGTGCCGGCGGAGCTTGCGGTGACGCTCCAATCGCAGATGTCGACGCAACTCGGCTTTGGCGCGCTGCTCAACGAACTGGCGCGCGGTACGACGCCGCTTGCCGCCCGCATCGTCACCGCGTCGCCCGACGTCACCGTGTCGACCAGCCTCGGCCCGTGGGTCAATCGCCGCAAGCTGTTCGCGCGTGAAGCGCTCGCCGATACGTTCAAGAGCGAGCGCATCCCATCCACCTTCAACTGGGAGTTCTCGCCCGCGGGCCAGCATATCGAGCTTGGCATCGCCGAGATGAATCTATTCGCCTTGCTTTCGGCGCTCGGCCTCTCGCACGCGATCAACGGCGAGCGGCTGTTGCCGATCGGAACGCTCTATGACCCGTTCATCGCCCGCGGCCTCGATGCGCTGAATTATGCCTGCTATCAGGACGCCCGCTTCATTCTGGTCGCCACGCCGTCAGGCATCACGCTGGCGCCGGAAGGCGGCGCGCATCAGTCGATTGTCGAACCGTTGATCGGGATAGGTCAGGACGGTCTCGCCGCGTTCGAGCCGGCCTTCGTCGACGAATTGGCCGTCATTCTCGCCTTCGCGTTGGATTACATCCAGAGGGACGGTGGCGGCGAGCTCTCCGAGCGCAACTGGCTGCGCGATGAGATCGGCGGCTCGGTCTATTTGCGGCTCTCCACCCGGCCGATCGAGCAGATCAAGCGCGAGATGACTGCGGAGTTACGCCAAGCGATCGTCGATGGCGCCTACTGGCTGCGCAAGCCCGGGCCCAACTGCCAAGTCGTGGTCGCTTACACCGGCGCGGTCGCGCCCGAGGCGATCCAAGCGGTCGGACTGATGGCGGAGGACCGCCGCGATGTGGGGCTGCTCGCCGTCACCTCCGCCGACCGCCTCAATGCCGGCTGGGCGGCTGCGTGGCGGGCGCGCGAGCGCGGGCTTGTGCAAGCCCGTTCCCACATCGAGCGCCTGTTTGCCGGCTTGCCCCGGCATTGCGGCATCGTCAGCGTGCTGGACGGCCATCCGGCGACGCTGGCTTGGCTGGGTGCGGTGGAGGGCCATCGTATGCGGCCGCTCGGCGTCGAGCATTTCGGCCAGACCGGCTCGATCGCGGAGCTCTACCGTCACTATGGCATCGACACCCATGCCATCATTGCCGCCGCGGAAGCCATCGCGCCGGGACGCCCCATCCGCCATCTCGGCGTGGTTTGATCGCCCGCAAACCCCGAATACGTCCTGCACCGGTGGTGTAAGGATCGAGGGTTTATCGCCGCTCGACCGGCGCCGCAGCCATCCACTATGGAGCGTGCGTAAACCGCTCACCGCCGTTGCGCCCCGCGGGCATTTTTGGCAATGTCCGCGCCGTTTGGGCTGGACGCGTGTTTCGCGCGGGCGCTCTCC
>Ga0208937_1000469_pt1 | contig 31351 bp, 29 predicted proteins | sample June2015DPH_11_5_FD_184705 | JGI IMG/M metagenome (GOLD analysis project Ga0208937, IMG submission 184705) | Peatland microbial communities from SPRUCE experiment site at the Marcell Experimental Forest, Minnesota, USA - June2015DPH_11_40... | ecosystem: Environmental > Terrestrial > Soil >...
CCGGCGGATGATCGCCCACATCGACCTGAAGCGCAAGGCCCTGGGCATCGACAAGGCCCGGGAACGCGTGCTCATGGACATGGACATGCGCCGCAAACTGGAAGCCGCCGCTGGCGACGAGCAGTGATAGAAAGAATTTGAGGGAGGGCCGGGGACCTTTTTCGCCTTTTTCTTCAGGGTCCCCGCCCTCCCCTCAAATTCCCCTGCCAATCCCCTACCTCTCTTCACCCCGCGCCAAGGCGCGGTTTTCTATTTGCGCAAAATGGAAAAATCCATTAGAAAAGCTAGAAGCCGGGACACAGGAAGAAATGCCGAGGCAAGATTGTTATGTGTAGGGGCGGGTTTAAAACCCGCCCCTACGGACCGGGCCAGAGAGGGATAGGCCCAGGCAAGATTGGTTAACCCCGGATACGAGATCCGCGGAGGCATCCATCCAACCCTTTAAAAAAGATTCCGTCGGCAGATGAAGGGCCCTAGCGACAAAAGCGGCAAACCCCATTACCTTGGGCACCGGCAGCGCCTGAGAAATCGCTTTCTCCAGGGGGGCTCCCGGGCTTTGCAGGATTACGAGCTGCTGGAACTGCTGCTCACCTTCGCCATCCCCTATTCAGATGTCAAGCCCCTGGCCAAGCAGTTAATCCAGCACTTCGGCTCCTTTACCCGGGTGTTGGACGCCACCCCGGAGGCCCTGATGGAGGTTCAGGGGGTGCGGGACTACTCCGCCACCCTTATTCGGCTGGTGAAGGCCTGCGCCGAATACTATTTGAAGGAAGAGGTTCTGGGGCGGCCCAGCATTTCCTCGCTTTCGGCCCTGGTGGACTACTGCCGCACCGCCATGGGCGGCCTCCCGGATGAGCAGTTCCGGGTGATCTTCCTCAACAGCCAGAATGAAATCATTGCCGAAGAGGTCGTCCAGGAGGGCACCGTGAACCAGACGGTGGTCTACCCCCGCAAGGTCCTGGAACTGGCCCTGAAACACAAGGCCTGCGGTCTGATCCTGGTGCACAACCACCCGAGCGGCTCGCTTACGCCGTCGGCGGCGGACCTGGAACTGACCCGCTCCCTGGTGAAGGCCTCCCGGTCCCTCAACCTGACGGTGCACGACCACCTGATTATCAGCCGCCAGGGCTACTTCAGCCTGGCGGAGAAGAATCTGTTGTGAGCTTTGAGTTTCTCTTTGTTGAAGAATGGCGGCGGCCAGAGGCCGCCCTATAACGAGAGCCAGCGAGGGCGCCTGCTCCAAATTCTTTAACTGAAAACCGAAAACTGAAAACCGAAAACCACCATCATGCGATATTCGATAATTAAAGAGATCACCGCGGTAGTCGGCCCGGAGCACCTCCTCACCGCCCCGGAGGACTGCTGGACCTACGCCTTTGACGCCACCGACCAGGCCCGGATGCCGGAGGCCGTAGTCTTTCCCGGCTCGGCGGCGGAGATCTCCCAAATCTTGCGCCTGGCCAACGAGCATCGCTTTCCGGTCACTCCCCGGGGGGCGGGCAGCGGCCGCAGCGGCGGCGCCGTGCCCGTAGCCGGCGGCGTGGTCCTGGTCCTCACCCGCCTGAATCGCATCCTGGAGATCGCTCCCGCCGACCTGGTGGCAGTGGTGGAGCCCGGGGTGATCCTGGGGAGACTCAAGGCCGCGGTGGCGGCCCAGGGCCTCTACTACCCGCCGGACCCGTCCAGCGCCGACTTCTGCACCATCGGCGGCAACGTGGCCGAGTGCGCCGGGGGCGCGGTGGCGGTGCAATACGGGGTCACCCGGGACTACGTCCTGGGGATTACCGTGGTCCTGCCCACCGGCGAAATCATCGATGCCGGCAGCCGCACCATGAAAGGGGTGGTGGGCTACGACCTCACCCGGCTGTTTTTGGGCTCCGAAGGCACCCTGGGGGTGATCTCCCGCATCATCCTCAAACTGGTGCCCAGTCCCGCGGCCCGGCAGACCCTGGCCGCGGGCTTCGAAACCCTTACGGCCGCCGCCCGGGCGGTGAGCCAAATCCTCACCGCCGGTCTTGCCCCCACCGCCCTGGAATTCCTGGACCGGGTGACCCTGGGCTGCGTCCGGGAGATGCTGCCCTTCCAGGTTCCCGGCGAAGCCGCGGCCCTGCTGCTGGTGGCGGTGGACGGCCACCCCCATGACGTGGAAGAGCGGGCCGCCGGCATCGCCCGCTTCTGCCAGGAGCAGGGCGCCCGGCCCGTCCTCCGGGCCAGAAGCGTCACCGAAGCAGAGGACCTCTGGAAGGCCCGCCAGGTCATCTCGCCGGCCCTCCTCAAGGTGAAGCCCCAAAAAGTGAGTGAAGACGTGGTGGTGCCCCTTAGCGTCATTCCAGACTTGATCGAAGGCCTACAGAAAATTTCACGCCGGCGGGGCCTGCTCATCCCCTGTTACGGCCACGCCGGGGATGGCAACCTCCACGTCAACCTCCTCTATGACCGCAAGATCGACCGGGAACGGCAAGCGGTCAGGCCCACCGTGGAGGATATCTTTGCCCTGGTGCGGGAACTGCGCGGCACCCTCTCGGGGGAGCACGGCATCGGCCTTACCAAGGCCCCGTACCTCGGGATGGAGCTTTCCCAGGCGGCTATTGCCTTGCAACAACGCCTCAAGCGGGCCTTCGACCCCCATGACATCATGAACCCGGGGAAGATCTTCCCGGGCTCCCGGGGCCGATGAGGGAATGTTGCCCGAAAACCTGGGGCGGCCCCATAAGCCGGAGAGTCTCCTTTAGAGGTTCCAGGCATTTCTGAAAGATGAAAACCAGGTTAGCAATTTTTATTCATTGACAAGATTTTCACAATTGCATATATTGACACCCAAAAAACCGTGGACCAAATATTGAAGGAGGATATCTCGGCATGGCCAATATAGAATTCAAGGGGAAGGCTTTCTCGGTAGACGAAGACGGCTTCCTGGAAAACCTGGACCAATGGTGTCAGGAATGGGTGGATTACGTGAAGGATTCCGAGGGCATCTCGGAACTCACCGAGGAGCATTGGAAGGTTATCCAAATGCTCCAGGACTACTACAAGAAGAACGGCATCGCCCCCATGGTGCGGATCCTTTCCAAGGTGACAGGTTATAAACTGAAACATATTTATGAGTTGTTTCCCTCCGGACCGGGCAAAGGCGCTTGTAAGATGGCGGGATTGGCGAAACCCACCGGTTGCGTCTAGACTAATTCCTCCTTTTCCATAAAAGCATAGGCCAGAGCAGATTCCCCCACCAAGGGAATCTGCTCTCCGTGTTAAGACTTGGAGAGCATTGAAGATTCGTTTGACATTGGCCTCGTTTCCCTTTACATTCCCACAATAGAGTCATTTAATTCCCGCTCCAAAGCTAGTCGCCCCGGCTATCTGACCATAGCGAGACGGCTTGGCGTGAGCCCTTGATTTACCGGCTGTTCTTGGAATAATGGCAAGAGGAGATGCCCATGGCGCATCCCATGAACAAGATTCTCTTTATAGAACCCCGGGCCCCCCGGGAACATATCTTCAGCCGGGTGACCATTCCTCGCCTGGGTTCGCTGCTCCTGGGCACCATCCTGCAGCGCCAGGGGCGGGAGGTCAAGGTGGTGGTCGAAGATATGGCCGCCCCGGACTACGGGACCCTGGATTTTAAACCGGACCTGGTCTGCATCTCCAGCATCTCCTCCACCGTCCCCCGGGCCTATGAGTTGGCGGATTTTTACCGGGGCCGCGGCACGCCGGTGGTCCTGGGCGGGGCCCATCCCAGTTTTCTACCCCTGGAAGGCATGGAACACGCGGACTACGTCATCTGCGGCGAGGGCGAAGGGGCTTTGCCGGAACTGGTGGCCGCCTTGGAAAACGACGGCGACCCCAACGCCATTCAGAACCTCTGCTTTCGCCAGGGGGACGCCATCCGCCAGAATCCCTGGCGCCCCATGGTGGAGGACCTGGATGCCCTGCCCATTCCCGATTATGGCCTGATCCACGGTAGAAAGTCCCGGCGGCGCCTGCCCGTCGTCTCCATCGCCACCTCCCGGGGCTGCCCCTTCAATTGCAGCTTCTGTTCGGTGATCCTCATGTTCGGCCGGAAATACCGCGTCAACTCGGTGGATCGCATTATAGAGGAGATCCGGCAAAACGGCCTCCAGGGCCTGCACATCTTCTTCTGTGACGACAATTTCACGGCCAATCGGGCCCGCACCAAGGAATTGTGCGAGCGCATCCTCCAAGAAAATCTGAAGATCGAATGGAGCGCCCAGGTGCGGGTGGAGGCGGCCAGGGACCCGGAACTCCTGATTCTCATGGCCCGCAGCGGCTGCTTCGCGGTCTTCGTGGGCCTGGAATCCATCAACCCGGCCACCCTGAAGGCCTACAACAAATCCCAGACGGTGGAGGGGATCAAGGAGGCGGTGGTCAATTTTCACCGTTTCGGCATTAATGTCCACGGCATGTTCGTCTTTGGCGCCGAAGAGGACCATTACCAGGTGATCCGGGACACCGTCAAGATCTCGCGGCAGATGGACCTGGACTCCTTGCAATACCTGATCCTGACGCCGGTGCCGGGCACCCCCTTCTACCAGGAGATGGAGGCGCAAAACCGGATCATCTGCCGGGACTGGAGCCAGTACGACGGCCTCCACACCGTATTCCAGCCCCGCCAGTTCTCTCCCTTTGAGCTGCAGATGGAGACCAACCGGGCCATGAAGAAGTTTTACTCCTGGCCCTCGGTGGTCAGGCGTCTCATCACCCTGGACCTGTTCTACGCCTGGCTCAAGGCCTACGCCCGCATCCTGTTGTGGAAATCCAACGCCCGGCGGAACCGCTACTTCCAGGAGCTCAGGGAGCAATTATTCAATCGGGCCCGTCAACTGCGCCACTGGCGTCCCAGCGGCCACCAGCTGCCCCGGGTGGGCATCCCGGCGGCCATCTGGAACCTGGGCCCCTGGGAGAGCCGTCCCCGGGAATTCCTGCTGCACTTTCTGAAACACCTGGGGGTGGAGGTGGTGCAGGATGCCGGCGACGCCATGGGGGAGACCAGCCCCCTGGCCGCGGTCAAGGGCGAAATTGTCCGGCTGCAGGAAAAGGCCGACCTGGTGCTGCTGCCCATGTGGCAGGGCCTGGGAGAGGTGGCCCAGAAGTTGAAGGAGCTGCCCCAGGAACTGGCTCAGGGGACCATGGCCCGGTTCATGGCCCTGGAATTCAGCCCCGCCTCCTTCTACACCGCCTGTATGGAACTGGGCCTCTGCTTCCGGAAGCGCCTTTCGGGCGTCCGCCGCATCTACTTCCAGACCCTGGCGGAGGTGGGCGGCAAGATTTAAGAAGGGTGGGATTCAGTTTTATTCTGGTTCCCAAGCTCCTGCTTGGGAACCTTTTTTTTATGCCAGGCTCCGCCTGGCAAGGATTATTGACAGAAAATTATCCCCTTATTACAAGACGTTGCCCAAGCAGAGCCTGGGCCAGAATTTCCATTCCCAAGCAGGAGCTTGGGAACGAGAAAAGATCCCTGCAAACTCCCCTGCCAATCCCATGAAGAAAATCGGGAAAAGCCGTCCCGTCGCTTCGGCTTATCCCCGATTTTTTTATGCCTGCATCTGCTCGCTAAGCGGATCGGACGGGCCGTTCATCCCTCCCCCTCCTTCCCGGGTTCCAAGCCGTAAGCCTTAAGTTTCCGGTAGAGGTGGGAGCGCTCCAGGCCGATCTTCTCCGCCAGCAGGCTGACGTTGCCCTTGCACTCCGACAATTTGCGCCGCAAGAACTGCTTCTCAAAGAGGGCCCGGGCCTCCCGGAAGGAGGGCACCTGGAGAAAGGGGTCGATAAAGTCGTAATCGGCCGCCGGCTCTGCCCCGGAGGCGGCCAGGGGCAGATCGGCCACGTCCACCAAATCGAAGGGGCTGAGGATGGCCAGACGGAAGACGAAGTTCTTCAGCTCCCGGACGTTCCCCGGCCAGGGCATGGCGGCCAGGGCCTCCAGGGCCGCGGGGGTGAAGGTCTTGGCCGGGGCGCCGTTCTCCTGGGAAAGCTCCAGGAGGAAGTGGGCCGCCAGCAGGGGGATGTCCTCCCGGCGCTCCCGCAGGGGCGGCACGCTGAGGGGAATGACGTTGATGCGGTGATAGAGGTCTTCCCGAAAGGCCCCCTTGGCGATCTCCTCTTCCAGGTTCTTATTGGTGGCGGCCAGCACCCGCACGTCCACCTGGATGGGGTGGCCCCCCCCCACCCGCTCGAAGCGCTGCTCCTCCAAGATACGCAGAATCTTGGCCTGGGTCTTCAGGCTCATATCGCCGATCTCATCCAGGAACAGGGTGCCTTCATGGGCCAGGTCGAACTTGCCCCGGCGCCGGCTGGAAGCCCCGGTGAAGGCCCCCTTTTCGTGGCCGAAGAGCTCGCTTTCGATGAGGTCTTCGGGGATGGCGGCGCAGTTCACCTCCACCAGGGGCTGGTGAGCGCGCCGGCTCGAGGCATGCAGGGCCCGGGCCACCAGCTCCTTACCACTGCCGTTTTCGCCAATGATGAGGACCGCGGCGTTGGTGGGGGCCACCAGGGCCAGTTTCTCTCGAAGACGGCTGATGGCGGCGCTTTCACCGATGATCTCCTTGACCGGGGCCCGCTGTTGCCGCAGGCGCCGGTTCTCTTCGGCGAGCCGGGCCCACTCCAGGGCGTTGCGCACCGATAACAGGATCTTGTCGGCGTTGGGCGGCTTTTCGATGAAATCGAAGGCCCCCAGACGGGTGGCCTTGACGGCGTTCTCCACCGAGCCGTAGGCGGAGACCATAATCACCGGCAGCAGGGGGTGCTGCCTTTTCAGCTCGGTAAGCGCCTCCAGGCCGTCCAGGCCCGGCAAGGCAATATCCAGGAGGACCAGGTCGGGGACCTCGGCCGCCACCATTTTGAGGGCGGTTTCGCCGTCCGGGGCGGTGAGCACCTCGAAGCCCTCGTCTTGCAAGACCCCTGCCACCGCTCGCAGAATCTGGGGCTCGTCGTCAACTACCAGCAAGGTTCCCGGCATAATCGGCCCTGTGCATGGGAAAGTCAATGATGAATTTGGTCCCCCGGGGGACATTGTCTTCCACCCGGATATGGCCCTGGTGCTCGGCCACGATGGAATTGACGATGGCCAGGCCCAAACCGGTGCCGCCCCGCTTAGTGGAGAAGTAGGGCTCAAAGATCCGCACCTTGTCACGCTCCGGGACGCCCCTGCCGGTGTCAGCCACGCTGAGTTCCACCCTGCCGTCAGCCGGAGTTCTCCGTATAGAGACCATGATAGTCCCGACCCCGTCAATGGAGGCCAGGGCGTTATCCAGTAAATTGAGGAGCAGCCGCTTCACCTGCTCACGGTCCAGGAGCACGGGGGGCAGCTGGGGATCGGGGTGAAATTCCAGGGCCACCCGGGGCTGAAATTCCCGATAGAGGATCACGGTCTCCTGGACCAGGGCGTTAAAATCCTGGGGGGCCAGGGTCAGCTGGGGCAGGCGGGCGAAGCGGGCGAAGTTATTTACCAGGTTCTGGAGTTCCTCCACCTGGTTGACGATGATCTGGGTGCATTCCTGGAAGACCCGGCCGTCCTCCCCGAGGCGCTCGGCGTAGCGCCGCTGCAAGCGCTGGGCCGCCAGCTTGAGAGGGGTCAGGGTATTCTTTACTTCATGGGCAATCCGGCGCGCCACCTCTCGCCAGGCCGCCAGCCGCTGGGCCCGCTCCAGTTCCGTAAGGTCTTCGAAGACTATGACCACTCCCAGGTCGCGGCCGGCTTCATCCTTGAGCACTGTGGTTTTGAGCAACAGATAAAGGGTCTGGTTGGGCAGGATCAGATGCAGGGGCTTCTCCACCGTGCCCCGGGCCGCGGCGCGGGCCGCGGCCACCACCTCGACCATGCGGTGGTATGCAGCCGGGGGCAGCAGCACCCGGGCCTCCTGGCCCAACACCTCCTCCCTTTTCAGGCGCAACATCTGGGCGGCGGAGTCGTTGATCATGGTGACCTTGCCCGCGGCGTCCAGGGCGATGACCCCCGCGGCCACGTTTTTCAGGAGGATCTCCATGTCCCGCTTCTGGGTGGAGATGAGTTCGTGGGATACGCTCAACTGCCCGTAGGCGGCGGCCAACTGCGCCCTACCCTGCTGCAGGTCCTGGGTCATCTTGTTGAAGGATTGCACCAGAAAGCCGATTTCGTCCCGCCCTTCCTGATGGATATGGAAGTCGTAGTCCCCTCCCGCCACTTTCAGGGCGCCCTCGGCCAGTTCCCGGATGGGGGTGGTTAACTCCCGGGCCATGTAAAACCCGAGCCAGATGGCGGCCATCATGGCAATTAAGGTGACGATGATCAGGCCCAGGTAATGGCTCACCTTCAGCGGGCTGAATTGCAAGAGGCGCTGGCGCAGCTCCTGAAGGCTGCGTTCCGCGGCGGCGACCCGCAGCAGGTGAGTTTCGGGAATGGCCTGGCGCACCAGAAGGTAGCCTTGGACCTCGCCGGCGGCGTCGGCCACCGGCGTCAGGAAACTCAGAACTTCCTGTTTGCCGAACTTCTGGTGAAAGACCGCCTCCGTCGGGGTTTCTGTGACCCCGGGGGCCGGCCTCGGCAGTTCCGGGGCCCCACGCAGTTGGGGATCGTGGCTGCCAGCCAGCGGCGCCCCGTGGCGGTCCAGGACCTCCAGGCCGGTAAGGTGATAATCGGCACGACGCCGCTGGACGAAGGATTGAAGGTAATCTCGATCCCCGCCGGCCAAATCGCCACCTTCCTGCAATTCCTCAGCAAACATGCGGCCATAGGCCTTGAGGTTGTCCTCCACCTCCATGGAGAAGGTGCGGGTCAGATCGATGGCCTTGTCCAGGGACTCCTCCACCTGCCGGTCCCAGGAGTAATCCACCTGGCTGGAGAGGAGCTGCCAGGCCATGAAAATGAGGAACAGGGTGGGGAGCAAGGTGAGACTGATGAAGGTGAGGACCAGGCGGGTGCGCAGCCGGGAGCCGAAGACCTTGCGGCGCCGCTCCAGGAAGAGTTTGGCCAGGTTGCGGAAGATGAGAAAGGTGAAGAGCAGCAGCAGAAAGGCGTTGATATTCATGAGGCCAAAGGCCAGGAGACTGCCGGCCACCGGTTGGCCACCCTGGTGCACCAGGCGCACTTCCAGGGTAGTTATGGCCACTACCAGCGCCAGGGTGAGGGCGATGAGGGCTCGTTCCCGCCGGCGCTTGCGAGATTCCCTGAGTTGTTCCGAAGTGGGAGCGCGGTTAGTTTGCATCAGCCTCTCAGCGGCAACCTGACGGTGAAGATGCTGCCGGCCTCCGGAGTGGTTTCCAGGTCGATGGTGCCGCCGTGGTCGGTGATGATCTTGTGGACCACTGCCAGTCCCAACCCGGTGCCTTTTTCCTTGGTGGTGAAAAAAGGGTGAAAGATCTTGCTCTTGACTTCCGGAGTCATGCCTTTTCCGGTATCCCGGATGGAAAACCATACCTGGCCTTTCTTAGAGCCGCTGGCCAGGATGATGCGGCCATCGGGGCCGGTGGCCTCCAGGGCGTTCTTGAGGAGGTTGAGCACTGCCTGATTGAGCTGGGTGGGGTCGGCTTCGATCGAGGGCAGGCTGGAGTCCAGCTGCTCTTCCAGGTTGATGCCCTTGTCCTCGGCAGCCGGGCCCATCAAGGCCTGGACCTCCCGGATAATTTCATTCAGGTTGACGCGGCGCTTTAGAGGATGCACTGGCCGCAAAAAATCCTGCAAAGAGCCGAGGAACGACTCCAGGTGCTTGACTTCCTCTTGGATGACCCGGAGTTTCTCCCGGTGGGCGGGATCGCTAAGACGCCGCTCCACCTGGCCGGCCAGGCCGCCGATAACCATGAGGGGATTCTTGATTTCATGGCTGACGTAGGCCGCGGCTTCGCCCACCGCGGCGAAGCGCTCCGAATGCATCAGGTGCTCCTGGGAATCCACCAGTTCCCTGGTCTTGATCTCCACCTGGCGGGCCAAGGCCCTGTTAAAGGCCAGGGCGATGGCGATCAAGACGCCGCTGGCCAGCACCACCACCACCAGGAACAGACCCGCCAGAAACAGCTCCTGGTGCAGCACCTCCTGCACTTCGCCGGAGACTTCCTCCACCGGGGCCACCACCGCCACACCCCAAAGGTTGTGGCCCGGATCCTCCAGGTCGGTCACCCCGGTGATCAAGCCCTTGATGAAGTTGATGGGGGCGTAGGCCGCCAGCTTGGGCATCAGCCCCACCTTTTGCCGGTGCCAGGCGGAGTCGTATTCCGTCATCCCCTCCTTGCCCGCCAGAAGAGCGGCGTTGAGTTCCCGCAAGCCCCGGAAGACGATCTGGGGATTACGGGCGATGCGGACCTGCATGGCATCGTGGCCCACAAAATCCTTTTCATAATGGGCCAGGAAGATCTGGTCCTGATCGATGATCCAGGCATAGCCCGTCTGGCCGGAGCGCACCCCGGCAGTCGCCTTTTCACAGATGAAGACCGGATCCAGGAGAAATTCCACCACCCCGGAAAAGACCTGGTCCCTTCCCCAATAAAGGGGGGTGAGGAAACGCATGACCCGGCGCCCCTTCCAGGGGGGATCGGCATAGTCGAAGGTCTTGCTCAGAAAGAGGCGGCCGCGATGGGCCGGGTCACGAGCCCACCGCAGATAAGCGGCAGGCAGCGCCGGGTACCCGGCCGGCAGAGGCGAGGCCCCGACGCTCAGGTCCTGCACCTCCTGCCCGGCGGCGTTGTAGCGGCGGATATCCAGGATGCCGAAGTGCCGGTGCCGGCCAAACCTTTCCGCCATGACCTCGTTCAGCTCCCGCTCCCGGGGCAGGGCGCTTTGAAATAATCCGGCATAGCCCATGAGGGCGCTCTCCAGAAGGTCGAAATAGGATTCCACATTGTCGCCAATCTTCCGGGCCAGCATCAGTTGCTGCTGGTTGAACTGGTCTTTCAGGATAACTTCTACTTTCAGATTGAGTTTCTGCCAGAAGAAATAGAATAGAAGGGTGAGGACCGCGGCGACGGTCAGGATGAGGCTAATGGTCACTCGCAGGGAGATGGCTCCCAGGGTCCGGCTGGCTTTCATCCTGGTATAATCCCTTAAACTTTATATATTTATCATTCTTGCGGGGCCTTGGCAAGCATGGGCTGGGAGGGATTGGCTCAGGGTGGCGTGAGGCTCCATATGGGGACGGAAAGAAAAGACAGGGGGAACCTGAATATCAGGCAGATGTGGTGAAACAGTGTATGGGTAAATCGGAGTATCCCGGTTGATGTCCTGATTGTTAACCTGGATCTAAAAATTATCCCTGCCGCTACCGGCCACTGATCACTGGCCACTGTCCTTACCGGCCTTTTCCTGCTTGCAGGCCTCCCAGATGGCCTCCATCTCTTCCAGGGTGGCGGTCTCCGGGGTCTTACCTGCCTTGGCCAGGGTGCGCTCCACCACGTGAAACCGTTTGATGAACTTGTAGATGGTGCGCCTAAGGGCCCTCTCGGAATCGAGGTTCAGGAAGCGGGCCACGTTTACCAGGGAAAAGAGGAGATCCCCCAGCTCTTCCTCCCGGGCGGGGTTGCCAGGGCCGGTGAGGGCCTGACGGAATTCTTGCCATTCTTCCTCCACCTTGTCCAGGGCCCCCTGCACCTGGGGCCAGTCGAAGCCCAGGCGAGCCGCGGCCTCCCCCAGGCGGTGGGCCTGAACCAGGGCGGGCAGCGCCGGCGACATCTTGCCCAGGGCGCCCGGGGCCACTTTGCCCTCCCGGGCCTTGGCCTGTTGCCAGAGGCGCCGCAGGTCCTCCTGGGTCTTGGCCTCTTCACCCTTGAAGACATGGGGATGCCGGTGGATCATCTTGGCGGCGATCCCGGCCACCACCTCCACCAGGGAAAAGTCGCCCCGCTCCTGGTAAAGGTCGCTTAAGAAGACCAGGTGCAGCAGCAGGTCTCCCAACTCCTCCTTGATCTTCTCGGGGTCGCCGCTGTCCAGGGCCTCGATCAATTCATAGGCCTCTTCCAGAACGTAGGTCTTCAAGGTCTCCGGGGTCTGGAGGGCGTCCCAGGGGCAGCCACCGGGGCCTCGCAGTCGCCGGACAATGGCGGCAAATTCATTGATCATGGCTCCGGGGTCGGCATCTTTCCCGTTCATCTTCAAAAAGTTCCCTTCTAAGGGGCGATGGGCAGTCCTAAGGAACGACCGGAGCCCTCAAGCCCCCCGCCCCACCGCGGCCGCCGCCTCCTCGGGCTTCTTCCGCTCCAACCGTTCTTGCCAGCGCTGCAGGTTGTCCTGGAGCCACTTTTTAAAGTCCGGGGGCAGCAATTCCAGGGTCTGGCGGCTGAGATGGGTAAGTTCAGGGGCGGTGCGAGATTCCTTGAGGAGCCGGGATTCCCCGGGCAGAAGCATGGCGAGAACCATCAAGCCGAAGCCGATGAGCAGCGCCCCCTTGACCAGGGCAAATAGAGCCCCCAACAGACGCTCGAAAAAATCGAGATGGAGGTGGTACAGGAGGCGTTGGAGGGCATTGGCCACCACGTAGGTGAGCCAATAGACCACCAGCAGGATGAGGACAAAGGCGATGACGCGGGCATACTGGGGGTCGGCGATCCAGCGCGAGAGGATCTCCCCCAGCCGCAGGTAGGTATAGGCGGCGGCCACCACCCCCGCGGCCAACCCCACCACGCCCGCCAGTTCTTGGAACAGGCCCCGGTAATATCCCCGGATGGTAACCAACCCGAGCAGGATCAAGATCCCCAGGTCCAAGAGGTTCATGGGCGCACCTGTTCCATGAGATGAACAGGACCTATCAAAAAAACCGGGAACCGTCAAGCCTGGAGAAAGGGCGGTGAGGGCGGCGATTGTTCAGGATCATAGGGCGGGTAAATTATGATAAGCCTGGCGAGGACAATCAAGCTCTTAGTTGCGGATAGCTGGGAAGTTAGGTGGGCTGGTTCATCCAAAACATTAGATATATGAGATGCTTATCAAAACTAATGTATGTGGTGAGTAAGTAGGTGATCTTAGCAGGTATACGTCTGTTCAGCCACCTCCACCTTTCCTCCTCACCGGCATCATTCACCGGCGTGTTGTTTTAGACAAACCCGGGAGATCAACCAGACCAGCGCCAAGCGGTTTTTATTCTCAATGGCCACGTCCCAGTTGCCTTTGAGGGTGGCATTAGTAGAGAGTCTCTACGGCCCCCGAGAGTAGATGATCAGGTTTGCTTTCCATGACTGGTTCTGGTTCTGCCAGCCAAAATGGGACGCGCTCTAATTTTGTCAAAATATTATGTAACTTTCCGTTCTCAGGAAACGACATTATAGATGAGGTTTCCTTGTCCTGGCGGACAACCGTAACCCCGCTGATTCTATCTGGAGAATTCTGATCAATAGCCATGCCACGAAAGGAGGAAATAAGGTGACCATTAAAGTTCTGATGGTCGACGAATACCAGATCACAAGAGAAGGTATTGGCAGCATGCTGGAAAGGCAGCCCGGTTTTTTATTTAACTATTAACACTTATGGAGCAATGGAGGAACCCGATGAAGAAAACACTGCTGTTAATCTTTATGGTGGCGGCTGGCGTCGCCCTTTGTGTCACCGGGGCCTGGGCTTATCAATTTAACCCCACTACAGAGGTGGAATCCTACCAAGGCACCTCGGTTGTGAACTGGAATGGGGGTAATTGGGATTATGTGATTGCGGGTTCAGGGGATAACAATTTTAACATTCAAGGGGCGAATTTGGTTGGCTCGAACCTAGACATCTTCACCAGCTGGCCGGGCCCCGCCGCAAGTGATTTAACCGCCGTTGCCGCCGATTTGTTCCTATACAGCGCCGGCCAATCGTGGGCCGTTCGCTTGTCTGACACCACCAGCCAGATGGGGGCGCTCTTTAAAAACCCCTTATCATCCTCCTTATCATACAACACCTCCATTTCCTATTTTAGCTCAACTGGTTACATTTACGGCGGCGCTTATGATGAGGCTAACCCCCAGCCTGTACCCGTTTGGGCCAATGGTAGCTCGATAGGATATCAAGCGGTAACCTGGGGAACGGGTGTGGTGGAGGTGAGCTTGGCGGGTATCACAGGGTTTAATATCGGCGATTTCTCCTTCATCTACCCCTCTGCCACCTGTGCCAATAGTGTTTTGACCGGCGCTGTCCCCCTGCCCCCCAGCGCCTTGCTGCTGGGTACAGGGCTATTGGGCCTGGCCTTGCTGGGCTTCCCGCGGAAGAGGAGGGCCTCTCAACTTTAATCTTAGCGGAGCCGGTTCAATACCCTGACCATGAGCGGTCCGGGCACCCCGGTGGTTCCGTTACCCTCACCCTTGGCCCCTGCCGGGCTCCGGTCCGGTTGGCCCGGGGGCCCGGGGATGAGGCTCAGGAGGTCCTAAACAGAGGTTGCTAATGGATTGCCAAAAAAGGCAGGGTCTTGGAGGGGCCCTGCCTCTTTTGTTTCCAGTTTATAGCGAGTTACTTGCTAATTTCAGCACCTATCCCAAAGCCCTCAAAAATTCAAGCTATGTCCTGAATATCCACTCTGCCCGAAACCCTCCTCTATCCATTTGAGCCACCCCGTTTTTCATCTAAACTACAACCATGTCTGACGTCGCCAAGAGCCTTCCAGAAACCTTCCATTTCCGCAACCTCCATCCCCAGGTCTTCATCGGGACGGCCAGCGATAGGTATGCCGGCTGGATCGGGCAAATTTATTCCCGGATCGCTACACTGGGCGGATAACCAAACGAACCAAAATAATCGCCGGGAAAACTTTTATCGAAGAAGTCCTGCCCGTTGCTAGCGTGCAGGAGTATTTTGAACATTTCCCAGTTTTGGAAATCGATTTTACCTTCTATCGGCTACTCTTGGATCAGGACGGCCAACCTACCCAGAATTATCACGCCTTGGAAAATTACCGCCGCTATCTAATTCCTTGACAAAAATCATCAATTGGCAAGACAATTACGGTCCTTCCGGATTGGTCGTGGGTGGGTAGGTGTTGTCTAAAGAATCCCCGAAGAGGGGATTCAGATGCGGGACACCGACCTTTACCAACGCATTTTGGGTTTGGAAAAGCCTTGGTTTGTAAAAAGGGTGGATTTGCAAGTTGCCGAAAACCGTGTGGATATATGGCTTGAGCATCCTGGCGGGGCCAAGTGGCCCTGTCCGAAATGCGGGCAGGAACTCCCCTGTCGGGATCACGCCGAAGAGAGAGCTTGGCGGCATTTGGACACCCGCCAATTCCAGACCCACCTTTATGCCCGGATTCCCCGGGTGGAATGCCCGGAGCATGGGGTGTTGCAGGTGGCAGTCCCTTTGGGCGGAAGCCCGGTCACGGTTTACCATCCTCATGGAACGCTTCGTTATTGACGTCCTCCAACAATGCGCCACGGTCCTGGGCGCCTGCCGCCTCTTGCAACTGAGTTGGGACGAAGTCTGGGGCGTCGCGTAGCGGGCCGTGCGGCGGGGCCTGGCCACCACGGTCAAAAAATGGTTTTGGTGACGTCTCTTTCCGGGTTTAACACCGAAAACGTTCCAATTATAAACGGGAATAAAGCTGGAACCGCGTTAATGCCCCCCTTAATAATCGGGCAAAATTGGGTTCCATAAGTACGCGAGCGAATTGGTAAATCAACTAGATTGCGGAGGCTTAATCCGGCGCTGCTTCAGGCCGGTTGGGGACGATCTTCCTCGAAGATTCCGGGAGATAATATTTAGCTTATTAATTTCGCATAATTAGAAACGGATAGAGACTTTACCGGATAATCATTTCCATCAACGTTTTCTGACCCATTTAATGTAATACGGCTTGCAATTATATGTCCATTTATATTACGGGACCCATTAACCGTTACCGTACCATTAGGAGCATATAAGATTACACTTGAAGTACGACTCCCAAAGCCACCCCGGCCATTAATTGTAATTTGGCCACCTGAGGAATAGAGAAAGACTTGGTTGGAACCGCTAATAGTTGCCGAGCCATTCACAGTTATATTGCCGGTCGCCAAAATTGCTCCAGTATCATTAATCGAACCGTTTAATGTTACATTACCATATACAGATATATTCCCATTTATATTCACGTTGCCATTAAATACTTGATCAGTATTATAAGTAGTAGCAGCAGTTGAGGCTATCTGCTGGCTATAGTTATAGTTAGACAGGGGAATATTTGTTGCACCACCGGATTCTGATCCTATATTACAAGTACCATTCACTCTTATATCCTTCACCGTGTCAGCAACAGCAGAACCTATATTACCTGAGCCATTTATAGTTTCCCCCGTCGCACCTTCGGCCACTCCTGAAATATTAACATTTCCATTGATAGTTAGGTTATGATTTGAATGTGCCGACCCCGTGATGTTTTGAGATCCTTTAATTGGTAAGTCAAGATTTGAGAAAAGAGTATAATTAAAAGGCCCGCCCGGATTATCCACCAATACGGCTTCTGCTGTTGCTGTCAGACTGATAGTTGATAAGCCCAACATCCGCATGAAATATGTTGGAACATTATTGGTCAGGCTACAGTTAATCTCGGGATAATTACTGGAATTTTTAACGGTATCTTGACTAAAAGTTACAGTGGAGGTGATCGATCCGAAGTTATCACTGCTGAGGAGAGAAGTTACCGTAGCTATTGCTTGGGCCTGATTCGGTAAATTTAAGGCGGCGCGACAGACCGCGGCGTCTACGGCTTTTTGCATTTGGGTTCTGACGATTACCAGATGTCCCACGTCCAGGGCAAGTCCGAGAAATGCAAACAGGACCAGCCCCACGACTGCGGTTGCCAGGGCACCCGCGGCCCTGTATAGAATTCTCCTGGGTTTGGCGGTCTCGGTCCATCTTCCTGTCGCCGCCGGGCCGGGCCTGGCAATCGACCGGATATTTGCCATCAGCTGGTGTCGCCAGCCCGGAGGCAATGGCACATCCTCCTGCTTCCGGTGAGCCGCAATCAGGGCTGCGGCAATTTTATCAATCTTTTTTTTGGTAGATTTCATACTACACCCTTGATTGGGCCAGGATTTTTGCCAGGATCGCCCGGAGCTTCCTCCGGGCCCGGAATGACTGAATCTTTACCCTGGGAATACTCCAACCCAAAAGTTTCGCTGACTCTGCCATCGAGTATTCATCCAGATAGGTCAAAGTCAGAACCGTCCTTTCAGCTGCGGACAGTTGCCCCAAGGCCCATTGTAGCAGATCTCTGGCCTCTATCCTCTCCTGTTCCTGCTCCCAAGATTGGTCCGACAAGACATGGGAGACGAAATTATAACAATCATCGGAGAGGGGACTAACCAACCCCTCCTGTCTCTTATAATAACCACGCCAAAAATCATAACAACATCTTATGGCTATTTTGGAGAGCCAGTGTTTAAATGGACTGGTTCCTTTGAAACTTCCCAACGATTGGTAGGCTTGGACAAAGGTGTCATGGGCAACTTCCGGCGAATTATCCCTGGGTATATGTTTATTGACAATTTGCGCTACATGGTCTTGGTATCTGTTTATCAGGATTTCAAAGGAGTTAATATTTCCCGTGAGGATATCATGGATGACCGAGGCATCGTCAGGAACATTGTCTGCGGAGTTCATATCGACGAGGAGAAAAATAAGATTATGGCCCCACCTTAATATGAGGGACCGCAGCAGGGCCGGGAACTCTCGTCTCCAAGAAAGAGCCTGATTTCGAATCGGTCCTACATTTGTTGTAATATGATACATTGATTCAGGCAGATGTCAACCCCTCCCGAATGGCATATTTGGTGAGTCCGGCGATACTTTTGATATTTAATTTTTGCATGATATTTTGCCGATGGCTTCCAATAGTCTTGGCGCTCACATGCAGGCTGTTGGCAATTTGATTGGTATTTTTCTCTTCGGCGATTAGCTGCAGGACTTCCGATTCTCGGAGAGATAAATTGGGAGAATCTGGTGAGTTGCAAGAGGCCGAAGAGGTTCCATAGTCTTTTACCAGGATATCAGTTACTTCCTGGCTGAGGTAAGTTTTGTTTGCAAACACCGTGCGGATTGCTTGGGCCAACTCCTTAAAAGAACAATACTTAAGCAGGTAGCCTCTCGCACCCGCCCTTAGCATTCTCAAGACATACCGCTTATCGCAGAGCATGGAGAGGGCAATCACCTTAATATTGGGGAACTCGGAACAGATATGGCTTGTGGCGATTATGCCGTTCATCTCGGGCATACACACTTCCATAATAACGACATCGGGGTTTAATTCCTTTGCCAGTTTCACTGCCGAGCGCCCATCCTCAGCTTCCCCTAATAATTCCATGCCGCTTTCCCGTTCCAGCATGCTGCGAATACCTTCTCTCGTGATCTGGTATTCGTCGGCAATCAGAACTTTAATGGTCACGTTGTTTCCTCCTTTGGTGCCATGGCTATTGATCAGAATTCTCCAGATAGAATCAGCGGGGTTCCGGTTGTCCCCCAGGAAAAGGAAACCTCATCTATAATGTCGTTTCCTGAGAACAGAAAGTTACATAATATGAGACTGTTGCTTAAAATAAGGGGTGCAGGTGTTCCCTCTAGGGAGCTTAACGGTTTATAGCGGGACGGTTATCGGTTTATGAGGTGGGTCCGGTTTTCTTGGACACGGGATTGGGGGATAATAGGTGACCAAGGAGAACCGGGAGATGGCAAAAGGGCGAGATAATGCCCAGGTGATGGAGAGGGACGCCAGGGGAGACGGAAGGAGGCCGTAGGCCGACCGGAGTCTCCCCTGGGGAGATTGGGGTGGGGCCGCTAGGACAGGGACAACGCTGGACTGCGGCCAGAAAACGTGAGGTGGTGCTCCGCCTCTTCCGGGGCGAGCCCCTGGATCTGGTTTCCCGGCAGTTGGGAGTCGGGCTCTACCGGCTGCAGCAATGGCGGGAGGACGCCTGGGCGGGCATGGAAGAGGCCCCGATAATATCCCCGGATGGGTAACCAACCCGGGCAGGATCAAGATCCCCAGGTCCCAGAGGTTCATGGGCCCACCTGTTCCATGAGATGAACAGGACCTGTCAAAAAAACCGGGAACCGTCAAACCAGGTGAAAGGGCGGTGAGGGCGGCGATTGTTCAGGATCATAGGGCGGGAAAATTATGATAAGCCTGGCGAGGACAATCAAGCTCTTATTGGATATTAGATATTCTCTTTAACCACTTGGAAATATGCTCAATATTTGGTTTACAACCAGCTATTCTTTCTGCATAATTCACTATTCGTTTCCAATTCACTGTTATCCTTATTTCAATCCCATTTATATCTAAAAAAGTAAAAGCAGCGACCATACCTGTTCTTTTGTTACCATCACAGAAAATATGATCTTTGATAATATAAAACAGATAAGTTGCTGCTTTATTAAAAATACTTGGATGTCTTTCAACTCCAAATATTTCTTGAACCGGAGCTGCTAAAACAAAGCCGAAAGAATTGTCATTTTTTATATTGAAACTACCTTCATAGTACGCTCCACCAAAGGATAAAATCATGTCTTTGTTTATAGATAAGATTTGTTCCTTTGTTAGGTAGATCATTTCTCTGACAATTCTTCCCAGGCCTCTTTAAAACGGTTTTTGTATTTTTGAACCGTTGTTTGAATGTCATGCTTTTGTCCACTTGCAGTCAACCAAGGCTCAATAGTTCCAGTGACCCAAAAAGTAAGGTCACGAGTACCATTGACATTGGAAAATATCTCTTTGTTAATTTGTATATTAGACATTGTTAACGACTCCTTATTCTTTAATCGCCCATAATTTGCGCTTAGCCCATTCAAAATTCCCGGGCGTCACCACAGCAATGTCTATTTCGCCGCCACAAAGTGCCGGGCCAAGTCCAAATCTAAATCGCCCAATGACAACTTGTACTGCATATTCAGCATAATCTATTGCATCTTGAAGCGGCATGCCATCAAATATAATTATTAATTCGCTTACAGCATCTTTGACCCATTTTTCTATGATATTTTTATCTACGCCCCGCTTGACCAATTCTTCTAGTGATAGAATGTCGTAGCCTTTAAACAGCCTTATAAGGGCATCGGTCTGCCCAAACCAATTAGAACCAAAAGAAGGTCTTCCATCTTCTTTATTTGGCCGAACAATTGCCCAGGTTTGGCTTTTAGGAAACTCGTAAAAAAAGGTATCAGGAAAGAACTGTTCAAATGAATATCCTCCAATAAAAATACCTAAAGGGGGTTTTATACCGTGACTATATGCAGCATCATAGCGTTTTTTAATAAAGAATAATAACTTACCTGCAATCTCTTCAACAGTATAGGATTGTGTTTCTGTTTTATTCGCATAATCATATTCAAATTCCATAATAAGACTTTGTACGGACCGGTCACCAATGCTTCCTGACCCCCAATTCATTATTCCTATGGGATAATTCTTAAAACGAGTTACCTTATTGGCAAATTGAAATGATTGAATAATACCTTGCCCCGTGCCTTGGGGGGTATTGATCGTCCCCGAAACCATCACGGCACTATCGGCTGCGAGGACTAGGCCTTCTGCTACATTGACGCTAATGCAAATAGTCATTTATTTCTCTTATCAAGATAATTTATAGCAAACTTGGGAAAATAGGCGAAAAGACCCATTTTAATATCAGTATAAATACCTAATTTGCCCAAGGGAAGTAAGAGCATAGCACCCATTTTAGCCTTTGTCAAATAGATTATATCATATCTAAACATTAATATGGACAAGTTGGCTAATTATGCCAGGGCATTTTGCTCCAGGTTTCTCTGTTGGTTATTTAGGACACTACCGAGATTCCTGGGCCAGGCTGACGGCCCCGGCCAGGGCCTCCGGACCGTGGTCGCCCAAGGCCCGGGAGGGAAAATAGAGGAGCTGCTCCACCAGGAGGTCCTGGTCCGAGTGGCCCCGGATAAAGCGGATCCGGCCCCGGGCCAGCATTGGGGACAGGGCGGCCACCCGGCTCTCTGCGGCCAGCCGCGGGCTCACCCCCTGAAGGGGCGGACGGCCGCCCTCCTCCCGGCCCAGACGCTCAAATTCCTGGAACAGCAGCCCCTGGAAGAGCGAATTGGCCACCCCCAGAATCTCATAGGGACAGCGGCGGTGGCGGTGGCAGATGCTCCGCAGGGCCTCCTCCAGAGTGCCCCGGCGGATGAAGGCCTCCATGACGTAAAAGATCAGCTGCCGCCGGTCCCAACCCACGGTGACCACCGCCCGGTAACCGGCGCCAGCCCCGATCTCCAGAGATGGCTCGAAAAAGCCCGCCACCAGGAGCTGCCGGTCTTTGAGGATATCCGGATGGTAGTAATGGATCCACTCTTCCCGGAACAATCCCGCCTCCGGCAGCGGTTCGTTCATCTTCTCCCGGTTGAAGGCCGCCATCCCCAAAAATCGTTTCTGCAGCTTGAGGCGCTCAGCAGGATAGCGGGCCTCCCAGAGGGAGCTGCCGTCTTCCTGCACCGCCCGGTAGATGCGCCGGCGGAAATGGCGGAAGGGTTCCTCATCGCCGGTGATCATCAGGTGCAGGGCGCTCCGCCATCTGAGAATGGTACCGAGGATCAGCAGGTTGCCCCCGGCCTCCAGGGAGGGAAAGACCTCCAGCTTCACCCAGTCCAGGATCTGACGGACAATCTCGGGATCGGCCGCCTCTTTTTTATTCTTTCCATATTTTTCGTATTTTTCGTATTTTTTGTATTTTCCGTAAGTGTCGGTTTCCAGATCGTCCAGGATCACCAGGTCGGGCCGGTATGGCTGCCTTAAAGAAAACTTCAGGCCCCGGAGGCGCTGACCCCGGCCCCGGGCCTTCACCCGGATGCCATTGGCGGTGATGAAGTCGTCCACCGGCCGGCCGGCCTTCGCCAACTCGCCGAAATCCTGGTGCAGCCTCTGGTTGTAAAGCAACTCCAGGTAGAGGTGGCCGGTGAGGTCGCTGGCCCGGTCCTCGGTGTCGCTCCCGATGATGATGAAGCGCCGCCGCCGGAAGCAGATCTGCTGCAGCACGTAACCGAAGGCACTCGTGGTCTTGCCGAACTCCCGGGGGGCGGCCACCACCGCGGCAAGGCTTTCGGGTTTCGGAGTTCCCGTTCCGGCGGCCGTGCCATCTGGGCCAGCCGGCGGGTCGCCCGTACCCGCCGGGTCGCCCGTATCGGACGGCGGCTCCAGAAGCTTAGCCAGCTCATAATGGAAAGGCGCCGACACCTGGGAGAAGTGATGGGGCAAATAGGTACGGCAGAAATAGAAGGGATCGGCCGCGGCCTGCCTTAGCCGCTGCTGCTGTTTTTCTTCGTTTTCCGGCCAAAACGGCGCTTCCAGGGTGAGCCGCACCAGCATCTCGTCGGCCCACCGGCGGAACTCCGGTTTGGTCAATTTTTCTTTCAGGGTTTTTACCTCTGCACCCGCTCTCCCACGATTCATGCCTTGCCCCATTTCCCCAGCAGCCGCGACCTGCCAGCAGACGGCGGGGAGCCGAGGCCGGGCGGACCTTAGCTGGCCCGGAGCGGTCTAGCGGCTCCCTGACAAAAAAGACAAAAATTAAGAAAATATTTCCTTAATCCGCCTCGGCCAGTTTCTCTTGCACCGCGCTGGCCAGGATTCTCAGGGTGCCGCTGTTGAGCTTGACCCCCCTGAGCCGGCCCTCCCAGAACCAGCGATACACGGTGGACCTGGATACCGCCAGTTGCCGGGCCACCTCCCGGGGCCGCATCAACTCTTCCCGGTTCATCTCCGCCCATACCTCCTTTCCGTTTCTCCACCTTCCTTTCAAGATTCATGCGTCCAGCAAGAGAGTTGTCCGCATCTGTCCCGAAATTCGCTCAACTATCGACTGTAGGGGCGGGTTTTAAACCCGCCCCTACGAGCCAATTGAGACCCCTGGGAAAATCTCAGTGAGCTGCCATGAATAATCAAAATATCCGGGATAGGCCTGGATGAGGTGCGACAGCCGGGGCGCCCCCTGACAAAAAAACAAAACTAACCAAAAACCCGCAGGGGGATTTTCGCAGAGGTCGCACCTCGATAGTAGAACCAGAACCTGGAGACTGGAAGGGTAGGCAAAAGGACGACGATTTCAGGGGGTTTCTCTTAACCCCTAGAATCAACGGCCGGATGCCCCCCTGATTTAGGTAGGCTTTAGGAACGGCAGGTTATTTTATCCATTATATCTGCAAGTTATACAGTAGTGAAATTTGGTCCTGCCCTTGCAGCAGCAAGCTGGCGATGATACAGCTCTCACCCCGCAGAGGAGGTGGAATCATGGATTTGCTGCAGCATAAACGGTTTTTCCGGCCGGACGAAGTAGCCGCCATCCTGGCCCTTTCCCGTCGCACCATCTACCGCATGATCCGGGATGGGCGCCTGCCTGGGGTGAAATGGGGCTCCGGCCCCTGGCGCATCCCCCGGGAGAGCCTGGCTGGAATATTTCCCGAGGACCCGGATTCCTGGATGGCTGCCCCTTAACGGTCCCACCTGAGGTCGAAGGCCAGGCGGGGGCGGTCCCTGCCCCGTCCCGCACCTTCTTCCCCTGCCGGAAGCAGCGTTGCTCCGACCCGGTCAACGTCAAGATTCCCAGTGGTGTATCAGTTTCCTTTTGTGAAAAATATCAGATAGTTATAGATAACATACTAAATATATAGGAGAAATAGTTTCCTTGACCTATTCTAATGGATTTGGCATGATGGCGCAAACTGTTTGGAAGGATGCGCCATGGGTGAAATTCGGTCCATATTTAGCAATTGGTTATTTTATACGGGTCTATGGTGGTTGGCTCTTATGACAGGTGTTTTAGCTCTCGCTAGAGAACTTATACAAGTTTTTCGTCCCAATAAGGTCCGAGCTCGCTCACAGTTCTGGAATTGGGTCGTGATAGCTTTCATAATCTCATCTTGCATTGTATGGTCTTCAGAACATAATAAAGTTATTGACCTTACAGAACAATTAAATTCAAAGCGATTACAAGTTTATAAGGACTTTGTTGAAGAAAAAACTCGTCGCATAAATATGTATAATGAAGGCTGTAGCTTATATACTAGTCTTTATCTTGCTCAATTAGATGAAGACAATCTGGCTTATAATAAGGACTCTGTACTGTTTAAGGAGACAAGCGAAGGATTTCTGAAGTTTGTTGACGATACAAATAAATGGAACAAAGAAATGCATGATGAGCAAGCACATTTTCTGCGTCTGATTGTTGATATAGAATCTGTATATGCAAATTGTCCGAAACTTAAAGAGTTGATAGGAAAGGTTAAAGAGCTAAAGAAAATTGTCATTATAAAACCCGAGGATAGTGGCAGTTTACAGAAGGAGGATTGGTTGAAACAACGCTTTGATGACAATACAAAGTTTGTAAACGAAATTAAACAGCCTCTCGATGAATTGGATGAATACTTACAGCAAAATTTGAAATAAGTATTAGGTTATGAGTTCCTTAAACTCCATTTTAGGTGTGTCAGATAAAAAAGTGTAAATTGTTTAATCCGTCAAACCCGCAATTTCTTCCAAAATCCACACATGATCGGTCACTCCCGCTTCCATCGCCGGGGCTATTCTCAAGGTCCGGTGAATCCTGCCGAAGTTATAATACATGAAATACAGGGATACGGCGTGGGCCAGGTTCTCCACCTTCTTTGAAAAACCATTGGTGAGGCGGGTAAACCGGCGGATGGACATTCTCATGGTGAAGTTTTGACGCTCGGCAAAGATGGTGGAGATATGCTGGCGGTCGGGGTTGCGGGTCATAGCCTCTTTTCTACTGCCGGTAAACTCCGCGGGGCTATACCGTTTTTGCACATTAGCCTCTGTACTCTCTCAATATATTTTTACCAGCATGGCATAATCAATATCTATCCCGAAAGCACCTTCAAATGCCCCTAAATAGGCACTGTGGCCGTCTGTGGTAAGCTGGTCACTACCCAACGTCAAGATTCCCTTGCATTTTCCACAGATAAATTTAAAATAACAATTTGAAGAGATCTAGGGTCAGGTCAGAATGCCCATATCTGACCGCCTCTTAGGGACCATAATGAATAACCGCTTGAGCCCGCTTTCTAAGAATATCGCCTTGTGGTTGCTCATCACCCTGGTGATGATTGTGCTGTACAATTATTTCTCCATCGCCGAGAGCAACCGGGGCAAGACCACCATCAATTACAGCAAGTTTGTGGAGATGGTGAAGGCTGACCGGGTGGCCAAGGTCACCCTGAAGGGCAATGAAATCTCCGGGGAGTTCTCTGACGGCAAAAGTTTCAAGAGTTATGCGCCCACCGACGCGGATATGGTGAGGCTGCTCGAGTCCAAAAAGGTGGAGATCACCGCCGTATCCAAGGATGACAGCACCTGGTACGGCACCTTGCTGGCTTCCTGGTTGCCCATGATATTGTTGGTGGGCATCTGGATCTTCTTCATGCGCCAGATGCAGGCAGGCGGTGGCAAGGCCATGTCTTTCGGCAAGAGCCGGGCCCGCCTGATGACCGAAAACACCGTGAAGATCACCTTCAATGACGTGGCCGGCATCGAGGAAGCCAAGGACGAAGTGTCTGAGATCATCGACTTCCTGAAAGACCCCAAGAAGTTTACCCGCCTGGGGGGGCGCATCCCCAAGGGGGTACTCCTGGTGGGGGCCCCCGGGACCGGCAAGACCCTGCTGGCCCGGGCCATTGCCGGGGAGGCAGCGGTCCCCTTCTTTAGCATCAGCGGCTCCGACTTCGTGGAGATGTTCGTGGGCGTGGGCGCCGCCCGGGTGCGGGACCTGTTTATTCAGGCCAAGAAAAGCGCCCCCTGCATCATCTTCATCGATGAGATCGACGCGGTGGGCCGCCATCGGGGCGCCGGGCTGGGCGGAGGCCACGACGAGCGGGAGCAGACCTTGAACCAACTCCTGGTGGAGATGGACGGATTTGAGGCCAACGAAGGGGTTATCCTGATTGCGGCCACCAACCGCCCTGATGTGTTGGACCCGGCCCTGTTACGGCCCGGCCGTTTCGACCGCCAGGTGGTAGTCCCGGTCCCGGACCTCAGAGGCCGGGAGGCCATCCTCAAGGTGCATACCAGGCGCACCCCCCTGGCCGATTCGGTGGACCTCTCCATCCTGGCCCGGGGCACCCCCGGATTCTCCGGGGCCGATCTGGAGAACCTGGCCAATGAGGCCGCCTTGTTCGCCGCCCGCCGGGGTGACGAAACGGTGGCCATGGCAGACTTTGAGCAGGCCAAGGACAAGGTCCTCATGGGCACGGAACGCAGGAGCCTCATCCTGAGCGAGCGTGAGCGGCGCAATACCGCCTACCACGAAGCGGGCCACACCCTGGTGGCCAGGCTCAGTCCCGGCGCCGACCCAATCCATAAGGTCACCATCATCCCCCGGGGGCAGGCCCTGGGTCTTACCCAGCAGTTGCCCCTGGACGAACGCCACACCTATTCCAAAGATTTCCTGATGTCCGCCCTCACTGTCCTTCTGGGCGGCCGGGCCGCTGAGGAGCTGGTTTTCCAGCAGTTCACCACCGGGGCTGGCAACGACCTGGAGCGGGCCACCGAACTGGCCCGGAAGATGGTGTGCAACTGGGGCATGAGCGATGAGCTGGGGCCGGTCACCTTCGGGAAAAAGGAAGAGCATATCTTTCTGGGCCGGGAGTTCGCCCAATCCAAGGATTTTAGCGAGGATACGGCCCGCCTTATCGACGCCGCCATCAAGAATCTGGTATTAAAGGCCTCCGGGCAAGCGCTGACCTTGCTTTCCAAGCACCGGGGGCAATTGGAAACCCTGGCCCAGGGCCTCCTGGAAAAAGAAACCCTGGACAGCCGGGAGATCGAAAAGATCCTGGCCGTGGTGGAGCAGCCGCAGGAAGAAGCCCCGGAACCCCAGGAGGAATCGCGGGATCCCGACCAGTTTCCCTTGAGCCAGCGAGCTTAAGTGTTTGGTAGTCCGGAGGTCAAGGAGAGAACCTGGGCAGGTCTCGGGGCCTGCCCTGGTTTTTTGGGTCAAGGGGCCGGCCTTGACGCCGCTCCGGGCATTTCGGATTAGCCCATGACCGACACCCCTCCCTTCGCCTCCTCCGCCCAGCTCCCCCCTGGCCGCCAGTCCTGGCCGGAGCTGTTGGCCTCCCGCCGGCCCCTGATCATGGGCATTCTCAACGTCACCCCTGATTCCTTCGCGGACCAGGGCCGATTCTTCGACCCTGACGCGGCCCTGGCCCAGGCCCGGAATCTGGTGGCCGCGGGGGCCGATATCCTGGACGTGGGCGGCGAGTCCACCCGGCCCTTTGCCGAACCGGTGCCTCTGGAAGAGGAACTGCGCCGGGTCATCCCGGTGATCCGGGCCATGGCCCCGAAAATCCCCATCCCTATCTCCATCGACACTTACAAGGCCCCGGTGGCCCGAGCCGCCCTGGCCGCCGGGGCCAGCATCATCAATGATATCAGCGCCCTGCGTTTCGACCCGGAGATGGCCCCCCTGGCCTCCGCCTCCGGGGTGGCAGTGATCCTGATGCACATGCAGGGCACCCCCCGAGACATGCAGCGGCATCCCCATTACCACGACCTCCTGGGTGAGATCACCGCCTTTTTCCAGGAGCGCCTGGAGTTTGCCGAAGGCCGGGGCATCCCCCGGAAGCTGCTGGTCCTGGACCCGGGCCTCGGCTTCGGCAAGACCTGGGAACATAACCTGGAGATCCTCCGACGGTTGGAGGTCTTCCTTAAACTGGGTTGTCCCCTGTTGGTGGGGCCCTCCCGCAAGGGCTTCATCGGCCAGATCACCGGGCTGCCCACCGGCCCGGAACGGGATGTGGCCACCCTGGCCGCCATGGTGGCCGCGGTGCAGGGCGGCGCCAGGATCGTCCGCACCCATAACGTCGCCTACGCCCGCCAGTTTTTTGCGGTGTGGGAGGCGATTTGCCCAAATAATTTTTAGCTTTACTCCGATAAAATTCCGGGTGATCATTCTAAAGAAAGGGCGCGGCCTGCAACCTCACAGGCATAATAATTGATCCGACTATGGGGCACATCTTCCTGAACCTGCGCTGGCAAGACCTGGTGGACATCCTGCTGGTGGCCATCATCATTTACCAGGTGGTCCTGGCCCTGAGAGGCACCCGGGCCATCCAGGTCCTGGCCGGGCTGATTCTTCTATTCCTGGCCTATCTGGTGGCCCGCCGGTTGGAGTTCTTCACCCTGGAATGGCTCCTGGACATCATCGTCAAGAGCTTTGTCCTCATCGTCATCATCCTGTTCCAGGCCGATATCCGCCGGTTGCTGAGCCGGGTGGGGAAAAAAGCCCTGGCCCGGGGTGGAGAGCAACTCCCGACGACCACCGAAGAGGTCTGCACCGCGGCGGAAACCATGGCCAGGCGCCGCATCGGGGCCCTGTTCGCCCTGGAACGCCATAACAGCCTCTCCGAGTACCTGGAGGACGCTATCAGGTTGGACTCCCTGGTTACCAAGGAATTGCTCATCTCCCTGTTCTGGCCCCATACCCCCACCCATGACGGTGCGGTGGTCATCCAGAAGGATCGGGTGGCTGGCGCCGGGTGTCTGCTGCCCCTATCCAAAAACCCCAATCTCGAGCCCACCCTGGGCACCCGTCATCGCGCCGCGGTGGGGCTCACCGAGCAATCCGATGCCGTGGTCCTGGTGGTCTCTGAAACCACCGGCCAGATCTCCCTGGCCCAGGGAGGCAAACTTCGCCAGAATCTCAATCCTGCGGAAACGCTCCGGGTATTGCAGAATCTGATGGAAACTCCCAATGAATCGAAAGGAACCTGGACTGAAAAACTGGCTCGCGCCCTTTGGTCGTAACAAAGGTCTCAAGCTCCTGTCGCTGCTGCTGGCGCTGGCCTTGTGGTTTGCCGTCAGCGGCGAAGAGCGCACCGAAACCAGCCTGCATATGGCCCTGGAGTTCGCCAACCTGCCGGCCCAGATGGCGATCGTCGGCGAAATCCCCTCCGAGTTGCAGGTTCGGATCATCGGGCCCCAGTCCATCGTCAACGAGCTATCCCAAAGCCGCCTGACCCAGACCATCGACCTGGCCAATTATAAGAGCGGCCCCCACACCTTTTACCTGGGGCCCAGCAGTTTCTCCTTTCCCCAGGGGGTGATGGTGATCCGGATTCAGCCCAATCCCTTAACCATCAACCTCTCCACTACCATCAGTGCCACCTTGCCCATCAGGCCGGTGCTGGCCGGCGATCTCCCGGAAGGCTATGAACTGAAGAGCATCGAGACCAAGCCGGAGCAGGTCACGGTCAGCGGCCCCGAGGAGGAACTCAAGGGCCTCAAATTTCTGCCCACCCACCCCATCGAGCTGAGCCGCCTCACGGAGTCAAGCACCATGAGCACGGACCTGGATTTTAAGAACCTCCACCTCACCTTGAAGGCTCAGGTCCCCATCCTGGCGGAACTGGTGATCCAGCCCAAGACCTTGACCCGCACCCTAGCCAAAGTTTCGGTGATTCCGGAGCCGGACCTGGCCAGGCTGCAGCCATCCCAGGTGGCCGTCACCGTCCAGGGCTCCTGGCTCCGGATGATGGAGCTGAAACCTACCGAGGTCCAGGCCCGGGTAGATACCAGAAATCTGGGCCCAAGGCGGTCGCGGCTCCAGGTAGCCATCAGCCTGCCCCAGGGGGTCAGCCTGGTACAGGTGGCGCCCGCCTGGGTGAGCGCCACCCGGCAGGGGTCTCCTTGATTTCCTGAGTCGGCCAAACGCCGGTCCGCGGCATCGCGGCAACCAACCGGCGCCATCCAAGGAATGAACCCGGCCGCTGGCTGGTTGATCCATAAAAAAATGTTTGCAGGCCTGCCCTATATCACCCTTTACTGGCTATCCGGTTTTGCTGAACCTAAATACGAGATATGGGAATGCAAAAAAGTCACCCTCAGGTCTACCCCGAATCATTGAGCTTCAGCGCCTACCTGGCCTACCCCCAGGAGGTGGCGGACGAAGTGCAAATAACCATCCGGCAGACCGACCGCGGCCTGGTCTTCACCACCGATTGGTTTCCGGAAGAAGATTTTGACCTGACGGTGTTTGCCTCACAGGAGGACGGCGGGATTATCTTGATGAGCAAGCTTCTGCGGGAGACGTTTTTCATTCACCTGCGGCAGCAGTATGAATAGGTGTCCGCCCGGGAGATTGCGGGTTGATACGCAAAAAAAGAAAATTATCTTGATAACTTGATAAACCGTAAGGCGATATTTTAAAAAATCTAACCCCAATGAATTATTCTGCTACCCCCCACCTCAAGCCCCGCCTCATCGCCATCTCCGCCTCCCTGGTCATCGGCCTGGGGCTGCTGGTGTTGAAATTCGTCGCCTTTTGGATCACCGACTCCGCCGCCATCCTCTCCGATGCCCTGGAGTCCATCATCAACGTGGTGGCCGCCTCTTTTGCCCTGTGGAGTATCATCTTCGCCGCCCACAGCCCCGATCCGGCGCACCCTTACGGCCACGGCAAGATAGAATATTTTGCCGCCGGCTTTGAAGGGGCCCTCATCATCCTGACGGGCCTGGGCATCTTCTATGCGGCCTGGCCCCGGCTCTTCCATCCCCAGGCCATCTCCAGCCTGGCCAGCGGCCTGCACCTCATCCTGGCGACGGCGGTGATCAATCTCATTTTGGGCCTGGCTTTGGTGACCGTGGGCAAGCGCACCGGCTCCCTTATCCTGGTAGCCGACGGCAAGCACGTCCTCACCGATGTCTTCACCACCGCCGGGGTGGTGCTGGGCCTCACGGGGGTCATGATTACCGGCTGGAACTGGCTGGACGGCGCCGTGGCCATCCTGGTAGGGTGCAGTATCCTGATTACCGGAGCCCTGCTGGTGCAGCAATCCTCGGCGGCCCTGCTGGACACCTCGGACCCCGGGCTTTTGCAAGAGATCTGCGGGGTCATCACCCGGCATCGCCAGGATCTGTGGATCGACATCCACCAGCTCCGGGCCCGCCGCTCCGGTTATTATGTCTTCATGGACTTCCACCTCATTTTGCCCCTGGACCTGAGCCTGGAGGCCAGCCACGATGAAGTCAAGAAACTGGAGAAAATCTTGAGCGATCACTTTGAGGGGCGGGCGGATATCCTGATCCATGCCGATCCCTGCACCGTCCCGGAGTGCCCCATCTGCGGTTACGCTCCCTGTGAACATCGCCAGGAAGCCCAAAAGATGCAGCGCCTCTGGACCAGGGAGAACCTGACCTGCAGCGACCCGCCGGGCGAGTGCTATCCTAATATGAATTAATTTTTTGCAAACGATCGCTGAATTTGGCAATAAATTTGCATATACTTGAAGGGTAATCTGTACCGCATCCGGTTTCCTGGACACAAGTTTTTATTAAGCCGCTCGAGCGAGTGAGGCTTCGGCGAGCCACTGGGCGCTGGCCTGCCAGGGGCTTTTGAAGCCGTTTTTCTCCACCAGCCACTCGCGGTTGTAGGTGTCCACAAAGTGCCTGACCGCCTCCCTCACCTCCTG
>Ga0208937_1000472_pt1 | contig 31204 bp, 30 predicted proteins | sample June2015DPH_11_5_FD_184705 | JGI IMG/M metagenome (GOLD analysis project Ga0208937, IMG submission 184705) | Peatland microbial communities from SPRUCE experiment site at the Marcell Experimental Forest, Minnesota, USA - June2015DPH_11_40... | ecosystem: Environmental > Terrestrial > Soil >...
CTTCAGGAGGTGAGGGAGGCGGTCAGGCACTTTGTGGACACCTACAACCGCGAGTGGCTGGTGGAGAAAAACGGCTTCAAAAGCCCCTGGCAGGCCAGGGCCCAGTGGCTCGCCGAAGCCTCACTCGCTCGAGCGGCTTAATAAAAACTTGTGTCCAGAAAACCGGATGCGGTACACAAAACCTGTCAGACTTACCTGCCAGCCCAAATCCGCAAAGCGCGGTGACTCTCTAACCCGTGCCTCCGCCGTGGGTAATCCTTACGGCTAACCTTGTCGGCAGGCGGGGGGCGGCAGGGGGGCTCACTGGGATCCGTGAGCACTAGCAGCAGCTTCCGGGAGGAAAACGCTTCAAAATTAGAGCTTATGGGAAAGCGGCTTTAAGCGGCCTGGCGCGCCCGGAATCCCTTGATCCACTTCATGCCGTGGGGGTCCCTCCCCTCTATAAGGTCGGCAGCTTGCAGGACGCTGACTTCTTGCTTTTTTAACGGGTTGCAGATCGGGCAAGTCAAACCGGCATCCACTGAGACTGCCAGGAAGGCTGCAGTCAGGGTTTCCCGGTCGGGCATGCCAAAGGAGACGTTGCTGGCGCCCATGGTAATGTTGACCCCAAAGCGGTTTACGATCATGCGTATGGCCTCCAGAACCATCTTTGCAGCTCGCCACTCGGTTCCGAGCGTTAAGACGAGAGGATCGATCACGACGTCCTCGGCGGGGATTCCCAGTTTGTCGGCCTCTTCGATGATCTTAGCGGCATTCTGAAATCTTTCGTCAGCGGTCTTGGGAATACCAGTATCTCCGCTGCACAGCCCAATGACCGGGCACCCATAGTCTTTGATCAGAGGCAACACCGCTTTGAGGCGCTTTGTTTCCGCACTTACCGAATTCACCAAGGGTCTGGCACCGTCTTTACAGTAGTAGTTCAGAGCCGCCGCCAGCGTCTCAGTTCTGGGGGAATCGATGCAGATCGGGAAGTCATCCGTTGCCGCTCTGACTTCCTTGATAATTTGAACCATCAGGGCGGACTCATCGGCGCCGGGTACCCCGGCATTCACGTCCAGAATCCCGGCCCCCGCGGCAATCTGGGCCAGGGCATCCTTGCGAAGCATATCGAATATTCCCTCGCTGAGTTCAGTCCGCAGAACCTTTCGGCCAGTAGGGTTGATCCTTTCCCCGATGATCACCACCCCCTGGTCACGGCAAATGCGCACTTCCTTTTTCGCTGATTTAACCACAGTAGTAAGATTTGTCGCCATTGCGTCACACTCCTTCCCGATGGCTAAATTTTCCATATTCCTGATAGGTCAAAATGATCTTGTTCCTCACGTGATCGAGTACTGAGGTGTTAGACCCTGGCCTAAGTGGTCCTCTCGGCAAGTCCATGAGTCTTCGTCTGTCATGCTGGCGCGCTCCGGATCGGAGTCCGGGGCAGGCGCATGGATTCATATTTTCTCAGGATTCCCTGTAACCCCGCTCCCCTCCTTTCGCTGGGGTAAGCTACGCGGGGGTAGGCGATCGTGTGCCCCAACGAATTAAGCGAGCGTGGACCATTAAGTTTTCATTCAGTAAAGTAAAGATCTCCGTGATGACCCTCCCGGTATCAGCACTTTTTAACTGGGAGAGATTTGGTCACGCACGGAGATCTTCATCGGCACGCAAGGAGGATGCTATCCAGGCCTAGCGTTTTAAGCCTTTAAGGGCGAGCATCCTTGGAGCCTGCCGGGCCGGCTGTGGTCAAAGGCGCATCCACGGCAGGCGCCAGGCCAGACAGCCTATTCTACCAATCCTTGATTCCCAGCTTATTGGCTTCTTCCATTACAGCAGGCGCCACCACGGGGGTAACCTCTTTTAGCTTCTGCATGGCGTCTTTCTCGGGAATCTGGAAGGTTCCCGGCACCAGGGTGATCAAACCGTGCTGGTTAATTACGGGAAAACCGTTTTCGATCCAACCCCTGAATCCATCGGTGATATTGATGATATCCCCAGAATAGCCCATCTCCAGCATAACCTTTTTAACCAAGGCGCCTCGGTTTCCACCATTGTTAGGAGTCCCGCCCTTGCACAGCAGGTAGTATGTGGCCGAGGAGTCCGGGGCCTTGTTCGAGAGTTGCCAGTAAGAAAGGCCGTTGTCCAGGCGGATTGCTCCAGGAACATGCCCCTCCTGGAACTCCGATTCCATACGAACGTCCAGAAGCTTAATTTTAGGATTTTTCCAGCCTTCCTGCTCGATCCAGATCTTGTAGAAATCCTTGGAGTTAATTCCTATGCCATACTGGAACGTTAGGGCCCGAAATTTGTTCTGGCCATTCTCGAAAAGCTGCTGTGGCGTCAGTTCTTTCTCGGTATGACGCGGGGTCATGGTTTTGTTCAGTATGTATCTTGGTGGGCGTCCCATGGCCTTGAGTTCTTCTTGAGTCCACGGCTTCTTGACAAACTCCTGGACTTGCTTGTCCGTCCAGTCTTGGGGGTAACCTGCTAAGGGGCCGCCCTTGGCGCCGCCCTGCTCTGCTGCAAAAGCGAGAGAACCAGCAAAGAGAATGGCCACCAAGATGGCAAAGATCGATACGCCCGCGCTTCTCCTAAGCTTTTCCATCTTCACAAAGGCTCCTTTCTTTGGAATGAGAATCTCACAGCTCTCCTGATAGACGACCTGGCCGCAAAATACGATTTCCTCTCCTTTCACCTCCATACCATGGGCTAATAAAATATGTTGTCCCTTGGGCCAAAAAACCGCATCGGTGTGTCAAAGTGTAGTCGCACCGAAAAGAGGCCGCATGGAAGCTACCTATCAATGATGCGCAGTTTGGATTGACCCATTTATTAAATGACACGGACTGGTCTTGAATGCTGTCCGGAAGAGTCTGATTTTTTTATAGGATTTTCCCTCTCCGCCAAGTCCGTATTTGTCCTACATTTTGTCGCTTAAACTAAATAGTCCAAATTAAAAAAAGTGTTAATCATCCAGGTTAGCCAACCAGGGCGCAGGAAGAGGGAATCAAAAATCTTCAGGAAGTTGTGCGGGGATAAAGAAGTTTATCAATGGGTCATGGAGAACCTGTTAAATTTCCTTGGCCCTTTCGGCCGGCAGAAATGCGAGCAAGGTTAAATCCGATGAGGATCGTACCTAATTCAGGTTTCCCTGCCTCCCATCCAAACCTCTCCTTGAGGTAAAGATCGCCCGATCCAAAGGGTGAGGCTGAGAGAACCTCCTCAACGCAGGGAATACCTTCTATTTCAGGGAAGCGCAAGGCCCGAAAAACGAAAACCGGCCGTTGACCGGCTGTTTTCTTGATTCTATCGAAGAAAACGACAAAATTCTTTCCGATGACCTTAACCCCTTCGCTCCTTTTCAATGATTCCAGGCGCTCCTGGTCACATACCTCTTCGCCGATGACCACGCCATCCATTACCCAGGAGAGGCAGGGCTCCGTGGCGTGCCGGAAGTCATTATTGTTCAAAACCACGCAGACCATCTCTCTATCAAGAACGGTTAAAACCCCTTCGTTGAAATACTTGCCTAATCCCCCCAGGCCTCGCTCCTGAAGCTCTTCTTCAAATTGCCTGAGTGTTTGCCGATCGTTCTCATCAATCCAGCCAACATCCAGTATCCCTTTGGTGTCACGCAATGCTTTTTCCACGCTGGGTTTACACTTTTCCAGGTCACAGCAACAATTTCGAGTATGCATGTCAAATCCCAATTAGCTAAGTATTAGGCCGAGCAATAAGATGATTAATTTTTATATTGAGGCATGTTTTCCAGTAAATATCTGGAAATAAATCCGGTTTACAATGACGACTCCGTAAGAATCTCTTCGTTATGGTCATCAATTCCATTTGATTGTTGGGGCGCTTGCCACCCAAAGCAATGCATTTGAAGTCTGGTTAATAGCCAGGGAGGACAGCCAGTTGACGAAGATGTTTGCAGTTTTTGCAGATGGGAAACGAGCATCAATTTTTTCCATCTCACATTATGCCAGAATATTAAGAGATTATATAAACTAAATTGGTCAAATTATAAAATGCTTTTTTTCTGGTAGGTTAGCCAAACATACCCAGAAAGGGAACATTCATTGAAAGCCAAACGGCTTCCAGAAGTTGACCACAAGTTTATGCGGGGCCGAATCCACCCTGCTCCGGGGCCACAACTTCCGGCCAAGGCCGGCCACAAGGGATATTTCGGTTGCCGAACCCGGAAGAACCGGTTTCTAGGGGCAGTTTTCCATGCCAATAGGGAACAGGTTTCGTTGATCATCTTTAATGCTAAAATGAGAGTGAAGGGATTCCGGTCCATGGACGCGCCTAAGTTTGAAAAGGCTCTGCGGGCATGAGTGGTAATATGGGAACTACCGGAAAAGGCAAATCAGACCCCTCCCTCTTGAAGGCCCTCGCTTTCCTGATCATGGCCATGCTTCTGGTCGTTCTTCTCCTTCTGGCGCTTATCCGGCAGGACCGTCAGCCTTGGAAAACCTATCAAGAAGCATACCGCATAAGCCGAGCCCATAAACTGACAGCAGCGTTGAAAGGTACGCTTTCTGAAGCGGAGATACGGGACAGATTTGAAACCATAACCCATGAGCCCTCTCGGGTGAAAGAACTGAGGCCAATTATTACCGGCAAGGTGGAAAGATGCCTCACCTGCCATGATGGCCTGGAGGAGGCTGGTCGTTCCCATCCAGTGGAGGAATTCGGTTGCGTAATCTGCCACGGGGGTCAGGGCATTGGGGTGACGGTGGATATTGCCCATCAAGGTCTCATCGGTGGCCGGAATCCATCAGACCTGAGAGTAGCAAGCCAGACCTGCGGCAGATCGGGGGGGCAATGTCATGCGGAACAAAAATTGGAAGCCCAAAATTCGGTGGAACGGGTGCGTTCCGGCATTATGGCGACCATGAGTGGAGTCATAGCCAGCCTGCGCTACTCGTGGGCGGCTCAAACCTCAGATGAGGCCCGGTATGCTTCCGTCGGAGTTAAAAATGCCGCTCCCCAGCCCGGCAGTTTAGCTGATTTATTGACGATTCCCCAGATGGGTCCAATATCTGGAAATAACCCTGCCAATCCCAGGGGACCAGTCCCGGCCTCTTCGGGAGAGCTTGCCGACGATCATTGGCGCAAGCTCTGTGCCTCGTGCCATCTCTGGAACAAGAAAGAAAGCGGCCCCTCGGCCCACTCCTCAGGCTGCGCCGCCTGCCACGCGCTCTATAACCCCAAAGCCACTTACGAGGGCGCTGATCCGACCTTACCCCAGGACAAACCTGGTTATCCGAGACTTCACCGCCTGACCACCGCCATACCGGTGAACCAATGTCTGCGGTGCCATAATCGCTCCGGACGTCTAGGAATTTCTTACACCGGTCTGGAAGAGGCAGACGGTTACGGCACCCCTTACCGGCAAGGGCGGCCCAACCTGGAGGTCCTCTCAGGAGGTAGAGATGTACGGCATTTAGTCCCTGACATTCACTTTGAACGAGGACTGGCCTGTATAGACTGCCATTCCGGAAAGGAGGTCATGGGTGATGGCAACATTTATAGCCACATGCGCCAACAGGTCGAAATTCGCTGTGGCGATTGCCATGGCAGCTTCGGTCGGCCTCCACGTACCAAGATCTTGAGTGCAGATGAGGAAGAGGCCATCTGGAGAGCCAGGGCTCTGGGCCTGCCCGATCTACGGGGCCGGGAGGTGGGACTTACCCGGCGGGGAACGGCTATTTTGAATCTTCGAAAAGAGAACGGCAAGATGATCCTTTGCAGCAAACTGGACCAGAAAGATCACCTTTGCCCGACCATTACCACTAACAAGGATCATGGCATTCCCGGCCATGGCGTGGATCGCATGGAATGCTCGGCCTGCCACTCCCGCTGGGCGCCCCAGTGTTATGGCTGCCACGACTACCGGCATCGTGGCGAAAATGCCATGGATTCCGAGACCGGAGTCAAAACCGAGGGATTATGGCAAGAGACCAGGGACTATTATCGGTTTGACAAGCCCACCCTGGGAATCAATTCACGCCAAAGGGTATCCGTAGTGGTACCTGGCTGCCAGGTGGTTTATACCGAGTTGGCTCCAGATGGAAAAGTTTTGGCCGGTAACGATAAAAGGGTGTTCATGGGCGCGGGAATAGGTCACGGTATTGTCTCGACCCCCCTCTCGCCTCATACGACGCGCACCGAGGTTCGCTCCTGCCAGGAGTGTCATGCCGACCCGAAGACCCTGGGTATTGGGCAGGGATTGTTCCAGGCTGGTAAGAGATGGAAAGAGAACACTTTCGTTTCTTTGTTGAAGCCGGATATCAATCCTCTGGGTTTTGCCTGGGAGAGCCTTATCGATCCGCAGGGGCGCGCTTTGGCATCCACGACACATGTCGGGGCGCGCCCTTTTAATGCGGAAGAATTGAAACGCATTCTCGAGGTGGCCCCCTGCCTTCCCTGCCATGGTCGTTATGATGATCCGATCTGGTCGAATCCAGCGGCTGCCTTCGCCAGGGCCAAATTACCTTCCCATCAGCAACAGGTGGGCCGCAGGTTGGGCGGAACTGAAAATTGAGGATTCTGGCAAGCCTAAGGCTATCGATTGGTCTCTGCATCTGGGTTGGAGCTGTATGGGCCTCGCCCTGCCTTGGTTCCCCTGCTCAGCTTAAAGGGCCGGGGTCAGATCATTCCCTATCTGGCCCTGTGTGTCCCGGTGGCCATAAAGACAAGTCGGATTGCGCCTGTGCGCCTGGGGGGCTCATAAGCGACCCTGCAGATTTCACTAATTCTGCTTACACCTGCGGCCGCTGTCATGATGATCAGGACCGATGGGTAAAGCGAACCCTCATGGCCACCGCGAGCGGGATCATCAACCAGACTCGGTTTCTCTGGGGAGCCCAGCCGGATGCAGGGCCACGATATGCGGCTGCGGCAATCGCAGGGCTGCAACTTCTGCCCACTGGAGAAGACTCGGGCGCCCTGGCGGACGACCTGCTCCGCCGCCGCTGCCTGCGCTGCCATCTCGGGACTTCCGGCCCGATGCGCGAAGCAGGGCACGAAGACGGTACGATTGCCGGAGCCGATTGTGCGGCGTGCCATATCGTGAACGGCAGCGAGAGAATTGCGGGAGACCAGAAACTGCCCGGGAATGGAGATAAGCCCAAGTCTTATCGCCTGACTACAGCCGTGCCCACTTCCCAGTGCCTCCACTGTCACCGCGGCAACCACGCGGGTGCCGATTACGCAGGACTTTTCGAGCGGGATCACTCGATATCCTATAACTTCGAGGCGACGGACCCCGATTTAGTTCCTCACCTCTATAGCCACTCGTATCACTTCCTTCTGCCTGATATTCATTACGAGCGAGGGATGCATTGCATCGACTGCCACCCAGTGGAGGAAATCATGGGCGAGGGAACCATCCACTCTCAATCTCAGGATCAGGTTGGCATACGGTGCACGGACTGTCATGGCCTGCCGGGGAAACCGCCGCACACCCGCCGGGTGACCATTGCCGACAAGCGGGCCCTGCGGGCGGCCCGCGCCAATCCCCACTACGATCTCCAACCCGGGCAAAAAGTTATGGTCACCTCAAAAGGCCAGCTGCTGACGAACACCCAAGAAGAAAAAGAAGGCAGGTTCCTGCTGGTATCCAAGGTTGATGGCAAAATACACCAAATTCCGACCCTTTCCCGAGGAGGTCCAGGGAAAGGGCCGCTTGACCATCGCATCCCCGGCCACCTGAATAACATGGAGTGCGCCACCTGCCATGCCGCCTGGACTTTTCAGGATCTCGGGTTGCACCTGACGCGGCTCGATTCCGCCGATTACGAGCCGTGGATCTGGCTCACCCAGCAAGATGATCCACAGGTTCGACAGGTTCTTAGGGAGGAGCTGGTGAAGCCGCCGGACCAGAGAAATTTGCCGAGATCTTGCGACTATCTTACTGGCAAATCGTCGCCTGGCCTCTGGCTGGCAGGCTACTCCAGGCGCAGCTGGGAGGGGATCATTTTGGGCATCAATTACCGTGGGCTGGTAAGCGTCTTCAGACCTCAATATCAGTATTGGGTCAGCCGGGTAGATCCCGGAGGGCGGGTGCTCATGGATTCTGTCACCCCTGCCACGGCGGATGGACGGGCGGCACTTGCCTGGAACCCTTATGCCCCCCACACGATCAGGCGCCAGACCCGTGCTTGCTGGGACTGCCATGGAAATCCGCGCGCCTTGGGCTTGGGGCAGATGTTGATCCGGGCTAAGGATGCGCAGCCGCTACGGCTGACCAGACCAGCCGCCGATGGTCTTGGCATAGGGTTCGAGCTGGATCAGGTGATTGATGAGCAGGGTCGAAGCCTACAGATCACCACCCGGCCTGGAGCCGCATTTCTCGACCAGCAGCGGCTTCAGCGGCTAGCCGCGAGTAATCCCCTTTATGTGAAATACCTTTTGGAGTATTATGCGAACAAGGAAGCCTATGGAGATTCTGTGGGTTTCAAAGCCCCCAACAAGTGAGGAGGGCCAGGGTGCAGCCCATGGCCAGAAGAATCGCCAGATGGATGCTGAAGCGGTACCGTTGCGCCGAATCAGGCTGGCCGGCGCCGGGAAGCCAGGGCAGGACGGCGAGCAGGCACAATGAGGCGAGAGGGATAATCAGTCCTGCCCAGACGGCTGGCAGGTAGCGCAGCAGTACCTGGAGCCAGATAATGAGCCACGGAGCGGTTATTTCGCCAACGCCTTCATTCTCCGGGGTCACCATGGAATAGCCTGGCGGCCAGAGCAAGGCCAGCCCCACAAGAATCAAGGCCAGGAGCATTCCGGCAAGCAATTCTCTGACAATGAGTTCTTTGCGTCTGGCAAATCTTGAACGGCTTCCCGGCATTAGTTACCATCTTGCTGGATAGGAGTTTTCGGTTGGGAAATGTTAAAGACCTTAGCAAACTTGTTAGCCAATTGTTAGCCAATTATATGTTACCAATTGAAAAAAACAAGCATTCCGAGTCTCGCTGGGGACGCCGCGGATTTTTGCTCTCCATGGGTTGGGCCCTGGCGGGGCTGGCATTTGGCGGTATGATCTGGATGACCGGGCGTTTCCTCGGAGGGGCTCGAGCCCGCTCAGATCCGGAACCGGCAAATTTCGGCCCCCCAGACGCTCACCGCATTGGAGCAGTGGCCAAATTGGGCAGGGTAGTCCTTTTGCGAGATGAAACCGGTTTCTGGGCTGTAAATGCCGTCTGTCCCCATTTAGGCTGCCAGCCTGCCTTTGATGAGAACCGGCGGATATTTGTCTGCCCATGCCATGGGAGTCAGTTCGACTCGGAGGGGCGCTTCCTGGCGGGGCCCGCTAACAGTCGCATGAGTCTGGCCGCTTTGCGTTTGGACACCCAAGGGGCGCTGGTCGCCTATCCGAAAGAAGAGGCCCCGGCTGGTGACCGGTTTAACCCATGAGATTCGATAAGTTCTTGGAGCACCTCCATCCGGCCAAAATTTCGGAGGACCGCATCCGAATAAGCTCCACGTTTTGTCTTGGCGGTGCGGCTTTTTTTCTTTTCATTACCCTCGGCGTTACCGGCCTGCTTCTCGCCATTTACTATCTGCCCAGCGCGGAAGGCGCCAAAATGGGGCTCCATGATCTGACCTATGTGATTCCCTTCGGCTGGCTCATCCGCTCCCTTCATTTTTGGGCCGGCCAGCTTATGCTCGTTGTTATGCTGTTGCATACTATGCGCGTGGTCGCGGCGCGTGCTTACCTACCCCCACGGCAGGGAAATTGGCTGATCGGGGTGGCACTCTTGCTCATTTCCGGTGGTCTCGATTTTTCCGGCTACGTGCTGCGTTGGGACTCGCAAACTTTTTGGGCGGCTCAAGTAATGTCCCAGCTTCTTGACCGGGTGCCGCTATGCGGCCATGAACTGCAACAAATCCTCCTGGGCGGACCTCAAATCACCGAGTCCGGACTCCTGCGCTTCTATGCCTTTCATTGCCTCTGGGGACCGATGCTGTGCTTATCATTGATCATGTACCACTTTTGGCGGGTCAGGCGTGACGGGAACCTGGGAAAGCCGCTCTGAAAACCGGATAAATCACCGGGATGCCAGTAGTGTCCGGCAAGGTTTAGGCTATGAGGCAGGTTCTACTGATGCGAGAGATAGATGGCCGTTTTAAAATAATCGCCCCCAGGGAAGATTGCTGGGAGGACCTAAGGTCACCTGCTCATACAAAACATTTATTGGTCCAGATGATTCGTCCAAGAGTCTACCAGATCGCCGCCAGCCATGAAGATTGTAACCCGAACTCTGGGAAAATTGACATTCCGCCCAAATTTGCGTTATCAGTCCTCGACGAGAAAATTTGGCTTCGAGAAGAGGACCGTTTGGGAGATTTTACTCGGGCAAAGAGGCTCCAAAACCTCGTTGGGCAGAAATAGCTATGGATGCGCCATAATCTCGGTTAGGAGGGTTAATCATGGCCAAAAGGGCGATAAATCTCTTTGTGTTGATAATTCTTTTTATGGCGTTACCTATTGCTGCGTCAGGAGGATCTGATGAATTCAAACCTGGTTCAGAGCCAGATGGTTTCAGGGGCATAAAGTGGGGAACGGACATATTAACATTGAGAGGGATGGAATTAATAAAAGACGGTGGATTGGAAAAATATTACAAGAAAAGAGAAGATAATTTGACAATAGGAGCTTCTCATCTTAGCGATATCACATATGTTTTTAGGGGTGGTAAATTTGTAACTGTAATAATACGTACAAAAGGTGATGTAAATTATGGTTATTTAAAAGATGCTTGTTTCGAGAAATTCGGAAAGGGATGGAGAACAGCGGCTGATGAAAAATTAGATATACAATCATTTGCATGGTTTGGGGATGCAACATGGGTGAGCCTTAAGTATGAAAAGGTCAAGGATGAAGGAGTCCTTACGTTTTCTCAAATTCCAAAAGGAGGTTGTTAAAAGAGACGGATTGGTAGAGGTTGTTTGGTCTTAGGTTAGGGTTTGAAGCTCAAGTCTTTATTTCCACCGTGGCGGAGCTGAACAAGGCCAAGAGCGAGATACTGGTACAGGCATACTCGGTTACCTCAAAACCCATCGCGAAAGCCCTGGTGGACGCACATAAACGGGGAGTGCACACGGAAATTATCTTGGACAAATCCCCGGGATGCCCCTCTGGTCATAATCCTAAGAAAGGTCTTTGATCGCGATCAGCTCTGGATGGGAACTGTAGGACAAAAACCGACCGGTGACAGTAAGTATATCCTATGAAAAAATAGGACTCTTCCCGATAGCGGTCCGATGCAGGCTTTGGCATCTAGTAATAAAAAAGTACTGAAGATCAGCGGTCAGGTGCCGATTTAAGGCTTATCTAAGAAAAGGAGCGACTAATGAGGCTGGAAAAGATTATTTTCATCGGATTATGTCTAGTTTTGAGTATAGGGCTCATCTTTCTGAATGTGGGGATATGCCAGCAAACCAAGCCAGATGAATCAGGAACACAACAGCCTGCGGTTTCGCCCGAAGGCAAGGCGCCGGCTCCAAAGTCGCCGGGTTCGACACCTGCAAAGGCGCCCGAGCAATGCAAACCGGAAAGTAAGCCAGCGGTTCCAGCGAAACCTCCGGAAAAGGAGCCCGGTAAGGTTGAGTCCAAGGAGGGATGTTAGCCCTGTGCTTTCTGACACCCTCATCTGAAATCGAGAGCGTTGGCACTTTATGAACGCTCGGTAATAGTCCGAAGATGAACACCTCGACTGGAAAGGACGTCCATGCTGAGGTGGAAGGCTCGCCTCTCTCGTTGGCCTGAGTGCGTTGCCCGGGATTAATCCTCATTTTTGCAAACGCGCCCCGGCAAGTGTCAGATTTGGCTTCCTGACATTGCCAAAATAATAAGTAAGTTTCGCACCAAGTATTAATGGGAGCGGAAAAGAGATTAAATTCCTCCTCACCCTCACCCTTTGTGGGAGAGGGGATAAAGCTGGAACCGATCGCCCAGGAAAACCGTCTGGGGCGCCGCGCAGCCCCCCAACGCCATATACGGCCGCCAACCCCCGTAAAGTAGGACAGATACCGACCTTGTGATGGCAAAATGTCCTATAATATAATCAGACTCATGCGGACAATATTTCCCCTGAGCTTATGCTTATATTTAAAGAAGGGAGGACCGCGCTCCTTAATGTCTTCGTAAAAGGGGAGGGCTGTGGCAGGAAAGGTGGCAGAGGCTTTGCCGTCATGGGAGTTCGCAGCTAAAAACTTAGCCGAAAGAGAGGTGTGCGACATGAAAAGGGCAATGGTTTTCGGTTTCTTCGCAGTATTGGTGGCAAGCATGGCCTTGGGCGCAGGTCCAGCATTCGCGGCGGAGAGTTTCACGGTGGGCTGGCAACCGTATTACATTGACAGTTACACGCCCGCGATTATTCAGGAGCTCCATTTGACGGAAAAATACCTTCCCGGGGTGGATGTCCAATACCAGGAAGGTTTACACACCGCCCTGTTTGCGGCTAGAGTTCTGGCGGGCCGGATCCAGGTGGGGTACGGGGAGTCTAATCCCTTAAACATCGTCTGCAGCAATCGGGCACAAGGCGAGGTCCGGGAAGTTTGCTGCACCAGCAACTCCGCCGCGGGTCAGCGTTGCGCCTTGTTGATGGCCAGGATAGATGCTCCTGACTTCAAGACGCCCTTGGAAGCGATGCAATGGCTGAATGGCAAGACCGTCGCCTCCCCGTGGGGCAGTTGCGCCGACAAGTTCATGCGGATAGCCATGGAAAAGCTGGGGATAAAGCCGGCTGATTATCTCAACCAGAGCATTGAAATCATCAGCACGAATTTGCGGGTCAAGAAGATTGACGCCGCCGCCGTGTGGGAGCCGACCGCCTCGAGGGTAGGCAACCTGGCGGGCGAGGGAATCGCCAAGATCGTCGCTAACGGCGCGGTCTGCGGCGATAGAGATGTCGGGATGATGATGATGCGCGGCGATTTCATCGATAAACATCCCGATCTGGCGAAAGGTTGGCTCAAGTGTGAACTGGAAGCCGAGCAATTCATGACCAATCCCCAGAATCGGGAAAAAGCCGTGGAGATGATAGCCAAACACGCGGTGGGGATGCCCAAGAGGGTCATCTGGTTCGGTCTCTACGGCGAGATCCCCAAGAACGTTGGTGGAGTTAACCCCAAAACGGTCATGCCATTTATCGTTGATGCTGACCTCGACAAATACATTCATGACCTTTATAAATTCCAGGTCGGGCAAAAGGAGGTTTCTACCGAGGCCCCCCCTGGCAACCTCATCGATGACCATCTCACCCGGGAGGTGCTGAAGGAAGCCGGTCTGACCTCGCCCATCGGCGAGATCGTCGCGGCCCCGGCTGATCAAAACCCATTCAAGAAGTAACGGGTTTTAAGTTTTGGCGCCTTACACCTCTGGCCTGGATGACGGAGGGCTTTCAGGCCAGAGGATGCCGTATGCAAACGAAGTCATTTTAGGGACACACCGAGAGTGCCAATGGAACGAGACGAATTAGACAAATCAATAGAAGCCCAGTCTCTGGCCGAGCAGGGAACGCAACCCACTTTGCCTGAAGAGGAGAGGGAGCCCCTGACCTGGGAAATAATGTTTAGCCGCATCAAGTACGCCCTGAGAACATCGGCGCCGTACCTGGGGGTAGTGGGATTATTGTCCACCTTGCTCGCCTATTGGCTGCTGACGGAAGTCATTAAGGCGCCGCTGTTCGACAAGGTTCCCGGTCCGGTCGCCGTGGCGAGTGAATGGTTTTCGCATCATCCTATGTTCAGGATATCCATCTATAGCGGCATATATTATAAGCACATTTGGGCAAGCTGCTGGCGGATTATCCAGGCTTTTACCCTGGCGACCGTCCTCGGTGTGCCGCTGGGATTGTTCATGGGGTGGAAAAAGGTCTTCAAGGATTATACCTTTCCGTTTTTTGAATTGATTCGGCCTATCCCCATGCTGGCTTGGGTGCCGCTGGCGATTCTGATGTTTCCGGGCTATGAAGCCAGCGTTATTTATGTGACCTTCCTGGGCGCCTTTTTCGTCACCACCCTGAACACTCTTCTCGGCGTCGAGTCCATCGATGAGGTCTACTTCAGGGCGGCGCGCTGCCTGGGGTCCAGGCCGCGACATCTCTTTTTCCATGTTATCGTGCCCGGGGCTCTGCCGTTTATCTTCACCGGGCTGCAGATCAGCATGGGCTACTCCTGGTTTTGCCTGGTGGCCGGAGAGATGATCGCCGGTAAGTATGGGCTGGGTTATCTTATCTGGAACGCCTACATGGAGTTCCAGGAGCCAGTGCTGATAATCGCCATGATCACCCTGGGATTTTTGGGATGGTTCAGCAGCGCCTTGATCCGCCTGGTGGCCAGGCGCTTGATGCAATGGCAAGTGAGGGAGATAGCTGGATGATACTCAGTCAAATCCTAGGGGGAAAAGGCGGGGCGCTGGCAAAAAAAGCGGCAATCTCCTCCGAAGCCACAGCAGGAAAGATCAGCATTCGGGACGTGTCCATTGTCTACGACCCGGAAGGGGCCCGCGTTGTCGCAGTCGATGGCTGCTCCCTGGAAATTCCGGCTGGAGAGTTCTGTGTCATCGTGGGTCCGTCCGGCTGCGGGAAGACGACCCTGCTCAATGCCATCGCCGGATTCCATGGGGTCTCGTCCGGGGAAATCTATATGGACGATCAATTGCTCTGCTCGCCGGAGATGACGACGGAGCCCGGAGCCGACCGCATCGTGGTCTTTCAGAACGGCGCGCTCTTCCCGTGGAAGACGGTCCTGGATAACGTCACCTTCGGGCCCCTGATCCAGGGAAGGATGACCCGCAAGGAGGCCAGAGAGGCGGGTCATGAGCTTCTTCTCCAGATGGGCCTGAGCGGAATTTCGCACCGGTATCCGAGCGAGATCTCTGGCGGGATGCGCCGCCGGGTCGAGATTGCCCGGGCCATGATGAACGATCCCAAGGTGTTGCTGCTGGATGAGCCCTTCCGGGCCATGGACGCCCTGACCAAGACGGTGATCCAGAAATACCTCCTGGATGTCTACGATGCTTCCAATAAGACCGTTTTCTTCATCACCCACGACCTGGAGGAGGCCATTTTCCTGGGCACCAGGGTCATCGTGGTCACCAGCCGGCCGGCCCAGGTCAAGAAGGTTATCAACATAGAAATACCTCGGCCACGCGACTTCCGGGTGCTCTCATCCGAATATTATCGGCACCTGAAGGAGGAAACCCTGGAAGCGGTCCACGAAGAGGCCCAGAAGGCCTTTGAGGCCGGCGAACGGGAGATGGCTTAGCCCAGAGGCGGGATTCCAACTGGCGGCTGCGCCAGTTAAGAGGAAAAATTTTATATGTCGGCGCCACTGAAGAATTCCAAGAAAGGCGTCCTCGGTAAAAAGGTCAAGGGGTTTCTGGCGACCAAGTCAGCATGCCGGGGAATTTTTTCTATCGTCGTAGCCTTGCTCATCTGGGAGCTCGGCACGAGATACGGCCTGCCAGTCCTCAGTGCTATTCCGCCTCCGAGCGCGGTTCTGGTCTCTTTCAAAGAGTCCTTCGTTGACCCGTGGTATTGGGGTTCCTGGGAGAGTAGCTTTCAACGGATTGGCCTCGGCTTCATTTTCGCCCAGATCATCGGCATTCCCCTGGGGCTGCTCATGGGAACCAGCCGCTACTTCCGGGAATTGAGCCTGCCAGTATTCGAGGTGTTGCGGCCCATCCCGCCCCTGGCCTGGGTTCCCGCCTCGGCCCTTTTCTGGCCGACCCCTGAGGAGAGTATCGTTTTTGTCACCTTTCTGGGCGCTTTTTTTGTGACTATCCTGAACATCGTGGGCGGGGCCCGGAGCATCGACGCGCGCTACGTCCGGGCGGCCGTTTCCCTGGGGTCCAGCCGCAAAGATATCTTCTGGCGAATCGTTCTTCCCGCGACCTTGCCCAGTATCATCGTGGCTATGACGGTGGGCATCGGCGTCTGCTGGAACACGGTGGTGGCGGCCGAGATGCTCGCCGGCCACTCCGGCCTGGGGTTTCTGACCTGGCGGGCCTATGTGACCTTCTCTTATCCCTTGATCGTGGTGGGCATGATCAGCATCGGCATCGCCGGCTACATTTCCAGCGCTATTATCCGGCTTCTGGGCAGTCGTATGACGCCATGGCTCAAAACCAGTTGATGCCGGTGAAAAATTGTAGAGGATGACTGAAATGCCGCAACCAATTTCCAATGGACAGGACGGCCACTACCATGTCCTGGCGCAGGCCGCTTCGGCCGAGATGACTGTAGAGCATGTGTGTAAGAGCTATGGGCTCAAGCCCGTGGTTAAGGTGCTGGACGATTGCTCCTTGGTGTTAGAGAACCGTAAGCTCACGGTTTTGATCGGTCCTTCGGGCTGCGGTAAGAGCACCCTGATCAATATCCTGGCTGGCTATGAGAGGCCGGATTCGGGAACGGTCACCATCGACGGCCAACCGGTCAAGGGACCGGGGCGCGACCGCCTGGTAGTCTTTCAAGAAACCGCTCTCTTCCCCTGGATGACCACCTTTCAGAACGTCAGCTACGGGCCCAGGGTTCGGAAGGAAATGAGCAAGGAAGGTCTGCAAGCTGAAACGATGAAGTTGCTTAAGCTGGTCGGGCTCGAAGCATTCGCAGACAAGTACCCCTCACAACTTTCGGGCGGGATGATGCGAAAGGCCGAATTGGTCAGGGCGTTGATCAACCGACCGAAGGTCATGCTCATGGACGAGCCGTTCCGGGGACTGGACGCGATGACCCGGAAACTGATGCAGGAGTATTACGCCCGTCTCTTCGAGACCAAACCCGGGACCAACCTGTTTGTTACCACAGAGATCGATGAGGCCATTTTCCTGGCGGACCGGCTCGTAATCATGAGCAACCGGCCGGCCAGCATCAGGAAGGTCATCGACATCAATCTGCCCAGGCCGCGCCAGTTCCAGATGCTCACTTCCAAGGAATATCTGGAATACAAGAGGGATGCCCTAGAAATACTTTATGTGGAAGCCATGAAGGCCTTTGCCAGGGGAAAGCAGGACGCCGCCGACTTTATGGACGCATATTCAAAGACCGCAGGCAATCCTTGAGGATGGCTCATTCATCCCGAACTCTTCCGGGTACCGGAGACGACCTCTCGGCTTGAACAGGCGCGCTGGTGCTGGCGTCTTGCCGCGGGATGCTGAATGGCAGAACACTGCACCTAAGTTGACATCATTGTTCGAAATATTTATAATTTATGATGTGTAGACGTAATCTAAGATAGTCATCTGGCAATAACCGCAGGGTCCCCTATCTCCTTTCGGCATAAGGCCTCGGGCATTGCCTCCAGGAGATTTATGATGGCAATTAACGCTCCATTTATTAATGAATTTAAGAAGGGCTATCACATTCTCTTCCGAAAGCAATGGCCTCCAATTGTGGGAGGGTTATTGATAGGACTCCTTGCCATACTGATTGAGGCCTGGTCGCGGCCTTGGGGCATTGTGGCAGGAATCCGCAATTGGGCCGATTGGCTCTTTTATGGAGTGGGCCTGTACGCCCAAAAGCCGGATAACCCCTTCCTCTTTTCCCCTTCCGTGATGGATCTGGGCCTTATCCTGGGGAGCTTTGCCGCGGCGCTTCTGGCCAAAGAATTTGCCTTTCGCATGCCTCCGAAGCTCGAAACATATAAGGGCTTTTTTGGGGGGCTGTTCATGGGAGTGGGCTCCTCGCTGGCTCTGGGATGCAACGTCGGAGCTTTTTATACTCCCCTCGCCAACCTGTCCGCCAGCGGTTTCTTAATGATGATCGGGTTAATCTTCGGCGCCTATCTCGGACTCCGCTATATCCTCTGGGAACTGGAAAACCTTCCTTCCCCCAGTCCCGCGTTAGCCGCAACTTCTCAAAAGCAGCCCCCATCGTTCGATTGGAAGATGACTCATCCCTATTTAGGCGCCGTGGTTTTGGTTGGTCTGGTGCTCGCGGCGCATTTCTATGGCAGGTATTCCAATGTCGAAGTTGGCGGATTGCTGCTCTTTGGGGCCGCTTTTGGGATCGTGATCCAGCGTTGCCGCTTCTGCTTTGTCCGCGCCTTCCGGGACCCCTTCATGACCGGTGATGCTGAAATCGGTAAAGCCGTGGTCATCAGTCTCATCGTTGCCGTCATCGGGATTACGGTGCTCAAGGCGAAAGGCTTTAGAAGCGAGTCCATGTATGTGGTGCCCAGCTTCGGCTGGGGCTCCCTGGTGGGAGGAGTCATTTTTGGCATCGGCATGGTCGTCGCCGGAGGTTGCGGCAGCGGAACCCTCTGGAGAGTGGGTGAAGGGAATCTAAAGTTATGGATTGCCTTGTTTGCTTTTGCCACCTCCAACTCCCTTTTGACTGTCTGGCTGCGATCCTGGGGAATAAGACAAAAACTGGGAACAGCAGTCTTCCTGCCCAACTATTTCGGTTGGGAAGGGGCCATCCTTGTGGTCGTTGTCATTTCTCTGATTTGGTATCTGGTTCTTGCCTGGAATGAACAGACCAATAAATTCACCGTGGAGCTGTGACGGTGACGCGCATCGTGGAACTGCGCCTTGCCGGCTGCTAAATGAGGATGTTAGCAAACAATAAAGGGAAACTCGCATGGATGACATCAAACCCGATGAAGTTCTGGATTGCAGGGGCCTTAGTTGCCCTATGCCAATTCTAAAGATTAAGAAAGCCATGGCAAACATGAGCGCCGGCCAGGTCTTGGAGGTCTTGGGAACCGATCCCGGAACCCGGAATGACCTCCCTGCCTGGGCCAAGCGGACAGGGAACGAGTATCTTGGCGAGAAAGAAGGAAGCGGTTTCATTCACTTTTTTGTTCGAAAAGCCTAGTATCAATTGCAACCAGAGTTTTTTGATCTGGAAGGGGAATGATGGAAGAAACCTTGGGAATAATGGTAGCCACGCAGGATTCTCTGGAACACCTGCTGGGATTGGTGGCCGCGGCTGAAAGGAAAGGAGTGCCCATGATTATCTTCCTGACCGCGGAGGGAGTCTTGCTCTCCCAGGATCCCCGCTTCGGCGAACTTGCGGGCCGGGCCGAGATATCTTTGTGCGATGTTAGTTTTAAAGGCTTTGGACTGAAAGGGGAAGTGCCTGGTCTGGGGTGGAAGGATTTCGCCACCCAGGCTAGGCACGCGGAAATGCTGGCAGACTGCAAGCATTATGTCATGCTCTGAGGGTAGTTAAACATGCCTGCAAAAAAAGTGGCGATCCTGGCGCGCCACCCCCATCGCCAATATGAGGCATTGCGGTCCAGCCTGGGGTGCCTCCTGGAAAACCATGAGGTGACTTATCTGGTGCTGGATTACGAGGTAAAACTGGACGTGGCCTTTAGCGATAACCTGGGGTTCCTGGATGAAATGGAAGGGACCCGCTTCAGCAATTATCCGGCCAACGTGGAGAAGCATGGCTTCGGCTATCTTAGCCTGGCCCAGATGGGGGAGTTGCTGCGAGAACAGGACATCATCATTCCTTTCTGAGAGGAAATATGAAGATTTTACATGTGTTCCGGCATCCGCCGGATGAGGTGGTTCGGGAATTGGCGGCTATCATTTCCCGGGAGAGAGAGGCCACCGAATTTCCGCTGTACCAGGATGCGGTTGATTATGATCTGCTGTTGGAGTTGGTACTTAGCAACGACCAGGTAATTTCCTGGTGGTAGGAAGAAGAAATATAAACCGATGGCGGAGGGAAAAAGCTATTTCATCTTCCGCTATTTCCCGATAGATAGGCCATCCGCTCAGGAAAATAGCCTCAATAGCTTGAAGCCTCCATCCGTATGCCTGCCGGGACCATCTGTAGAAAGATCTCTTATTCCCGGTTATAGCAACATCTCGAAGTTGACATCGTTGTCCCGTTTGGGCAATGCGCCAATGAATAGTGCGAGGGCGCAAGGCGCACCCCTACCATGCGCAAGGGGCGCGTCTTGTTCCGCCGGCACGCCAAGCTTGCTTCAGCCATACCCGCTTGCGTTGATCTTGACACCATTCAGCAAAATGACCTCCATCTCAGAGGCGCCAGGTGCGCAGACCCGGCCTTTCTGAGATACTGTTGAGGATTCAACTGATCCAGGCAGCCGGGCCGTCCCGGTGGGGGAAAGGGAAGGATGAAGTCGCACAACCGCATACTCCTAGCCATGTTTTTTTCCATGCTCGTAGGATATATGCCCTGGTACAACTTCTCCGCGGTGGTCAAATACCTTTCCGAAGAATTTCACCTGAACGCTGCCGATACCGGTTTCATTCTTTCGGCATTTCAGGCTGGTTATGTCATCGTGGTCGTGGGTATCGGATGGCTGGCGGACAGGATAAGCCTGAAGAAAATCCTCTTTTTCGCTACCTTCGGCACAGGATTGTTTTCGACCCTGTTCATCTGGGGCGCTCAAGGTAAGCTGAGCATTCTGGCGTTCCGGCTGCTCACCGGCCTTTCCGCAGGAGCAATCTACATTCCCGGGCTGGCGCTCCTCTCCAGATGGTTTCCGCCCCAGCGCCGCGGGGCCGCCCTGGGTATATACAATGCGGCACTTGTCGGGGCCTACGCCGGGGGATACCTGGTGGCTTCCCATCTTTCCGTGGATTATGGCTGGAAAGCTGGGATTTTCTGGACATCGATTCCGGCGTTTCTTGGCGCCTTGGTGATCCATTTCTTCGTAAGCGATTTCCCACAGGAATCGGTAGAATCGACCCCGAAAGGAGGATCCGGTCAGTCGCTCCACATCCCTGCAGCGACGCCACCTGGCGCTGAGGACTGTGACCTGACGCCGGCTTGCGGCCCCGGTGCAGCCGCCGGAAAAGGCCTTGCCGCCCCTGCTGGCGGTTTTGTAGGACCTGCGCTGATTTCTGGCGCCTACGCAGGGCACATGTGGGAGCTCTATGCCTTTTGGGGCTGGATTGGACCGTTCCTGATAGCCGCCCTCATATCCAAGGGAACTCCCACGGCCCAGGCGGTAAGCTGGGGTGGAGCGCTTACCGCCGGCATCATCCTTCTCGGGGCCCCGTCCTCATGGTTATGGGGAATAGTAGCAGATAAGAAGGGGAGAACTTTCGCGATCATCGTGGCCGGAGCCTGCAGCGTTGCAGGGGAAATCATTATAGGTTACCTCTTTGGCCATTCGATGGCGTTGATCGTGATTGCCGGTGCATGGCTCGGGTTCTGGGGTATCTCGGATGGGTCGGTATACAAGGCGGGGCTGGTGGAGATGGTGAATCCCAGGATTTGCGGTCTCTGCCTCGGCCTCCAATCTGGCGTCGGATTCGGGATAACCGTCGTTTCACCAGCAGTTTTCGGAACCATCCTGCAGTGGTATAATGGAAGAGTCGATCCCACCAACGCCACGATATGGGCCCCTGCTTTCCTGATTCTGGCGCTGGGAGGGATGATTGCCCCGATCACGGCGTTCGTGCTCCGCCGCCTTCCACAGGCAAGGCTGATGTGCGGCGGGAAAATGTGAGGACCCGGGCCTAACGTCCGGTTTGCAACAGAAAAGGCGAAGCCGGTAATGAGTCCAGCCATTCGCATTCTTGGCCGTCAGAAGCCTATAACCGTAGAGGAAGGTTCGACTCTTTTGGATGCGCTAGTTGCGGCAGGGTTTTCCGTTGCTGCGGATTGCGGTGGCAAGGGCAAATGCGGCCGCTGTAAGGTCAAGGTTCATAAAGGGGCACCGCGTCTGCCGCTGTCGAAAACGGAGGCCAAGCGTATTGGAGATCTGGAGGCCGCTCGGGGCTTTCGGCTGGCCTGTCAACATGCGGTTGTTGATGGGCTGGTTTTGGAAGTCGTTGAAGAATTGTATCGGCAGGAAGTCTACAAGAGGCTTGGGATCGGTCTCGGCAGGCCTCTACCGCTGAGCCCCTCTATCCGCACGGTTCCTCTTCCCGGTGGGGAAATTGAAAGTGCGTTGGCGGCAGCAGGGCTTCTAAAGGATGTCGACTGGCTGGCCATCCTGCCGGACGCCGGGCGATGGCGATCCCCTGTAGGTGAGACGCCTGCCGTATCCGCAGGTCCTCCCACAGCGTGCCGCTCCGCTCTCGTAACCGAGTCCGGTCGGATGATAGCGCTGGTGGCGCCCTCTTTTACGCCTCACGGGATCGCAGTAGATTTGGGGACCACCACCATCGCCGTTTACCTGTGCAGCCTGCAAACAGGAGAAGTCCTCGGCATCGAGAGCGCTCGCAATCCTCAACTCTCCTTCGGAGCCGACGTCATGAGCCGGATCACGGCTTGTAGGGATCCAAAGGATGCGGAAACCATGAAAGGGATGGCCCGTGGGACCATCTCTTCCTGCATCAGGACCCTGGGCCGGCGCTATGATCTTCCCCAGGGAAGTCTGGTGGACGCGCTGGTGGTCGGAAACTCAACCATGATCCACATTCTCCTTGGAGCCCCCGTGCACGGTCTGGGAGTCGCCCCCTATCGGCCACTATTTCATGAAAGCCTCAAAGTTCGTGCGCAGGAAATCGGATTTCCCCTCCATGCGGGCGCCTTCGTGCAAACGCTCCCTCTTCCCTCAGCCTTTGTAGGCGCCGATACGATTGCCGCATGGTTGTGGGTGGCGCGTACTGTGGATGAAAGCCCGACGCTGCTTTTGGACCTGGGGACCAACGGAGAGATGGTGCTTTCCGTAAACGGCCGCCTGTGGGCCACCTCCTGCGCCACCGGTCCCGCCTTCGAAGGCGCCACTCTCAGTTGCGGAATGGCCGGAATACCTGGCGCCATCGAGAAGGTTGCATTCCAGGACGGGGCTCTCGAACTGAAGGTGATCGGAGACTCCACAGATCCTTCCATCCGCCCGCAGGGCCTTTGCGGGTCTGGCGCCATGTCCGCGCTGGCGGCTCTCCTTGGGCACGGCATCATTCGTCCTGACGGGATATTCGAGCCTGGTTTGGTTCATGAGTCTCTGCGGCGTACGCCTGCAGGAGTCGAATTCATTCTCGCATCCGCCAAACAGGCCGCCAATGGCCAACCTGTCGTACTGCACCAGAAAGATGTTCGGGAATTACAGCTTGCTAAGGGCGCCGTCGCCACCGGAATTAAATTACTCTGTAAGGCTGCAGGAATCCGGGCGCCTGAACGCATTCTCCTTGCCGGAGCCTTCGGCAATGTTATTGCAGCGGAGGATGCCATTACTATGGGAATGGTCCCCGAGATCGATGCCGACAGAATCGCCGGAATTGGAAATGCTGCCGGGCTTGGGGCCTCCCTGGCCCTCTTGGATATTCGGGCTCGCCGGCGTGCGGAAGCGCTGCTTCACGAAATAGAGGTGATAGAACTGGGCGGCGCCCCGGATTTCAGAGAGGCTTTCTTTGCAAGTCTTACTTTCCCGGACCGGCGGAAAGCGGACAAAGCGCTTAATCAGGAGTTTTAAGGCCTCGGTTCATGTTTCCGCAGGGTACGCTTCCACTTGTATTAACATGGTCCTTTTCCTTCGGGACCCGGAATGTGAGCGATGCGTCTCCGGTTCGTCGGCGGGTACGATTAAGACGGGCTAACAGATAACCTATGAGGCACTTGCTATCTTTACTTGCACCTAGCCTACGCAGCCGGTTGGTGCATCTTGTTCTTCTGGCTGTCCTCCCGTCTCTGGGGCTGACGCTCTACATGGGATTGGAAGAGCATCGCATCCAGTCGGCTGATCTGGAGGTGAATACTCTGCGGCTCACCCGCCTGGCAGCCGGCCAGCTGGGCCAGGCTATCGAAGGAGCCCGCCAGTTGCTTACGGGGCTTTCCCAGCTGCGCGAGGTCCGCGAGGGTAATTACGAGGGGAGCAGAGAGCTCTTTGTAAATCTGCTCAAGCAATATCCATATTATGTGGACTTCGGCACGATTGACGACAACGGCGATATCGCCTGCAGCGGCCGGCAATCTGACACGCCCGTTCATTTGGAAGACCAGGCTTATATCCGGCGCGCCCTGAGGACGGGCGATTTCGTGATAAGCGGTTATCAGGTCGAGACCTCCAGCGGAAAACCGGTAATCTATTTCGTTTATCCGGTAAAGGGTTTGGTGTCCGATGTTTATGCCGCTCTCGACCTCTCCTCGATCAAAAGTATCGACATTGCGGCGCAACTGCCAGCCGGCGCAGTGTTTCTGGTCCTCGACTACAATGGCGTGGTTCTGGCCCGGTACCCTGATAATGAAAGGTGGATAGGGCAACTTATGCCTGGCGAACTGGTGATTCTCGCCGGTATGGGCGAAGGCCGGGACTCGCTCGTGGCCATTCATGGCGGCGGGCTGACGGAGCGGCTCTACGGGATCACCACGATTCGTGGGGCTCCGGAGACGAACATCTACGTCAGCATCGGTATGTCGAAGGAAGCGGCTTTCGCCGCGATTGATCGCGTATTCCACAGGAATGTTGCAGGTGTGGCCCTGGTTGGGATTCTGGCGCTGCTGGCAGCCTGGATTGGTGGCGACGTCTTTATTTTGGACCGCCTGAAGGAGCTCGTCGGCGCCACCAAGCGGTTGGCTTCCGGGGATCTGGGTGTGCGGATCGGGCCGTTTGGCAATCGTGATGAACTTAGTATATTGGCTTCTTCGTTCAACGAAATGGCCGAATCGCTTGACGAACGCACCACTCAGGTGCATCAGGCTGAGGCCAAGTACCGCACCCTTGTAGAGCAGATCCCGATGGTTACTTACACCGCACCCCTGGACAAGGCCCTCGGTACATTCTACATCAGCCCGCAGATTGAATCGATCCTGGGATACTCCCCTAAAGAATGGCTGGCTGACCCGGGATTGTGGGTCAAACTACTCCACCCGGAGGATCGGGATCGGGTTTTGGCGGAAAGTCAAAGAGACCTTCTGGGCTCCAACGGGGCAGTGTTTCGGTCCGAATACCGTATACTTACCAGAAAAAGCGACGTGTTGTGGCTCCGCGACGAGGCCACGGCGGTGAGAAATGGACTGGATGAGCCTGAGTTTTTACAGGGAATCATGTTCGATGTCACGGATCAAAAACGGTTTGAAGAACAACTTAAGAGTTCCCATGAAAGAATGCGCGAGCTTGCCGCCCACATAGAAGGCGTGCGGGAAGAAGAAAGAACCAGGATTGCCCGGGAGATCCATGACGAACTGGGCCAGGCGCTGACAGGTATCAAGATCGACCTGGCCTGGATGAATAAGAAACTCCAAATTCATGATCGAGCCACACAGACCGACTTGCTGTTAAAGAGGATAACAGCCATGAAAGATACCATCGATACCACGGTGCAAGTTGTTCGCAAGATCAGCGCCGAGCTCAGGCCAGGTATCCTCGACGGTTTCGGTCTTCCGGCGGCCATCGAATGGCAGGCTTCGGAGTTTCAAGATCGTACCGGAATACAATGCCAACTCAGCGCCATTCCCGAGGATCTGGATCTGGAGGAAAGGCCCTCTTCAGCAATTTTCCGGATCTTCCAGGAACTCTTGACCAACATCGTCCGCCACGCCAACGCCAGCAGGGTGAGTATCAGCTTGAGGAAGAGGAGGGGAATGCTGATTCTAGAGGTTCAGGACAACGGCAGAGGAATTTCCGAGAATGAAAAATTTAAGGCAAATTCCTTCGGGCTATTGGGAGTACGGGAGCGAGTGGCGCTCCTGGGCGGCAAGTCCAGCATTAAAGGCGTCCAGGGGCAAGGGACGACCGTCACCATACGGATTCCCCTTCCAGGCAGATCGGGAGCGCCTAACCATATCAAAGCTTAGCCAGTGGAGAAGCCAATATGACCAGAGTACTGGTTGCCGATGATCACGCCATCATGAGGCGTGGATTGAAGCACATCCTGGAGGAAGAATTCCACAGTATTTTAATTGGGGAAGCCAGCAACGGTCAAGAAGCGCTTGATCTGGCCTGGAAGGGGGACTGGGATATTGTGATCCTCGACATCACCATGCCCGGCCGCGGCGGACTGGACATACTGAAAGAGTTGAAACAGTTCCGCCCGAAACTTCCGGTGCTGGTCCTGAGCATGCACTCAGAAGATCAGTTTGCGGTGCGCGTGTTGAAGGCCGGCGCCTCAGGCTATATGACCAAGGAAAACGTTCCTGAGGAACTGGTCAAGGCCTTCAAGAAAGTACTGGCAGGCGGGAAATATGTCAGCGCCTCTCTGGCGGAAAAACTGGCTCTCCGCCTGGAAACCGATGACGAGAAGCCACTATATGAAAAGCTCTCTGATCGCGAATACCAGGTACTGTGTCTTATTGGTTCGGGGAAAACCGTCAAACAGATATCCGAGCAGTTATCGCTCAGCATCAAAACAATCAGCACCTACCGCACCAGGATCCTGGAAAAGCTCAAAATGACATCGAACGCGGAACTGACCCATTATGCCCTGAAACACAAATTGGTGGATTGTGACCTTTAGGCGTGCTGGCAATGGCTGGGGTGCAGAGGAGCTGAGATGAGCTGAGCTTGAAATGACAGGGGTTATAATTATTAACGGGAGCATGAAAGGGGTTCCATCTTTATCCCCTCTCCCCCAATGGGGGAGAGGGTTAGGGTGAGGGGGAATTTAATCTCTTTTCCGCTCCCATTAATAACTTAGAGTCGACCCGGGCTGGAGGAGCGGCGCAACGCCAGCCCTCCTGAGGTGACTGCTTATTATGAAGATTCCCGCGCCACACCGAAGAGGAGGACGCCAATGAAACGCAGCAAGAGATGGGGCATGTCCCTGGCGGTGCTGCTGGCCGTCTCCCTTTCTCTCCCCGCGGCCTGGGGACAACTGAGAACCCGATCGGGGGCCTTGACCAGGATCTTAAAGAATAGCATCCAGCACCCCAAGAAATTGGCAGGCCCATGTTGCCGCATAATCTCAGATTATTAACTTTTTCAGGCCTAATGTAATCTAACTTAACAGATCAGGCATTTTCTGGGGTTTTTTTCGGCTTATTACTGCGGTTGATAAGGCAGATTTACCCTTGGTTATGAAGCGCGGTGCAAAGAGAAACCTTGGGAAAGGCTGATAACGCCATTTTTGTGGTGAGCTTGACAAAGGCAACTTTGGCATTAGGGTCCAAGCAAGGAGACCGCCTTAGACTAGAAGCCACGCCAGAGATCATTTGGCAAACAGAATGTAACTTGCGGAGGTATGTATGAAAAAGTTAAGTTTTGTTTTGATGCTATCAATCTTGCTGGCTGGAGGCGTGATCGGCGCGATGTCCGGACCTTCTTATGCTCAGGAAGGCTATGACTATCCACCCCCGCCCCAGGATCCCAACGCGACACCTTGGGTTGGGAATAATACGCCATGGACCTTTTACCAAGGTGATTGGTTTTTAAATGGCATACTGTATAATTTTTTCGGCAATCAATATGGATGGGCCCCGTATTATTCTTATCCTTATACCTATATGGTCAGACCCGGTAACTGGTATGAGCCGAGGTGGAATTCGTGGTATCAGGGACATCCTCAATACTGGAATAATTTTGAGCGACAGTATCCTTATTGGCGCGGACACCAAGCTGGCCAGCATTATGGCCAGGATTTTTATAATCAACACCATCGTGGCCAGGGTGGAGGTTGGAATCAAGGATTCCATGGCGTCCGTCCTCCCGGAACCACTGGTCCTCGAGTTCAAGGCGGTCGTGGCGGTAAAGGCGATCGTGGCGATAGGAGTCAAGGCGGCCGTGGGGGTTATAGCGGTCGCAGCGGAAATTTGACTCGTGCCGGTAGCGGCGGTGGCGGCGGTCGCAGCAGTCATGGTAGCAATCTGGCTCGCGGTGGTGCCGGTGGTCGCAGCGGCGGTGGCGGTGGCAGCCATGGTGGCGGTGGCGGCCATGGTCGCCATTAGAAATCCCAAACCCCCAAGTTAATATCTCAAGCAGGAAAATGTCTTGTTATCCCCACCTGTTGGGGTGGACTTGCAGGGTTGGCTTGGAGAAGTTGGTCGTTTGGAGTTTAAAATTGGCACAGGAGGTGCGAACCGGCAATTTTGGACAGGCACCGCTGGGCTCCCGGCCTGAACTCGGCCAGCAAATACCAGGCAGGCAGCAGTAGGCCGCCGGAAACTGATTTTGCTCACCAACCATTAAGGAGGATATCGACATGTTGAAAAAGGCGTCTGTGGCTTTATTCCTGGTACTTGGTTTTGGAGTAATTTCTCCATTATATGCGGCTGATAGCCAGGTTGAACCGAAATTTACCATACTTGCAACAAAATTTGTTGATAAGGTGGAAGGAGTTAATGATAAAGGAGAAAAAGATAGCTGGAAAGTTAAAGACCCAAAAGCCAGTTTGATCTTAATTATGTCGGTAAAGGTTGATACAGATTCGGATACACAAGTTCTTACCTCGGACTTTTCGTCAAGATATCAACGCGAAGGAACGCCGGAAATGGCTGATTGTATCGCCATCACGTCAGGAACTTCCTCTCAAGATAGTCAAGGTCGCTGGCTGATAGGAAACTGCGGTGAGAAAATCTGTACAGCAAGCGAGAAAATGAAGAAAGGAACGAGCTATTTCCTTTTGGCGTTTGAACCCATTGAACCCGATGTAAAAGTAGTTGACTTGGATTACGCCAGGCCGGTGCTCAAGCAGATTAAAATCAGGTGATCCTTAAGGCAAGAGGGCATAAAATTCAATCAAACTGAGGTTGTGGGAATTCTTATGCCAGGTATTCCTCCGGTTTCCAAGCTCCTTTTGGGTGCAAAGCTCGGATTGGCTCAACCGCGGTCAATCTCGGCGTGAGACACTCCTGCTGCCAGGCGCGGGCTTGGGAACGCAAGGAAGCGGGATATCTAATTGTCGCTGATCACCTGGGGCTGCGGCTGCGGCCAAGAGCACGCTTTGCCCCGACCGGCGGGTTGCCTGTCACCAGCGGTGGCACCAACATTCAAACTAAACCATATGACAAAGGGGGGTCAATTTTCGGTTGTCGCGAGGGGTTATTTTTCGGTTGCCATTTACATTATGTCCAAGATTTGATGGAGGAATGTCTACCCCAGGCTTTCAAGGGCGTCATCCAAGAGGTGTTTTTCGCTGTTGAAGCGAGGGTTGCGGATAGCCGGGGGAGTTAGGTGGAAATTGGCCTTCAAAAACCGGCGGGTTAACGGAAAAAAGGTTACAGAAAACAATCTCCGGGGACACTGTATAATCATTATTGTTTATCCACCAGTTTAATGAAATCTTTAATGTAAAACCAGTTCCTGTTAAAAGGCTCTGTAGCCGAACTCGTCTCATAATATTGATTTTCCCAGCCACCATTCTTAATATCGTTAGCCAATTTATCCCCGTGTAAGCCCAACTCCCTCCCCATTATTCGTTTATCTAAAGTTTCATTCTTATAATTTTCATAGATAAATCTTCCCTGGTATAAATTTTCACAATACTTTCTGTACTGCACCCCTTTTGATACGAGGTCCGGATAACGAGATAGCGCAAGACGTAATATTTCTAAAAAATAATCATCTCCAAGCAGTTCCTTATAGATAGAATAAACATCCTCCCAAGTTATCATTTTAAATTGCAAATAGTCTTTGTCAATATTTTCATATAAGCCGGATGGTAATAATGCCACATGATAAACCTTATCATTTTCAATATGCAACTTTTTCTGAAGATAATCTAATATGTTATGTTGCTCATCCATTTGTGATTTTAACTTTTGAGCATTCGGTATATCATACATTTTGGCTTCGATAGCGACTAAAATTTTCACTCGTTCATCCCGTATCAAGATTATTATGTCAGGGGTATTCTTTTTTTTAGGAAGTCCCTGAAATCGGGATTCGTCTTGGCCGATGACAGATTCCACAAAACTATATTCGGAGAAAAATAGAATATTCTCTTGGCCCGGCTCGGCAGAGATATTCAAATTTTCTTCACAACCAACCAATTTCAAAAGCCCATGGAGATATTTGAAGTTATCCTTACATACGATCATTGGCAAAACGGTGCCTGTAAAAAATCTTTCTTTGCGATTTAAGGGCAGCTCTTCATCAATCAGTTTTTTAAGGGACATGGCTCACCTTTCCTTTTAGCAGCATTAATCTCACTGTGCTTAATTGAAGTTATTTGTGAATAAAATTTGGAAGTGAATTCCACTCGATGCCAAATTCAACGCAAAGTTGTTGCCATGTCGCCACACCAATAAAGCACCTGGCTATCGCCTTTTGCTCTTCTGGTCCCCGGTGTGGTAGACTGGATTTAATGGCTTCCGGACTCATCGTTATCGGAGCTTGATCCAGCCAAAATGGCGGGACATCAGGGTCCCTACCATTCCCTTCAACAATAAAGAATCCGATCAACTGTTTGCTGCCTTTGATCTCCCAAGCACAGTCCATATGCCTGAGCATTTGGTGACGAACAGGCATCCATTTAGTTTTCTTGGTTGCCTCTGCTTCTGTTCGTTTCCCTTCAATAACAATCAAAATCTCGGGAGTTTCGATCCAGATATCGGGCTGTGTTTTTCCTTCAAATAAATGCCAATCTTCTCCTCTTGGATTATTTCTCAACAAATTTAATGCCTCATGCAATCGATTATTAGAACCCTGAATGAGATCAAGCCGTTTCTGAGCTTTGATCTGATCAGAACTCAGACTGCCATTAATCGGAATTCTTGGATGACGGATTAACCAAGAGAGTAGGGAAACAGGTGGCTCGAGCTTTTTTTCGTTCTCCCCCCAACCGACATCTGTTATTGTAAGGTCTATTTTAGAGGAGAGGGTAATACGATGGCCCCCGATAGGAAGCCGTAGTAACGTGGGCAGCCAACCGTTGCCAGTCTTATCACTTGCATAAAGTAGGTTGAAAATTGGAACAGCCCGTGTTTTTGACGAATCCATCTTTCCCATTTTTATTTAATTTCCTTTAAATTTCAGCATCACCATCTAATGCATCAGTATATTTTTGTACCCAATCGTTTATCTCTATGCCTGGAATAATAAAGTTATTCTTATTCATTTTAAGAATAACATCTTCCCAGAGAAGAACGCCAATGTTTTTTTCAAGTCCATTCCCTATCATTTTGTTTTGCAAATCTTTAGCTCCAGTAAAACTTGAGTCATTGCCAACAGAAATTAGAAGAAGGAAATCGCATATTATACCTACTTTGTTCAAATATGTAACTAACTCAGGATATCCATTCATCTGTGGCCATGTAAAAGGCTGGTTAGACGTTTTATTTTCAATTACTACTCAGAGCATAAATTTTGATGCATTTCAAGCGGCAGCGTACCGCACATGTTTTTCCAGAAAATATCTTTGTACCACTTGGGGTTGCATCTGACGTCTGCGAAGGTAACC
>Ga0208937_1000477_pt1 | contig 31059 bp, 29 predicted proteins | sample June2015DPH_11_5_FD_184705 | JGI IMG/M metagenome (GOLD analysis project Ga0208937, IMG submission 184705) | Peatland microbial communities from SPRUCE experiment site at the Marcell Experimental Forest, Minnesota, USA - June2015DPH_11_40... | ecosystem: Environmental > Terrestrial > Soil >...
CGCCAAGATCTCAGCCGGAAGCGGAGCCCCTCCTCCTGAAGAGAAAAATCCCAACTGGAGAAGAATAACGCTTCTCAGCTACAGCGCTTAGAGGTGTGATTATAAAGATTGGCCGGTTATTTCCGACTTACCATCCAGAACCCGTGATGACCTTTTATGAAACTCCACGTCCAAATATTGCGTAAGTATGATTCTATGCCAGTAAGTTCAATGAATCCCATTTGCAGGGAGAACAACTCGCGATGAACCATAAGAACCTGCGTTGGTTTGCCCTAACTGTAGCTCTGGGATCGCTCCTCATGTCACAGAGCGTGAATGGCCAAGAAGCAAGGAGTACCGACCCTGCAACCATGAAGTATGGAAACACCCGATTGTTTCCGGCCTTCTGGGGGCCTTATGCCTCGCCCTATGTTCCCCAGCCAAAGATGAGCAACTCTGAGCGGCTTCATTCGTTGATCAGTGACGGTAAGCTGCGCCTTTCTGTCGAGGATGCGATTGCCCTGGCGCTCGAGAACAACCTCGACATCTCCGTCGCGCGCTATAACCTGGGTTATGCGCAGACGGACCTCTTGCGCGCCAAGAGCGGCGGCGCAACCCGCGGGGTTCCAGGCGCATTCTCCTCCTCGGCGCTGTTTGCAGGAGCGATCGGCGGCGGCATCAGTAGTATCAGTAGCAGCAGCACGACTAGCGCCAGCACAGTAACGGGCAGTGGCGGCGCTACGAACGTCGGCGTAATTGGCTGCTGCGACCCAGTCGCAGGGGCCCAGTTCGGATGGGACCGCAGAACCTCCCCACTTAATTACACCGTAGTCAGCGGTCTTCCCACGGTCATCACTCAAACCACCAACGGCGTCGCCTATTTTGGCCAGGGTTTCCTGACGGGTACCAGCTACGCAGTGGCAGTGAGCGGCTACCGCCAATCCACAACTTCGCTCAACACGCTGTTCAACCCCGCCGTCCCTACAAACCTGACCGTGGGCTTCGACCAGCAACTACTGAACGGATTCGGCTATCGAGCTAATGCCAAGTTCATTCGCATCGCACAAAATGACATGAGAATATCAAACAGTGTTTTCCGTCAACAGGTGATCACGACGGTCGCTCAGGTTTTGAATCTTTACTGGGATTACCTGTCTTATAAGGAAAACGTCCGTGTAGCCGAACAAGCCCTGGCCTACTCTGAGAAACTCCTTTCCGATAATAAGCGTCAGGTGGAAATTGGCACCCTGGCGCCGATTGAAGTCGTGCGAGCGGAATCCGAGGTGGCTTCCGATCAACAGAATTTGATTGTTGCCCAGACCAGCCTGCAACAACAGGCAGAGTTGATCAAGACGGCGCTCTCGAGGAAAGTCGACTCCGAGTTGATAAGCGCTCAAATTGACGCTTTGGATAAACTCCCGGAGCCAACGCCGAACGATATTCCACCCTTGGATCAAGCCTTGAAGCAAGCACTCCAGAACCGCCCGGAAGTCGAACAGGCTGACCTCAACGTGCGCTACGAGTCAATCGTGGTCAAGGCTAATCGTAATGCCTTGTTGCCCACCCTCGACCTGTTTGCCACTTACTCCCCCTCGGGACTCTCAGGTCTCAGTTCGGTGCTCGGGCCTTGCCCGTCCGGGTACACGGCGAGTGGGGAGCAATGCGTGGGAACCGGCCTCGAACCAATTGCGCGGCCGATGGTGGTGTCCAGCCAAGGCATCTCGCAATCCTTGTCCCAATTGTTCCACGCCAATTATCCGGATTATTCTTTTGGCTTCACCTTGCAATTCCCTATTCGCAACCGCGCCGCGCAGGCCGACGTAGCGCGCGCCCTCCTCGAACAACGACAACTGGAGGAACAACTTCAGAGGCAAAAGAATCAAGTTGAGCAGGACGTCCGCAGCGCAGAAATCGGGGTGATTCAGGCCAAGGCCCAAATCGAGGCCGCAGTAAAGGCGGTCCTGCTGGCGCAGAAGACCCTCGACGCGGAACAGAAGAAATTTCAGTTGGGTGAGTCCACCGTCTTCCTGGTGATTCAGGCGCAACGCGACCTGGCCACGGCCGAGGGCAACGAAGTGAAGGCGCGCTCGACTTACGCCAAAGCCCTCACGCAATTTCAGCAGGTAACCGCCACGATTCTGGCTGACTACCATGTCGAATTGAACGACGCGCTTCAGGGGAAGGTGACCCGCTCGCCGAACATTCCAGGCACGCACGATGAGCCGGCCATTCAGACGCCCCCTCCAAACCCACAAGGATAAGCGGGAGGGGCCTGATTTTCGCCCATATTTTCGGCCGGACACTGGTGTAGAAGTCGTGCCCTCTCCCCAAGGGAGAGGGACTTGAGTTTCTGCATTCTTTCACAAGTTTGACTTTGCATTTGGCCTTGAACTAAGATGCCCTCCGGGTCGCAGTGTACGATGCAGAGAGGGCGAAAAACGGGCACAGAACTCGAGACGGGGCGTTCTCAACGCCAACCCTCCACTGCCCAAGCCCGCTGGGAGGAAAAGGTACTCAAGCCCGCCCTCGAGAGCTCCCCCGAGCGGCAAGAAATCTTCACGACCCTTTCCGGCGTGCCCGTCGAAAGACTGTACACCCCATCCGATCTGGCTGATTTCGATTATTCGCGCGACCTCGGAGAGCCGGGTGAATACCCTTTCACACGCGGCATCCACCGTACTATGTACCGGGGCAGGGTCTGGACCATGCGCCAGTTCGCAGGATTCGGCAGCCCCGAGGACACCAACCAGCGCCTGCATTACCTTCTGAAGCAAGGGCAAACGGGGCTCTCCATCGCCTTTGACCTGCCTACCCTGATGGGCTACGACAGCGACCACGCTCTGGCTGAGGGCGAGGTTGGCAAATGCGGGGTAGCGGTTTCATCTCTCGCTGATATGGAGACCCTGCTTGCCGGGCTGCCGCTCGAGCGGATAACCACGTCCATGACCATCAATTCGCCCGCAGCCATCATCTGGGCAATGTACCTGGTGGTGGCAGAAAAGAGCGGGGCCGAGCTCAAGAAAATCTCAGGAACAACACAGAATGACATTCTCAAGGAGTACATCGCCCAAAAGGAATACATCTTTCCGCCCAAGCCATCGATGCGCCTCGTGGTGGACACTATTGTGTATGGCGCCAGGGAAGTCCCCCACTGGAATGCCATCTCCATTAGCGGCTACCACATTCGTGAGGCAGGATCGACCGCAGTGCAGGAACTCGCCTTCACGTTGCGCGACGGCATGGAGTACGTCGAGTGGGTGGTACGTGCAGGCATAAGCGTGGACGAATTTGCTCCCCGTCTCAGCTTCTTTTTCAACGCGCACAACGACTTGTTCGAGGAAGTGGCAAAATACCGCGCCGCGCGCAGAGTTTGGGCGCGAGTGATGCGCCAGCGCTTTGGCGCGCAGAATCCCCGCTCCTGGCTTTGCCGTTTTCATACCCAGACGGCGGGTTGCTCGCTCACCGCGCAACAACCCTACAACAACGTCGTGCGCACTACCCTGCAAGCTCTCGCGGCGGTTTTGGGGGGAACGCAGTCTTTGCACACCAATTCCCTTGATGAAGCCTGGGCTCTTCCCACCGAGGCGGCGGTTACGATTGCGCTCCGGACGCAGCAAGTCATTGCTCACGAAAGCGGCATAACAAACACCGTTGATCCGCTCGCCGGCTCGTATTTCGTGGAGAAGCTGACGGCCGAAACCGAGCGCGCCTGTTACGAGTATTTTGACAGGATTGACGCCCTAGGGGGCATGGTGGCGGCAATCGAAAAAAGCTTCCCACAGAAAGAGATTCACGATGCTGCTTACGCCTATCAGCAGGCAATCGAACGGAAAGAGGCGGTCATTGTGGGTGTCAACGATTTCGTAACCGAGGAAGAGCGCCCCATCACCCTATTGGTAATCGATGAGAACGTTGCCCGTCATCAGCGACTGAAGTTGGAGCAGTTGAAGAAGCAGCGGGATAATTCCCGCGTCCAGGCGACCCTCGAATCTTTGGGAAACGCTGCCGCCACGGATGCCAACTTGATGCCTTACATTCTCGAGTCTGTGCGCGCGTATGCCACCCTCGGCGAAATGTGCGACGTCCTGCGGCGCGTTTTCGGGACCTACGAGGAGCCGGCATTTCGATAGGAGTAGTGACAAACAGGAGTCGGGATTCAGGAGTCAGGATTCAGTAGAGCGCGTTTCAGGTGTCAGGAGAGACCAGACGCGGGGATCGCAGGTCCTGAATCCCGAACCCTGAATCCTTGCCTGTCACTCGTCACCAATCTATGGACCGTCGGATTCGAGTTCTCGTTGCCAAGCCTGGCCTGGATGGCCACGACCGGGGAGCGAAAATTGTGGCGCGCGCCCTACGCGATGCCGGAATGGAAGTGATTTACACCGGCCTCCGGCAATCGCCGGAGATGATCGTCAACGCAGCGCTCCAGGAAGATGTGGATGCTATCGGCGTCTCTATTCTTTCCGGGGCGCACCGCACCATCGTCCCGCGTATCTGCGAGCTGCTTCATGAAGAAGGTCTCGAGGATATCTTGGTGGTCGTCGGCGGCATCATTCCCGATGAAGATATTCCGGAGTTGAAAAAGGTTGGCGTTGCGGAAGTCTTCCAGCCGGGGGCGTCAACTCAGCAAATTGTGGACTTCATCCGGTCGCACGTGAGATAGGATTCAGGATTCAGGAGTCGGGATTCAGGGCGTGCGGCCCTCGTGCCTGCTCCCTTGCGACCCTTGAAACCTGCTTCCCTGAATCCTGACTCCTGAATCCTTGCCCATGGAGCTAAGCAGCCACAATTCGGTCGCCGTGCTGGGTTTTCCGCCGGACGCTGGATACCCTCGGCTTACGATGGGAGTCCTTGCGGAACTAGGCGACCTCCTAAATGAAGTCAAGCTCGCCAGCCTTTTCCAGGGCGTGGTGATTGCCGCCAACTCTCACTCTTTCGCAACTGGCGCCGACATCGAGGAGGTCGCATCGGTTGAAGGGGCAGCCGCCCGCGATTTTGCACGGGCGGGACAATCGCTCCTTAACCATGTGGCGAACTTCCCTCTTCCCATCGCTGCGGCCATCCGAGGTTATTGTTTGGGAGGAGGCCTGGATCTGGCCCTAGCGTGCCACGCGCGCATCGCCACCTACGATGCCTCTTTTGGCCACCCCGGAGCTTCCCTCGGCATCATCACCGGTTGGGGAGGGATTCAGCGACTGACTCGCTTGATCGGCAGGGCGGCTGCGACGCAACTCTTGTTGACAGCGGAACGCGTTCCGGCCACCCAGGCCCTGACGCTGGGGTTGGTCGATGAACTGGCTCCCTCTACAGATTTGGTGGAGGCGGCGGCGCGCCGCGCCCTGTCTGCGGCCCGCAATCCGGCACGAATGATTCGAAACTGGAAAATGGAAACTGGAAACTGGTGAAGGGCCCGGCTTCGGCAGTGCGCATGAGCAGTAATCTATGCCGGGTATGCGACAAGGAAACTGGAAAATGGAAATTGGAAACTGGTGAAAGGCCCAACTTCGGCATTGCGTATGAGCAGTAATCTATGCCGGAAATGCTAGATGGAAACTGGAGAATGGGAAATGGTGAAAGGCCCTCATCTCTTGCGTTGCATGGAAACAATAACCCGGCAGGTTTCAAGTAAGGGTGGCCGCGGCCAGTTTCTAGTTTCCATTTTCCAATTTCCAGTTTCTAGTTTCCAATTTCCCGTTTCTTCTTTCGAGGTGAAATATATCCAGAAGCATGACTCACAGAGAGAATGGCAGTAACGAATCCTCCCTGCCGCCCTCCAAACGCGCCGCCCGTCGCATCATACAACGCGCCTTTGTTCTTACCGGACGTGACAGGCAACTGCGCCAGCACCTTCGTGAGGCCCGCCTTACAACCCTGTGGATTGTGGAAGACTGGGATTTGGTTTGGACCGTAACTATCGATCGCGGGAAAATTGCATTCCAGCGCCGCCCAGCCAAGCATCCGGACCTGACCATCCGTTGGCAAACCGCAAATGAATTCCTCTCCTGTGCCAGGGAAACCGCCTCACCAGAAAGCAGACTGGAGCTGGCTGGGAACATCGAGCTGCGACGTTTTGCAAACCACCTGCTCAAATGTTTTCTTGGCCACCTCGGACACGTGCTTCGGAACCCTGTGGATGGCGCCGGAGAAAGCTTGCTTTGAGGGCGGCGCTAAGCGATAGCCCCGCTCTTTCAGACTGAAGCCAATACAAATTGTTGTTGATGCGCTCACTTCAGGCGACCGCCTCTTGACAAGTCCAGCTCGTCCGGATCGAGCTGCAGGTTCGTCAGGTAGTGGCAGCTTGCTGAAAATAAAGGCAAGGGCCTGTCATTCTGAGCGGAGCGAAGAATCTCCGCAGTCAACGACCGCCGAGACCCTTCGTCGTCCGCCAGTAAGAATGGCGTCCCGCCGTGGCGCGATCAGGATGACGGTAGATTGGCCTTTCTCAGCAACTTCGTAGATCACGCCGTGGGCCGAAACCTTAAAGCCGAGGCGCGCTGGCTGGTCACTCTCGTTGGTGAGAAACAGGATCGATTCCGTGTCATCGTCCAGGTGCCAGGGATTGGCGTCCGAACCCGCCCAGCCGTTGCCCTCGTTTTGAACGTGGCTGTCCACCAGCAGGTTACCTCTCGACTCGATGCTCGAGACCTCCGCCTGGAGCGATCCCGGCGGCCCACCGTATTGGATGCGAACCGAGCAGAAGGGAGAGGGGCAGCGGCAGGTCGGGACACATGGCGTACCTCGTCGCAATCGCAGACATCACAAAGAAGGTGTGAAAAAATCGTCGTAGGGGCACGCCATGGCGTGCCCCTACCTGAATTTTCAATGGGATACACGGGGTCAATTCGCCCCTTTTAGGATTTTTTCACATCTTCAAAACGATGTCTGCGCCGCCCGGCCATCTCGGCCGGCGTGGTCGCGGGAATTGAGGCGGTGAAATTAATCTGTCCGCGGGTGGTGATGAACTGCATTTGTCACGGGCGGCAAGTGCGCTTGTAGAACGGCAGGCTGCCGGAGAGTATATCCGCGCCCAGCCCTTGCCGGATGAGAGTCCCTTCGGGGGATCGCAGACGCTAAAAAGTGACCGCCTGCGCCCGCCGCTTCCGTTAGCTTGGTGGAGACTTCGCGGTCATCTGAAGCACCTGCTCCTCGACCTTGGAGATTTCCTTTTTGAGTGCGCCATCGCTGATGTTGCCACGTAAGTAATTCAAGAGGAGCACGGTCACTGCTGGCTTGCGATCTTCCTCATCCGAAATCAGCCGAGGGTCTTGAAACGCCATCTGAATGACCGGTAAGAACAGCCTTACTGTCTTCGGCTCCATTATGTCAGAGCTGGTGTAGATTTTGACGATTGCGATTCCGACTTTGTCACCGAGCCTAGGCAGGTGCTTTGCCGCAGTGGCCGTATATAGACCCATTGAACGTTCCTTAATGCACGTTCTCACCAGCTGCAAAGAGTAACTATCCTGAACCTCGCCAGCCTCCGCGGTCGGCATGATCAAGACAGCGAAAAAGGGCAGAAGGAGCATCTGCAAATACGGTCTCATGTCTGTTCTCTCCAAGTCCCACGGTCGGGTTTCCCGTCATCTGGTGTTGCTTATATCGCCCCCAGTGCCGTTATTTATAGAACCGTGGCCGCCAGATGACGAAGACGTGGTCCAATTCTTGGTTCGGACCGGGAATACTGCACCACTCAGAAGAATCCCGATCTTTTGTGTCTGGGTAAACACTACTGGCGCGGTTGAACAAGTGCCGAAGGGGGCATCGTAGAACTGACCAGAGGAATTGGTGAATTGGGAGGTACCGGGGTATTCTGTCGGCCCGACGTCGGCCCAGTTAGGTGTGGTGTTATCTTCGGATTGGCCGTTGTCGACGACGTTGAGGACCTCCTCCTGGGGCTCCATATTGCTGTTGTTCATAGGTTGACCGTTCTGATCCAATACCTGATACAGGACTGCAATGTCGATCCCATAATAGCTTGATGTGTCATCGCAGGGCGAGCCGATATATGTCATCGAAATTGTAGGATGCTTGAGGACTTTTAGGCTGGTGGGCGTTTGCACGCTGCACGGGCCGCTGCCGCTGGCATTTGTGTAGTAAGTACAATTGCAGTAGCCCCCATTCCCTGCCCAATTCCCACATTCGTAGGGTCCGTCATTTGCGTTGGCAAGGGCGGAGCCGCCGCCCACGCCGGTCAGAAGACCTGAGTTGCTCACGGTGAAAATTCCCGTGTTGCTCGAACCCCAGCTCACTTGGGAGGTGATGTCGTAATAGTACCCGCTCCCCCCGCAAGGCGGGGCCATGTACATCTCGGCAGTTTCCTGGTCGGTGTTGGTGACGGCAATGGGGCAGGCAGTTACGGGCTCGATTTCGGTTCCACTGTACTGCGCGGCGCACTGGCAAGTGCAGCAGTCGTAGCTCGAAGCCAACCCGCCGTGCCGCGTCACCACCGCCAGCCGGCCCATCACCGGCACGTTATCGAGGCCCAGCCAAAGCACGCTGCCGTCCGTGGCCTCGGCGGCAATCGTGTCCTTCTTGAAATCCGCCTCCTGCGCGTCCCGCAGCTTGCGCAGGTCGATCATGCGCGTCTCGTGGGGAACCAGCTGGAGGCTGTCCAGATAATAGATTTGCCCGTTCGCCCACACCTTGAAGCCAATCCGCGCCGGCTTGTCCCCCAGGTTGGCAAGAAAAGCGTAGCTCTCCGTATCCGCGTCCAGATGCCAGGGGTTCGCCCCCGACCCCGCCCAGCCGTTGCCTTCGTTTTGCACGTGGCTGTCCACCACGAGATTACCTCTCCACTTGATGCTCGAGACCCCCGCCTGGAGCGATCCCGGCGGCCCACTATATTGGATGCGAGCAGAAGGGGGAGTGGCAGCGGCAGGTCCCGGGTCATGGCGTACCCCGTTGCAATCGCAGACATCACGAAGAAGCTGTGAAAATATTGATTTTGGCTTTTTTCGCCCTCGTGTTTTCAGTTATTTGCAGGAGAAAAAATCCGGTTTTTTCAATATTTTCACAGCTTCGAAACCATGCCTGCGCCACCCGAATACGGTGGTCTGGGAGGGGTGAGCCGGCAACCGCTCCCCTTATCCCGACCCGGTGGGGCTGCGACCAGTAGCGAAGCAAGAACGTCCACACTGCCCGCACCTTCCCCACCGAGGGAGTTAAGCGAAGGGAGCGCTCGCATCAGCCTCAGGGGGCGACGGTTATCGTGGCTTTGTTGGATTTCACTACGCCGGCCTTTTGATTGGTAAATGAGACAGGTCTAGACACCTGAATAACATACTTCCCCGGCTTGGTCATGTCGTAAATCCTACCTACGTCTTGGCTCTCGGTAATACTCTCGCCCGGTCTTATGGTGCGGCCGAGAATCGCTTTCCCGGCCGCAAGTTCCGGATGTGGATACGCCCTCTTGGAGACCATACGGCCGTGCTCATCCCGCACCTCGTATATGAAATTTGAGTCTTGTCCAGTCAGGTCGTAGAAGCTGCCGCTGCAGTCCAACGGCTCACTCGAATTGTTCGTGAGTCGGATGTTTATGTCCACGCTTGAGCCGGCCTTTGTCGCCGACGAACCCGCGCTAATCGCGATGGTAAAAGGCTTTCTAGCCTGCCGATCTTGACAAGGGGCAAGCACGGCTAAGGCCACAACTATAACCATGGCAGTGAGAATCCGCATATTCCCTCCACTTTTCCTCATTGGCACGTTCGGGTTGATATATCGTTCCATGTTGGACAAGCGCCGTTGGCAATCGTGAAACTCCCGCTCGTACCTATCCCGGCCCATTGGGGTACTCTAACATGACGATTGCCGTCTGGGGCGTCCCCGTCAGATTGCGCATCACCACGTGCGGGGTGAAGTACCCCATGCCCGCGCAGGGCCGGCGGCCCATGCTTCGTGACACCTGGTGGTAATTCGAGATTGCAGATTTCAGATTGCAGAGACGCGGAGGCGGCGAGGCACACGGGCCGGACGGAGTCAGGGAAAAGCCGGGAGCGCGCCGCCGGGAATACTTCCCGCCGTGGGTGACCGAATCCTGCTTCGGCATTCTTTCGCTTGACAGGCAATTGGAAATATGATAGGCTACTCTGGTTGACCTATGGGGAACGCGGCAACAGAGCGTGTGAAAGGGGTTCTGAATCAGCCCGTGGAGGGCGAAGAATTGGGGCAAAATACAAAAAAGATACTAAATAGACGGAACGAACCTAAGATTGTGTTGAAAATACAGGACTTAGCGTTTTCGGAGCCCCAAAACGAACTGTCTTTTGAGTTCAAAAAATGCCAATCAAAGCCAAAAATATGGCCAAAAACCGACGCGTAGACGCCGCGCGCCCCTGCTTTGCCATTCTGTTCCCGCCTTGCGGTCCTGCTACAACGGGATCGCGCTGCTCATGGTCGGCGGAAAAGTCCAGAGCGCCCCGCCGCGGCGGGTTCGTCCGCCAATTAGAATGGCGGACTCAGAATGACAGGTTTCGGAGCATTAAATGAAACCGGAAGCTGGAAATTGGAAACTAGGACTCAGAATGACAGGTTGCAGAGGGTTAAATGAAACCGGAAACCGGAAACTAGGGCTGCCAGTTTCCAGTTTCTAATTTCCACTTTCCGCCTTCCCGGAGGTTTGTGGAAATTGAGATTTACGGTAGACTGTTTGTTTCTGGAGTGTTCATATCATCGAATCATATGACTGAGGAAACGGTAGCCAGCAATTGGACGTCCACCGAGGTCCGCGTCCGGTACGCGGAGACGGACCAGATGGGCGTGGTTTATTACGCGAATTATCTGGTCTGGTTCGAGATCGGGCGCACGGACTTCTGCTTGCAGCACGGTTTTGCTTACCACGATATGGAGCAAGAGGACGGGCTTTACATCATGGTGGCCGAAGCGCGTTGTCGTTATAAAGCCCCCGCGCGTTACGACGACCAACTCGAGGTTCGCACCCGCTTGACCGGGATGCGGAGGCGGGTGCTGATCTTCGGCTACGAAATCTACAAGCCGCGCACGGATGAACTCATTGCTGAAGGCGAGACGGTACACGTCATCACCGACCGCGACGGCCGCCCGCGCACCTTGCCCGACAAGTACCGGGAATTGCTCCTGGGGAAATCAGAAATCAGAGATCAGAAATCAGAAATTCGAAAACAAGAGCGGTAGTCTCGAATCGAGTTTCAGAGTTTCGGATTTCAAATTTGGAGTTCTAATTTCCATTTTCTGATTTCTAATTTCTGATTTCTGATTTAGTGAGAACTTGATGCTCCGCAATTTGCAGCTCACCGGACATGACCTGACCCCACGCGACTTTTACCAAGTGGTGCGGGAAAATCGTCGCGTCAAGCTTTCGCCGCAGGCGCGCCATGCCATGACGCAGTCCCGCAAACTCGTGGAGAAGATCATGCAGGGAAAAGAGGCCGTTTACGGCGTTACGACCGGGGTCGGAAGCCTCTCCACGGAACGGATTGAGCCCGCGCAGGCACGAGAACTGCAATTAAACGTGGTGCGCAGCCACGCCTGCGGGGTGGGAGAGCCGCTTGACGTGCGAGAGACCCGCGGGCTCCTCCTGCTGCGGGCGAATACGCTGGCCATCGGTCTTTCGGGTGTCCGGCCGGAGGTGGCCGAACTGCTGTGTGGGTTCCTTAACAACGGGGTGCATCCCGTGGTACCCGCGCGCGGGTCAGTCGGGGCGAGCGGCGATCTTGCTCCTCTGGCCCATGTGGCGCTGGCGTTGGTGGGCGAGGGCGACGTGCTCTACCAGGGCCGTCGCAGGCGCGCGCTGCCCGCCATGCAGGAGGCAGGGTTAAAGCCCCTGGCGCTCGAAGCCAAGGAAGGTCTTTCACTCGTGAACGGCACTCAGGCGATGCTCTCTGTGGGGCTTCTCGCGCTACGTTCTGCCGAACTTCTCGTGGATACGGCAGACGTGGCGGGAGCGCTCTCGCTGGATGCCTTGCGCGGCTCCCGCAGGGCCTTTGATGAACGCCTGCATCAAGCCCGCCCACATCCCGGGCAGATGGCGACCGCCAAGAACATCTGGTGCCTTACGCAGGGAAGCGAGATTAACAGGTCGCACCAGGCGTGCTCGCGCGTCCAGGACGCATACAGTTTGCGCTGCATGCCGCAGGTTCACGGGGCTGTACGCGATGCGCTCAATTACGCGCGACAAACCTTTGAAAGGGAAATGAACAGCGCCACGGACAATCCCCTGGTCTTCGTGGCCGAAGGCGAGGTTATCTCGGGGGGCAACTTCCACGGGCAACCGTTGGCCACTGCGCTTGACCTTATGGCGTTGGCGCTTACGCAACTGGGCGGCATCTCCGAAAGGCGAATCGACCGCATGGTGAATCCCCTGACGTCCGACCTGCCGCCCTTTTTGACAAAGTCACCAGGCCTCGAATCGGGATTCATGCTCACTCAAGTGACGGCTGCCGCTCTGGCTTCGGAGAACAAGGTCCTGGCCCATCCCGCCTCTGCGGACTCCATCCCCACCTCCGGAAACAAGGAAGACTATGTGAGCATGGGCATGGCAGCAGCCCTGAAGCTGCGCCCCCTCCTCTCTAACTTGACCGCCATAATCGCCATCGAGCTGCTGGCGGCCTGCCAAGCCATTGATTTGCTGGCTCCGCTCAGGACCGGGCGTCTGGCAGAAAAAGCCAAGGCGATGCTTCGGGCCGTCTCATCCCCCGTAACCAAAGATAGACCATTGCACAAGGATATCGCCCGCGTGGCGCAGCTTGTTTCCGAGGGCGCGTTCGCCGCAGTCTTGAAAACCAGCGCGGACTGTCATTCCGAGCGAAGCGAGGAATCTCGCTCTCATCGTTCCCGCACAGACCAGGGCGAGATTCCTCGCTTCGCTCGGAATGACAGCGCAGGTAACTGATCTTTCCATGCCTCGTATTTCAGCCACAATTGTCGCTTGCAACGAGGCCAAAAACCTCGCCCGCGCCCTTCGATCGCTGGCCTGTGCCGATGAAATTGTGGTGCTCGACTCCGGCTCGACCGACGAGACGCCGGCTATCGCAGCGCGCCTGGGAGCGCGGGTCATCAACCAACCCTGGCAGGGATACGCGGCGCAAAAAAACCTTGCCACAGGCCACGCCCAGCACGAGTGGATCCTGAGCCTGGACGCGGATGAGGAACTTGATGCCGTAGCACAGGCTGCAATTCGTAGCTGGAAGGACTCGGAACCCGCAGCGGACGGATATCGCTTTGCTCGCCGCGCCCGCTATCTTGGCCGCTGGATCCTGCACTCCGGCTGGTACCCGGATTACAAGGTTCGCCTCTTCAACCGGCGCAAGGGCGGGTGGGGCGGGAAATACGTTCATGAGTCCGTGACGGTGAACGGCCGCGTGGAGACCATGCCTGGTGAAATCCTGCACTACACCTGCGACACGCTGCAGGAACATCGTCAGAGGATCGAGCTTTACACCGACCTGGCAGCGCAGGAGATGTTCGAACGGGGCGAAAACGTCAACATCCTCGAGCGCTTGTTTGATCCCCTATGGGTTTTCTTCCACACTTACTTTTTCCGCCTGGGAGTCCTGGACGGACACCAGGGGTTTCTGATCGCCACCATGGCGGCACGCTACGTCAGCAGGAAATACACCAAGCTGGCCAGCAGAGGCGCTACCGTCGGCCATCGCCAATGATTTCCTCGAGGCCCTTGAAGATCGTTCATGTCGACACAGGCCTGAGTCTGCGCGGCGGCCAGCGGCAGTTGTTGAACCTGGCGCGGCTGCTTCGCCAACGAGGTCACGGCCAGATCATCGTCTGCCGAGAAGAGAGTGAGTTGGAAACCCGCGCCCGGGCGGAAGAGTTCTCCTGCTTTGCGCTTCCACTCCACGATCCCGCCTATGCTTACGGAATCTTGCAACTGCGCCAGCATCTGCAATTGGCGCCGTGCGACATTCTTCATGCCCATGATGGACGAGGGCAGACGGTGGCCTGGCTGGCGTCAATCGGAATGCGCGTTCGACGAGTAGCGAGCCGCCGCGTGCCCTTTCTCCCCAGGCACCGGTGGGTCCATCGCCTGAAGTATGCACACACCTGTGATGCCGTGGTTACAGTCTCGGATTTCATTCGTCAGTTATTGATTCGCTCGCAGGTGCCGGAGTCGATGATCGAGCTGATTCCGGACGGAATCGAGATTCCACCTGAGCTGCCCTCGATAACCAGAAGAGCCGAAGCGCGTGCACGGTGGGGGTTTGGTGAAGACGAGTTTCTGGTTGGCCACCTAGGGGCCTTTACACGCGAAAAGGGTCAAGAGATTGCGCTTGAAGCATTCCGACTACTAATTAAACACTTGCCGCAGGCACGACTCTTGTTGGCGGGAGAAGGTCCAAGCCTGAAAGACCTGGAGATTACTCAGAGGTGCAAGGCACTCGGCGACCGAGTCCGACTTTGCGGCGCGATCGAGAACCTTGCAGACTTCTTCCCTGCCCTGGACCTGTTCGTCATGCCGTCCAAGTCCGAGGGGCTGGGTTCATCGGCTCTCCTGGCCATGTCGTATGGCCTGCCCGTGGTGGCCAGCCGGGTGGGCGGCCTGCCGGAGGTTGTTGAGGAAGCCCGCACGGGATGGTTAGTTAAGCCTGCTTCACCTTCCGCGCTCGCCGACGCGATTTTAGCCGCGGCTAGCGACCGGGCACGCCTCAAGCAATGGGGCCTGAACGGACGGGAGCGCGCCCGCCAATTCTCCGTGGAGATCATGGTGGAGCGAACGGAAGCCCTGTACTGCCGCTTGTTATTTGGATAATCTAGAAGCCTGGTCAGGCTTCTCAATCAAAGTGGAGGGGAGCTGCCGGTCGGTCATGTCCTACTTTGTGGTCGGGATCTTGGGATTGGTTTTTGGGAGCTTCTTGAACGTGTGCATTGTTCGGCTCCCCAACAAGGAATCGATACTGGTTCCGCGCTCCCATTGCCCGCTCTGCAAACATCCCATTCGCTGGTTCGACAACATCCCACTGGTGAGTTATCTCTTCTTGAGGGGCCGCTGCCGCGATTGCCAGGCGAGAATTTCCCCGCGCTATGCCGTCGTCGAAGCTCTCACCGCGCTCTTGCTCATGGCCACGTTCCGCCGCTATGGCCTCAGCCCCGAATTCGTGAAATACTCCGCCCTGGTGATGATGCTCATTGTGCTCATCTTCACAGATTTGAGGCAGCGGCGAATCCCCCACGCCGTCACCGTGTTCGGTATCAGCCTCGGCTTGGCGTTAAGCTTCTTTACCCAGGTTGACAACCGTCCAGTGGAATGGTTAGCGGAACGGATGGGCTTGTTCCTTCCGGGAGCACTTGCGTCGGTCCTGGGCGCAATTGTGGGTGCAGTTACGGGAGGCGGGTTATTCTACGCCGTCGGGGAGGCTTTTTACATTTTGGGCGGACGGGAGAAGGAGTACCTGGGGTTCGGCGACGTGATGTTGATGCTCATGGTTGGGACCTTTCTCGGTGCGCCCCTGACGTTGCTCACTATACTCCTGGGCTCACTTGGAGGCTCGATCATCGCATTGTCATTCACCCTGGCTGCGCCGCGTTTCCGCAATTATCACTGGCCTTACGGGACATTCCTTGGAATCGCCGCCGTTTACTCGGCCCTCGACGGCACGCGCCTCCTGGAGGCTTATCTCCGCTGGTCAGGCCTGGCAGGTTAAGCCGATCATTCCGTAACCTTGTCGTGAATATACTCTCGAATCACGTCACGGCCGGCATCCGAAGGGTTGATGAACTCTATCGAGGTCCGGCCGGCGGCCTCTTTGACCCGGATCCTGCCGGTGACTTTGACGGGCTTCTTAACGTCCGGCATGTTGAACTCTAATGAAAGGACGTCGTCAACCTGCGCCGTGCCTGAGCTTTCGAGTGCCATGCCGACTTCACCGATATTTATACTCGTAGCATTGAACCTTTCCCCCTCCCGTGCGCAGGTGACGGAGGTGCGGTAAGGAAGGGTCGCGGACCGCCGTCGTTCCGCCAACATGGCGCCGCGCGCCGTGCGGAGGATCGCGTAAATCTTCTCGCGAGAAAATGGCTTCCCAATAAAGAATGTCGCTCCCGCTTCAAATGCCCGTCGAATGGTATCGACGTCGTCAAAGCCGGTTATCATGATGATGGGAGCCTGCTGATTAGGCGGAGTCGAGCGGATTCTCCGGGTTAGCTCGAAGCCATCCAGATTCGGCATGGCGACGTCCAGCATTATGCCGTCGAACTTTTCGTTGGCCAGAATTAAAGCGGCTTCTTGACTATCCGAGGATGTGCGCACTTCCACTCCCAAGGGTTCGATCATGGTCTTGACCAATCTGCACACTTCGGGTTCGTCGTCCACCAGGAGAATCTTCATGGTACGGTAAATTCTTTACAAGAGGCGGCCGGAAAGCAAGCGTGAATTTGTCTCCCTATCCTTTCAGCTCAACCAGCAGAAGTGATTTCACCGGTTGAGGCATTTGACCAAATTCGCGAATATCTTAAGCCCGTCTTGCGAATAATGCGCCGGCAACGAAACTCGCTCCGGATGAGGCATAAGACCCAAGACCAAGCCCGTCTCGTCAGTGACGCCGGCAACGGCTCCCGGCGCCCCGTTGGGGTTACTGGGATACTCCATGGTGGGGCGCCCCTGGGCGTCAGTGTAACGGAAAACCACGCGCACGGCCGCGTTGGCAGCATCGCAAAACAGGGGACGGCCCTCGCCGTGGGCAGTCGGCATCTCCAGAATCTCACCCCCCAGATCTTCAGTCCAGGCGCAGTTCTGCGCTGAGACCAGCAGCCGGATTTTCCGGTCTTCAAAGTGGGCAGACTGGTTCTCCAGCAGAGCCATGCTCCGCTTTCCCGGGGTGCGGCCCGGCAGAATCCCCGATTCGGTCAAAACCTGAAAACCGTTGCATATGCCCAGCAATGGCTTCCGCGCTTCCAGGAACTCCTCCAGTTGGTCGCGCAGGCGGGCCACCAGCATCGTGGCAAATATGCGTCCCGCTCCCAAGTGGTCGCCATAGGAGAAACCCCCGGGAATGACTGCCGCCTGGTAGTCCCGAAGCCGCGTGCGGCCGTCCAATAGATCCCGCAGCAGAACAAGTTCAGTCCTTCCACCTGCGAATTCAATGGCGGCCGCAGTCTCTTCATGGCAGTTGGTGCCTGGGCTGTAAAGAATCGCAGTAACGCTCCGACTCATTCGATGACCTCCCGAAACGTTTTACTCCAGACCTCGCCAAGGGCCGCAGTGGGTTCCTGCCAAACCGCTTTCCCGCCGTCAAGAAGAATCAACTGCGGCTCCGGTAAGACCTCTCCAATGACCCGGCAAGGCACGTCTCCTAACTGTCCGTTCAAATTGCACTCGGAAGGCACTTCAAGCAGGACCGATCCCACGAATTCACCGAAAATCGAGCCGTCCTTCCGGCCCTCTGGAAAAGCGTCAAGCGTGATTCGCGCGCCGTATCCAGATCCCCAGGCCGCCTCAAAAAGGCGCAAAAGGATTCCGCCCTCGGCGATGGCGGAGGCCGAGACGTAACCCGCCTTCCCGTGCAACCCCAGAAGCGCATCCCACACCGACTGGATCGCACTGGCATCGTAAGCGTCGAAGAGGCGCTCGCCGCGCTGCCCGCGGCTATCGGCGTACACGCTGCCACCCAGCGCCTCGCAATCGAACCGGCCCACGAGGACAATGCGATTTCCGGGCCGCTTGAAATTCTTGCTCACCACCTCCCTGACATCCGGCAAACGCCCCATGGCCGTCACCACCAGCGTGGCGGGTACATCGATCCTTCGGCCTTCGGTCTCAAATGTCCCGGAGCTTGAATCCTTGCCTGAAATGAAGGGAATCCCGAGGGCAACCGACACGTCTGCGATGGTCTCAACCATCTCGCGCAAATCCCAGGCTGTTTCCGGACGCACGCGCGGGGTGTAGAAGTTGTCACAAAGGACCATTTGCCGGTAGTCTGCACCCGCCGCCACCGCCTTGCTGATTGCCTCAATGATCATCAGGCGCGCCATGCGCGCGGGGTCAATTTCCCCATAAAAGGGATTGAAGGCTAAGGTGGTGATCAGGCCGTACGGCTTGCCACGCAGGGGCGCCGAAATATAAACATTTGTCGGCATCCGATGATTCTTGCCCCCATAAGGCCCCATGGCAGTTCGCCCCTGCACCGTCGTATCAAACCGCGAACCGGCAGCGCTCTGGTCAGCGCAGTGGTAGTGTCCAAGCACGCCCCGAATGGCGCCAGCCCACTCTGCTTCGGTGTGTGGTTCGGGAATGCGTAAGGGTTGGAGGTTTCGCTGCGGTTTAGCGACCTGCAACGGGTCGATGGGGCAGGCTTCCCAAAGGAAACCCATCTCGAGGTCCACAACCTTCTGGCCGCGCCAAATCGCCTCCAGGCAACCGGTCTCCGTAAAGTGGCCGAGGACTGAATACCCTACCTCGTACCTCTCGAGAATGGCGCGGGCTTCCGTAGCTTTCTCCGGCGGGACCGCTAGCAGCATGCGTTCTTGCGATTCTGAGAGCAGGATTTCCCAGGCTGTCAGGCTCTTGTCCTTTAGCGGAACAGAGTCGAGGTCAATGCGCACGCCGGTCTCAGACCCCATTTCCCCCACAGCGCATGAGATGCCCCCGGCTCCGAGGTCGGTGATTGCCCGAATGCACTCCTGGTCGCGCAGAACAGGGATTGCCGAAGTGAACCTGCGCTCTGTAATGGGGTGACCGATTTGCACCGCGGCTGATTCTTTTTGCAGAGTCTCGCCGGTCATGCCCGTGGAACTGGCCGTGGCCCCGTGTATCCCGTCCCGGCCGGTTTCGCCGCCGATGAGCAGCGCCACATCACCTGAACGAGGAGCGTCCTTGAGAGCATATTTCCTGGGAATCAATCCCACTGAATGCCCAAGGGCAAAGCACTTGGCGTAGCCGGGATGGATGCGGTAAACCGGGTGCATCATGGGAATGCCCATGGGGTTCGTGTAATAGGCGGTTGCCCTGATCGATTCCGAAACAATCAACTGTGGATGTAAAGCCCCGGGGGGAACTTCCGAAATCCTGGGGTCCATGGTTCCCATCACGGTTGTGCCGCCAATGGGGTACCCCCCTTTGCCAAATCCCAGCGTGTCGCGGATGACGCCGCCGTGTTTCGTCGCAATACCCCCAAAAGGAGCTATGGAGCTGGGGAAGTTATGGGTTTCACCTTTGATGGTCACCACCCAGTCCTCATAAAACTCCATGCCTCCGGCATTGTCTTTGAAGGACGAAACAACCAGTGGATGGTTGATTCGCGCCGTCGCGTCACTCAACCTCCTCAGGAGTCCAAGACTTTTCCAGGTGGTGTGGTAGCAGTGATCACTCCACGATTGCGCCAGGATCTCGATCTCGGCGTCCGTGTGGGGCCGGCCCTGGGCCTTCTCGTGCGCCTGGATGGCCTTCATCTGGGAAAGTGGCGCATACCAGGAACGGGCCTTCGAGAGCGCAACCAGTTCCTCGTCCGTCAAATCCAGGAGAGAAATCGTCGCCACAGGATCGGGATTCCCGGTGGGACGAAGCGTAGTTAGGACTTCGTTCGGCTCGCGGATGCGCTCGACGACGTGGTTGTAGAGGAAACGGGCGGCAATTCCCCGCGCCTCGGATTCGTCCAGGCCCCAGAATTGGTAGCGCCTGCTGAGTCGTGCGAATTCCAAGCCTCCTTCACCCAAGGCCCGCGCCCCTGCCAGAATGGAGGGCGTTTCCGGGTCTGTCACGGCGGGCCGATAAGCGATTTCAACAATAGGCCCCAGCCCAGGCTCGAGTTGGGAGCATTGAGCAGCCACTTGGTAAAGCGGATTCACCAGAAGCGGCATCAGCCGTTCCAGGTCCACCGATCCCTCGAGCCAAAAGACGCGCTCGATCACTAGATTCTTCAGTTGGGGGTAACCGCGCAAGTGAAAGAAGCTTAGCCAGCTACGGGCCTCGGGATCATCTTTCGAGAGTGTGTAAATGCTATGAATCGGCATCGTCGCCTCGGACGAGGTTTGGGTCAGGTTAACCGCCGCGTGTCAACTGCCCAGCCATCTTGGCCTCGGCGTAGGCCGGGCAGCAGCACGTCACGGGGCACGTCGTGAAACAAGCAACTCATTATATCCGGGATGCCACTTGTTGTCTCTCCCCGCTAGAGCGCCGCTAAAGCGTATTCCGACACGTTGGGAGGTCGGCGGCTCTTCCAGGAGCCGATGGTCGGTCCCGCGGCTCTTCCCTGGCCTTTCCAATAACACCTTTTCAATCCCCAAAGGCCGGAGGAAGGAAGGTGGTTTCGAGATTCCGATTGTAGCCGGTGGCCGCGGCTACTCCGGCACCGCAACTTCAATCGTTGCGCTGAGTGCCAGGTTCCCCCAGGCAACTCGCATTGTGACATGCTTGATGTCGTCCTTCGGATATGACAGCGTGATGGTCAGTTTCTCAGTCTGGGTCTCCGCCTTGGCAATGGACATCAACGCTTCGAATTCTACCGGAGCTTTCTCAATCTGAAACGCGTCAAGTCGCCCTTTGCGGACCCTGCCAGGGTCAAGAAAAACCAGGCTCCACTCGGAGCCCTCTTCGGAGCGATGCAGGCCCAGGTAATAGAACCCCGCCGGAACCTTTTTCCCGCCAATTGACAAGGGAAGCTGTGTATCCAAAATGGACCAGAAGTTGCTGCCCATCCGCCATATTTTCCCCCTGGTCATGGCGTCGAACTTGGCGGGGTCTTCGTATTCCTTCTTCCAGACGGGCCGGCCATAGTCGATGGCGAACTGCCCGGCAGCGGCATTGGTTTGGGTGTTCCAGTAGAGCACTCGCACCGAGGCCCGATCATCCGGCGTGCCGCCCTCCGCCACAATCTTAGGCCTTTGCTGCTGCCCCTCAGCAGCCAACGTAAAGAGCAGCATCAGGCCTGCCAGCAGTGAGTGGATCTTCATCGTCATTCTCCTTTTCTTTTGCCTCTTTCGCTGGAGCGCAATTCTAGCACGGGTCGCCGCACCCTGTGTGGATTGTCACCATAAAATTGCGTTTCAGACAGTAGGGGAGGGAGAAGACAGTTGGGGGCGCAGAGTCGGGGGAACGTGAGCGAAAAACGGAGAAGTCCCTGTCACCGATGTTGGAAGTTTTTATAGTAAGACCTGCGCGTGTCGTGAGACAGGCACTGGCAAGTAGCTGGTATCGCCAATGAATAGCCCCTCTTCATCAAACACCTTCAGGGCGCGCAGGCAGCGCAGCACTTCGCGGTTGAACCACTCCGGCAGGCGTTGGGCATCGGTGCCGCGGGCGAACTTGCGCAAGAAGTCCTGGTGGCAGGGCGTCTGACGGTCCGAGCGGTTCTTGTCCTTGAAGCCGGGGAAGGCCCAGCTCACCTCTTGGGTTTGCGGGTGAACCGCTTTGCAGTGTGGGCGCGCTCCCTGAACCAGAATGCCCCCACAGATTCTGCTGAGGAGCCAAATTCCCACGGCTCCCACACTTACCCGATAGTCTGGTGAGATAATCGGGTTAGGGGGCAGGCCGTCCCCACGTGTCGCTGCTCCCTACGCGGTCAAGGCTAATCAGGACAATTACTTCACATTGTAGTATTAGGGTCATGGCACGGCCGCTGAAACTTCATTCGAGTCCGCACTCTGGGTGACATCATTCGACGCCACGGCTGTGACGGTGTAGTAATAAGTCGTCCCAGCAACCACCGTTGTTGCGTCGGTGTAGGTGCAGGTCGTTGTGCTCGTGCAACCTGCGGCCACAGGAGAGCTGTTGAGCGGCGTAGTGCTCTCTCCTCCCGATGCTGTGCCACGGTAAACATTGTACCCGACTACGCCAGAAGTCGTGCTGGCGGTCCAGGATAGAATCACGTCGTGCGTTCCCGCGCCGGAGAGGCTCACCGTCTGCGGGCTGCCGCTGGAATTGTCCGCGATGCTTAGCGAGGCCGCTTCGGTCCCGGCGACGGAAGGCGTGAACATCACCACAATCGTGCAGTTGGCGCCTGCCGCTAGCGAGCTGCCGCACGTGTTGGATTCATCAAAGTCGCTGGCATTGGTACCCGTCAGCGCAAGGCTGGTAATGCTCAACGCGGCGTTGCCGGTGTTGCTCAGGGTGACGCTCTGCGCCGTACTGGTCATATCGACGGGTTGGTTGAGGAAGGCAAGGCTGCCGGGTGCAAGGCTGGCCACGGCACCCGTGCCCGTGCCGGAGAGGTTCACCGTCTGCGGGCTGCCACTGGCGTTGTCCGCGATGCTTAGCGAGGCCGCCTCGGTCCCGCTGACGGAAGGCGTGAACATCACGCTGATCGTGCAGTTGCTGCCGGCCGCCACCGAACTGCCGCACGTGTTGGTCTGAGCAAAGTCGCTGGCATTGGTACCCATCAGCGCGAGGCTGGTAATGCTCAAGGCGGCGTTGCCCGTGTTGCTCAGGGTGAGGGTCTGAGCTGTACTGGTCGTACCTACGGACTGGTTGCCGAAGCCGAGGCTGGTGGCTGAAAGGCTGGCTAGGGCAGCCGTGCCCGTGCCGGAGAGGCTCACCGTCTGCGGGCTGCCACTGGCATTGTCCGTGATGCTCACCGAGGCCGTGCGGCTGCCACTGGCCGCAGGCGTGAACGTCACGCTGATCGTGCAGCTACTGCCGGCCGCCACCGAACTGCCGCAGGTGTTGGTCTGCGCAAAGTCGCTGGCATTAGTACCCGTCAGCGCGAGGCTGGTAATGCTCAAGGCGGCGTTGCCCGTGTTGCTCAGGGTGAGGATCTGAGCTGTACTGGTCGTACCTACGGACTGGTTGGCGAAGGCAAGGCTGGTGGCTGAAAGGCTAACCACGGTAGCCGTGCCCGTGCCGGAGAGGCTCACCGTCTGCGGGCTGCCACTGGCATTGTCCGTGATGCTCACCGAGGCCGTGCGGCTGCCACTGGCCGAAGGCGTGAATGTCACGCTGATCGTGCAGTTGCTGCCGACCGCCACCGAACTGCCGCACGTGTTGGTCTGCGCAAAGTCGCTGGCATTGGTACCCGTCAGGGCGAGGCTGGTAATGTTCAAGGCACCGTTGCCGGTGTTGCTTAGGGTGAGGGTCTGAGCTGTACTGGTCGTACCTACGGACTGGTTGCCGAAGGCAAGGCTGGTGGCTGAAAGGCTGGCCAGGGCAGCCGTGCCCGTGCCGGAGAGGGTCACCGTCTGGGGGCTGCCACTGGCATTGTCCGTGATGCTCACCGAGGCTGTGCGGCTGCCACTGGCCGAAGGCTTGAACGTCACGCTGATCGTGCAGCTACTGCCGGCCGCCACCGAACTGCCGCAGGTGTTGGTCTGAGCAAAGTCGCTGGCATTGGTACCCGTCAGGGCGAGGCCGGTAATGCTCAAGGCGGCGTTGCCCGTGTTGCTCAGGGTGACGGTCTGGGCCGCACTGGTCGTACCTACCGACTGGCTGCCGAAGGCAAGGCTGGTGGGTGAAAGGGGGTCCACGGGAGCCGTGCCCGTGCCGGAGAGGCTCACCGCCTGCGGGCTGCCACTGGCATTGTCCGTGATGCTCAGCGAGGCCGTGCGGCTGCCACTGGCCGCAGGCGTGAACGTCACGCTGATTGTGCAGTTGGCGCCGGCCGGCACCGAACTGCCGCACATGTTGGACAGAGCAAAGTCGCTGGCATTGGTACCCGTCAGCGCGAGGCTGGTAATGTTCAAGGCGGCGTTGCCCGTGTTGCCCAAGGTGAGGGTCTGAGCTGTACTGGTTGTACCTACGGACTGGTTGCCGAAGGCAAGGCTGGTGGCTGAAAGGCTGACCAGGGGAGCCGTGGCAGCGGTGAGCGTGCCTGTCCCGGAGAGGGTCACCGCCTGCGGGCTGCCCCTGGCATTGTCCGTGATGCTCAGGTAGGCTGTGCGGCTGCCACTGGCCGACGGCTTGAACGTCACGCTGATCGTGCAGTGGGCGCCGGCCGCCACCGACCTGCCGCACGTGTTGGTCTGCGCAAAGTTGCTGCTATTGGTACCCTTGACCGCGAGGCTGGTCATACTCAAGGCGGCGTTGCCCGTGTTGCTCAGGGTGACGGTCCGCGCCGTACTGGGCGTACCTACGTGTTGGCTGCCGAAGGCCAAGCTGGTGGGTGAAAGGCTGACCGCGGGCGTGCCTCTCCTGAAAAAGATAGTCCCCTGCGGGCTGCCACTGGCATTGTCCGAGATGCTTAAGGCAAGTGCGATGCAGGCGGTGGAGAGAATCACTGCGTTCGCACGTCGTCGTTGCACTGGTCTGGTTTCCATTGGAGATGCCTCTCGCGCATGCGCGTTACCAATTCCGGGTCGGGTTCTTGCCCTTCAAATGACCTTTCTTGATATCCCGCCGCACAATAGAACGCAGCCCCGCCTTAGCCCCCAGCGTCGTGGTGTCGATCCGCACCGCAGGCGCGAGATCGTGGAATGATCCGGCTCTGACTGCTCCAGCCCGATGCGCAGAAACTGCCGCAGGGCCAGCAAATCGTTGGCCCGCCAGCCGATCCCACGCTCCGAGTCGGTCCCCTTGAAATATCCGATCAGCAGCAAGCCAGAAGTGGACCCTCGGCGCAAAGCTGCGGTTTGTGGGCGGCTTCTGGAGAGGTACGCCGTCGAGTAGTACCGAAGTACTAGACACACCGAGATGCAATCCCGCTTCTCCGTCGCCCCTCAAAGTCGAGCAGCGACTCCCCCAGGCGCTGCTCAAAAGGGCCGTGATCGTGATCTGCTCGTGGTCCGCCCCACAAAGGCGTATCGCCTTCCGCACAGTATTGATGCGGCGTGCGCAACATTGAGCGGCATAGAGAGCTGATGCGTCTTCCATTTTCCCTTTCCCACAAGTCGCTTCAGATCATCCGGAACAAGGCACCACCCGGCACCTTGTTAATTACCGCTATCCCCCACGCCTGTCTACAGTACTTCGGTACTGATCTGCCGCATATCATCTAACGCTGTAATAGAAAAGGTCGCGGTGTAGGCTTACTCGTATGCCATCGGTGGAAGGAAAACGGCCATGCCCTTTCTGAAAAGGCGCGCAAAGGTGAAGCTTACCGAAAAGGAGAGCTCTTAGCTGGGACGATCGGCCCAGCGGCGGTCCGAAGCAGACAAGGGCTCGCTTCCGTTCCTCTTCGCGGTAGCCGGGGAGCAGCCGACGCCCCAAGTGAACGATCGGCCTCGTATGGTTACCAAAAACCTCGTCCACATTGAATCAATTGATGTCGGCGCGGCTCCGCTGGTAAGCACTCATTCCATTGTCCAGTCTGTTTGTTTCCGTTTTTACCGCCCTCTGGCTCTCCTTCCGGACTCGGGCGGCTTTGCGATTGGCGATCCTCGCTCTGCGCCACCAGATCAATGTGCTGCGAAGGTCGCAGCGTGGGCGTGCTCCGCTGAGCTCAACGGTCCGGCTGCTCTGGATCTGGCTTATGCGCCTTTGGTCAGGTTGGCGCTCTGCGCTCGCCATCGTGAAGCCGGAGACCCGGCGTTGCCGGCAAAACACGCAACAGCGGCTATGACTGGAAAGGATCTCGAGGCCATTCGGAGCGGCCAGCCAGCGACCCTGCAGGCGGCCCGGGTCCAGGACTTTGTTGCGCTTCAGGCGGCGGTTGACCTCTACCCGCGTCCCTTCCAGGGACGGCACGTGGAAGCCGCACAAACTGTAGTGTAAGACGTCATCGCCGAAAGCCTCTTGCACTCCCAGCCAACGCTGCCGGCTGGGCTCAGCCAAGTCCGGTTCCAGTTGCTGGAAGCTGGAGAGGCGAAAGACGAAGCCGTAGAAGAGGGCCAAGAAAAAGCCCTGGGGGAAGACTTGGACCTGCTGGCGGGCATCCGACAAGCGCCCCACGGCGGGGCAAAAAAGGAACACTTTGTTTAGGTAGTGGGAGAAGGAAGGCAGGGTGCGGTTTGGTCTGTCTTTTTAACAGTAAGAAAGCAGAGAGAAACTCAAAGGTTTACTCGCCCTGCCTCGCTAAGGCAAGGTTTTCCGGCGCTCCCGGCGCAACAGTTCGCGGTTGATGGCGGAGATTTTTTCCAACTGCAGCTTGAGCTGGCGGTAGTTGGCGATCCAGCGGCGCACCGCTGCCACTTGGCTCGCCGCCACCACCCCGCCCGTGGTGCGCCCGGGCGCTAAGGTTACGGTCAAATACCAGACCGGGCCGTGGCGCTTGCCCCGGGCACACCGGCAGCCCAGGTGGCCACAAGTCAGATAGCGCTCGATCAGAGAGCCCCGCAAGGTCTCCCCCACGGGCGGCAGCAAGCGCGCCAGACCCTGCCGCCGCTTGCGCAAGGCGAGCGTCGAGAGTTTCTTGAGAGGGTTTCTTTCCTTCATATACGCGTAAGATTCTTCCAACATTTATCCTGGGAAGCAAGCGCGAAAATGCTCCCTCCGAATTCCCCTCTATCCCCCTGAATTATTGAGAATTAAAGTGGCCGTGCGAAACCCCTGCAAGGACAGGCAAGCCCTCCCACGTGTCGCTGCTCTCTACGCGGTCAAGGCTAATCAGGACAATTACTTCACATTATAGTATTAGGGTCCTGGCACGGGCGCTGAAACTTGATTCGAGTTCGCACTCTGAGTGACATCATTCGACGCCACGGCTGCGACGGTGTAGTAATAAGTCGTCCCAGCAACGACCGTTGCGTCAGTGTAGCTGCAGGTCGTTGTGCTCGCGCAACCGGCGGCCACAGGAGAGCTGTTGAGCGGCGTAGTGCTCTCCCCTCCCGGTGCTGTGCCGCGGAAAACATTGTACCCAACGCCGGGAGTCGTGCTGGGATTCCAGTATAGAATCACGTCGTGCATTCCCGCGCCAGAGAGGCTCCCCGTCTGCGGGCTGCCGCTGGAATTGTCCGCGATGCTTAGCGAGGCCGCTTCGGTCCCGGCGACAGAAGGCGTGAACATCACCACAATCGTGCAGTTGGCGCCGGCCGCCAGCGAGCTGCCGCACGTGTTGCTCTGACCAAAGTCGCTGGCATTGGTACCCGTCAGCGCGAGGCCGGTAATGCTCAAGGCGGCGTTGCCCGTGTTGCTCAGGGTGACGGTCTGAGCCGCACTGGTCACATCGATGGGTTGGTTGCCGAAGGCAAGGCTGGTGGGTGAAAGGCTGGCCAGGGCAGCCGTGCCCGTGCCGGAGAGGCTCACCGTCTGCGGGCTGCCACTGGCATTGTCCGTGATACTCACCGAGGCGGTGCGGCTGCCACTGGCCGCAGGCGTGAACGTCACGCTGATCGTGCAGTTGCTGCCGCCCGCCACCGAACTGCCGCAGGTGTTGGTCTGAGCAAAGTCGCTGGCATTGGTACCCGTCAGCGCGAGGCCGGTAATGCTCAAGGCGGCGTTGCCCGTGTTGCTCAGGGTGACGGTCTGCGCCGTACTGGTCGTACCTACGGACTGGTTGCCGAAGGCAAGGCTGGTGGCTGAAAGGCTAACCACGGTAGCCGTGCCCGTGCCGGAGAGGCTCACCGTCTGCGGACTGCCACTGGCATTGTCCGTGATGCTCACCGAGGCCGTGCGGCTGCCACTGGCCGAAGGCTTGAACGTCACGCTGATGGTGCAGTTGGCGCTGGCCGCCACCGAACTGCCGCAGGTGTTGGTCTGGGCAAAGTCGCTGGCATTGGTACCCGTGAGCGCGAGGCTGGTAATGCTCAAGGCGGCGTTGCCCGTGTTGCTCAGGGTGGCGGTCTGCGCCGTACTTGTCGTACCTACGGACTGGTTGCCGAAGGCAAGGCTGGTGGGTGAAAGGCCGTCCACGGGAGCCGCGGCAGCGGTGAGCGTGCCTGTCCCGGAGAGGGTCACCTTTTGCGGGCTGCCACGGGCATTGTCCGTGATGCTCAGGTAAGCTGTGCGGCTGCCACTCGCCGAAGGCTTGAACGTCACGCTGATCGTGCAGTGGGCGCCGGCCGCCACCGACCTGCCGCACGTGCTGGTCTGAGCAAAGTTGCTGCTATTGGTACCCTTGACCGCGAGGCTGGTCATACTCAAGGCGGCGTTGCCCGTGTTGCTCAGGGTCACGGTCCGCGCCGTACTGGGCGTACCTACGTGTTGGCTGCCGAAGGCAAGGCTGGTGGGTGAAAGGCTGACCGCGGGCGTGCCTCTCCTGAAAAAGATAGTCCCCTGCGGGCTGCCACTGGCATTGTCCGTGATGCTTAAGGCAAGTGCGATGCAGGCGGTGGAGAGAATCACTGCGTTCGCACGTTGTCGTTGCACTGCTTTGGTTTCCATGGGAGATGCCTCCTGCGCACACGTGTTACCAATTCCGGGTCGAGTTCTTGCCCTTCATATTCGCTTAGATCAACTAACCCTTTGTGCCGAAAGGGAAGGCTAGGCCTTCTGCTCTCAACTGGCGTTCGACAATGTCAGATGTCCTTCCCTTTTTGCTTTTCCGGGTGACGCGAGAAGAAAGGAGTGACTAAATTGCCGAAAGGGATAAAAGTCACTGCGAAACGCGGTAAACCTCCAGCCCGAAGATTTCCGCCCACAGAACCAGATAGGCCAGCGCATCGGCAACTTTGGGGGGCGTGAGTCAGAGAAAACCCGGCTACTATCGGTTTGCCAGGGCAGCATTCCATTCAGCCACACGAGATCCACCCAGGCTGGATTGCGTCGCCTATCAGGTGGTAGCAAGAATAGCGATTTGGGAAGTTGTCGAGGGAGAGAACATTGAAGTCTCGGGAAGGCATGTAGACCGTCCGAGCGCCTTGGGCAAGTTATAGAGGCTAGCTTCAAGGCCCAGGCCTCCTTCCGCAGGCACAAAAGGATCACAGCCAAGTCGACGGGCTTCCTGGCAGCCCCCGCGGTGTTCCCCTGGCGGGTACTTTCCTGATCGCCAAGCCAAAGTTAAACGGGAGTAGGTGCACCAGCAGACGCTCGAGGATGTTCGGTTGCCGCTGGCGCGCCCGTTGTATGCCACCGGTCTCAACAGGTGTACGAAGGTGCGCGCAAGCTTCTCCCGGGGGTGTCACAGTAACCGCTTCCAACGCTTGCCCACTTCGGTTCGCCTCTGCGGCCACTTCTTCTCCCGCCTTCGCCAGCGTCTCCTTAACTGTTTCGCTGTCGCCCTGCTCCGCCGGCTGCAGCGTCACCGCCAGCGCCGCTCCGCTTGAGATGGGCGCGCCAAAGAAGGGAGGTTCCTGCATGCTTTTGCCCCTTAGGGCCCCGTGTCTTGCTGTACACACTCCCCCGAACCGTCTTCTAGTGCATGCGTGATGCCAACCCAACCCCCCACCTGCGCCGCTGCTGACTGAGCGGACATTTTGAGAATGATTGCAGGCTCCTAGCGCGCAACGCGCACGTTGATGTGGAGTAGCCGTCAAGGGTGTGCCTGCTCATGGGGGGCCGCGCAGAAAGGAAAATGCCCCACAAGTGGTGGATTTTTCGCCGTGTTATTGGCTTTGATGGGGGGTTTTTGCCCTGAAAGGGCAGCTCGTTTTGAGCCAGGAGTGGACCCTCGGCGCAAAGCTGCGGTTTGTGGGTCGCTTCCGGCGAGGTACGCCGTCGCGTAGTACTTGAGTACTGGACACGCCCAGGAGCAATCCCGCATCTCCGCCGCCCCTCAAAGCCGAGCGGCGGCCCTCCCAGGTGCTCCTCAAAAGGGCCGCGATCCGCTCGTGGTCCGCCCCCTAAGGGCGTACCGCTTCCCGCGCAGTGTTGTGGCGGCGTGCGCAACGTTGAGCGCCATGGAGAGCTGATGCGTCTTCCATTTTCCCTTTCCCACAAGTCGCTTCAGATAATCCGGAACAAGGCATCACCCGGCGCCTCGTTAATCACCGCTATCCCACACGGTGGACTATAGTACTGCGCTTTTTCCGAGAATGCGCTCGGACAATGTGGCCCCTTGCGGGGCAACTAGCGGCACGATGATGCCAAAAATTCCTCGACCGGTTAACCTCCAAAGGCCGTGGCCAACTTCGGAGGCATGCGTCATGCCAGATGCGTTGAGTGAGCGCTACAGTGATCTGTTGCAAGGCAGCTACGTTTGTGTGGATCGGATCGTGCTGAACGCTTATTTTCCCCTTGGCCATAGCCCCGGAGGCTTTCGCTTCTGTTGGCGTCGACTGTTCGGTTCGGACCAGACGCTGGACAACACGCATCTGATACGAGATTAATCATAACCCCGCTCCGCATGGGGCGGATGATAGAGGCCCTTCCGGCTCTTGCCGCCTCTCCCTCCGGACTCACATCTTCCCAGTCGGCCGCCCAGGTTCGCTCTCCCAGCAGTCCCAGCGACTCCGCATACGGGCCCGGCGCGCCGCCTACGACCTGAAGGAATTCCGCGCCAGACAGCTCATCTCCAAGACCGAAGACGCTACGCTGCCACCCCTACCGGTCTCCGGGCCCTTGCGGCGCTTCTGGTCCTGCGCGACAAGGTCATCATGCCCTTGCTGGCGGCTGCCTGCATTCTCAAAACCGGACGCAAACCCAAGACCCGGACATCCCTCACCAGCGCTACGAAAACCTCCGCCGAGAGGTGGGAGACCTCTTTCAAGAGCTGGGTGCAGCACCATGAACACGACAACAAGTCTTTTTGCGACCTTTGCGCGCAGGCGCCTAATATGCCCCATATGACCTAACAGTGTAATAGAATAGGTAGCGGTGTAGGGTTACTCGTATGCCAGGAGTTGGAGGAAAGCGGCCAAGCCCTTTCTCAGCAGGTGCGCAAAGGTGAAGCTTACCGAAAAGGAGATCTCTTGGCTGGAATGATCGGCCCAATGGCGGTCCAAAGTGGACAAAGGGGCGCTTCCGTTCCTCTTCGCGCCAGCCGTGGAGCAGCCGACGCTCCAAGTGAACGGTCGGCCTCCCCTCCGATGGTCAGTGTGCTCCAGGACCTGTCGATCCTGGTACCCATCTGAGGGATTTTCATCCGCCAATTTTGGGGATTTTTATGTTGGCGTTAACATTCAGTTTGCCCCGCGCCTGTAGGTGCATATAGAAAGCTCGGAAATAGGGAAGTCGGGGTACATCGTATCCCCCCTGGCTGTCGAGACGGTAATCCAGGAAGGCAGGGGGAAGCAAGCAGAGTTTAAGGGGGAGGCGGGGATCGAGTTGGTGGATGATCTGCCATGGGGTGAGACCTCGCTTATGGGAATTGGGACGAGCCAGGTTGAAGTAGAGCTGGTAGAGCGACGCTTTGCCGAGGAAGTCGGTACGCGTGTGAAAGGTTTCCAGATCGTAGAACTCGTCTTCGATGAGGCGGTGGA
>Ga0208937_1000486_pt1 | contig 30583 bp, 25 predicted proteins | sample June2015DPH_11_5_FD_184705 | JGI IMG/M metagenome (GOLD analysis project Ga0208937, IMG submission 184705) | Peatland microbial communities from SPRUCE experiment site at the Marcell Experimental Forest, Minnesota, USA - June2015DPH_11_40... | ecosystem: Environmental > Terrestrial > Soil >...
GCGCATCTCTCAGAGTTATCTGAACGCGATTGCTCTGCGGCTCAATCAACGTCCGCGAAAGACCTTGGGCTTCCAAACGCCAGCCGATAGACTACAAGCGGTGTTGCACTGACCGGTTGAACGCACACCCTCAAAGCGGACGCTCCGTGGCTATCGCGAAATGTCCGCTAAGGGCCAGAAGGCGACATTCCCGACCGCTTCGTAGCAGCCATGGTTGGGTCAGAACTCGATTTTGAAGCGTAATATGCTTCCGCGCATTTTGACGGGCAAACTCGCGGTTGCATAGTTCGGTTGATCTACATCAATGAGCTGCGGGCCGTGCAGCTGACAATTTAAAATTTTATCGTGGCCAACGAATGATTCTAAAAATGTGACTAGCAATCGCGACGGGTGGGAATGCTAGGTTTGCGCTCGGGACCGGCACTTCAATCGAGCAAGAGATTCGATGCGCGCCCGTCCCTGACTGCGGCTCACAGAACCCAATCGACGCGGGGAAACAACAGGAGGACTCCATGCAGGACCGGCCCAAATCGTATCAAGGCTTCAGATCCCAATCCTCATCTTCCAGTTATTCGCCCTATGGGTCGCAGGCACGAGGTTCAACCTATCCGGCCGGTTCCAGCGAGATGCGCGGCGCGACATCGTCTGGTTATTCGCCCAATGAGCCGCAGGCGCGAAGTTCAGTCTACCCCACCGGTTCCAACGAGATGCGCGGCACCGACATCATCGCCGAGTATCTGATCAAGGAGAAAGTCCCCTACATCCTCGGCTATGCCGGACATGGCGCCATCGGCCTGCTCGACGGGCTGTACAAGCAGACCGACCGCATCCGCCATATCTCGCCGCGTATAGAGCAGGCCGGCGGTTTCATGGCCGACGTCTACTATCGCCTCACCGGGCAGCCGCTCGCGGTCTATACCTCCACCGGTCCGGGCCCCATGAACATGATGATCTCGGTGGCCAACGCCTTCTACGACTGCTCCGCGTTCTTCCTCATCACCGGGCAGGTGCCGACGACCCAGTTCAACACCGGCGCCCTGCAGGACGACTACCGTTACCACGGCGACATGTCCTCGATGTTCGCGCCCATCGTCAAGAAATCCTGGCGCATTCGGAAGGTCGAGGATCTGGTCAAAGCGCTGCCCGACGCCTTCGCGATGATGCGCAGCGGCCGGCCGGGACCCGTGCACTTCGACATGCCCTACGACCTCTATATGCGAACCGCGCCGGTCTCGGCCCCCGACCCGAATGTGCACCCGCTCAACTGGCGCACCACGGTTGCCGACGAGACCGTCGAGAAGGCGCTCAACCTTCTCACCGGCTCCCAGCGGCCGTTGATCCTCGCCGGCGGCGGCGTGCGCGTCGCCCGCGCCTATGAGGAATTAAAGGCGCTCGCCGAACAACTCGAAATTCCTGTCTATTCGTCCTTCATGGGCAAGAGCGCGCTTCCCTCCGATCACCGGCTCAATCTCGGCGTCGCCGGCGTCTGGGGCGAGTATCCGGCCACCGAAGCCGCCCGCAGTGCCGATGTGATCCTCGCGATCGGCGCCCGCTTCAACGACCTCCATACCGGCTCGTGGATTCCGGGCTATGTCTACAACATCCCGCCGACGCGCCTCATCCAGGTCGACATCGACCCGGACGAAATTGGGCGCAACTATCCGGTCGAGATCGGCATCGTCGGCGATGCCAAGGCCTTCCTCGCCCAGGCGGCGAGGATCGCCCGCGCCAAGGGCAACCGTCTTGGCTATGGCAGCCCCTGGCTCAAGGAAATCGAAGGCTGGCGTACGGACTGGCGCAATTTCTGCGAACCCTTCGAACGCTCGAATGAAGTGCCCATAGAGCCGCGCCGCATGATGGCGGAGATGAACAAGATCTCCCCACCCGACACGGTGATGGTCGACGACGTCGGCAACTGCCAGGTCTGGTCGGAACAATACTGGAAGCCGAAGACTCCCGGCTTGCACTTGACGGCCGGTGGCTTCGCCGCCATGGGCTTCGGTGTGGCCGGCGTCATGGGCGCAAGGCTTGCCCGGCCCGATTCGCCCTGCGTGACGCTGTGCGGCGACGGCGGCTTCATGATGATGTCGCATGTCATCGCAACCTCCGTCGAATACAATCTCCCCGCCGTGTGGGTGCTGCAGAACAACTACGCCATCGGCTGCATCCGCGACCTGCAGCGCTTCTATCACGATGGGCGTGAAATCGGCACGAGCTTCGTCAATGAACGCACCGGCAAGCTGTGGAATCCGGATTTCGCCAAGATGGCCGAAGCCATGGGCGGCCGCGGCATCCGCGTCGAACACCCCGATCAATTCGGCGACGCCTATCGCGAAGCGATCCGCTCCGATATTCCGACCGTCATCGACGTGGTCATCAACCGCGACACGACCATGCCCGTCATCGGCACCTGGCAGATGCCGCCGATTCCGGAAGTGCAGCCCACCTTCGGTAAGCGCAAGGTGCGCTGAGCAAGACAGAGGAGCGCAGTCCTTCGGCCGCGCAACGCGCGGCCGAAAGCTTCTTTGGGTCCTTACACGTTACTCGTACGACTTTTTGCAAGGCGGATTGTCGCGTCCCGGCGGGACGAACTTATCGAAGGCCACCTTGGAGAAGCCGAGCCGCTCCTGCACGTTCGGTATCACCTTGACGACCTTGCTGATGAGATCGCCTTTTTCGTCCTTCACGACTTCGGTGACGAAATTCGTACCGATCGCCTGGCGGTTCTCGTCAAGCGTGATCTTTCCGTTCGGTGCGTCCAGCTCGATCTTATTCAAAGCTTCGCGGAACTTCTTGTTGTTGTCCGAAAGATCGCCCTTGACCTGGTCGAGCGCCTTAAACACCGCGTCGGCCGAGTTGTAGTAGTTGATGGCAAGCAGCGAGGGGCTGGAGAAGGCGTTCTTGAAGAAGCCGGTCTTCGCGTGCTGTTGATAGGCCTTCACGAACGCCTGCCATTTCGGGTTCGGGTCGTTGTCGGCCATACCGCTGGCGGCGATGGTGCCGATCAGCGCTTCCTTCGCCTTGCCCTTTGACGACAGCACGGTCTGATCGACCATGATCGAACCGCCAAGCAGATGGGCATGGCCGCCGGCCTGCTGGTATTGGTTGAGGAAGTTCACCGCGTCGGCGCCGCCGAGGCCGAGATAGACGGCGTCGACGTCATCGGGCAGTGACGAAATAACCGAAGCGAAGTCCTTGGTGCCGAGCGGCACCCAGAAACGCTTGGTGATCTCGCCGCCGGCCTTGCAGTACTCGACCGTCAGTCCCATCACCTGCGTGTAGACGAAGGAGTAGTCTTCGCCGACCGTCGCGATCTTCTTGTAGTGTTTGACGTTGTACGCGTAGTCGCCGAGACCCGCTTGCCACTGTGCACCGTCCAGGTTGGTACGATAGAACGTCGGCGACGGAGCGATACCGGCGGATGGATCTCCATACGTCGTCTCCAGCGCGCCGGATCCGGCATTCATGACCGTTATCTGCGGCTGGGTCTTCGAGTAATCGCGGATCGCGATGCCTTCGGAACCTGAAAGCGGCGAGATCAGGATGTCGACCTTGTCCTGTTCGACCAGCTTCTTGGCGGCGCGAACCGCTGAATCCGGACTGGCGTCCGTCGCGCCGACGATAGTTTCGATTTCCTTGCCGGCGACCCTGCCGCCGTGTGCTTCAACCGCGAGCTCGTAGCCGCGCATGCCGTCCTCGCCGAGAACGGTATAGGTGCCTTCGAGTGTCGCGGTGACGCCGACTTTGAGTTTGTCGGCGGCGTTGACCGACCCGGTGCCGACGAGCACCACAAGGCCAGCCGCGCTCGCCAATAGTAAGCCCTTGTGCATGGGGTTCCCTCCTCCTGATGTCCGAGCGCCGCGAGACGGCGCCTTTTTGCCGGTCGAATGGCGCTTGCGCGTTCTTGCGGGGATGTGAGCGTCGCCCCCGGTGCCCGACCGAAGAATAAATCGTAGCAGCGCCCCGACCGAGGCGACAAGCCGCCAATGGCTAAAGCGGGCTGTGCAGACGTGTCTACCAGTCTGATTCTTGACGCCTCCAAGAGTGGGGCTGCGGATCAACCCGCCGGGGTGGGTTGATCCCCCACTTGTCAATTACGGCGAGACGTCGTTTAATCTGCCAAACAAAACAACAATGTATGCCCCTAGGGAGGCAGCGTATGAGTACCGCTTTGGCGGTCTGCCATGGCTCATTCGGTCGTGTGACCGTCTACCGGCTGGACAAGCCGATGCGCACACACGCTCACCGCGAAGGCCATTTGACCTTTCTTTTGAGTGGGCCGCCGGCAATCGTCACGATTGCTGACGTTCCCCATTTGGTTGATCAAGCCGCCGGAGTTGCGATCAATCCTTGGCAGCCGCATTCCTTTCAACCGTGTTGTGAGGACAAGCCGTCGGTCTTTCTAGTCGCCTATATCTGCGACCAATGGCTTGACCGCGATCACGAGGGCCGCGGGAGCCTTCGCTTCGGAGCAAACGAACTCCGAGTGGGAACGACTCTCTGCTCCATCTGCGCCAGCCTCGCTCACGCGCTGGTGTCGAATGCCGGCTTCCGGATAGTGAATCGCTATTTGAATCAGTTGTTTGACGCGAGTTTCGAGGAGTCCTGGAGGACCGGAGATCGACCCAATCTAAAGTCGCAGCCGCAGGCGCCAATAGACTTTCGCGTTCGCAAATCGCTGCGAATTTTGGACGATGCCCTTACCGAGGGCATCGAACTCGACACTGTGGCTCGCGACGCCGGACTGTCGCGCCCGCACTTCTTCAAGCTGTTCCGCGAGAATACCGGGATAACCCCCGCACTCTACGCCAACACGATGCGCATCGAACGAGCGCTGGATCGATTGACGCGCTCACAGACCTCGGTCACCGACATCGGCTACGAACTCGGCTTTTCGTCACAAAGTCATTTCACCCATTTCTTTTCCGCGCATGTCGGGATTGCACCCACGCAATATCGCGCCATCGCACGGGTCGTGAGCGACTAGGCGCGCGCAAAAATCAGACTGCCAAGCATGCCGTCGTCCCTGCGCTCGGGTAGTTTCGGGCAAAGTCGGAGGGCGCAAGGTGGCCACAACGTTTGGCGGCGACAGCGGAGCCCGGGTGCCGGCGCGCCACGATGCGCTTGGCCGTTGGGTCGGACATCATCCCATTGCCGCGCTTGCCATTGCCGTTGCCGTCATTCTCGCGCTCTGGCTCGTCCTGGCACCGTGGCCGGCGGGATTTGAGGACGTATTCGGCCGCAAGCGGCTGTTCATCAACGCGATCTTCAACGGCATCACGCTAGGGGCCCTTTATTTTCTCGTCGCCACCGGCTTCACGTTGATTTTCGGCCTCATGCGGTACGTCAACCTCGCTCATGGCTCACTTTATTTGTTCGGCGGCTATATGGGTTACGAGGCGGGCGAATGGACCGGCTCATGGCTCTTTGGTTTCGTCATTGCGTTTATTAGTTGCGCCCTTGTCGGCATGGCCATGCAGTTCTTCATCTTTCGCCGCATGGAAGGGCAGGATCTGCGCCAGACGCTGGTGACGCTCGGGCTGTCCATCGTGTTTTCCGATCTGATGGTCTGGGTCTGGGGCGGCAATGCCATCCAGATCGATACACCGGACTATCTGATGGGACCGACGCCGACGCCAATTGTCGTAGCGGTCAAATCAAGCGGCGACGTGGTCTTCCTGCAATATCCACGAGTCCGGCTCGTGATTTTCGTCGCCGCGGTCGTGATCGGCATCGGCATGTGGCTGGCGCTTCACCGCACCCGCATCGGCGTGATGATCCGCGCCGGCGTTGACGATCGCGACATGCTGTCGGTCCTCGGCTACCGGGTCCAGCTTCTCTTCATCCTCGTCTTCGCGTTCGGCGCGGGCCTGGCGGGAATAGCCGGCATTGTAGGCGGCACTTTTCAATCGATCTCGCTGGGCGAGGACTCGCATTTTCTGTTGGCCTCGCTGCAGGTGGTCATCGTCGGCGGCATGGGATCAATCCCTGGCGCGGCGATCGGCGCCATCATTATCGGCTGCGCCGAACAACTCGGCCAAACTTACTTCCAGAATTACGCGACCGTTCTGACCTTCGTGATCATGGTCATCGTGCTCGCCTTGCGTCCGCACGGATTGCTGGGAAGACGCTGATGGCACTGGCGCAAATCACGGATTCCCCCTCGCTAGGCGAGGTACAGCGCAGCGGCACGCTGTCGCAGTGGGCCTCGCAGCACGCGGCAATTTTGCTGCTTGGTCTTGTCTTGCTGATCTTGCCGGCGGTGGCGAGCGATTTCATCTTCGTTCAGGTGTTCGGCTGGGCGATGATCCTCGGCATTATCGCGCTGTCGCTGATGTTTCTCGCCGGTTACGGCGGCATGGTCAGCCTCGCGCAAATGACGGTAGCCGGCGTTTCCGGCTATATGATCACGGTGTTCGGCGCGAGTTCGCTCCCGGCGATCAGTTTGTTCTGGCCGTGGTGGGTCGCCGCACCGATCGCCATCGCCATCGCCGTTGCCTTCGGAGCATTGACGGGCGTTCTTTCGTCGCGCACCGAGGGCATTTATACGATCATGATCACGCTTGCGATCGCTGCAGCTTTTTTCTACCTGACCCTGCAGAACTGGCCGATTTTTAATGGTTTCGCCGGCTTCACGACGATACCGGCGCCGGTCGCTTTCGGGATCAACTGGAAGCATCCACTGCCGCTCTATTACCTGATCCTTTTCTTCGCCGCGCTCAGTTACGTAGCGGTCCTTTACATCTCGCGGGCGCCATTTGGGCTCGCGCTGCAAGGCGTGCGCGATAATCCGCGCCGCATGGAGGCAATCGGCTACAACGTCACCGCCCATCGCGTCGCTGCCTATGCTTTCGCTGCGCTGTTCGCCGCGATCGGTGGCATCCTGATGGTATGGCTCAATAATCAGATCTCGCCCGGCTCGACCGGAATCGAGGCCTCCATCGATCTTCTGATTATTGCCGTCGTCGGCGGGCTAGGTCACCCCATTGGGGCGTTTGTCGGCGCAATTATCTACGTAATTTTGCGCACCTTCGCGCTTGATTCGCTGGTCGCAATCGGTCTCGACGGTCGCCGTTTCCAGACGCTGATCGGTCTTTGTTTCCTCGCCATTGTCTTGTTTTCCCCGGACGGCGTCATCGGGCTGTGGCGGCGCTGGGTGGCGCGCACGCGCGGCGGCAGGAGCGCCTCTTGAGCACGATCGCCGAACGATTAGCCGCCACCGGCACCGGCAACGCGATTGAGTTGCGCGGCGTTAGCCGGAAGTTCGGCGCACTTTCGGCCTTGACCGATATCACGCTGAGTGTGCGACCGGGCGGGCGGCGCGCCGTGCTCGGGTCGAACGGGGCGGGCAAGACAACGTTGCTCAATTGCGTAACTGGCGATTTTCCACCGACGTCGGGGACGGTGCACTTTTTCGGCGAGGATGTGACGACGCTGCCGCCGCACGAGCGCATCCGGCGCGGGCTGCGTCGCACCTACCAGATTTCATTGCTGTTTTCGCGTCTCACGGTGCGTGAGAACGTCTATCTGGCTTGCCGGGGCGTCTCGCGCGGCCGCTTTTCCTTCATCCGTACGCGCGCACGCGACGCGATCATGCAGTCGGTCGCGGACCTTGTTTCCCTTGTCCACCTGGAGAGAGTGATCGATCGTCTGGTTGGGGAACTTGCGCACGGCCAGCAGCGCCAGCTTGAGATCGCGCTGGCGCTAGCCGGTGCGCCGCGCTTCATTCTGTTCGACGAACCGGCAGCAGGGCTGTCGCCAAATGAGCGGGGCGATCTGGTCGCAATCCTCACCGCGCTTCCCGCCCACATCGGCTACATCATTATCGAGCATGACATGGACGTTGCTCTGCGCGTCGTGGAGAGCGTCACGATGATGCACAATGGGCGCATCTTCAAGGAAGGCTCCCCGAGCGAGATCGAGGCGGACCCTGAGGTACAGGAACTGTATTTGGGGGGCGGCCATGGCTGAACGTCGCTCTCCCCACCTTTTGGAGATCAAGGGGCTGAACGTCTTCTACGGCCGCAGCCACGCCCTTCAGGGCGTGGATTTGACGCTCGAGCACGGCGTGCTTTCGCTGGTCGGACGCAACGGGATGGGAAAGACGACGCTGTGCAACGCGATAGTCGGTCTGCTCCCCATCGCCAGCGGCTCGATCCGTTTCATGGGAGAGGAACTCGTCGGCCGCACGCCGGCGGAGATCGCGCAGGTCGGCCTTGGCTATGTGCCGCAGGGGCGGCGCCTGTGGCCCTCGCTCACGGTTGATGAGCACCTCCAGCTCGCTGCCGGCGACGGCCGTTCGCAGTGGACCATCCCCCGCATCTACGAAACCTTCCCGCGGCTAGCGGAGCGACGCACCAATCGCGGCAATCAGCTGTCCGGCGGCGAGCAACAGATGCTCGCTGTCTCGCGTGCGCTCCTTCTCAACCCGCGCCTTCTCATCATGGACGAACCGACCGAGGGCTTGGCTCCGATCATCGTCGAGCAGGTCGAAGAAATTCTGGTTGGCCTCGGCGAACAAGGCGACATCGGCATCCTTGTCGTCGAGCAGAATATCGGCGTGGCGACCGCGGTGGCCGAGAAAGTCGCGATCATGATCAACGGCCGCGTCAACCGGATCATGGACGCGGCCCGCCTCCAGGCGGATCGCGAACTACAACAAAGGCTGCTCGGCGTCGGGCAACACGGCCAAGACGAACCTCCCGAAGAGCCGATGGAGGCGCCGGTCACGGCAGGCGAGCACCGGTCGGCCAAGGCGCGCGGACCGGTCCGCGTCTACGCGTCAAATCCAACGACGCCGACACGCTGGTCGCAGCCGGTCCCCATCGCCCAGATCGAAAACGCCGCGCGCACGCACACGGCTGCACCCGAACCGGCGACGCGCGGTGCGGCGCCGGCGGTCGAGCTGCGACCGATGCACCGCTCCGGCGCAGCGCCCGTGATTGTCGCAGGAACACTCGATACCAAAGGCGCCGAACTACGTTTCATCCGCGACCAGATTGCCGCCGCCGGCGTGCGGGTGATCCTGGTCGATCTTTCCACGTCCGGCGGGCCCTCTCCGGCAGACGTGCCGCCGCACCATATCGCAGCGTACTTTCGCGGCGGCCCAAACGCCGTCTTCAGCGGTGAACGGGGTGGCGCGATCACCGCGATGGCCGAGGCGTTCGAAGTCTGGATTCGGCGCCAGGAACCGGTCGGCGGCCTCATCTCAGCCGGCGGATCGGGCGGCAGTTCGCTGGTCGCGCCGGCGATGCGGGCGCTCCCGATCGGCGTGCCAAAGGTCCTCATCTCATCGGTCGCTTCAGGCAATGTCGCTCCTTATGTGGGCCCCTCCGACATCATGATGCTTTACTCGGTGGCTGACGTCGCCGGCCTCAATTCGATAACGCGCCAGGTTCTCGCCAACGGTGCCGCGGCGATGGTCGGAATGGTCAAGGCGCGCGGCGCCGGCGAGGACCGCGATCGAGCGCCGGCGCGGCGTGGTGAAAAGAAGCTGGCGATTGGCCTGACAATGTTCGGGGTTACGACCCCTTGCGTCGACGCCGTCGTCGGCGCACTCGAAGGGGATTTCGAATGCCTAGTTTTCCATGCCACCGGCGTCGGCGGTCAATCGATGGAGAAGCTCGTCGATTCCGGCGCGCTGACCGGCGTCATCGACATCACCACGACCGAGGTCTGCGATCTTCTGTGCGGCGGCGTGCTGCCGGCGACGGAGGATCGTTTCGGAGCGATCACGCGCACCCGAGTCCCCTATATCGGATCGTGCGGGGCGCTCGACATGGTGAACTTCGGCCCGATGGACAGCGTGCCCGAACGCTACCGTGGCCGCACGCTCCATGTGCACAATCCCACTGTAACGCTGATGCGCACGACCCCTGAAGAGAACATGCGGATCGGGCGTTGGATCGGCGAGCGGCTCAATCGCATGGACGGGCCGGTGCGCTTCTTCCTGCCGGGAGGTGGGGTTTCGGCGCTCGATGCTCCGGGGCTGCCGTTCTCGGATCCGAATGCCGATGAAGAGCTTTTCCGATCGCTCGAGACCACCGTTCGGCAAACTGCTTCGCGCCGACTCATTCGGCTGCCGATGCATATCAACGACCCACGCTTTTCAGCGGAAATCGTCGCCGAATTTCGCCACCTGTTCAGCGGTCGGTCGGTCCGTCGCCGGGCAAGGGGATAACCGTATGCCCCGCATCACGCGCTCCGACATTCTCGCTCGTTTCCACGCAATGAAGGCGCGGGGCGAGGCGATCATTGGCGCCGGCGCCGGAACTGGGCTGTCGGCCAAAGCCGAGGAAGCGGGCGGCGCCGATCTGATCGTCATCTACAATTCGGGGCGGTTCCGGATGGCCGGCCGGGGATCGCTAGCCGGCATGATGCCCTATGGCGACGCCAACGGCGTGGTGCTTGAAATGGCCCGCGACGTGTTGCCCATCGTCGCTCGCACCCCCGTGCTTGCCGGGGTGTGCGGCACCGATCCGTCGCGCCAGATGGATGTCTTCTTGGATGAAATCTTTCGGCTTGGTTTCAGCGGCGTGCAGAACTTCCCCACCGTGGGGCTGATCGACGGCCGCTTTCGCGCCGGGCTCGAGGAGACCGGCATGGGATATACCCGCGAGGTCGAGATGATCGCCAAAGCGCGCCAACGCGACCTTCTCACCACACCCTACGTCTTCGACCCGTCCGAGGCGGCGGCGATGGCGCGCGCCGGCGCGGATGTCCTGGTCTGCCACTTCGGCTTGACCATCGGCGGCTCGATCGGCGCGTCGACCGCGACGCGATTAGAAGACTGTCCGGCGCTGACCGACGCGATGGCCGCGGCGGCGCTCGCTGTGAACCGCGACGCGATCATCCTCGTCCACGGCGGGCCGATCGCCGAACCGGCCGACGCCGAATACGTCCTGACGCGCGCCCGCCATTGCCACGGCTTCTACGGGGCCTCGTCGATGGAGCGCCTTCCGGTCGAACGCGCACTTTGCGCGCAGGTTGAAAAATTCAAGGCCATCAAGAGAGTTTAGACGGAGCAAAGAACAAGCCCGCGTCAGACCAAAGGGTCGGCGGGCGGGGAGGAAGTAAGATGTCAGTCGCCATTCTCGGTAGCCTGATTATTTGGCTGATAGTCGCGATCATCGTCATCGCGATTGTCGTCTATTTCGTCAACTGGCTCTACTATCGGTCATCGAAGGAAGTCTCCTTCGTGCGCACCGGCCTCTTCGGCGAAAAGGTGGTGATCAACGCCGGAGCTTTCGTACTCCCGTTCATTCACGAGATCACTCCGGTCAACATGAATGTCCTGCGCATGCAGGTCGTTCGCAACCGTGAAAACGCGCTCATCACCAAGGACCGCATGCGGGTCGACATCGAGTCGGAATTTTACGTGCGGGTGCCGCCGACTCGAGAGGCGGTCACCATCGCCGCCGCGACGCTGGGCCGGCGCACCATGAACATTGCCGAGCTTGACGCGCTGTTGTCCGGCAAATTGGTCTCCGCGCTGCGTTCGGTCGCTTCCGAGATGACGATGGTGGAAATGCACGAGCGGCGCGGCGAATACGTCGCCCGGGTCAAGGATTCGGCGCTGGACAGCCTTAAGCAGAACGGCCTCGAACTCGAATCGGTGGCGATCACCGATCTCGACCAGACCGACCTTGAGTTCTTCAATCCGTCAAACCGCTTCGACGCTGAAGGCCTGACCAAGCTGATCGAGGACATCGAAGCGCGGCGTAAGCTGCGCAACGACATCGAGCAGGATTCGATGATCCTCATTCGCACTCGCAATCTCGAAGCCGAGAAGCAGGCCCTCGAGATCGATCGCGAGAGCGAGACCGCGCGGCTCAACCAGGAACGCGACATCGAGATCAGACGCGCGGTACAGCGCGCCGAAGTCGCCCGCGAGCGTTCGCTGCGCGACACCGAGGCCGAACAGGCCCAGATCTCCGGCCGCGAGGAGGTCGAGAAGACGCGCATCGCCCACGAGCGTGCGCTTGCGGAGGCGCGCATCGCTTCCGAGCGCGACGTTCGCGAGCGCGAGATCGATCGGGCGCGCCAGATCGACGAGGCGGAAATCGCCGCGCGCGAACGGGTCGAACGCGCCCGTATCGCCCAGGAGCGAGTTCTCACCGAGGCGCGGATCACGCGCGAGGAAGACGACCAGCGGCGCGAGATCGAACGCACGCGCAACGTCGAGCAAGCCGAAATCGTTGCGCGCGAAGAAACCGAGAAAGCGCGTATCGCGCAGGAGGTCGCGGTCACTGGGGCGCGCATCGCCCAGGAAGAGGAGACCCGGCGCCTCGAAATCGAGCGCGCTCGCAACCTGGAGCAGGCCGAGATCGCGGCCCGCGAGATGACGGAGCGCGCACGGATCGCGCAGGAGCGCACTGTCACCGACGAGCGCATCGCCCTCGAAGAGGAAATCCGGCGCCGTGAGATCGGGCGCAATCGGGCGATCGACGAAGAAGAGATCGCCGCCGCGAAGGTCACCGAAGCCGCCCGCATCGCCCGCGAAAAGGCACTTGCCGCCGAGCGTATCGCCTCCGAACTCGCCACCAGGACGCTCGAAATCGAACGCACGCGGTCGCTGGAGGAAAGCGACATCGCGGCGCACGAAGTGATGGCCGTGGCGCGCATCCAGCAGGAGGAGCGCATTCGAGCCCTGGAAATCGCGCGAACGCGCTCGATCGACGAAGCCGAGATCGCGGCGCGCGAGGTGGTCGAGGCGTCGCGCATCGCCCAGGAAAGGAAGATCGCGGTCGAACGCATCGTCGCCGACGAGCAGACAAAGAGCCGGGAGATCGCGAGGATCAAGGCTATCGAGGTCGCCGAAATCGACGCCCGCGAGTCGACCGAGACCGCGCGCATCGCCCTCGACAAGAAGATCGCGGCCGACCGCATCAGCGCCGAGCAGGAAACCCGCGGCTTGGAGATCGCCCGCAACGAAGCCATCGAGTCGGCCGAGATCGCCTCGCGCCAACTCGTCGAGTCGGTCCGTATTCTCGAAGACCGCAAGATCGCGGCGGAAAAAATATCGCGCGACGAAGAAGTCCGATCGTTGGAGATCGCCCGCAATCGCGTGGTCGACACCGCCGAAATCACCGCGCGCGAAGCCGTTGAAGCCGCTCGAATAGCCCAAGAGAAGCGGCTGGCGGCCGAGCGCATCGCCGCCGAGCAGGAGACCAAAGCGCGCGATATCGCTCGCGAGGAGGTCATCGAAGACGCCGAGATCAGGCGGCGCGAGGCCATCGAGGCCGCGCGGATCGCGACCGAGCTTGCGCTCGAGCGCGAGCGAATCGAATCTTCGAAGAAGCGCGACATCTTCGAGGTCGAGCGCCGGAAGGTCGTGGAGATTGCCGAGCAGGATCGCTCGATTGAACTCGCGGCCAAGCTCGCCGAACGGGCCGACGCCGACCGCCGGGTCAAGGAAGCCGAAATCGTCGCGGCGCAGCAAGTGGCGCGCACCGATGTCGTGCGCGAGCAGAATATCGACCTTGCGCGGCTCGAACGCCGCCGCGCGGTGGAACAATTCGAGGTCGCCCGCACGCAGTCGCTCCAGGAAGCCGAAATCGCGGCGCGCGAGGAAGTGGAGCGGGCGCGCATCTCCTCGGAGCGCGGCATCGACGAGGCGCGCATCCTGCGCGACCGCGAATTGCGTCAACTCGAAATCGGCCGCGAAACGGTGGTCGAGACCGCCCGCATGGAAAGCGCGATCGAAATCCACCGCAAGTCGCGCGAACAATCGGCCGCGCAAGCCGATGCCGAAATTGCCCGGGCGCAGGCGGTTGAAGCCGAGGAGCGCGTCAAGACGGTACGGGAGAGCGAGGCGGCGCGCCGCCGGCGCGCAGTCGAGGTGCTGATCGCCGAAAAGGAGGCCGACGAAGTGCGGATCGCGGCCGCCGCCGAATCGGTGCGCGCCGCGGTCGAGGCCGAAGCGCAGCGCCTGCTCAACGAAGCGGAGAACGTGCTCTCCGACGCGGCGCGCGCGTCGCTGTTCCGCCGCAGGCTGCTCGAACGCATCGAGGGCATCGTGCGCGAGAGTGTCAAACCGATGGAGAAGATCGAGGGCATCCGCATCCTGCAAGTCGACGGCCTCAATGGCGGCGGCGGGCGCGGCGACGGACGCAGCCCTACCGACGAGGTAATCGATTCGGCGCTGCGCTACCGCGTGCAGGCGCCGATGATCGATCAGATCCTCGCCGAGATCGGCATCGAAGGCGGCAGCCTGTCGCGCATGCCGGGCCTCATTCGCGAGGCGCGTGACATGCAAGGCATCCGCAAGGAAACGGCGCCGAAGAAGCCGCCCGAAGGCGGCGGTGGCGGCGGCGGATCGTCCGGGCAAAGCTGACCGCGAGTCGGAAAAAAGGAATAAGCCGATGGCCCGCGTCTATGTCTCCAGCGTCATCAATGGTCGCTCCGACCGCGTGTGGGCGCGGGTGCGGGACTTCAACGGTTTGCCCGCGTGGCATCCGGGCATTGCCGAAAGCCGCATCGAGAACGGCGAACCGGCGGACAAAGTCGGCTGCGTGCGCGATTTCCGGCTGCGCAACGGCGATCGTATTCGCGAGAAGCTTCTCGGGCTGTCGGACTTCGATCTGTTCTGCACCTACTCGATTCTCGAATCGCCCATGGGCGTCGAGAATTATGTGGCCACGTTGCGGCTGACGCCGATTACCGACGGCGATCGGACTTTTGTTGAATGGACGGCGGAATTCGACTGTCCCCCTGAGCGCGAGGCCGAGCTGATCTCGAACATCGGCGGCGGCGTTTTTCAGGGTGGCTTCGATGCCTTGAAACGCCAGTTCGGAGGATGAATCGGTGATCCGTATTGTCCGCTCGACGATCATCGACGCGCCAACTGATCGCGTGTGGGCGTTCCTGCGCGACTTCAACGGGCACGATCGCTGGCATCCGGCGGTCGCCAAGAGCGCGATCGAGCGCGGCCAGAGCGCGGACAAGCTGGGTTGCGTGCGGCGCTTCTTGCTGCGCGACGGCTCCGAGCTGCGCGAGCGTCTGCTGACGTTGTCCGATCTCGAGCAGACGTTCAGCTATTGTCTGATGGACACGCCGGTTCCGCTTTTCAACTACGTCGCCCATGTCCGCCTCGCGCCGGTAACCGACGGCGACCGGACATTCTGGGATTGGCGTTGTTCGTTCTCGACAAGAAAAGGCCAGGAGGCGGAGATGACCCGCATGGTCGGCGAAGACATCTATGACGCGGGATTCGCCGCCGTGCGCGCCCATGTCGCCGCATCATCGGCTGTGGAGGGCCGCGCATGACCGTCACCGTAAAAACCTTCGCCCGATTGACCGACGCCGCGGCTGCGCTCGCGAGCGAACGCGGCGCATGCTTCCTAGCCGGCGGAACTCTGGTGATGCGTGCGGTCAATGAAGCCGATCCGGCGATCGAGACGATCGTGCGGTCGACCGACCCGAGCTTCCTTAACATTGCAGTCTCGTCGGGTCGGGTGGAGCTCGGCGGCGGCGTGACCATGGCCGCGATCCTCGCCGAGCGCGAACTGGCGTTTCTGCACCCGGTAGCGCGCGCTGTCGGCAGTCCGGCGCTGCGCGAGGCGGCGACCGTGGGCGGTAACCTGTTCGCGATTAGAGGTGATTTCGCGACGGCTCTGCTCGCGCTTGACGCAACTGTGATGCTCGCCGGTGGCTTCGGCCAGCGCGAGTTGTCGCTCGATGAATTCATGAGTCGTCGCGAGCGCGGAGCGGCGCTGGTTTCCGCCGTGGCATTCAAGCGCCCGCCGGCCGCGGCGCTGCGGTTCGCCAAGGTGACCCGGATCCACCCCGAGGGCATGTCGGTACTTTCGATCGCGGTGCAATTGCCGCTGACGAGCGGCCGCGTCACCGGCGCGCGGATCGCCTATGCCGGCATGGCCCCGATGCCACTGAGGGCAAAGGCCGCGGAGCGGGCACTCGAGGGACGCACCCTCGACGCCGCAGGCATCGCTCCGGCGCTGGCGGTGGCCGCCGACGGAACATCGCCAGCCGATGATGCGATCGCCAGCGCCTGGTGGCGACGAGAAATCCTTCCCATCCATTTGCGCCGACTGCTACTCGGCGCGAACCAAGCGTGAGCAGCCGATGAAAACTCCCATTCAATTTCGCCTCAACGGCGAGGACGTGGCTACCTTCGCCGACGGCGGCGCGAATCTCCTCGACGTGCTGCGCGAGTCGGTCGGCGATCTGTCGGTGAAAGGCGGCTGCTGGCAAGGCACTTGCGGCTCCTGCACGGTGCTGATCGACGGCGCGCCACGCCTCTCCTGCTTGACGCTGGCCGAGAGTTGCGCCGGCAGATCAATCGAGACCGTCGCCGGCCTGCGCCGCGGCCCTGACCTGCATCCGTTGCAAAGCGCATTCATGGAGCGATTTGCCGCCCAATGCGGCTATTGCACCCCGGGCATGTTGATGGCGGCGAAAGCCCTACTCGACCGCAACCCCAACCCGACGCGGCAGGACGTAGTCGAGGCGCTCGCCGGAAATATCTGCCGCTGCACCGGTTATGAACCGATCATCGCGGCGGTGCTCGACGCTGCCGGCGGCGACAGCCGTCGCCGCGCCTGAAGGACAACGTCATGCTCGAATTTCGCAAAGACATTTTCGCCGACGAACGCGACGATAACCTGAAGGAGGTCGGCCAACCGACGCAGCGCCAGGACATCCTCGGGCACGTCACCGGGACCTCGGCCTTCTACGACGATCACCGGTTCGCCAATCTGCTGCACCTGAAGGTCCTGCGCAGCCCGCACGCCCATGCACGCATTCGCTCGATCGACGACGCCGAGGCGTCGCGCGCCCCGGGCGTGAAGCGGATCATTCGGGCCGCGGACGTGCCGGTCAATCTCAATACGCTGCTGAGTCTCATCCAATTCGGCAAGGATGACGAGCCTTCGCTCGCGAGCGACGTTGTGCGTTACAAAGGCGAGCCGATCCTGGGAATTGTGGCGACCAGCGAGCGCGCGGCACGGCAGGCGCTGGCCTTGGTGCGGGTCTCGTATGACCCGTTACCGGCGGTCTTCGATGTCGAAGAGGCGCTGAAGCCCGGAGCGCCGTCGGTCAATCCGACCTATCCGAAGAACACTTTTGAATACCACGGCAAGTACGACCACCAGAAGCTGCGCTTCGGCGACGTCGACGCGGGCTTTGCGCAAGCCGAAGTGGTCGTCGAAGACCGTTATCAGATGTCGCCGATCGAACACGCGTCAATCGAGACCAACGGTTCCATCGCCGTGCCCGACACGAACGGTCGCTTCATCGTCTACACGTCGACTCAGGCGTTGTTCTTCTCGCTCGACACCGCCGCCAAGATCAACGCGATGCCGTCCAACCAACTGCACTTCATCGGTGGCACCGTCGGCGGCGGCTTCGGCGGCAAGGTCGATACGCTGACCGAGCCGCTCGTCATCCTTGCCGCGCGCCTAACCGGCGCGCCGGTGCGCTACCGGCTGAGCCGGCACGAGGAGATGCAGTTCGGCTCGCCGCGCGGCGCCGAGCGCATCTACGTCAAGGACGGCGTCATGAAGGACGGGCGGATCATAGCTCGCCAGGTGCGCGCTTATTTCGACAGCGGCGCCTACACGCGGTTGTCGAGCTACGCGGTGGTCAAATGCGTGGCCCATATTCCTGGGCCCTACACCATCCCCAACGTCCACGCCGACGTCTTCTGCGTCTATACCAACCGCACGCCGGCAACCGCCATGCGCGGCTTCGGCGTCACGGCATTGGACTTTGCGCTGGAATGCCAAATGGACAAGCTTGCCGTTGCCATCGGCATGGATCCGCTTGAGTTCCGCATGCTCAATGTCTACCGCGACGGCGATATGAAAGCGCACCGACGTGAGGCAAAGAATTGCGCGCTGATCGAATGCGCGCAGGTCGCAGCCGGGAAGGCCAATTGGCCGCTTCGCGATGAATTCCGCCGGATGTCGTCGCGGACCGGCGGCGGTGCAGGGCATGCGGGCGCTGCCCGAACCGTGGCGCCGGCCGCGGCTACCGCGACGGCGCGGCCGGCGGCTCCGCAACGCGTCACCGGGCCGGCACAGACCCCGCCGCCGGCACCGCCGCGAAGCGCGCCGCCACCTCCCGCACCGGCGGCTGCCGGATCGACGCACGGCGCTCCGCGCTTTTCTTCAGTCTTCGGTACCAGGAGGCGCTGATCATGGCCAAGCATCGCGGGCGCGGCGTGGCGACCATCAACTATCCGATCGGCATGAATCTCGGCGGCGATCCGAGCCAAGCGCTGGTTCATTCCAATCCGAGCGGAAAATTTACCGTGGCACTGTCCTCGATAGACCTCGGACAGGGAATGAAATCGGTGACGCGGCAAATTTGCGCGGAGACCCTGGGGGTGCCGGTCGAGGACGTCTATGTCGACACCGCGGACTCGGATACCGGCCCGCATTGCATGGGCTCGTTTGCCTCGCGCGGAACGCACCGCGTCGGCAACGCAGTGATGGCGGCGGCGCGCGAGGCACGCGCAGTCATGATGGAGGCGGCGGCCGAAGAGCTTGAGGTCGACCCGGGGGACCTTGAGACGGACGGTCTCGGCTCAATCCGGGTGAAGGGCGCACCGCACCGCTCGATCTCGGTTCGCGACGTCGCCATTGCCGCCCAGTTCCGCCAGGGCAAGACGATTTCCGGGCGCGGTATTTTCCTGGTGCCGCTTTCCGACGTCGATCCGGAAACCGGAGAGATGACGCCGGCGACGTGCTACGCCCATGCCTGTCTGATTGTTGAAGTCGAAGTCGATGACGAGACCGGCGAAGTCACCGTGCTCAAAATGACTAGCGCCTACGAAATCGGGCGCGCGATCAATCCCAAGCTTGTCGAACAACAACTCGTCGGCGGCTCATGGATGGGAATGAGTCACGCGCTTTATGAAACCCCGGAGCCTTATTACCCGGATATGCGGAACGGACCGCGGGATTTTGGCGAATACCTTATGCCCGGCCCCGGCGACATTTGTCCCCACGACATCACGGTGCTCGAAAGGCCGGCGGCGGACGGACCGTTCGGCGCCAAGGGTCCGGGCGAGATGTGCGCGAATCCGGTGCTGCCTGCGGTCGCCAACGCGGTGTTTAATGCGGTCGGCGTGCGCGTCAACGAACTGCCGATCACGCCGGAGAAGATTCTCCGGGCGTTGAAGGCGCGCGGCGGCGCTGCCGCCCACTCGCGATAAGCAGTCATGGCGGTTCGCCGTACCATTGTCGGCATCGGCAGTCCGCGCGAGCTCGAGGACGCGCTTCGCGCCGCCTACTATTTGGCCGATGCCGAGCTTTCGACGGCCGCTTATCTCGCGCTCGCCCTCGGCAAACCATTGTTGCTCGAAGGCGCGCCGGGCGTCGGTAAGACCGAGGCGGCTAAAGCCATTGCCGGCGTGCTGGGCCGCGCTCTTCTGCGCTTGCAATGCTACGAAGGCATCGACGCGGCGGCGGCGCTTTATGAATGGAATTTCCCGCGCCAGATGCTGGCGTTGCGCCAGCACAGCGAAGGCGCCGGTGAAGTCGACATCTATCGCGACGAGTTCCTGATCGAGCGGCCGATGCTGGCCTGCCTGCGGCACCCCGAGGAAACGGTGTTGCTGATCGACGAGATCGACCGTTCCGACCACGAGTTCGAGGCGTTTCTCCTGGAATTTCTGTCAGACTTTCAGATCTCCATTCCCGAGCGAGGCTCTATCCGCGCTTATGAGCGGCCCGTCGTGATCCTCACCTCCAATCGGACGCGGGAACTGCACGAGGCCCTGCGTCGCCGCTGCGTTTATCACTGGATCGACTACCCGACTCCCGAGCGTGAAATGCGCATCATCATGATGCGCGCGTCCGGCGTCGGCGAGCGGACGGCGCGGGCAGTCGTCGCCGCGGTCGGCCGACTGCGCCGTGAGCCGCTCGCCAAGCTCCCCGGCATTGCGGAAGCGGTCGAATGGGCGGAGGCCGCGACGCTGCTCAACGAGCAGGGAGCCCGTTGGCCCGAAGCGTTCCGGCGCTCGCTCGGCGTGGTCCTCAAGGACGAGGACGATCTCGTCCATGTCGCGCCGAGGATCGACGCCATCCTGGTGGAGGCGCAGGCGTGATCGACACAGCAGGCCCTATCGGTCACTTCATCGGCTTCGCCGGCCTGCTGCGGCGCGCGGGCTTTGCCGTCGCGCCCGAGCAGACGATGGCTTGGCTTGCCGCGATCGAACTATTGGGACCCAGCGAAATCGGCGACATCCGCCGCGCCGCTCACGCGACGCTGGCGCCGCCGCCGGAGCGCTTCGCCGAATTCGACGCGCTGTTCGATGCGCATTTCCTCGGCGCGGTAAGCGCGGGCCTGGAATCGGAGCCAACTGAGGACGAGCCGCTGCGCGCCGCGGAAGATTCGTCCGTGGGACCCGAGCCGATGTTCGGCGACGAGACGCGTGAATCAGGCGCCAAGGCGACCAGCGCCGAGCGGCTTTCGGCGCGGCGCTTCGCGCTGGGAGACGACGGCGAAACGCTGCGCCGGTTCACGCGCGCGCTTCCCGGCCGCGTCCCGCGGCGGCGGGGTTATCGATGGCGTTCGGCGCGCGGCGGATCCGGCACCGACGCGCGGCGCATGTTTCGCGACGCGATGCGCCACGCCGGCGAGTTCATCCGGCTGCGTCGCCGCAAGCGCGGCCTGCGCCAGCGCCGCATTGTCCTCCTCATCGATGTCTCCGGTTCGATGAAAGAGCGCACCCAAGCGCACCTCGCTTTTGCTCACGCGCTAGTGCGCGGCGCCGAAGCTGCCGAGGTCTTCACCATCGGTACGAGGCTAACCCGCATTACCTGGCCGCTGCGCCTGCGCAACCGCGAGCAGGCCCTCGCCACGGTTTCCCTCGTCGTTGCCGACTGGGACGGCGGCACCCGCATCGGCGAAGCGCTCGGCGCTTTTCTCGCCATCCCGCGCTTTGCCGCACTGGCGCGCGGAGCGGCGCTCATCGTGCTTTCGGACGGGCTCGAACGCGGCGATCCGACGGCGATGGCCGACGCGGTCGCGCGCTTCGCCCGGATCGCCTGGCGGATCATCTGGCTGACCCCGCTCGCCGCCGATCCCTCTTTCCAGCCCCGCACCGCCGGTCTCGTCGCGGCGCGACCCTATCTCGACAAGCTCGCCGAGGGCGCGTCGATCGACAGCATCTGCGCCCAGGTTCTCGATTTGGCGAGCGAGAGGGCGGCGGCATGACAGCCATCATCGATGCCCATCACCACATCTGGCGGCGGGCCGATCTACCATGGCTCGACGGGCCGATGCAGCCGCGCATCTTCGGCCCTTACGAGCCGATCCGCCGCGACTATCCGATCGGCGAATATCTCTCCGACATCACCGACTGCGGCGTCACCGCATCGGTTTACGTGCAGGCCAATTGGGCGAAGGACACCTTCGAGGACGAAGTCGCCTACGTGCAGCGCGCCGCCGACGAGACCGGTTTTCCGCAGGCCATCGTCGGCTATGCTGATTTTCTGGTCGATGACGTGCGCCTGCAATGCGACCGTCTGACCAAATATCGCGGCATGCGCGGATTGCGGATGCAGCTGCATTGGCACGCCAATCCGCAGTACCGTTTCGCGGGAGAGCCCGACCTCGCCCGTAACGCAACACTTCAGCGCAACGTCGCCCGGCTCGCCGATTACGCCTGCACTTTCGACCTTCAGGTTTTCGCCGGCCAGATGGCGGGCGCGGCCGAACTCGCCGCCAGCGCTCCCAACGTTGTTTTCATCCTGCAACATGCCGGAATGCTGGAAGACACTACCGCGGCCGGATGGGAGCAATGGCGCGTCGGGATGCGTCATCTCGCCGCCTGCCCAAACGTGGTGTCGAAACTCTCCGGACTCGGCACGTTCATCCACAAAAACGACCCCGATCATATCGCGGCGTTGGTGCGCGAAACCGTCGAGCTGTTCGGCGCGACACGCTGCCTGTTCGGCTCGAATTTCCCGGTCGAGAAATTGTGGACACGGTATTCGGATCTGGTGGCGGCGTACCGCCACGCGCTCAAGCCGTTCGGCGAAGAGACGTCGCGCGCGGCGCTTCACGACACGGCGGCGAAAGTTTATCGGCTCAATTCACTCGGGGGAGGAAACCATGGCACTTGAAATCAAAATTCTCGATTACGGCGACATCGAACTCGAATCGAGCTTCCTGGTGCTCGGCCGCGATTGCGGCCGCATACGCCGGGTTCCGGTCTTCGGCTTTCTCGTTCTCGGCGGGACCTGGCCGGTGGTGGTCGATACCGGCTATCGCTCGAACCAGATCATGGAGACGTTGGGGATGCGCGGCCTGCAATCCCACGAGACCATGATCGAGAACCAGCTGAAGAAACACGGGCTGCGGCTCGGCGACGTGCGCTATGTCCTGCACACGCACCTGCATATCGACCATGCCGGCAAGGACGATCTGTTCCCCATGAACACCGCGGTCGTCATCAATCGGCGCGAGCTCGAATATTCGGTTTCCGGGCTGATGCATCCGCAATATCCGGCGGTCGACATCAAACATCTCGTCGATCGCTTGCACACCAAAGGCGCGCTGCGCTTTCTCGATCTGGAAATATCCGGTCCGGTCGAGCTGATGCCGGGCCTGATCTGCGAGGCGGCGGGCGGCCATACCGAAGGATCGATGAACATCGTCGTCAAGACCAACGAAGGGGTGGCGACGATCTGTGGCGACGTGATCTACGACATCAACGATCAGCTGGTCGAACCTTTCCGTGAAATCGGCGATATGGAGCCACGCGTCACCGGCAACCATGGTACGACCAAGCGCCAGGAGAAGGCCGCGATCAAGAAGGTCGTCGCCAACTCGCGCTTCGTGCTCCCGGTCCACGACCGTCCGGCGCTGATCGAGGCCGGAATGGTCACCGGCCGCCTCCAGGATTCGGTCCCCGGGGCGGTGGTGCAATCGTTGCCGCGACGGCAATGGTTCCCGGCGTAAGATGCGGAGGCGTTCATGAACCACTCCGCGTTACGTCGCGAGTTCTCGGAGCTGCTCGATCTCGAGGCGCCGGTCGAGCGGCTTGCCGGCGGCTTCACGTTCACCGAGGGGCCGATCTGGCATCCGCGCGATCAATACCTGCTGTTCTCGGACATGCCGGCTGACGTGCGGCGCCGCTACGACGAGCGCGGCGGCGTGCGCGAAGTGATGAAGCCGTCCAACAAATGCAACGGCATGACCTACGACGCCGACCTGGGGCTCGTAGTGTGCGAACACGCCACGTCGAGCCTCATTCGCGAGCGCGATGGCCGGCGCGAAATTTTGGCGTCGCATTTTGAAGGCAAGGAACTCAACAGCCCGAATGACGTATGCGTGCGCTCCGACGGCTCGATTTATTTCTCCGATCCCTGGTACGGGCGAATGCCGGTCTACGGGGTCGAGCGGCCGCGCCAGCTCGGCTTCCAGGGCGTCTACCGCATACCGTCGGGCGGCGGCGAGCCGCAGCTTGTCGTCGATCGCAACCTGTTCGAACAACCGAACGGCCTGTGTTTTTCGCCCGACGAGCGGCTCCTGTATGTCAACGACACGGTGCGTGCGCTGATCCGCGTCTTCGATGTCAACGCTGACGGCTCGCTTGGCCCAGACCGGATTTTTGCCTCCGGCATCCGCTCCGAACTGGAGCCGGGGGTCCCCGACGGCATGAAGTGTGACGGCGCCGGGAATATCTGGGTGACGGCACCCGGCGGCATATGGGTTTACTCGCGCTCGGGCGCGCTACTCGGCAAGGTGCGGGTTCCCGAACTTGTCGCCAATCTACACTGGGGCAAGGCCGATTGGCGCGCGCTGTTCATATGCGCCACCCATTCGCTCTATGCCGTGCGGACCAAGATCGGCCCGCGGGTGGAGCCTTTCATGCGGGCGAGCACCTCCGGTACAACAGCCAGCGTGTCATCGTTGGCTTCGTCCTCGTCCCAGCCGGAACGCGCCAGCGCAAGCGGCGGCGTCAACACCGGACTGCGGCTCGATCCGTCGCGCTGCGCACTGATCATCCAGGACATGCAGAACGACGTGATGATGGACGGCGGCGCATTCGCCTCTTCCGGAGCGCCACAGCATGCCCGCGAGCAGAATGTCGTCGAGAACATCCGCCGCCTCGCCGAAGTCTGCCGGTCGCGCGGCGTGATGATCATCCATGTCTGGTTCGTGGTCGAACCGGGCGCGCCGGGCGTGACGCTCAACGCGCCGCTGTTCGAAGGGCTGGTCGACTCCAAGGCGATGGTGCGCGGCACTTGGGGCGCCGCGCCGGCGCCCGGCCTTGAGCCGCAGCCCGGCGATTACATCGTCGAAAAGATTCGCATGAGCGCGTTCGAAGGCAGCAACCTTGAGATTGTGTTGCGCTCGGGCGGCCGCGATACGCTGATCAATACCGGCGCCTGGACCAATATGTCCGTCGAGCACACCAGCCGCACCGCCGCCGACAAAGGCTATTTCGTAATCGTGCCGGAGGATTGCTGCTCGACAATGAACGCCGACTGGCACCGCGCCTCAGTGCAATACGCGCTGACCAACGTCGCCGCGGTAACCAAGGTCAGCGAGGTCATCGCCGCTCTCGGTTAGTCCTATGCCGGCAGCGTGAGGCCTTCCGCAGCGAAGGCCCGTTGCACCGCCGGGCGGGCGGCAAGCCGCCGCGCGTGCGCCGTCCAGTGCGGAAAATCGCGCGCCATGTCGAAACCGAGGAGCGGCCCGCGTCCCCACGTCCAATAAACAACGAGCAGCGGATCGGCGACGCTGTAGCGCTCACCGATGGCCCAAGGCCCGTCGCCGATCTTCTCGTCGACCGCCTGCCAGAGCTCGCGGCAGGTCTTCTTGCCGGTGGCGGCGACATCCTCGACGGCGCGGGGGTCTGAGGCGTAGCGGGCCGCGCGCCGGACATGAACAAAGGCGACGTGAATGGTCGACGACAGCCAATTGAGCCATTCGGCGCAGCGCGCTTCTTCGCGCGGGTCCCATGGCCAAAGCCCGGCGGCTGGATGGCGGGCCGCGATATAGCGCAGGATCGCCGGTGCTTCGCTGAGGGTCCAATCGCCGTCGGTCAGCGCCGGCACGCGCGCCTTAGGGTTGACGCGAAGGTAATCCGCGCTGTTTTGCTGATTAGCGCCGAGATCGACCCGCGACAGTTCAAAACGGTCGCCGACTTCCTCAAGCACAATGTGAGGCGCCAGCGAGCATGCCCCCGGCGCATAATAAAGTTTCATCACGCTCATTCGAGTCGTCACCTCCCGAACCGCGTCTGTGCGAGTGACGGTTCGTTCCCCTTTCTGCCGTTCAATAGGTCGCCCGGCCCCCGGACAGATCGAAGGCCGCGCCGGTGGTGAACGAATTCTCCGCGGTCACGAGCCAACAGATCATCGACGCGGCTTCTTCGAGCTCAAGCATCCGGCCACGCGGAATCTTGGCGACGATCATCGCCAAAAAGTCCGGCGCCTGGCTCAGCGCCAACGTCGTCTTGGCAACGGCCGGCGTCACGCAATTGACGCCGATATTGTAGCCGGCGAGCTCCTTACCGAGCGATTTGGTGAGCGCGATCACCGCCGCCTTGGTCGCGCTATAGGCCGGCGCTTTCGGATTGCCTTCCTTGCCGGCGACCGAACTCAAATTGACGATACGTCCATAATTCGCCGCGATCATGTGCGGAACGACAGCGCGGCAGCAATAAAAGGTGCCGAGCAGCCCGACATTGACGACATCCCGGAAGGCCTCGGGAGGATATTCCCAGGTCGGCGCGTTCGGCCCGACGATAGCGGCATTGTTGACCAGGATATCGATCCTGCTGAACTCACCGATCGTCGCTTTGGTGGCATTTTCAACGGAGGCAAGGTCGGCGATATCGACCGCCAGTCCCAGCACGCGGTCGCCCTTGGCGATACACTTTACTGTCTCGTCAAGGAGCGCCCGGTCGCGATCCCATATGGCGACGCGGCCGCCGGAGGCGAGGATACGATTGACCACCGCAAGACCGATGCCTTGAGCCCCGCCGGTGACCACCGCAACCCGCTCGTTCAAATCATAGACATTCACAGGACAGGCCTCCTGAGATCAAGGAAGGTACGGACCGCGTGGCAGATCCTGCCGCTGCGGAACATCGGCAAAAGCATACAGCAAAGACGCCGCGAGCTGGCAACCGATACTCGAACATGCCCCTTTTTCTGCGCCGTCAAAAGCCACGCGCCGGCATGTAGTGGGACGCAGGTCAGGCTAGCGAGCCTTGAAACGGAGCAGCATGACGTCGTTTGGCTACTGTGAAGCTGCCGCAAGGGCAATCGGCATATCAACATAGATCTTGTATTGTTGCGATTTCGGTTTCGCCTTATCTTCCTCGTTGAAATACTGGACTGAGCTTTTTCCCAGATATGCGAGGGGCAGGATCATGACACGAATGAACCGGCTTGGCCGGTCGGCGGCTTGGGCAAAGACCGCATCCAGCCCGCTCTCGTACCAAGCGCCGCCCGGACCGTATGACGTCGAGCGGCCGTGCGTATCGATGCGGATTCCACCTTCGATCAGGCAACGGATGCCGGGTCCTTGATGGCGGTGCAGATAGGCGCAGCCGCCCGCCGGGAAGGCGACGCTGTCGCCGCGCAAAAGCAACGCGCCCTTCGGAAGCGTCTCAAGCTGCGCGGACAACTTTTCGCGGGAAACGATGCCCGGGCCGGTGGTGATGCGGCCGTCGGCATCGCCCGGCGCAAGCTCCCATCGCCACGCCGTTGCTCCATCGCGGCCGGCTCTCAGGGTTACGGCGCCTTCCCCACTCCAGGCTTCCTCGGCCCGCAATACTCGATCGTCGACCGTGGCGGAGCCATACACCGGGAAGATCATGCGCGGCAATGCCGGAAACGACACCGCAGTGTCGTTAGACAACACGTCTTCGTGGAGCCGAAGCACTGGTTGCATCGGGGTCAGTTCAGACACTGAGCAATTGCTCGATGCAAGCACGCCGGGAGCTGTGGAGCAAGCTCAGACAATTGCCGGCGCAAAAATTCGTTGTGTCGTTGTCGATCACGCCGGACTGTCACCACTCGCGGCTGGCCCCCCTCGGCGACTCTCGGGATCGTGCTCTTTATCCATTCAACAGCGCGACCCGCATCTGTTGCCGGCCATCGCCACCGCCAACGACCTGCGCGCCCGTCTCGGCGAGGAAGTATTGCGCCGGAACATGTCATGGGATGGGGACAGGTCTGATCTTAGCCGGGACTTCACGACGCGCCGAGCAAACCGCGCATGGCCAAATTGCGCATGAGCGCGCCTACGCCAAATGTCCAGGGCGGGGCCAACTCTGCGTACGCGACGACGTTAGCGAGCGAACCGAGCCGGTCGCAGGCTATCGTCACCACGTCCCCCACGTGATGGGTGAAACCCTTGCCGAGCGCATCGCGATCCTGCACCGGCGCAAACATCGTTCCCAAGAACAGCGCGGCTCCATCGGGATAAGGGTGATGAGGACCGAGCATTTGAGCGACTAGGTCGGCCGGGTCGCGGCTGATCCGGTCCATGGCGCTGCGGTCATTGAGAACAAAACCGTCGCGGCCCTTCACCGTCAGCGTCACCTCGGCCTTCCGCACGTCGTCGAGCGAAAATGTCCGATCGAAGAGACGCACGAACGGCCCGATCGCGGTCGAGGCGTTGTTGTCCTTGGCCTTGCTGAGAAGCAAGGCGGAGCGGCCTTCAATATCTCGCAAATTGACATCGTTGCCCAGTGTCGCGCCGACGATTTCGCCGCGTGAGTTGACTACAAGGACGACCTCCGGCTCGGGATTATTCCATACGGAGGACCGAAGAATTCCGACCGCCGCGCCTGAACCGACGCAAGACATTGGCTGCGATTTCGTGAAGATCTCCGCATCGGGGCCAATGCCGACTTCGAGATATTGGGACCACATGCCCTTGGCGATGAGGAGTTGCTTCAGTGCGGCGGCTTCGGACGAGCCCGGCCTGAGGCTTTCCACGGCGCCGGCGATCGCCGTCTCCACTTCCACTCGCACCGCGGCCGCACGTTGCGGCTCGCCACGCGCCTGTTCTTCTATGACGCGCTCAAGGAGCGATGTTGCGAAGGTGACACCTGCGGCTTTGACCGCCTGCAGGTCGATTGGGGCCAGTAGATATGCTTTTGACGGATCACGAGAATGCTCCGGGGTATTCGCTAGGATCGGCCCGATATCGCCGATTCGTTCTCCCTTGCCGCCCGCGATAGCCGCGGCGGGACTCCGCGCTTCGCACAGATCGCGCACGGTCGGGAAAGCGCACGACACGTCGTAACAGCCGTCTGCGCGAAGGGCGACTACCGAAGGTCCCTCGAGGTCGGGGCGCCAAAGGCGGCCAACAAGCGTTCCGTCAGTGCCATCGGCCGGCAGCGTTGCGGTGGGGTCGAGCTGAAAAGTCATTGTGCAACGTCTTACGCGACAAATGCCTCCGGTACCACGGCCGATCGTGAGCGCGGAAGCCCGCCACCCAGGGCCATGCCAAGGACAACTGCTTTGCCTCTGGTCCGGGGGAAGACTTGGCGGCAATGCAAATCAATGCAATGGAAACGGCCGCTTCCGGCCCTTTGCGCAATGACCTTCTCGCCGGCCACCTTAATCTCGTAGCGGCACTGGTCGTAGGCGTTGCCCGCTTAGCCAGCTAGACTAATAGGGAGGAAACGCGGGGCATCCCCGTTCCCCCTCGCTTAAGCTATTCGCCTGCTACCGGATGCTCGCAGATTCCCTTGCCAACTGCATCGACGGCGAGCCGGGCCAGCAGGATGACGAGTGTTGCGTCGCGCCCGCAGAATGACCGTCCCGTCTCGATGCGGTTCCTGCAGGCGGTTGGCGTCGCGCGAATGGCTTTGTACGGTGGTTTGCGGATTGGGAGAAAACATGGATACCCGGCTCAAGGACAAGGTTGCGATCGTGACGGGGGGCGCTCGCGGGATAGGCGCGGCATTCTGCGAGGGGTTGGCTGCCGTCGGAGCTACGGTAGTCGTTGCGGACGTACTTGACGGCAGCGCGGTTGCCGAACGTATCGCGGAGAGGCAGGCGCGATCCATCTATGTTTATGCGGACGTCACCTTGAAGGATTCGGTAGAGAATCTCGTCGCCAATGCCGTGCGGGAATTCGGCACAGTGGACATTCTCGTCAACAATGCGGGCCTGTTCGCCGATCTCCGCACCAAGCCGTTCCAACACATCAGCGAGGAGGAGTGGGACCGGGTGATGGCGGTGAACGTACGCGGCTCGTTTCAATGTGCGAAGGCCGTCGCCCCGGTCATGATCGAGAAGAAAAAGGGCCGCATCGTCAATCTCGCTTCCGGCACTGCGTTCAAAGGCACCCCGAACCTGCTGCACTACGTCGCCTCCAAGGGCGCCGTGGTGTCGATGACGCGCTCGCTCGCACGCGAACTCGGGCAGTACAATATCTGCGTCAATGCCATCGCCCCGGGTTTGACCATGAGCGAAGCGGTCGCCGTCAATCCGGACTGGACCGGCAAAGCCAGCGCCGCCGGCATTGCAGCCCGCGCCATTCAGCGCGACCAAGTGCCGGCCGATTTAATCTCCACTCTGATCTACCTCTGCTCCGACGACAGCAACTTCGTGACCGGACAGACCATCAGCGTCGACGGCGGCGCACTCATGCGTTAGCCGTCTGCCTTTGCGGCGACGGTGTTCCGGCGGCACCCAACCCGTTCAGATCCAGTCCTTCTTGAACCAAGCCAGCGCCAGCAGCGCGGAAGCGAGGTGGCACGTTGTTCATGCGCGAGCATCTTATTAATCGTTTTCCGGCTAATCCCAGTCTCTCGGGGAGACCGCTTTTTCGGTGTTCCCTGCGCTAAAATGTGTCATCGGATGCCCCGCCACTGCCGTAGATCGCGATACATAAAACCAATTCTCTGAGGTCTGTGGATTGAGCATTAGACGTCAGGATAGCCTGCACGGCCCCGTGCTGCTTTTTGCACCGAAATTTCGCGCCAAAGTGACGTCATGGGTCATTAGCGACCGAATGAGGCCATCGATTTCGAGTCCGCTTTGACCTCAACTCCGGACATTACGCTGCATCGCACTAAGTGACGCGAAGGGCCAGGAGGCGACATCGCGCATGCGGTAGCGGGGGCTTCGGAGTTTCCGCACACGGCCAGCTCTGACCGCGTAATTGTGCTAATATTAAATAGCCGGGAAGCAGAATGACGGGATCGTGCCGTTATTTATGACAGCGTGGCACACATTTCCGGGGTCGGATACATTCGCAGAATTTCGTCTGCGGAGCTGGAGGAAACCCATGAGACGCTCGACCCTGATCGTTACGGCCATGCTCACGTTGGCGGCCGGCTCGGTTGCAATCATAGCGGCAGGACCCCGTGCCATGAGCAAAGAGCCCCGCTTTTCGCAACTGACGATGGATCAACTCACCGACCAGCAAAAACCGCTCGCCGAGCAGATCATGAAGATTTCGAGCGTCGGTATCGGCGGCCCCTACAATCCGCTGCTGCGCAGCCCCGTGCTCGGGCAAAGAATGTTCGATCTGCTGCATTACCTGCGCTGGGAAACATCGGTGCCTTTGAAGCTCAATGAATTTGCGATCCTCATCATCGGGCGGCAGTGGCGCTCCCAGGTGGAGTGGC
>Ga0208937_1000488_pt1 | contig 30525 bp, 27 predicted proteins | sample June2015DPH_11_5_FD_184705 | JGI IMG/M metagenome (GOLD analysis project Ga0208937, IMG submission 184705) | Peatland microbial communities from SPRUCE experiment site at the Marcell Experimental Forest, Minnesota, USA - June2015DPH_11_40... | ecosystem: Environmental > Terrestrial > Soil >...
ATTGGCCGCCGTCAATATCTCCCGCCACTCGTTCCACGGCGACTGGAACTACACGATCTCGCCCTGCCAAAAGCCTCGAGGTCGCCGCCGGGTCACAAAATGATCGACTTATTTATGGACAGGCCCTAAGGGGCAAAGCCGACATCGCCGAACGGAAGCCGCCAACCTTGATCGGGGAGTACGCGCCCTAGAACTTATCAAGCTGCCGGTGCTCGGCTCTGATCCAGCGCACGGTGCCGCTGACCGAGCGCATGACCACGGTTTGCGTCTCGATAATGCCCTCGCGAAACTTGACCCCGTGCAGCATCGGGCCGTCGGTGATGCCGGTCGCCGCGAACAGGCAGTCGCCGCGCACCATGTCCTCGATCTGATACTTCTTGCGCGGGTCTTTGATGCCCATCTTGGCGGCACGCGCGCGCTTCTCTTCGGTGTCGACCACGAGGCGGCATTGCATCTGGCCGCCGATGCAGCGCAGCGCCGCCGCCGCCAGCACGCCCTCGGGCGCGCCGCCGATGCCGAGGCAAATGTCGATGCCGGTCTTCTCCGGCTCGGCGGTATGGATGACGCCGGCGACGTCGCCGTCGGTGATCAGGCTGACCGCGGCGCCGGCCTTGCGCACCGCCGCAATCAGATCGGCGTGGCGCGGGCGGTCGAGAATCATGGCGGTGATGGCCTGCGGCGGTACCCCCTTGGCCTTGGCCAGATTGAGGATGTTTTCCTCGGCCGGGGCGTCGAGATCGACCACGCCTCTCGGATAACCCGGACCGACCGCGATCTTGTCCATGTAGATGTCCGGCGCATGCAAGAGCGTGCCCGCCTCGGCTATCGCGATCGTGGCGATGGCGCCGGGCATGTTCTTGGCGCACAGCGTCGTGCCCTCCAGCGGATCGACCGCAATGTCGACTTTGAAACCGCCCTTGCCGCCTACTTTCTCGCCGATGAACAGCATCGGCGCTTCGTCCATCTCGCCTTCCCCGATCACGACCGTGCCGTCGATCGGCAGCTTGTTGAGCTCGCGCCGCATGGCATCGACCGCCGCCTGGTCGGCGGCCTTTTCGTCGCCGCGGCCGCGCAACCGCGCCGCATTGACCGCCGCGCGCTCCGTCACGCGCACGATCTCGAGCGAGAGAATGCGCTCCAGCATGAGGTTATGGGGAACCGTTATTGACGACGGCATGTTTCTTTTCCCTGCAATTCCATTGTACTAGCAGACCATGTTGAGCATGATCTTTTCCGAAAACCGGTAGCCACTTTTCGGGATCATGCTCTAATTCTTCTCAATCCGGATCACCTGCGGCCGTCCCGAGATTACACGGTCGCGGCGCACCGCGGCGAGCGCCTTGCGCACCGCGTCTTCGGTGGTCGCGTAGGTGATCAGGATGACCGGTACCGGCTCGCCCGAGCGCCCCCGCTGGCCGGCGATTTGCGGCCGGATTTCGTGGCGCTGCACGATCGATTCGAGCGAGATTTGCTGCTGCGCCAATCGCCGCGCGATGGTGGCGGCGCTGCCGGGACGGTCGCGCGCCAGCAAGCGGATGTAATAGCCGCCCTCGTGGCGCTGCATCGGCGCTTTGCGGACGGCCGTCATGCGCGCGGCCGGACGCCCGAACGGCGGCGTGCGCACCCCGCGCGCAATGTCGGCGAGATCGGATACCACCGCCGAAGCGGTCGCCATGCCGCCGGCGCCGGGACCGACCAGTGTGATCGGGGCAAGGTTTTCGGCATCGATCGTCACCGCGTTGGTCACGCCCATGACCTGGGCGATGGCGGATTCCTTCGGCACCATCGTCGGATGCACCCGCTGCTCGATGCCAGCCTCGGTGCGCACCGCGACCCCCAACAGCTTGACGCGGTAGCCAAGCTCGCCGGCGGCGTCGAGATCGGCGAGCGTGATCGAGAAGATGCCCTCCGTGTAAACCGCGTCGGGATCGACCCTGGTGCCGAAAGCCAGGCTCGCCAGGATGGCAAGCTTTTGCGCGGTGTCGTGGCCTTCGACATCGAAAGACGGATCGGCCTCGGCATAGCCGAGGCGCTGGGCCTCGCGCAGGCACTCATCGAAAGCCAGGCGGTCCTGCTCCATGCGCGAGAGGATGTAATTGCAGGTGCCGTTGAGGATGCCGTAGACGCGCATCAGTGAATCGCCGTCGAGCCCCTCGCGCAGCGTCTTCACGATCGGGATGCCGCCGGCGACCGACGCCTCGAAATTAAGCGCAACGCGGTGACGTTCCGCCAGCATGGCAAGCTCGTGACCGTGCCCGGCGAGCAGCGCCTTGTTGGCGGTCACCACCGGCTTGCCGGCGGCCAGCGCGGTTTCCACGGCAGGCTTGGCCGGGTCCCCTACCCCGCCGATCAGCTCGACCAGGACGTCGATCGCCGGATCGCAGGCCAGCGCCACCGGATCGGCGATCCAGCGGAATTTCTTCAGGTCGATAGCGCGCTTCTTCCCTCGCGACTGGGCGCTGACGGCGACGACCTCGATCGGCCGGCCGCAGCGCGCCGTGAGCTTGTCGCGGCCATGCTCCAAGAGCTGGACGACGGCCGTGCCGACAGTCCCCAATCCGGCAAGCCCGACTTTCAACGGCTCGGCCATAAACGTCGCTAACCTGGGATGAAAGAGCGTGGCGCGACTAACGTCGCGTCGCGAGGGGCACGACGTTGTGCAGCATTTCCGGCCCGGTTTCAAGAAAGCGCCGGATGTTGCGGGCGGCCTGGCGGATGCGCTGCTCGTTCTCGACCAAGGCGATGCGGACATGGCCTTCGCCGTTTTCGCCGAAGCCGGCCCCGGGCGACACCGCGACGCCGGCCTTCTCGACCAGCAGGGTTGAGAACTCAACGCTGCCGAGCGGCTGGAACGGTTCGGGGATCGGCGCCCAGGCGAACATCGAGGCCGCCGGCGGCGGCACCCGCCAGCCGGCGCGGCCGAACGAATCCACCAAGGCGTCGCGCCGGCGCCGGTAGGTCGCGCGCATCTCGTGGATGCAATCGTCGGGACCGTTGAGCGCCGCCGTGGCGGCGACCTGGATCGGCGTAAACGCGCCGTAGTCGAGATAGGATTTCACCCGCGCCAACGCCGCGATGATGCGCTCATTGCCGACGGCAAAGCCGATGCGCCAGCCGGGCATCGAATAGGTCTTCGACATCGAGGTGAATTCGACGGCAACCTCCATGGCGCCGGGAACCTGCAGCACCGAGGGCGGCGGATTGTCGTCGAAGTAGACCTCGGCATAGGCGAGATCCGACAACACCAGGAGGCTGTGCTTCTTCGCAAAGGCGATGAGCTCGCGATAGAAGTCGAGGTTCGCCACGCAAGCCGTCGGGTTCGACGGATAGCAGGTGACGACGGCGATCGGCTTCGGGATCGAATGCATCATGGCGCGTTCGAGCGCACTGAAAAAGGCGTCGTTGGCTTCGACCGCCACCGAACGGATGGCGCCGCCCGCCATCAGGAAGCCGAAGGCGTGAATCGGATAGGTCGGGTTGGGAACGATGATGAGATCGCCCGGCGCGGTGATCGCCTGCGCCACATTGGCGAAGCCTTCCTTGGAGCCGAGCGTGGTAACGACCTGCGTTTCCGGATTGAGCTTCACGCCAAAGCGGCGGGCATAATAGGCGGCCTGCGCGCGGCGCAGCCCCGGGATGCCCTTGGAGGCCGAATAGCGGTCGGTCCGTGCCTTGCCGATGGTCTCCTTGAGCTTCTCGACCACGTGTGCGGGCGCCGGCAGGTCCGGATTGCCCATGCCGAGATCGATGATGTCGGCGCCGCCATTGCGGGCCACCGCCTTGGCGCGGTTGACCTGCTCGAACACGTAAGGCGGCAGCCGGCGGATGCGATAAAATTCTTCCATGATTGCCCCGGCGCGTCGGCCTGACGACCTTCTACACTTTTATCACGGCTTGGGGTCGGCACCAGCGGTCTGCGTGGCGCCGGATGCAGCGGTGGCGGGTTGCGCCGACGGGGGCGGCTTTTGCTGCGCCGCCGCGGCGGCGCCGGCCGCCGGGCCGGGCTGACTATTGGGCTGAATCTGGGTGTTCAAATGGTCCCGCTCGGAGGCAAGCGCCTCGGTCGCCTGCTTGACCTGGTCGGGGGTGAGCGGAGTATCGGCCCGCGGCGCCGGCATGTCGTGGACCGCCGGAAAAAAGCTGGTTTCGGAACAGCCTGATACAAGAAAAGCCACCGAGGCGGCTATCGCCCACGTTCCAAGCACAAGCCTTGTCACGCTACGCTCGCCGTTCACGCTGGTCCCCGCTGTACCCCCCACAAGGCCCCTCGTCTCGGTCCGGCCGGCTCGGTTCTCGCCAGGCCGTGCCGGCGCCCCGCCCGAACCCTGGCTGAAATAGTTAGCGCCCCAATAGTTTACAAAGATCAACTGAAAGAAACACACAAGTCACGGCGATAACGCGGTAATATGGTCGAAACAAGGTCCACCGGATCGCCGCGGACCGCGCGGCTGGCGCTCTACGACGCGAACCAGCCCCGCCTTGCGCGCGCGATTTGAGCAGGCCATTTCAACCGTAAGAGCTGAATTATATCACCCTTACGGAAAGTGAGGAACGCTCGTGCGGGCTCCATCGCAAGAACCGATGCAGGTCGGAACCGTCGACGTCGAGGCGTTTTCGCGCAACCTGGCGCGCCTCGTCGAAGAGGGCGGCCGGGCGCTCGCGGCCTACCTCAAGCCGCGCGAGCAAGGCCGCAACGCCGACGGCACCGCCGCCGATGAAGTCGCCGAAGTGGTCAAGACATTGGGGCAGGTCGCGGAATACTGGCTGGCCGATCCGCAGCGCAGCCTCGAGCTGCAGACCCGGCTCGGCAAAGCCTACCTCGATCTGTGGGGAGCGGCGGTCAAGCGGCTGGCCGGCGAACCGGCACCGCCGGTCGCCGCGCCCAGCGACAAGCGCTTTGCCGACCCGGAGTGGACCTCGAACCAGTTCTTCGACTTCCTCAGGCAAGTCTATCTGCTCACCACCGACTGGGCCAACAAGCTGGTCAGCGACGCCGCCGGCCTCGATCCGCACACCAAGCAGAAAGCCGATTTCTATGTTCGGCAGATCACCAATGCCCTGTCGCCGTCGAACTTCGTGCTGACCAATCCCGAACTGCTGCGCGAAACCCTCACCAGCAACGCCGAGAACCTGGTCCGCGGCATGCATATGTTGGCCGAGGACATCGCCGCCGGCGGCGGCCACCTGAAAATCCGGCAGTCCGATGCCTCGATGTTCGAGGTCGGACGCAATCTCGCGACCACGCCCGGCAAGGTCATCTTCCAGAACGACCTGATGCAGCTCATCCAATATACGCCGTCGACCGAGAAGGTGCTCAAGCGCCCGCTGCTGATCGTGCCGCCCTGGATCAACAAGTTCTACGTGCTCGACCTGACGTCGGAAAAATCCTTCATCAAATGGTGCGTCGACCAGGGACTGACGGTTTTCTGCATCTCCTGGGTCAACCCGGATGCGCGGCTGGCGCAAAAGACCTTCGAGGATTACGTGCGCGAGGGACCGCTCGCGGCGCTCGACGTGATCAAGGAGGCGACCGGCGAGGACAAGGTGCACGCGGCCGGCTATTGCGTCGGCGGCACCATGCTCACCGTGGCGCTCGCCGCCATGGCGGCGTGGCGCGACGAGCGCATCATGTCGGCAACGCTGTTCGCCTCCCAGATAGACTTCACCAATGCCGGCGATCTCAAGGTCTTCATCGACGAGGAGCAGATCAAGGCGATCGAGCAGCGCATGGCGGAGCGCGGCTATCTCGACGGCGGGTCGATGGCCACCGTCTTCAACATGCTGCGCTCCAACGATCTGGTCTGGCCTTACTTCATCAACAATTACCTGAAGGGCAAGGCGCCATTCCCGTTCGATCTTTTGTATTGGAATTCCGACTCCACGCGACTGCCGGCCGCCAATCATTCGTTCTATATGCGCAATTGCTACCTCGACAACAAACTGGCGCGCGGCGAAATGATGCTCGGCAACACGCCGATCGATGTGCACTCGATCAAGATACCGATCTACAATCTGGCGACCCGCGAAGACCACATCGCGCCGGCCAAATCGGTCATGCTCGCCTCGAAATTCTTCGGCGGCAAAGTGCGGTTCGTGGTCACCGGCTCCGGCCATATCGCCGGCGTCGTCAACCCGCCCGACAAGAAGAAATATCAGTATTGGACCGGCTCGCGACCGCGCAGCGCCAATGTCGAGGCCTGGCTCGCCAAGGCGAAGGAGCATCCCGGCTCGTGGTGGCCGGACTGGTCCGCCTGGATCAAACAACAGGACCCGGCGGTAGTACCCGCGCGTATCCCCGGCGGCGGCAAGCTCAAGCCGATCGAGGACGCGCCGGGAAGCTACGTGAGGGTCAAGGCCTGAGGCGCTAAACGGAAATCAGCGCCAAAGTGCGGGACTGAAGGCGGACCGGGGCGCGCGCGTTGACCCGCGGATTTATGCACAGGCCTTCCCGGCACACGCAATAGCTGCAAGATTGCGGGCGCGGACAAATCCGCCGCTACGGAAACAGCGCGACCTGCTCCAACCCCATGGTCTCGGGGAAGCCGAGAATGAGGTTCATGTTCTGCACCGCCTGGCCGGACGCGCCTTTGGTCAGATTGTCGAGCGCTGACCCGATAATGGCGCGGCCGGCAATGCGGTCGGCGGCGACACCGATGAAGGTCATGTTGGAGCCGCGCACGTGGCGGGTCTGCGGCAGCGCGCCGAACGGCAGCACATGCACGAACGGCTCCTTCGCGTAAGACTTTAAAAGCAAAGCATGAAGGTCCTGCGCCGACGCCTTGCGGCCGCGGACGTAAATGGTCGAGAGGATGCCGCGGTTCATCGGCACCAGATGCGGCGTGAAAGTCACGATCACCTCGCGGCCGGCGGCCCGGGAAAATTCCTGGTCGAGCTCGGCCATGTGGCGGTGGTGGCCGACGCCGTAGGCGTGAAAGCCTTCGGATACTTCCGGGAACAGCAAATCCTCGCGCGCCGCTCTGCCCGCTCCGGTGACGCCCGATTTGGCGTCGATGACGATCTCGTCGGCATCGATCGCGTTTGCTTTCAACAGCGGGATCAGCGCCAGCTCGGCGCAACTCGTGTAGCAGCCGGGATTGGCGACGAGCCGTGCCGCCTTGATTTCGCGCCGATAGATTTCGGTCAGGCCGTAGACGGCGTGCTGCTGCAGCTCCGGCGCGGCGTGGGCATGGCCGTACCAGCGCGCATAGGCGGCAGGATCGGCGAGGCGGAAGTCGGCCGAAAGGTCGACGACCTTGGTGCGCCGCGCCCGCGCCAGCAGATCCTTGATCACCGTCTGCGTCGTGCCGTGCGGCAACGCGCAGAACGCAAGATCAAGCCCTAGCGCCTGCCAATCGGCGTCGTCGAGCGCCGACAGCGTCGGCAAGGCGTAGGGTACGAATTGCGGAAACACCTCCGCCATCGCCTTGCCGGCCCGGCGATCGGCCGTGAGCAGCACGATCTCTACGCGCGGATGGCGGATGAGCAGCCGCACTAGTTCCGCGCCGGTATAACCGGAGGCGCCGAGCACGCCGATCTTGGCCTTTTTTTCTTCCGCAGGCATCGTTCAACCCTCGATACGATTGTTAGGGCTTGAAGCACAAAGCCAGCGTCCGCGGGAAGATTTTTGGGGAAGGCGGTGCCGCGGCGCCGGCGGCACGAGCTTTTACGCGCGAACGCGCGCTCGTGCCGCGACAAAACGGCGACGGCGACGACGAATTGCGCCGGCAATGGTCACAAAAGACTTTGTCATGCGCGGCGATATAGAGACCAGCCCGCTCAGCGTCAATCCGCTAAAGCGCGGGCCGCCATCCGGGGCTATGGCGATGACGCCAAGCGCGCCGCGGCCGTCCGCGCTTCGGCGAGACGCTTCGGCAAGATCGCGTCCGTGCGGCTTCTGACCTCGGCTAGAATTTCGGGCGGCGCCGTTTCCGGCCGCCCGGAATTGAAGGGCGGCGCCGGCGCATATTCCAGACCGAGCTGCAGCGCCTGCGCGAAGCGGGCGCCCGCAAGTTCGGCCGCAACCACCAGCGCAAAGTCCATGCCGGCGGTGACACCGCCGCCGGTAATGATATTGCCGTCACGTACGACGCGGTCGGCGTCGGGGATGCCGCCGAACAGCGTCAGCATGTCACGCCAGGCCCAATGGCAGGCGGCGCGCTTGCCCTGCAACAGGCCGGCGGCGCCGAGAACGAGCGAGCCGGTACAGACCGACGTGAGATAGCGGGCGCCGGCGGCGAGGCGGCGCACCTGCGTCATGAAGGCCGCGTTGTTGATCGCTTCCGTCACCGCGAGGCCGCCGGGGAAAAAGATCAGATCGCAGCAATCGATCTCAGCCAGCCGGCGCGTGCCGGCGAAAACAAGGCCGCCCTCCGATTCAACAGGCCCGCCGGCTTCCGAGGCGACAATCGTCTCGGTGTTGGGAATGCGGCTGAAAACCGTATGGGGTGCGGTGAAGTCGAGCTGAGTCATGCCCGGATAAATCGCTTCGACGATGCGGAACGGGCTGCCGGCCATGGGCACCTCCTTGGCACATTTGACGGCAACATCATCGCAGGTCTATTCTATGGCCGAAATGACAATAATCCCTCAATTTCAGCCATAACCACTCAGAATGACACGCCGGATCGCTTTTCTGATCTTTGACGGGTTTCAGATCCTTGATGCCGCGGGGTCCATCGCCGCCTTCGAGATTGCCGGCCGTTACTGCGGGGGCGCCTATGCGCTCGAAGTGATCGCCGCCGAGCCCGGCCTGACATTGAGTTCAGCAAGCGCGGCGCTTGCCGCATCCGCCTTCCGTCCAAGGGCGGCGTATGACACTTTGGTCGTGGCGGGCGGCGACGGCACCCGCACTGCTATTCAGGACGAGCGCATCCTCAAGTTCGTCCGCCGCGCCGCCGGTCGCGCGCGTCGCGTCGCCAGCGTCTGTTCAGGCGCATTTATCTTGGCGGCCGCCGGCCTGCTCGACGGGCGCCGCGCCACGACGCATTGGGCGCGCACGGCGGAATTCGCGCGCCGCTTTCCCAAAGTGAAGGTGGAGCCGGACCGCATCCACGTAAAGGATGGGCCGATCTGGACATCGGCCGGGATCACGGCCGGCATCGATCTGGCGCTGGCGTTGATCGCAGAAGACCTCGGCGAGGATATTGCCAAACTGACGGCGCAACAGCTGGTCGTTTATTACCGCCGGCCCGGCGGCCAATCGCAATTCTCGGCGCTGCTGGAGCTCGGCCGGCCGGACGCGCGCTTCGGTCCCCTCTTGGGTTGGGCGCGCGAGCGACTGCATCAGTCCCTTGGCGTCGAGCGACTGGCCGATCAAGCGGCGATGAGCCCGCGCCATTTTGGCCGTGCCTTCGCGGCTGAAACGGGGGTCACGCCAGCTAAGGCCATCGAGCGCCTGCGCGTCGAGGCGGCGCGCGAAAGAATAGAAGCAGGCGTCGAGCCGATCGACGATGTCGCAGCCAAGGTCGGCTTCGGCGATTCGGAGCGGATGCGCCGCGCCTTTCTTCGCGCTTTCGGTCAACCGCCTCAGGCGCTGCGGCGCATGGCCCGCGCCTAAGCGCATTCGAGCAGCGCAAACCAAGCCGCCTCATGCTTTTGCCATCCGCGTGGCATAGTCAGAGCTTGATTCGTCGTCCTTCGTCCCGACATCAGGGGCTAATTCCGTCAATATCGGCGCTACGATCAGAATTTCGCATGGGAAAAGCAGCGAAAACGCCGCCTAAAGCACCTGACCTGTTCGCCAATCTGGGCGAACCGCGAGCGGCAGCGCGCCGCGTTGCGCGCGCCGGCGGCGCCCCCTTGCGCGGCTCCGCGGCAGAAGCGGCCTATACCGCGCGCCATATAGAGGTTCTGGAAGGGCTCGAACCGGTGCGCCGCCGGCCCGGCATGTATATCGGCGGCACCGACGAGAAGGCGCTGCATCACCTGTTCGCCGAGGTGATCGACAATTCCATGGACGAGGCGCTTGCCGGCCATGCCGACTGGATCGAGGTCGAGATGGCGGCGGACGGCTTTGTCACCGTCACCGACAACGGCCGCGGCATTCCGGTCGATCCGCACCCGAAATTCAAGAACAAGTCGGCGCTCGAAGTGATCATGTGCACGCTGCACGCCGGCGGCAAATTCGACTCCGAGGTCTATGAGACTTCCGGCGGCCTGCATGGCGTCGGCGTGTCGGTCGCCAACGCGCTGTCCGAACGCATGGAGGTGGAGGTCGCACGCGGCCAGCGGCTTTACCGCATGGCCTTCGAGCGCGGTAAGCCGAAGGGCAAATTACAGGAAGCCGGCAAGGCGCCGAACCGCCGCGGCACGCGCATACGGTTCCGGCCGGACCCGGAGATTTTCGGCGCCAAGGCCCATTTCCAGCCCGAACGCGTCTTCAAGATGACGCGCTCGAAGGCGTATCTGTTCGGCGGCGTCGAAATCCGCTGGGCGTGCGCGCCGGAGCTGTTGCGCGGCGTCGACGGCGTGCCGGAAAAGGCTACGTTCCACTTCGCCGACGGGCTCAAGGATTATCTGACCGAAACGCTCGCCAGCGCCACGCCGGTGGCCGACATTTTTACCGGCAGCGCCGGCAAGACCGGTGCGCACGGCGCGGCGCAATGGGCGGTCGCCTGGACCGTCGACGCCGACGGCTTCCTCAACTCCTATTGCAACACCATCCCGACGCCCGACGGCGGCACCCACGAATCCGGCCTGCGCGCCGCGCTCACCCGCGGCCTGAAGGACCATGCCGAGCGCGTCGGCCAAGGAAAGCGCGCCGCCGCCATCACCTCTGACGACGTGATGGCGGGCGCCGCCGCCATGCTCTCGGTGTTCATCCGCGAACCGGAATTCCAGGGCCAGACCAAGGACCGGCTCGCCACCGCCGAAGCGCAAAAGATCGTCGAGCAGGCGATCAAGGATCCGTTCGATCATTGGCTCGCCGGCAATCCGGCGCAGGCCAACAAACTCTTCGACTTCGTGGTCGAGCGCGCCGAGGAGCGCATCCGCCGCCGCCAGGAAAAAGACATCGCGCGCAAGACCGCGGTGCGCAAACTCCGGCTGCCGGGAAAGCTCGCCGACTGCACCAACAGCGCGGCCGAAGGCTCGGAGATTTTTGTCGTCGAGGGCGATTCCGCCGGCGGCTCGGCCAAGCAGGCGCGCGATCGCGCTTCGCAGGCGATCCTGCCGCTGCGCGGTAAAATTCTCAATGTCGCCTCCGCCGGCAAGGACAAGCTTCAACAGAACCAGCAGCTCGCCGACCTCGCGCAGGCGCTCGGCTGCGGCACCGGCGCGCACTATCGCGAGGAGGATTTGCGCTACGGCCGCGTCATCATCATGACCGACGCCGACGTCGACGGCGCCCACATCGCCTCGCTGCTGATCACCTTTTTCTATCGCGAGATGCGCGGCCTGATCGACAACGGCCATCTCTATCTGGCGGTGCCGCCGCTCTATCGGCTCTCCCACGGCGGCAAGAATTTTTACGCCCGCGACGAAAAGCACCGGGACGAGATTCTGAAAAAGGAATTCCACGCCAATGCCAAGGTGGAGGTCAGCCGCTTCAAGGGGCTCGGCGAGATGATGGCCGCGCAGCTTAAGGAAACCACCATGGATCCGAAGCGGCGCATGCTGCTTCGTGTCGTGCTGGTCGCCGACGCCCGCGAGGCCACCGCCGATTCCGTCGAGCGGCTGATGGGCACCAAGCCCGAAGCGCGCTTCGCCTTCATCCAGGAGCGCGCCGAATTCGCCAAAGAGGATTTGCTGGACGTCTGAATCTTTATCTGCTCCGCTCGGCAACTGGATGCCGGTCCGCTAATGTCCAAATAGCAAACGGCCGAGCCTTCACGGCCCGGCCGCCGCAGTTATTTCAACAAACGCGATCAATTCGGCCAGCAGCGCTGACCATGCGGGCCGAGGTGATAGCCGGGCGGGCACGCGCGGTTCATCGCCATCGGATGGCAACGTCCGCCTGGACCGCGCCACCATCCGGGCCCGCACCCTTCAGCAACCTTAACGATGACGCTGTCGGGGTTTGTGATTGGAGCTGGAGTAACTCCGGCGCTCGCCGCCGTCGCAAAACCCAACGCCAGTGCGGCGCTCAACACAATTGATTTAATCATGGTCTTTCCTTCCTAGTTCTTGATCGCTCGCTCTCGCGCAGCGCCCGTTACTAAGGCTACCGACATCATGAACCTGGGCTGAACGGCTTGTTAGCCGTTAGCCGGATTACGCACAGGTGATAATCCGCGGCCGCGGGAAAGACGAGTTTAGTTCCAGCGCGATCACAATCCGCGTCAAATCCGTCGAACGGAAGCGCGCTTCGCCTTCATCCAGGAACGCGCCGAATTCGCCCAAGACGACTTGGTCGACGTTTGAGCGTATTTGTTATCCTCCGCCGCTTGCGGGGAAACTGCCGAATTCACAAAAAGTCCAGCCGCTTCTGGCCGCGTGATGTCACAACGCAGCGCTGCCCATATTTCGCGCCGGTGCTATTGACATGAATATATATTGGTGTCATCATTAATGACATGAAAAGAAAGAAGCGTCGTTATGCGATGGCGGCGCGCGCGGCGAAAGCCGAAGCGACCAAGACGCGCATCAGAGCGAGCGCAATGGAACTCTATTGCCAGCGGCCGATTGAGGATTTCACCCTGGATGAGGTCGCGCAGCGCGCGGGCGTCGCCGTGCGAACTGTCTTGCGCGCCTACCCGAGCAAGGATGAGTTGGTGTATGCGGCGCTCGACGAGCTGGCGGCCGGCGGCGTCTACCTCAAACCGACACCGCCGGGCGATATGAAAGCCGGGGTTTCTGCATTTTTCGACATTTATGAGACCGTCGGCGATCTGGTCCTGCAGCGCCTGAGCGACGAACGCCGCCGCCCCGGTCTGAAACCTTCCCTGGATAAGGGGCGAGAGAACCATCGCGATGGGGTGAAGGTCATCTTCGCTCCGCAGTTGCGGCTGCGCCGCGGCACTGCACGCACCGAGCTTTTCGATATGCTCGTCGTCATGACCGACGTTTATGTCTGGAAGCTGCTACGTCGCGATATGGAGATGAGCCGTCCGGCGGCCGAAGCTATTGTTCAAAGAATGATCTCCAGCATCATCGAAAGGGAGAGCGCCGATGGCACGGATTCTCTGGCTGAATTGGTCGGGCGGCGGCAACCTGCCGCCTAGTCTCGGTGTCGCGCGGGTCTTGACGGAACGCGGTCACAAAGTCGCGTTCGCCGGACGGCCGGAAATGGTGCCGCGGGTCAAGACCGCGGGCTTTCGGGCGATCGAAATCACCGAGGCCTATACGCAGGTCGATCGCTATCCGCAGGGCCATTTCATGACCCGTGCCGCCTGCTATCTGACCTCGCTCGCAGTCGAGGCGGAGGTCCAATCCATCGTCGCCGTGGAGGCGCCGGACATCGTATTGATCGACGCGATGTTTCCCGCCGCGCTGGCGCGCTCGCCGCAATTCGGGCGACCCTCGGCGGTGTTCGTCCACACCTTCGTGTTTCGCCAACTCGACATGTGGCGCCGGTTCTTCGGCATCTTCGACGGCATGCGGCAGCAGGCCGGTTTTGCGGGCTTGCCCTCGCTGGACGATCTGTGGCGTCCGCGCGAGCGCATCGTCGCGACCAGCCTTGGCGAATTCGACGCGCCGCCTGTTGCCGGATGGGATATGGTCCGCCACGTCGGGCCGGTGCTCGAAGATGAAAAATTCGCGGTGCCGACGACGTTGCCATGGCAGGAATACGATCCGACCCCGCTTGTCATGGTCAGCTTCAGCACCGGCTTCGAGCAGCGCAACGTCGATAAGGTTCAGCGCGCTCTCGATGCGCTGGCCGATTTGCCGGTTCACGTCGTCGCCACGACCGGCGGCATCGTCGCGCCGAATGAAGTTGCGGCGCCGCCTAATGCCGTCGTGCTCAACTACGCGGCGCACGATCCGATCATGCGCCGCGCGGCCCTGGTGATCACCCATGGCGGCCACGGCACCGCCATGCGCGCGCTGCGCCATGGCGTCCCGATGGTCGTCATTCCCGGTCCGGCGGGCGATCAGCCTTACGTCGCCGCCGCCGTTCAGGAATGGGAAGCCGGGCGGGCGCTGCCGGGCGATGCGACTGTCGAGGCTATTCGCGCGGCGGCACAAGAGGTGCTGGCCACGCCGTCATATCGCGAGAAGGCACGGCAGCGCTCCGTTTGCCTCACCGGCATCGACGGCGCAGCCAACGCCGCAAACGAGGTTGAATCGCTCCTCGCCGGGTGTCGCGATCGGTGCCAGCAGGTCGCGTGACGCAAATAGGCGCGTGATAAGCTCCGCTTACGACGCCATCCATTCGACCAGAGCCTGCGTCACCGCTTGTGGTCGTTCGAGCGTCGATAGATGCCCGCAATCGGGGAGGACGACGAGCCGCGCCCCGGGAAGAGCCGCCGCCATCTCTTCCGACAAATGCGGCGGCGTCAGTTCGTCGCCGTCGCCGACCAAAACCAGCGTCGGGCAGGCAATGGCAGCAAGGCCGGGACGCGAGTCCGGCCGGCCGATGATCGCCTGCTGCTGGCGCAGGAACGCTTCCGGCCCAGTCTCCTCGGCCATCGCGCGAACCAGACGCTTGAGCGCCTCGTCCCCGTGACGATCGCGATGCACGACCACGGGAAAGTGCATATCCACCGCTTCGGCGAACCGACCGGCCTTGGTGAGCGCGATGCGATGCCGTCGCCGTTCCGTCTGCTCGGCGGTCTCCGGACCCGCTCCGGTGTCAAGCAGCGCCAGTTTGACGACCCGCTGCGGCGCCTGCCGCGTCATCTCCATGGCGATGTAGCCGCCCATGGAGAGGCCGACGAGCGCAAAGCGCGGCGGCGCCGCTGCCAAAATACGGGCTGCGATGGCGGTCATCGAGCCGTCACGGGTGTGGTCGGCGACCGTCACCGGACCGAACCGCCACAGCGCCGGGATTTGCTCGGCGTAAAGGCGTGCCGAACAGTTCAGCCCAGGAACGAGAACGATCGGCAAGCCGTCCGTCAAAGCATCGATCCTTTCAGCGCACTCCCGCGCCTCATCGAAAAAGTAAAGCAATCCGTTTAACTTAGCGCAGGGCGGCAGGTTGACTTTCGCCCATTCGACCCTATGTTCCGCCCAGCAGAAGCAATGCAGATTCGCTTATTCTGCGTGTTTCCCCCGTTTTATCCATAGGTTGCCTGCGCCCGGCGCGGGCCCTTGACCCGAGGGTTTATGTCCTTTTCACATCTCGGCTTGTCCGAAAAAGTTGTCGCCGCCGTCGCGGCGGCCGGTTACCAGACCCCCACCCCGATCCAAGATCAAGCCATCCCCCACGTGCTCGCGCGGCGCGACGTGCTCGGCATTGCGCAGACCGGCACCGGCAAGACGGCGGCCTTCGTGCTGCCGATGCTGACCATGTTGGAGCAGGGCCGCGCCCGCGCCCGCATGCCGCGCACGCTCATCCTCGAGCCGACACGCGAACTCGCCGCGCAGGTGGAAGAGAGCTTTGCCAAATACGGCGTCAACCACAAGCTCAACGTCGCGCTGATCATCGGCGGCGTCTCGTTCGGCGATCAGGATGCCAAGCTCACCCGCGGCGTCGACGTGCTGATCGCGACGCCCGGCCGCCTGCTCGACCATAACGAGCGCGGACGGCTGTTGCTCAACGGCGTCGAGCTCCTGGTCATCGACGAGGCCGACCGCATGCTCGACATGGGCTTCATCCCCGACATCGAGCGTATCTGCAAGCTGGTTCCGTTCACCCGCCAGACCCTGTTCTTCACCGCCACCATGCCGCCGGAAATCCGGCGCATCACCGAGCAGTTCCTCAGCAACCCGGTCCGCGTCGAGGTGTCGCGTCCGGCGTCGACCGTCGCCGCCACGACGCAGCTGTTGGCCAAATCCGGCCGCGAGCCGGCCGAGAAGCGCGACACGCTGCGCCGCCTGATCCGCGCGGCGGACGGATTGAAGAACGCCATCATCTTCTGCAATCGCAAACGCGACGTGGCGACGCTGCATCGCTCGCTGCTGCGCCACGGCTTTTCGGTGCAGGCGCTACACGGCGACATGGATCAGCCGGCGCGCACGGCGGCGCTCGAGCAGTTCCGCAAAAATGAGGTTACGCTGCTTGTTGCCTCCGATGTCGCCGCGCGCGGCCTCGACATTCTGGAGGTGAGCCACATCTACAATTTTGACGTGCCAATTCACCCCGACGACTACGTGCACCGCATCGGCCGTACTGGCCGCGCCGGGAGGAGCGGCACCGCGATCACGCTGGTCGCCGGATCGAACGACGCCAAGGCAGTCGCAGCCATCGAGAAACTGATCGGCCAGCCGATCCCGTGGATGGATGTGCCTGGCGCTCCAGCAGCGGCTGTGCGGCATGCTGCGTCCGCGCCGCGCCAAGAAACGCGCCAAGAAACGCGCCAGGAAAAGTCGCACGGCCCGCACCGCCGCGGACGGCCGGATGGCCATCGCCAAGCGCAGCGGCCTGCTGCCTCCGCCTTGATCGCGCGCATACCGCAACGCCCGCCGCAGCCTCGTCCGCCGCAGCCTGCGCAATCTCGCGCCGACGACGGCGACGCCTCGCACCTCCCCGCCTTCCTGCTGCGGCCGGTGACGCTCAAGGCTTAGGCTGTTTACTGCTAATCACGTTGTCTGCTGCGTTCGTTTCAGGTTTGCATTTCCTTCCAATGCAGACGTTCGCCGGCACGTCTAGCAAGCCGGCGTACGGCCAATAGGCGACATCGAGCATCAGAGCGGCGATCCCGCTCCCGCGCGCCGCGAGGCTCAGCGTCTCTTCATCTTGAAATTTTTGGCGGACATTCCCTCGGCTCTTCGAAGCCGCGCGGGGATTTTTAGCTGTTTGCGGAACAGCCACGCCCGAGATTAGACTATCCAGCAGCGATCGCGGTCTGGTCGAAAACGACCGGGGCCAGGCATGCTCCTTGAGCAAGAGGATCATTCAATGGGCTTTCATCGTCCGGCATCCTGCCCATGCTGCGGCGGTTCGCTGCGCGGCGCATTCGATCGCCGCCGTTTCCTATTGGGCGCCGGCGGCGCTGCTGCGCTCGCGTTATCGCCGCGTGCTGCCTTCGCGCAGACGACACCGATTATCCCCTACGATTCCATCGCCAATCCGCTGCATCTGCCGGCCAATATTTATTTCGGCGAGGTTTCGGGCGTCGCGCTCAATTCCAAGGGTCACGTCTTCGCGCTGTCGCGCGGCAACACCAGCGGCCCGGCCTATGCCGCAGCGGCGACGCAACTCCTCGAGTTCGGGCCGGATGGCCGCTTCATCCGCGAGATCGGCCGCCACCTCTATGCCTGGTCGTTCGCACACACCGTCAAGGTCGATCGGCACGACAATATCTGGGTGACCGACAAGGGCTCGGACATGGTCATCAAGTTCACCCCCGAGGGCCGCGTCGACATGGTATTCGGCCGCAAGCAGGAGGCCGCGGACGAGGAGACCGGGCCCTTGAAGCATCCGAACCCGTCGCTGCCGGCCGAAGACGGCCGCTTCCGCCAAGTGACAGACGTCGCCTGGGACGCCGCCGACAACGCCTACATCAGCGACGGTTACATCAACTCGCGCGTCGCCAAGGTGGACAAGGACGGCAATTGGCTCAAGTCGTGGGGTGAGCGCGGCACCGGCTCCGGCCAGTTCCATACGCCGCACAGCATCGCGGTCGACGCCAACAACAATGTCTACGTCGCGGATCGCAGCAACCGCCGCATCCAGGTGTTCGACGGCGACGGCAATTTCCAGCGCCAGTTCACCATCGACGTGCCGGTGCCGCCCGACGCGCGGCCGGCGATCGGCAACATGCCGAACGAGGCGGCGATCGCCGCCGGCACCTTTGCCCCCGGCTCTCCCTGGGCGATTTGCATCTCGCCGGGGCCCAACCAGGTGCTCTACAGTGCCGACGCCTGGCCGGGGCGCATCTACAAGCTGACGCTCGACGGCAAGCTCTTGGGTATGCTCGGCCAATCCGGCAAGCAGCTGAAGCAATTCGGCTGGATCCACGAAATGGCCTGTCCGTCGGAAAACGTGCTCTACGTGGCCGAGCTTTTGAACTGGCGCGTGCAGAAGCTCGTTCTCCACGCCTAGCCTGAGCTTTCGCCGAACGCGCGACTAGCCGCGCTCCTTTCCGCGCGTCGGCGATAGCGAAATTCGGGTAGTGTCTCAGTTTAAAGAGGCGCGAAGCAGCCTAATTAAGAGCGGAAGAAACGCTGCCGAACACTGTGTTCAGGTTCGTGCCGAGGCCGTTCACGACGGCAATGACGGCAACCGCGATGCCGGCGGCGATCAGACCATATTCAATGGCCGTGGCGGCCGATTTGTCCCTCACAAACCGCAAAACGACATAGCGCATGGAAAACTCCCTCGACGACGATTATGTCGCCGTCCATGCCTAGCGGTCGCAACTTGACGATATATAAATCAAATCAGGAAGAATTACCGTAGCTTACAATTCAAAACCCGCTCAAATTTTCAAACTGAGACACTACCGAAATTCGCCGTCACGGTCAGAACTTGGCCGACTTGCGCTTGTGACGGCCGAGTCGCGTGGGTGCTTGCGCGTAGCGTGCTTTGTTATAGGGGCTGATCCAGCCATAGTGTGTCGCCGCACGCTTGTCAGACAAATATTCACAAACGGCGCACAGGACGGTCCCTTTGCCACTGCACTTGGCGCAACGCTTGCGTTTCATCTGAAGCTTTTGCTGCTTGGCGCCGCCGCCGCTGTCCGCCTCGCCGTGCTGACCATTCTTGCCATGTCGCGGTTGTCCAAGACCGGTCCGCTGCGAATCGGACTTTATGCGATGATATAAAATCGAGCGCCCGTTGGCGAGAAAGCGAATGCCTGTTCAGACCGGCGCACGCCGGCGCGCGCTTCCAGGGCCGCCACCTGGCGCAGATCGCGGCCAAGCTGAAAGGCTGAGCGGCCGCGACCGGCAGGCGATAACGACAGCGAAGCCTCGCAAGAAAACGTCAGGATCAATCGGTTAGCAAGCAGGCGATAGTCCTAGCCGATTTGCGCGCTGCGAGTTCAAGCCGCGACGCCGCGGGTCGTCCCATGAGACTCGGTCATGGATCGCGTAAACCAACCCTCTGCCGCCACGGCTGCCACGATGGCTTCGAAGGTCCATTCGACATAGTCCCCTGTCTCCGCAGCGATGACCAGCAAAAGCGCTGCCCGCACCCAATGCGGATGCTTCAAATACCCCTTGGGTAATTCTTCGATGAGGGCCCGCCTGGCATCGCGGAGAGTCTTCATCCTGCGCAGCGGGCCGCTTTTTGGCGTAATCACGTAAGTTAGAGGCCGGTCCCATCCGTCCATCGTGGTCGCTGAAATGATCGCGCGTATGCGCGCATTCTCTATGTTATTCGGCAATCCTAATTCACGAATTCTCAAGACGTTACGAAGTCAGGATCACGAAGACCCTGGCGTCAGATCTTTGCGCCATCGCCCGCACAGCAATCGCAACAAATAGCAATGCTGCGATTGTCTGATTCGAGCAACAGGATTCCACGAACGCAGTGCCGGAACCTAAACGATTAGCGCATGGTCGAGGACAACCGCGCTCCAGCCGGAATTCAGCCTTCGCGATATTTGGGGGGAGCGTAAGCCTCGGGTCCAGGCTGCCGCGTTTGCATGGGTGGTGAGCGGCTCGGTACTGAAGGGGCAGCCCTTTGGTCCCGCTCTAGCAGAAGCAGCCGCAGATATTTCTCTGCTTGATCGGCGATATCCCTATAGTGCCGGACATCAGCCTTTAGTTCCTCTATTTGTGCATCGGCGGACTGAAGCTTGCGCGAAAGCTCTTCGGCAATGCGCCGCGCGCGCCCGATCTCCTCTTCGGCAAGATGAGCGGCTTGCTTCAGGAGGTCAAAAAAGGATTCCCGTTCGCCGTCCAACGATCGGCACCTTTCAGAACGACAATTGGCTCCGAATCAGCTAGCTTCCGCTGCATCAAATTAGGGCAGTGATAAAAATGAGTACCGCGCGGTACAAGTTATCCACAGAAACGTTGGTAGAATAGCAACCACCCTGGCGATGTTTTGGACGTCCGATATGAGTAAATGGCCTTAGCGCCAAAGCGTAACATATGGCCATGCGCTCCCGTGGCCGGCACTGCAAAGAGTCCTAAAGTGCTTTGGCCGGCCATTAGAGTAACTATGCTGAGAATTTGACCGTCCTCGCAAGGTAGAGGGGAAATGAGACTTAGCTTTGTCGACGAGTTACTAACAAAGTGAGTAAGACGGCGGCGTGTCGTTGTCGGCTGCCGAGTCCAGCCATCGCCTCTGTTCACCGTCGCCTTCTTGCAATCTAAAGAGGTTATCCACAGGCCGCATATTGCGTTAGATTGAAATTTGATTCGGAATGTACGCTGACTCGTATGGTGCAGCGGTTCAACCGTGGATGCTCATTAGCTATGGATGGTCGGGTCGCCTACATTTTCTCATCCACGTCAGCGTCGAGCACAGCAGGCCCGGACACTGCCGATCCTTTGAACAGCGCCGGGAACGCCATTTTAAATGCGGCTCGAACGTTGTCGATTCAGCTCCACGACGCCGAGCAGCGGATCATCGCCCTTGAAGCTGACGTTAAACGCTATCGAAGTCGAGCCGAGTGCGCCGAGAAATGGCTGTTGCAAATTTCAGAGGAACTTGAGAGTCACCTTCTGGGGGGTAACAATAACCGACCTGAGCGGAAAAATGTGGATGAGCTACGCGAGCGCTTAGGCCTGATGGCAAAGGCTTACTCGCGTTAGTTCCCCGGATTGAACCGCCCGACAGGCAGTAGGGAAATCAAATCATGATCGGGACTCCCGATAAGTGTCTTCCCAGATCAAGCTTGGTCGCAGACTCGCTCATGCAACGCCGTTGGGCTCACTGTGAGGAAGGTTCTTCGAATGGCTGAGCGCGCGCCAGAAACCGTCGTTCCGTTTCCAAACGGCCCCGATCCTGTGGAAAGTGCCGGCCAGTCGGTATTGGGCCTGCTCGAACGGGCAGCCGGTATGGCGGAAAAAAACATCCAACACGCTGTCGTAGTTGCGCAAAAGCTTTCGCAAGAACTGCAATCGGCCGAACAACGGATAAGGGAACTTGAGGAGGATGTCCGGTACTACAAGACTAAGGCCGACCGGGCGGAGAAATGGCTGCGCCATATTTCATTGCAGATCGAACAAAGGTTCTTTGGCGCGACTAACAAACCGTCCCAGCAAGCGCCAACACGGCAAAGAGGTCCCGAGGACTACGCTCCACGCAGAGATCAGCGGGCATCTGGGGCGTACTGATATGGCGGACGTTGGCGGCCGGCCCGGTGCTTGGCCTCTTGCTCAGCGGGCTGGAGCGATTTGCTGTGGATAACTCGGTCGCACGGGAAATATCCGCGTGACAGTTTTGTTACCACCTTTAATGGTTTTTTTCTACCGCTCAACAGAGGCACCCCCATGAGTGATGCGCCCCGCGATCTTAGATGCGACCTGCGTGTCCGATTGGACATTGTCGTCAACAGGTTCGCCGAAGCGGTCTCCCAATACACCAAGAAAAAAGAGGAACTTGAGAAGGACTATACGACCACCCTCGCAGAGCTTGAAGCCGAACGCATGGCGACAGAGCAACTCCTGGCCATCGAGGAAAAGCGGTGTGGCGCCTCGCAGGCGAACACCACCCCCGGAAAAACGGCGAAGCTTATCGCCCTTGAGGCGCTGGACAAGGTGTTCGCTGCCTGACCGTCGCGGCGGTCCTGTCTCGACGTTCAACGAATGCAGAAGGCTTGGCCGACGTTTGCTCGGCTGCTATGCCTCGGCGCCGGTCTCGCCGCGCACCGGTTCGAGCTGCACCGATTCGCCGCAGCCGCAGGCCGCCGTCTGGTTCGGATTGTTGAAGACGAACTGGGCCGAGAGCTTGTCGATCTTGTAGTCCATCTCGGTGCCGAGCAGGAACATCACCGCCTTGGGATCGATCAGGATGCGGACGCCCTTGTCCTCGAGCACTTCGTCGAGCGGATTGATTTTTTCTGCATATTCCATGGTATAGGCCATGCCGGCGCAGCCGCCGTTCTTGACGCCGACGCGCACCGCCACGATCGGGCGTTCGGCTTTCGCCATCACCGTCTTGATGCGTTCCGCGGCGGCGTCGGTGAGCCGCATCACCTGAGGTCTCGGCCGGGCAGAGCCCATTTTCTGCATCCTTCTCGCGTCCCCTGTTCAAGAGGCACGCATCACAGTTAGGAACCGGAATAATTTAAACTACTGACGACCTCACCAAACTTGATGTAGTGCGCCGACCCCGCGGCGACAACTCGCCCGCGGCAGCCTCACCACATATTGAGCACCGCGCGCGCCTCGTCCGACATCCGGCTTGGGTCCCACGGCGGGTCCCAGACGATGTTGACCTTGGCCTCGCGCACGCCCGGCACGCTGGCGACCGCGTTCTCGACTTGAGTCGGCAACTCCGCCGCCGCCGGACAGTTCGGCGTCGTCAGCGTCATCTCGACATTGACCAGGCGGTCGTCGCCGATGTCGACTTTGTAGATGAGCCCGAGCTCGTAGATATCGGCGGGAATCTCCGGGTCGTAAACGGTCTTCAGCGCGGTGACGATCTCGTCGGTCATCCGCGCCATTTCATCGGCCGGAATGGCCGACGGCCGTTCCGCCGCGGCGGCCGCGGCAGTATCGACCGTTGCCACGCCGCTGTTGTCTGGGTTGGGTTCGTCGATCATGCGAAAAAGTCCTGAGCTTTGAGAAGCGCCTGCGCCAGGCAATCGACCTCCTCGCGCGTATTGTACATGGCAAAGGAGGCGCGGCAGCTCGCGGTCACGCCGAAGCGCGCCAGCAACGGCATCACGCAATGGGTGCCGGCGCGCACCGCGACGCCCGAGCGATCGATGATGGTCGCCACGTCGTGCGGATGCGCGCCCTTCATCTCGAAGGAGACGATCGGCCCCTTATCCTTGGCGCTGCCGAAGATGCGCAGCGAGTTGATTTCCCGCAAGCGGTCTTGCGCATAGCGCACCAGGCCCGCCTCGTGGGCGCGAACGCGCGCCTTGCCGACCGAGCCGACGTAATCCAGCGCGGCGCCGAGCCCGATCGCCTGCACGATCGCCGGCGTGCCGGCTTCGAACTTATACGGCGGATCGCCGTAGCTGATGCGGTCCTCGAACACTTCGCGGATCATCTCGCCGCCGCCGTTGAACGGCGGCATGGCGGCAAGGTGCGCGTACTTGCCGTACAGCACGCCGATCCCGGTCGGCCCGTAAAGCTTGTGGCCGGTGAAGGCGTAGAAGTCGCAGTCGATGTCCTTGACGTCGACATCGACATGCACCGCCGCCTGCGCGCCGTCGATCAATACCGGAACGCCGTGGGCATGCGCGATCCGCGTCACTTCTTTCACCGGCACCAGCGTGCCGAGCATGTTCGACATGTGGGTGATCGCCACCATCTTGGTGCGCGGGCCGATCAGCTTCTCGAATTCGTCGACGAGGAAATGGCCCTCGTCGTCGACCGGCGCCCATTTGATCACCGCGCCCTGACGCTCGCGCAAAAAATGCCACGGCACGATGTTGGAATGATGCTCCATGATCGAAAGCACGATCTCGTCGCCCGGCTTGATGCGCTCGCGGCCGAACGTGTAAGCGACGAGATTGATGGCCTCGGTGGCATTGCGGGTGAAGATGATCTCTTCCTTGCGCGCGGCATTGAGGAAGGCCGCCACTTTCTCGCGCGCGTTCTCGTAAGCCTCGGTTGCCTCGTTGGCGAGGTAATGCAGACCGCGATGCACGTTGGCGTATTGCGCGGTGTAAGCCCGCTGCAGACGGTCGAGTACCGCCCGCGGCTTCTGCGCCGAAGCGGCGTTGTCGAGATAAACGAGCGGCTTGCCATAAACCTGCGTGGCGAGGATCGGGAAATCCGCGCGGATGCGGTTGACGTCGTAGGCGCCGTTGGTCACCGCTGGATGCATGTCTTACCTATGCAATCTTTTTCCTGCGCATGATCTTTTCCGAAAACCGGTTGCCACTTTTTCGGGATCATGCGCGGGCCCTGACCCAGCCGGCGACGCAGTCCATCAGCGCCTCGCGCAGGCCGGCATGTTCGATGCCCTCGATCGCTTCGCCGAGAAAAGCCTGGATCAACAGCGCTTCGGCTTCCGCCTCCGCAATGCCGCGCGCCATCAGATAGAACTTGAGGTCGCGGTCGAGCGCGCCGGCGGTAGCGCCATGGCCGCATTGCACATCGTCGGCAAAGATTTCGAGCTCCGGCTTGTTGTCGGCCTCGGCACGCTCGGACAGAAGCAGCGCCCGCGTCATCATCTTGGCGTCAGTCTGCTGCGCGCCCGGGTTGACGATGATGCGGCCCTGGAACACGCCGTGGGCCTCACCGTCGAGCACCGACTTGAACACTTCCCGGCTCTGGCAATTGCGCGCAACGTGGCTGACGACGAGCGTGGTGTCGGCGTGCTGGTGGCCGTTGATCAGGGTGGTGCCGCGAATGCCGGCGACGGTGTCTTCGCCGTTGAAATTCAGAAACAGCTGGTTGCGCACCACGGCGCCGCCGATGGTGAAGGTGAAAGTGTTGAAGCGCGCCTTGGCGCCGATCCCGGCGGCGAGCGTCGAGACGTGCAGCGCGTCGGTGCCTTCGCCGATGATTTTCACATGATCGACGTGGGCGCCGTCGCCGACGACCATTTCCAGCGCCGCATTGACCTGATAATCGCTGCCGGCCGGGCCTTCGTGGCTCTCGATCAGCATGACCCGCGCGCCCGGCTCGACGACGACCAGCGAGCGCACAAAGCTCGCGGCGGGCTTTTCCGAGGCGACAAAGATCAGATGCAGCGGCCGCTCGATGGTCGAGCCGGCACCGATGCGGATGACCGCGCCGTCGCCCATCAGCGCGGTGTTGAGCGCGACGGCGACATCGCTCCCCGGCGCCAGCGTGCCGAGTTTTTCCGTAAGCGTCGGATCGCCAGCGGCGAGCGCGGTGGCGAGCGAACCGACTGTTAGACCGCGTTCCAACGCGGCGGTGTCGGACAATTCCGGTACGAACGCGCCGTCGACAAAGACGATGCGGCGGGTTTCGACGTCGCCGAGCATTTGTCCCGCGGTCTTGGCGCGGGCCTTGGCTGCGGCATCGGGCGGGCTTGCCAGCGGCTTTGCCTCGCGCATCAGCGCGCGCAGGTCGGTGTACTTCCACTCCTCGACGCGGCGATGCGGCAGGCCTTGCTCGGCGAAAATATCGAAGGCGGCCGCGCGCTGCGCGGCGATCGCGTCGCCGCCCGGCAGCCGCGTGCGCGCCTCGGTATAGGCGTTCGCCAGCGCGGTCTCCGCCGCGGTCTTGATCACCGTCACGTCAGCCGGGGCATTCATTGCTGTTCAGGCGCCGTAAGCCGCTCAAGGCTCACGCCGCCACCTCCTCTTGATACTCGGCATAGCCGCGCGCTTCGAGCTCGAGCGCCAAGTCCTTGCCGCCGGTCTTCACGATACGGCCCTTCGACAGCACGTGCACCACGTCGGGCACGATGTAGTTCAAAAGCCGCTGATAGTGCGTGATGACGATGAACGAGCGGCCGGGATCGCGCAGCCGGTTGACGCCGTCGGCGACGATCTTCAGCGCGTCGATGTCGAGGCCGGAATCGGTCTCGTCGAGCACCGCCAGCCGCGGCTCGAGCAGCGCCATTTGCAGGATCTCGTTGCGCTTCTTTTCGCCGCCGGAGAAGCCGACATTGACCGCGCGGCGCAGCATGTCCGGATCGACGCCGAGCGTCTTGGCGAGCCCGCGCACCTTCTTCAAAAACTCCGGCGTCGACAATTCCGCCTCGCCGCGCTTCTTGCGCTGCGCATTGAGCGCGGTGCGCAGGAAAGTCATGGTGGCGACGCCGGGGATTTCCAGCGGATATTGGAAGGCGAGGAACAGGCCGCGCGCCGCCCGTTCGTCGGGCTGCATGTCGAACAGGTTCTGGCCGTCGAACCGCACCTCGCCTTGCGTCGGCGCGTAATCCTGCTTGCCGGCCAGCACATAGGCGAGCGTCGACTTGCCGGAGCCGTTCGGCCCCATGATCGCGTGCACCTCACCCGGGTTCACCGTGAGGTCGAGACCTTTGAGGATTTCCTTGCCGTCGATGCCGGCGTGGAGGTTTTTGATTTCCAGCAACGCCATCAAACTACCTTTCCGAACTTTGCGACCCGCCCCAGCGCCAACGCCAGTCGCCGTCGGTCTTGCGGCGGCTGATGATCCAGAGAATGGCGATCACGACGGCCTCAATTGCAAAGAACACGATCCACGCCCCCGTGGTTTTCTCGCCATTGTGCAGGAGCAACAGCGCGGCAGCGACAATCACAATCACCGCCCCGCCCGTAAGCGCCCAGCCCTGCCACGTCACCGGCGTCGCGCCGTAACCGTAACGCTTGGGTCTGAACCAATAGCCGGTCATGACACTCACGCGCGTTCAGCCGACGCTGCCTTCCAGCGACACCGAGATCAGCTTCTGCGCCTCGACCGCGAATTCCATCGGCAGCTGCTGCAGCACGTCCTTGACGAAGCCGTTGACGACCAGCGCCGTCGCCTCCTCCGCCGACAGACCGCGCTGCTGGCAATAGAACAGCATCTCCTCGGAGATCTTCGAGGTGGTGGCCTCGTGCTCGAAGATGGTCGAGGCGTTCTTGGCCTCGATATAGGGCACGGTGTGGGCGCCGCACTTGTCGCCGATCAAGAGCGAGTCGCAATTGGTGAAGTTGCGCGCGCCGCTGGCGCGGCGGTGCGAAGTGACAAGTCCGCGATAGGTGTTGTTGGAGTGGCCGGCGGCGATGCCCTTGGAGATGATGCGGCTCGTCGTGTTCTTGCCGAGATGCAGCATCTTGGTGCCGGAATCGACTTGCTGGCGACCATTGGAGATGGCGATCGAGTAGAACTCGCCGCGCGAATTGTCGCCGCGCAGGATGCAGCTCGGATATTTCCAGGTGATGGCGGAACCGGTCTCCACCTGCGTCCAGGAAATCTTCGCGTTCTTGCCGCGGCAGTCGCCGCGCTTGGTGACGAAATTGTAGATGCCGCCGCGGCCGTTGGCGTCGCCCGGATACCAGTTCTGGATGGTCGAGTATTTGATCTCGGCGTCGTCGAGCGCAACCAACTCGACCACAGCGGCGTGCAGTTGATTTTCATCGCGCGTGGGCGCCGTGCAGCCTTCGAGGTAGCTCACGTAGGAGCCCTTGTCGGCGATGATCAGCGTGCGCTCGAATTGGCCGGTATTCTTTTCATTGATGCGGAAATAGGTCGACAGCTCCATCGGACAGCGCACGCCCGGCGGCACGTAGACGAACGAGCCGTCGGAGAACACCGCCGAATTGAGCGTGGCGAAGAAATTGTCGCTGATCGGCACCACCGTGCCGAGATACTTTTTCACCAGCTCGGGATGCTCGTGCACCGCCTCCGAGATCGGCATGAACAGGACGCCGGCCTTGGCGAGCTCCGCCTTGAACGTGGTCGCGACCGAAACCGAATCGAACACCGCATCGACGGCGACGCGCCGGCCGTTGCCGCCGCCTTCGCCTTCCGCACCGTCCTCGTTCGCAGGCTTTTGCACGCCGAGCAGCACTTCGCGCTCGCGCAGCGGAATGCCGAGCTTCTCGTAGGTGCGCAGGATTTCCGGATCGATCTCGTCGAGTGATTTCGGGCCGTTCTTCTTCTTCGGCGCCGAGTAATAATAGAGGTCCTGATAGTCGATCGGGCCGTATTGGACCTTGGCCCATTTCGGCTCGCGCATGGTCAGCCAGCGCTTATAGGCGTCAAGCCGCCAGGCCAGCATCCATTCGGGCTCGCTCTTCTTCGCCGAGATGAAGCGGACGGTATCTTCGGAAAGGCCTTTTGGCGCCTTCTCGGATTCGATCAGCGTTTCGAACCCGTACTTATATTGATCGACGTCAATACGGCGGACCTGATCGACGGTCTCTTGCACTGCCGGCATTCGTCCCTCCGCTCACGGTTTCAAGGACCGCGGGTTGGATTTGTCGGTTATGGTCGGTGTCCTACCTGGGTTCGTTCTATCCCTGGTCATCCCATTCAGCCGCCTGAACCATTCAACCGGCCGTAAAATCAGTCAGTTAGGCAGCGATGCCGCGCTGCTCCTTCGACCCCTTAGATAATGCACCGGCGAGCTTTCTCCAAGCATTTAGGAACCGCTCGATGTCGGCTGGCGTCGTCGTCCAGCCCAGGCTCACGCGTAGCGCCCCGCGCCCGAGCGCGGACGAAACCCCCATGGCGGCAAGGACATGGGACGACTGCACCTTGCCCGACGAGCAGGCGGCGCCGGCGGAAACCGCGACCCCCTCGAGGTCGAGCACAATGATGGCGGTCTCGGCCTTGATGCCTTCGAGCGCCAACAGCGTGGTATTCGGCAGCCGCTCGGCGGCGCCGCCGAGAATCACCGCCTGCGGCGAGACGGTGCGCAGGCCCTCCTCCAGCAGCGTCCGCAACGCCAGCATGTGCGCGGCCTCCTCGGCCAGCTGTCCGCGGGCCGCCCCGGCCGCCGCGCCAAAGGCGGCGATCCCGGCGACATTTTCCGTGCCGGCGCGAAGCCCCCGCTCCTGGCCGCCGCCGCGGATCAGCGGATCGGCGAGATGAATGTGCTCGCCGGCGCGCACCAGGGCGCCGGCGCCCTTGGCGCCGCCGATCTTGTGGGCCGACAGCGTCAACAGATCGGCGCCGAGCGCCCGGATATCGCAGGGGATGCGTCCCGCCGCCTGCACGGCATCGACATGCAAAAGGCCGCCCGCCGCATGCACGATTGTCCCGGCCTCGGCGACCGGCTGCACCACCCCGGTCTCGTTATTGGCGAGCATGAGCGAAACCAGCGGCCGGGAGGTTTTGGCCGGGGTAAGGGCTTCCGCCAGCGCCGCCAGGTTGACCCGGCCGTCCGCCTCGACGGGGATGTCCTCGATCGCCTCGCGGGGGAAGCGGCCGCCGGCGCGCACGGAAGGATGCTCGATCGCCGACATGAACAGCCGGTCGCGCGGCTGCTTCTCGTCCGCGGTCTCGATCGCGGGCGTCAGCGCCAGCATATTGGCTTCGGTGCCGCTCGAGGTGAAGATCACGCCGACCGGCTGCGCCCCAACCAGCGCCGCCACCGCCTCGCGCGCCTGCTCGATCAGCTGCCGGGCGGCGCGGCCTTCGGCATGGACCGAGGACGGATTGCCGACGAACCCGGCCGCATCCAGCAAGGCGCGCTGCGCCTCTCTCCGCAACGGCGCCGTGGCGTTCCAATCGAGATAGACGCGCTCCGTCATTGGCCGACGCCCTGTGATGTCCCAAGCATGGTGTCCAAAGTCTCGCGCCTGCGCTTAAGCGGCTGGCGGAGCCAAGTTCCACGCGGCTTGAGCCATCGTGGCGCTTGCTTTTTATCCCCTGCCTTGTGCTAGAAGTCGCGGCCCAGCCCTTGCGCGCTGCGCCGACCACCGCCATTTCCAAAATCTGAAACGGTTTTAGAGACTTAACCTTCGCCATTCGGCGCCGTCAAGCGCCGCCCTCCTCCCCACCCCGTCCCGCGCCGCCGGGACGGTTAAGGAGCGGGCCCGGCGCACGCTAGATTGAGGTCACAAAACATGCCCGAGGTCATTTTCACCGGACCGGGAGGCCGCATCGAGGGTCGCTATCACCCGGCGCGACAAAAGAACGCGCCGATCGGCATCGTGCTGCACCCGCATCCGCAATTCGGCGGTACGATGAACCATCAGATCGTGTACCAGCTCTATTACGCCTTCGTGCACCGGAACTTTTCCGCGCTGCGGTTCAACTTCCGCGGCGTCGGGCGCAGCCAGGGCGGCTTCGACCACGGCATCGGCGAACTCTCCGACGCCGCCGCCGCGCTCGACTGGGCGCAAACGGTCAACCCGGAAGCGCGCAGCTGCTGGATCGCCGGCTTCTCGTTCGGCGCCTGGATCGGCATGCAGCTTCTGATGCGCCGGCCGGAAATCGAGGGTTTCATCTCGATCGCGCCGCCGGCGAACCTCTACGACTTTTCCTTCCTCGCCCCCTGCCCGTCGTCCGGCCTGATCATTCACGGCGACAAGGACGCGGTGGTGCCGCACCGCGACGTCACCACGCTGGTGGAGAAGCTGAAGACGCAGAAGGGCATCGTCATCGAGCAGAAGGTCATTCCCGGCGCCAACCACTTCTTCGACGGCAAGATCGAGCCGCTGATGAGCGCGATCAGCGCCTATCTCGACAAGCGCCTCGGCAAAGCCGGCGACCGGCGCAACAGCGCGGCGTGAGGGCGACCGCCGCAACGGCGCCGCGTAAACTCGTCATTGCGAGGAGCGAAGCGACGAAGCAATCCAGTCTTCTGAGACGACTCTGGATTGCTTCGTCGCTTCGCTCCTCGCAATGACGGTGCCAATTTTTGCGCTTGGCGAAACCCGTCAGCGGAAATAAGGGCCTGTCCATAAATAAGTCGATCATTTTGTGACCCGGCGGCGACCTCGAGGCTTTTGGCAGGGCGAGATCGTGTAGTTCCAGTCGCCGTGGAACGAGTGGCGGGAGATATTGACGGCGGCCAAT